>Ga0134126_10005739_pt1 | contig 15530 bp, 14 predicted proteins | sample KB31752_FD_96881 | JGI IMG/M metagenome (GOLD analysis project Ga0134126, IMG submission 96881) | Terrestrial soil microbial communities with excess Nitrogen fertilizer from Kellogg Biological Station, Michigan, USA - KB3-175-2 | ecosystem: Environmental > Terrestrial > Soil > Unclassified ...
GAATTGGGATTGTACGAGGCGGGCTGCACCGCCGGCATCGGCATCTGCACCGGCTTGTAGCCCGGCCGTGCGGTCGGGTTGTCGACCGCCGTCAAAGGCGGCGGCTGGCCGATGTCCTTGATCCGCTCCCAGGCGGCGCAACTGCTCAGCAGCGATGCCGCCAGCGTCGCCAGAACGGCGTGACGCAGAACCTTGAACACGTTCATTGGAATCACTTTCACCTTGGGCGCAACACGCGCGGTTTCGCTCGAATGGGAGGAGGGCATCGTCATGCTCTATTGCGCACCGGCTTGCGGCGGCGGCAGGTTTGCGGCGAGCCGCGGACTTGCCGTGCTGACGACGACCTGGCCGGGCCCGGCGATTACGCCCTGCACCGGACGCTTGGTCTGTTCGTTGAGCACCGTGATGACGTCGCCTTCGGCGCCGCTTTCGGCGGCCTTGCCGCGGACCGTGAGCATGATGCCGGGCACACGGTAAACCAGCGTGACGGACTCATTACGCTGGACCAGTTCCGGCTTCATCATGTCGGACGCGCGCAGCGGCCGTTCCGGCTGCAGCGGATTGCGCGCGGCAAGACCCACCACCTGATCGATGTCGGTGATGATGCTGCCGGTCGTCTCGCTGCGCAGGCGGCGCTGCATGACGACGTCGGCCTGCTTGACGATTTCGCCGCGGGCGATGGGACGCGCGAGCGTGACCGCCTCGACGGTCGCGGCGGCGCGGCCCGAGAAGCGCATGCGGCCACGGCTTGTGGGGCCGGTCGGAATGTCGACGGTCGCGTCAAAGCGGGCGCTGCGCGAATCGTAGCTGACGCTGTCGACGCGCACCTCGCCGCGCGCGGTGGCTTCGACGTTGACGGTGCGCAGTTCGCGATCGAAAACGAGATTGATGTCGTCGGCGTTGCCGAGCGCGTATTGCCGCGCCAGCGCGTCCGCGATGTGGGTTTCGATTTCCTTCGGGCGGATCGGGCGGCTGGCGCGCGTCACCACGACTTCGCTGTGGCCGCCGGTGTCGAGGCCGATCAGCGCGTGCGCGCGCACCGCCTCGATCACCGCGTCGGCCGAGACCGTTCCGGTCGAGCCGAGGTCGGGTGAGCGGAAAATCGGCACCTTGGCGACGACGCCGGCATGATCGATGAGGTCGCCGATGCGCACCACGTCCCCGGTGACGACCGCTTCGGATCGCAGCACCGGATGTTCCTCGCCGAGCGAGGAGGTGACTTGCGCCGTAGCGGCGGCGGTGAAGGCGAGAAGCCCCGAGACGGCAAGCGTGAGCGTGCGGATCATGGTTTTGCCTCAGCGCATCAGGTTGGACGTCGTCGACAGCATCTGGTCGGCGGCGGAGATGACCTTGGAATTCATTTCGTAGGCGCGTTGCGCGGCGATCAGGTTGGTGATCTCGGTCACCGAGTCGACGTTCGACTGCTCGAGATTGCCCTGTTGCAGGTCGCCGGCGCCGTCGGTCGAGGGCAGGCCGTCCTGCGGCGTGCCGGAGGCCGGCGTTTCCGTGTACATGTTGTCGCCGACCGAGAGGAGGCCGGCCTGGTTGATGAAGCGGGTGAGAATGATCTGCCCGAGCACGGTCGGCGTCGTCGAGCCCTGCGGGATCACCGACACCTGGCCTTGCGCGTTGATGGTGAGCCCCGTCGAATTCTGCGGAATGGTGATGGCCGGCTGCAACACGCTGCCTTGCGCGTTGACGATGCGGCCTTGCGCGTCCATCTGGAACGAGCCGTCGCGGGTATAGGCGTAAGTGCCGTCCGGCAACTGGATCTTGAAGAAGCCGTCGCCGCGGATGGCGAGGTCGAGCGAGCTCGAGGTCTGCGTCAGCGTACCTTGCGTCATCAGCCGCGGCGTGCCCACGGTTTTCACGCCGGAGCCGAGATCGATGCCGACCGGAAGGATGTTGCCTTGCGCCGAGGTCTGCGTGCCGATGCGGCTCACATGATCGTAGAGAAGATCCTGGAACTGCGCGCGCTGGCGCTTGTAGCCGGTGGTGGTCATGTTGGCGAGATTGTTGGAGATGACCTGGACGTTGAGCTCCATGGCCATCATTCCGGTCGCTGCGGTACTGAGCGCGCGCATGACTTAACTCTCCTTCATCAATTCGGAATTTCAGCGAGCTTGTCGATTGCCTGCTGACCTTGATCGCTCTGCTGTTGCAGCAGGCTGGCGATCTGGGTGTAGGCGCGGGTGATTTCGATCATCCGCGACATTTCGACCACGCCGCGCACGTTCGATTTCTCGACGGCGCCCTGGATGACGCCGCCGGTCGTCGCCGACGGCGGCGTTCCGTCGCCGGTGAAGTTGAACGTGCTGCTGCCGTCCTTCTGCAACTGGTTCTGGTTGTTGATCTCGACCATCTTGAGCTTGCCGCGCTGCGAGTCGGTCTTCGAGGCGCCTTCGCGCACGCTGATGGTGCCGTCGCGGCTGATCGAAATCTGATGGTCGTTCGGCTGGAATGAGATCGGGCCGGAATCGCCCATCACCTGGTAGCCGTCGGTGGTGACGAGCTGGCCGGCGGCGTTGATCTGGAACGCGCCGTTGCGCGTGTAGCGATCGCCCTTCGGCGTCTGCACGGCAAAGAAGCCTTTGCCGTCGATGGCGACGTCGAGGGGGTTGCCGGTGCGGTCGATCGGGCCCTGGCTCATGTCGTGCCAGAGGCCGCGGTCGCGCACGAAGCTGATGCGGCCGGAATTGCCGTCGGCGCGCGCCGAGGACGACAGATATTCCTCGAACAGCGAGCCGTCGGCCTTGTAGCCGGTGGTGTTGATGTTGGCGATGTTGTTGGCGACGACGTCGAGCTCGCGCTCGATCGCGACCTGACGCGACAGGCCGACCAAAGTCGTGTTCATCATCGGCAGCTCCCCTTGTCGTCCGACACGAAGGGCTCGCCCTCCCGAGGCTTGCCCTTTGCGTCGCGGTTCGCCGCTTGCTCTCCCAAGCGTTGCGGCTGCCGATTTGATTGCAGCCGCCGTGCCAAGTCGCGAATCCTTGGAATATCAATAGCTTGGCTTGATTTATGTCGGGCGTGGGGACGGCAAAAATCGCCACCAAAGGCGCAAACCGGCAAAACCTGCCGGGCGGAAAGCCGCGCGCAACATTCTGTTAACCATACCGACCTACTTTGATCTCAAGGGGGCGCGGGGCCGCGCACCGTGGCGTTTTGCGCCAGCGAGACGTCATTGGCAGGCCCGTTGCGCGAGAAGTCATCGGGGTCAGCATGGCAGCCAAGGCGAAAAAAGCGGAAGCGGAAGCAGAACCGGAACCCGAAGCAACGCCGGAGGCGGAAGGCGAAGCCGGTGCCGCAAAGCCCAAGCGCAAGCTGCCGCTGAAATTGATCGCCATGGCCGCAGGCGGCCTTATCGTGCTCGGCGGCGGCGGGACCGGCGCCTATCTTTATTTCGGCCACCACGCCGAGGAAAAACCGGCGGCGCCCGTGGTCAAGCCGGCGGTCTTCGTCGATCTGCCCGACGTGCTGGTCAATCTTGCCGGCGGCAGCGCCGACCATGCGCAATACCTGAAAATCAAGATCGTGCTCGAATTGCCCGACGCGGCGGTGGTACCGCAGATCCAGCCGCTGATGCCGCGCGTGATGGATGCTTTCCAGACTTACCTGCGCGAATTGCGCGCGACCGATCTCGATGGCTCCGCCGGTCTTTACCGGCTCAAGGAAGAGTTGACCCGCCGCGTCAATACGGCCGTCGCCCCCAACCGCGTCACCGCCGTCCTATTCAAGGAGATCGTCGTTCAATAGCGGCGATGGCTTAGCGAATGGCAGGCAAAGACCCGGTCGATCAGGACGCACTCGCCGCCGAATGGGGCGTCGCGCTCGAAGGCGAGGGCGGCGCGCCGCCGACCGGCGATGCCGCAGCCGCGTCCGACGAGGCCGCCGCGCAGTGGGCGGAGATGGTCAACGATGGCGGCGAGCTCAGCCAGGGCGGCGGCAAAGGCGGCGAGCGCATCCTCAATCAGGATGAGATCGACGGCCTGCTCGGTTTCAGCCTCGCCGACATAACGCTCAACGACAATTCCGGCATCCGCGCCATCATCGACTCGGCGATGGTGTCCTACGAGCGTCTGCCGATGCTCGAAATCGTCTTCGACCGCCTGGTGCGGCTGATGACGACCAGCCTGCGCAATTTCACCTCCGACAACGTCGAAGTCTCGCTCGACCGCATCACCTCGGTGCGCTTCGGCGACTATCTCAACTCCATCCCGCTGCCGGCGATCCTTGCCGTCTTCAAAGCCGAGGAATGGGACAATTTCGGCCTGGCCACCGTCAATTCCAGCCTGATTTATTCGATCATCGACGTGCTGCTCGGCGGCCGGCGCGGGCAGACCGCGATCCGCATCGAGGGCAGGCCGTACACCACCATCGAAACCAACCTGGTCAAGCGCATGATCGAGGTGGTGCTGGCGGATGCCGAGCTTGCCTTCAAGCCGCTCTCGCCGGTCAAGTTCAATATCGACCGCCTGGAAACCAATCCGCGCTTTGCCGCCATCTCGCGTCCCGCCAACGCGGCGATCCTGGTGCGGCTGCGCATCGACATGGAAGACCGCGGCGGCAACATCGAATTGCTGCTGCCTTACGCGACCATCGAACCGATCCGCGCCGTGCTGCTGCAGATGTTCATGGGCGAGAAATTCGGCCGCGATCCGATCTGGGAAGGCCATCTGGCGACGGAAATCGGCCAGGCGCAGATCGGCGTCGACGCGGTGCTCTACGAAGCGCGGCTGCCGCTGCGCAAGATGATGAACCTGAACGTCGGCGATACGCTGCCGCTCGAGATCAAGCCGGACGCGCTGGTGACGGTGCGTTGCGGCGACGTCGCGCTGACCGAGGGCCGCATGGGCAAGGTCGGCGACCGCGTCGCCGTGCGCGTCGCCACCGCCCTGCGCAAGCCGCGCACGACCTTCGCCATGTTCGAGAATGCCGACGAGACGACCAATCGCATGGAGGTGCCGTGAGCTACCATTTCGGTTTCCTGGTCGAGACCATGGTCTCGATCCTGCTGCTGCTCACGATCCTGTATTGCGTCCGGCTCAACAATCAGATCCGTCTGCTCAAGGCCGACGAGCAGTCGCTGCGCGCCACCATCGCCGAACTGATCACCGCCACCGAGATCGCCGAGCGCGCGATCGGCGGCTTGAAATCGACCATGCGCGAGGGCGAGCAGGTGCTGGGGCAGAAGCTCGACCGCGCCGAAAACCTTGCCGCCGACATCGAGCAGAAGCTCGCCGCGGGTGACGATCTCCTGAAGCGGCTGATCAAGATCGTCGGCGTTTCCAAGGACAAGACGGCCGTCGCGCCGGACGCGCGGCTGGTCGCGGCCGCGGCGGAAGCCTTCGCCAAGCGGACGGAATCGAGGCTGGGCGGCCTCGCCGCATGATGCGCTTTGCGCGCGACGTGCGGCTGATCCCGATCGTCCTGGTGGCGATCATCAGCCTATTCTTGCTCAAGGTGTCCGGCTTGATCTTCGACGGCGGCTACACGCTTGCCGAGCGGATGGATCACAACCGCAACGATCTGAAAATCGTGCCGGCCGACAGCGTGCCGCAATACCCCAAGATCGTGGTCGCGGGCGACCCGGCGGCGCAGCCGCCCGAACCCAAGCAGGCCTGGGCAAAGGAGATGTTCAATTTCGGCGGCGCCGAGGGCGACATCACCGGCTCGGTCGACAAGGATAAAGAGGCTAAAAAGGAAGAGGCGGACAAGGACAAGGGGAAAGAGAAACCTAAGGACGCGGCCAAAGAGCCCGCCAAAGAACCGGCCAAGGAAGCGGCAAAGGAGGGCGGCGAGGATAAATCGGACCAGCCTTCGCTTCCGACCAGCACCAAGGCGCCCGGCCCGACCAAGGTCGAGGTCGCCAACATGTCGACGACCGTCGAGCAGGGTCATATCGCTTCGAGCGGGGAGCGCGCCGTGCTGGAGCGGTTGCGCGACCGCAGTCAGGAACTCGACGCCCGCAAACGCGAACTGGACATGCGCGAGAACCTGATCAAGGCGGCGGAAAAGCGCCTGGAGGCAAAGGTCACCGAGCTCAAGGATACCGAATCCCGCATCGAGGCGGCACGGCAAAGCCGCGACAAGGAGGAGGCGGCCCGCTTCAAGACCATCGTCTCGATGTACGAGAACATGAAGCCGAAGGACGCCGCCCGTATTTTCGACATGCTCGACCTGAAAATCCTGGTCGCCGTTACCACCCAGATCAACCCGCGCAAAATGTCGGATATTCTGGCGCAGATGTCGCCGCAGACCGCCGAGCGGCTGACGGTCGAACTCGCCTCGCGCGCCAGCACCCAGCAAAAGGCCCAAGGGGCCGATCAATTGCCGAAGATCGACGGCAAGCCGAGCGGCTGAGAACGCACACGGTTAACGCAACCTTAAACGCCAAACCCTAGGCTGTCGCAGCCGGCACCGACGCCGGCGGAAACGGCATCATGACGGCATCGCCGATGAGATCGTGGGCTGCGCGCGCTCTGTTGCTGGCGCTGGCGATCGTCTTTGCCGGCACGACGCATGCCGCCGACGCCGTCAAAGGCGAGGTCCGCGTCTTCAACGACGCCGGCTACGTCCGTCTGGCGTTCCGGCTGGATGAACCGGTCGATGCGAAGGTCAGCGTCAACGGCGCGATCCTGGTGATCTCTTTCAAGAAGCCGATGGACATCGCCGTCGACCGCATCAATGCGGGAGCGCCTGACTATATCAGCGCGGCGAGGCGCGACCCCGACGGCACGGGCATCCGTCTCGCGCTCGCGCGCAAGGTCAAGGTCAACACGATTCCCGCAGGCGAATGGCTTTATGTCGATCTGCTGCCGGAGACATGGAAGGGCGTCATGCCCGGCCTGCCGCAGGAGGTGATTGACGAGCTTGCGCGCCGCGCGCGCGACGCCGAGCGCTTGCTGCATCAGCAGCGTGTCGCCGACCGGCAAAAGACGCCGCCGACGATCAGGGTCAAGGTCGCGACCTTGCCGACGTTCATGCGTTACGTGTTCGAGATGCCCGATCAGGTCAACGTCGCGCCCGAACGCGGCAATGACAAGCTGACGCTCAATTTCGATCAGGCGATCAAATGGGATCTGGCGGAAGCCCTCGGCGCGCTGCCGCCGACGCTGAAGTCGATCGACGTCAAAGGCGATTTCGATTCGACGGCGGTGAGCTTCATCCTCAACGGCAAGCCGGAGGTGCGCAACTTCCGCGAGGATCATACCATCGTCGTCGATATCGGCCTTGCCGGCGCCGCGCCGAAGCCGGTGGCGGTGCAGGGCGGCAAGCCCGCTGCCGCCAACGCGCCGGCCGAACAGAAATCCGTGGCGATGGCCGCGCCTGCGGTCGCGCCCGCCGGTCCGAAAATCGAGGCACCGGAAACGGTGCCTTCGAGCGAGGCAGCGCCAGCCCAAGCCGGCAAAGCGGATGACAAGAAGGTTGCCGTAGCGCCGCCGGCTGCCGAGCCTGCGCCTGCGCCACCGGTCGTCGAGCCTCCGCCGCCGCCGGCGCCCGCTGCTGTCTCGCCGCCAGTCGTGAAACCGGCTGCCGCCGCGGCTCCCCCGCCGATGCCGGCGGCACCGCCTGCCGCTGCCCCGGCAGCGCTCACGCCGCCGCCTGCGCCTCCACCGCTGCCGCCCGCACACGCCGACGTCAAACCGGCGGATGCTCCGCCGCCTCCCGTAATAGGGGAGGCGAAGCCCCCGCCGCCCGATCCGAACGCGCCGGTGGTCGTCGCCTTGCATCGCTCCGGCGACAAGCTGCGGCTCGAATTTCCATTCGCCGTACCAACGGCGGCCGCGGTGTTCCGCCGCGCCAATACGCTGTGGCTGGTTTTCGACAGCGCCGCCAAGATCGATCTGAATGCGCTCGAAACCGCCGAATCCAAGGAACTGGTGCGGTCGAGCACCGTGACGCGCGGCGCCGAGGGCGAGGCGATCGTGCGCATGAAGCTCACGCATCCGCAGGTCGCAAGTTTCAGGGCCGACGGCCCGTCCTGGCTTCTCAGCCTCGGCGATCCCGACGCCACGCCGACGAGGGCGCTGGTTGTCGCCCGCGCCGTTGCCGGCAAGAACACCGCGAGCATCGCCATTCCCTTCGACCAGCCGCAGAAGATGCACGTCATCGGCGACCCCGATGTCGGCGACCGGCTGATCGTCATCACCGGGCTGGGGCCGGCACGCGGCTTCCTCAAGCCTCTGGATTTCGTCGAGCTGCGCGCACTTCCCTCGACGCAAGGCGTGGTGGTTTTGCCGCTCGCCGACGATGTGACCGCCGAGATGGCGCCCGACCGCGTCACTATCAGCCGGCCAGGGGGGCTGACGCTGTCCTCCGGGGTGATGAGCGAGCGCGCCGCCAACACGTTCGCCTTCAATCCGCAACTGTTCGACACCCAGCTCTGGGGATTCGACCGGCAGGCGAAATTCAACGATCGGCAAAGCGAGCTGATGCGGCTCGCCGCCAGCGCGCCCGAGCCCAAGCGGTATCAGGCGCGGCTTAATCTTGCGCGCTTCTATCTCGCGCGCGAGATGTCAGCGGAGGCTAAGGGCGTGCTCGAAGTGGCGCTGTCCGACCAGCACAACGAGGACGTCACCGGCACCGTACTCAAGGGCATCGCCAACCTGATGCTCGACCGGCCGGACGATGCACTCAAGGCACTCAACAGCCCGATGATCGGCACCCAGCTTGACGCGCCGATCTGGCGCGCGGTCGCGCTGGCGCGGCAGGGCCGATGGTCGGAGGCACGCACACAGTTCAAGAACATGGAAGCCTCCATGGGCATGCTGCCGATCGAATTGCAGCGCATGTCGCTGAAGGAGGCGTTGCGCGCGGCCATCGCCGTGCGCGACTATACCGGCGCAACGCGCATGTTCGACGAGTTCGAGACCATCGGCGTGCCGCCGCAACTGGAGCCGTCGATGGCGGTGCTCACCGGCAAGCTCGACGAGGGGCTCGGGCGCACCGAGGACGCGCTCGCCGCCTACCGCCTCGCAGGCGACTCGACCGACCGCCGCGCCGCCGCGCAAGGCCGCCTGCGCGAAATCGCGTTGCGCTACGCCAACGGCGACATGAAGCGCAAGACCGCGATCGGCGAGCTGGAAACGCTCACCACCGTCTGGCGTGGCGACGAGACCGAGGCGGAAGGCTTAAAATTGCTGGCGCATCTTTATACCGAGGACGGCCGCTATCGCGAGGCGTTCCACACCATGCGCACGGCGATGATGTCGCATCCCAATTCCGACCTCACGCGGCAGATCCAGGACGAAGCGGCCGTTACCTTCGACAGCCTGTTCCTCGCCGGCAAGGGCGATGCGTTGCCGCCGATCGAAGCGCTCGGCCTGTTCTACGACTATCGCGAATTGACGCCCATCGGCCGGCGCGGCGACGAGATGATCCGCAAGCTCGCCGACCGGCTGGTGTCGGTCGATCTTCTCGACCAGGCCGCAGAATTGCTGCAACACCAGATCGATCATCGCCTGCAAGGCGCCGCGCGCGCGCAGGTGGCGACGCGGCTCGCCGTCATTTATCTGATGAACCGCAAGCCCGACCGCGCGCTGGCGACGCTGCGCTCGACGCGCACGGCGGAATTGTCCGATGAATTGCGCGACCAGCGGCTGCTTCTGGAAGCGCGCGCCCTGTCCGACATCGGTCGCCATGACGTCGCGCTGGAAGTGATTGCCAATATCCAGGGGCCGCAGGCGATCAGGTTGCGCTCGGATATCTATTGGGCCGCCAAGCGCTGGAAGCAGGCGGCGGAGCAGATCGAATTGCTATACGGCGAACGCTGGAAGGATTTCACGCCGCTGACGGATGCCGAGCAGTCCGACATCATGCGGGCCGCCATCGGCTACGCGCTGGCCGACGAGACGATCGGGCTTGCCCGGTTCCGTGAAAAATATGCGGCGCGGATGGCCGACAGCCCCAGCCGCCATGCGTTCGATATCGTCAGCGCGCCGATCGGCGCCAATGGCAACGAGTTCCGCGACGTTGCCAAGACCGCGGCCAACGTCAATACGCTCGAGGCGTTCCTGCGCGACATGCGCGCGCGCTATCCCGATTCGAGCGCGGTGTCGGCCGACGCAGCCAAATCCCCGCCACCGGCCGCGGCGAAACCGAAACCGGAGGCGGCGGCGCCGAACCCGCAGCCGGCGGAGAAGGCGGCCGTGAATGCGCCGGTCAAGCCTGACGCCGCGTCCTCGCCGCTGCCGCCGAAAGCGCCCGCCGGCACGCCGCTCAAGCCCGACCCGTCGCCGACCGGCTCGATTTCGCGCGCCAGGGCGCTTCGGCACTAGCACGCAAGTGGTGCAGAGCCGTCGCGGGGTGCTAGGCTCGCCCAAGCACCGAGACGCGAGGCCGCGCGTGATCCCGTCCGACACGAGCTTCATCACCGACGAGGCCAGCCTGCGGGCCCTGCATCATCAGCCGATGAGCCGGGCGACCGACAAGGTGTTGCGCGCGCTCGACAGGCATTGCCTGCAAATCATTTCGCTCGCGCCGTTTTGCGTGGTGGCGACGCAGGGGCCAGAAGGCGCCGACGTTTCGCCGCGCGGCGATCCGGCAGGATTTGTGCGCGTGCTCGACGAGCGCACGCTGCTCCTACCGGACCGGGTCGGCAACAACCGGCTCGACGGCATGACCAACCTGCTCGTCAATCCGCGTATCGGCTTGCTGTTCCTGGTGCCGGGCATGAACGAAACGCTGCGCATCAACGGCACCGCGCGCATAACCGATGACGAACGGCTGCTGACGCCGAGCGCCATCGACAAGCACGTGCCGAAGGTGGGGCTGGTGATCGCCGTCGAAGAGGCGTTCCTGCATTGCAGCAAGGCGCTGGTGCGCTCGACGCTGTGGGATAACACCCGCCACATCGACCGCACGAGCCTGCCGAGCTACGCCGACATGCTGCTCGATCATGTCAAAGGTCTCACGCCCGAGGAAAACGAGCGGCAGACGAAGGTGATGGCCGGCCGCGGGCTCTACTAGATGCAGCCGGCTTGAGGCGGTATTGGTAATCCAGCACAGCGTTCGCGGAGGGCTTCGATGCCGATCAAATCCCGATACCTGTTCGTCGCCAGCATGGACGTGGACCCCGACAAGGAGGCCCTGTTCAACGAGGTCTATGACAAGGAGCACGTGCCCAACCTGCTGAAGGTGCCGGGCGTGCACGCAGTGTCGCGCATGGAGGGCGAGCCGTTTGCCTACAGCATCGGTGGCGCGCAAAAGAACGTCCCGCACGAGGGCCCGCGCCACAGCGCGGTTTACGAGATCGACGGTCCGCAAGTGCTGGTGAGCCGCGAATGGGCGGCAGCCGTTGAAGCGGGGCGATGGCCCGGCGAAGTGCGGCCGTTCACCCGCAACCGGCGTCACGCGCTGTATAAAATCCGCTAGCCGCGCCGGCGGCAGGCGCACTCTTCTCAGCAACGGGAACTGGACTATAATAGCGGCTTGCGCGCGCCTTTATTTATTCGCCGCGCCATAGGGAGAACAGCCATGCAGCTTACGGTGTCGCCGGGCAAGCTCCACGAGTACAGCGCCGCGGAGTGGCAGGCGCGGGTCGACCTCGCAGCCGCGCACCGGATCGCCGTGATGCACGGATTTAACGAGGGCATTTTCAACCACCTCACGTTCGTCGTGCCGGGCCGCAGCGACCGCTACTATCAGATCCCGTTCGGGATGCACTGGTCCGAGGTCCGTGCCTCGTCTTTCATGGAGGTCGGCGTCGACGATGCCAAGGTCAAGCGCGGCGAGGGCGAGGTCGAGCGGTCCTGCTACTGCATTCATGCGCCCATCCATCGCGCGCTGCCGCACGCCAAGGCGGTGTTCCACACGCACATGCCCTATGCGAGCGCGCTCACGCGCCTCGAGGATCCGCGCATCAAGGAGATCGGGCAGACGGAAGTCGGGATGATGAACACGATCGCCTACGACGACCACTACACCGGTCCCGCCATCGAGCCGGAGGAAGGCGAGCGCCTTGCCAAGGTGCTCGGCGACAAAAGCGTGTTGTTCATGGCCAATCACGGCATCACCACGACGGGCGAGAGCGTCGCCGAAGCCTATGACCGGCTTTATTACATCGAACGCGCGGCGCAGGTTCAGATTTACGCCATGTGGACCGGCCAGCCGCTCAAGCAACTCCCCGCCGCGGTGGTCCAAACGACCAAGAAGACGTTTGCCAGCACGAGCCACACCGGTCCGTCGCCAGCGCAGCGGCATTTCGATGCCTTAAAGCGCATCCTCGACCGGCAGGAGCCAGACTACGCATCGTAGCGGCTTCGCGCGGCTGCATCGAGGATCGCGTGCCGTCCGTGATGACGCGCCTACGCAAGGGTAGCAATGGAAACGCGAGTATTCGGCCGCACCGGAATGCAGCTTTCGGTGCTGGGGTTCGGCTGCGGCGCGGTCGGCGGATTGATGGTGCGCGGCGAGGCGGCCGATCAGGAACGCACGGTCGCGCGGGCGCTCGCCGCCGGTGTGAACTACTTCGACACCGCGGTCGCCTACGGCAACGGTGAATCGGAAAAGAATCTCGGCCGCGTCCTGCGCAGCCTCAAGCCCGCCAACGCGGTCGTCGGCACCAAGGTCCGGCTGCCGGCAGCCGCCTTCGGCGACATCGGCAAGGCAATCGTCGCGTCGCTCGAAGGCAGTCTGGCGCGCCTCGGTCTCGATCGCGTCGACATTTTACACTTGCATAATCCGGTCAGCGGAGCCGGCGGCGGCGAAACGCTCGGTGTGCGCCAGGTGCTCGACGAGGTTGCGCCCGCGTTCGACCGGTTGCGCCGGCAGGGCAAGATCCGCTTCCTCGGCTTCACGGCGATCGGCGATACCGCGGCACTGCATCAGGTGATCGACGCGCGCGTCTTCGACAGCGCGCAGGTGATCTACAATATGCTCAATCCGTCCGCGGCCGGTGCGCTGCCGACAAACTATCCGGCGCAAGACTATGGGCGGCTGTTCGATCATACCCAGGCCGCCGGCGTCGGCGTGGTCGGCATCCGCGTGCTCGCGGGCGGCGCGCTTTCAGGGTCGGCTATCCGGCATGCGATTGCCAGCCCGCCACCCGAGCCGATCGGCTCGGCGATGAGCTACGCGGCCGATATCGCGCGCGCCCGCCGCCTGATGCCGTTGGTCGAGGAGGGGTTTGCCGCTTCGCTGACCGAAGCCGCCACGCGGTTTGCGATCTCGCACCCGGCGATGGGCACGATCCTGGTCGGAATGGCGACACCGCAGCAGTTCGAAGACGCGCTCGCGGCGGTGCAAAAAGGCCCGCTGCCGGCCGCCGCGCTCGACCGGCTTGCGGCGCTGCGTCAGGACTTTGCCGGCGAAGCGCGGTGAATGCCGCCCGATTTTCGGGCGCGCCCGTATTAAGTGCCGTAGCTCTGGATCAGCGAGCCTGCGACCAGACTCCAGCCGTCCACCAGCACGAAGAAGATCAGCTTGAACGGCAGCGACACTACGACCGGCGGCAGCATCATCATGCCCATCGACATGAGCACCGATGCGACCACCAAATCGATGATTAAAAACGGCAGGAACAGCAGGAAGCCGATTTCGAAGGCGCGCTTGAGCTCGGAGATCATGAAGGCCGGGATCAGCACGCGCAGCGAAAGGTCCTCGGGCTTGGCGGGGGCGGCTTCCTTCGACATGTCGACGAACAGCTTGAGGTCTTTTTCGTTGACGTTCTTTTCCATGAAAGCGCGCAGCGGCACGGCGCCGCGCTGGAACGCCTGTTCGGCGGTGATCTGGTTGTCGGCGAGCGGCTTGACGCCGGTTTCGTAAACCGTTTGCAGCGCCGGCCCCATCACAAAGGCCGTGAGGAAGAGCGCGAGCGAGATGATCACGGCGTTGGGCGGGGCGGTCGCGGTGCCGAGCGCGGTACGCAGCAGCGACAGCACCACGACGATCCGGGTGAACGAGGTCATCATCACCAGGATAGACGGCGCCAGCGACAGCACCGTGAGCAGCGCGATCATCTGGATCACGCGCTCGGTGAGGCCGTTGCCCTGCCCGAAATTGACGCTGATATCCTGCGCGACAGCCGGCGTCATCGCCGCTGCCATCACCCCGGCTACCCCAACCGCCACCGTCACAAGACGGACACGGCGGTCGGAATTGGCTGTCAAGGTTTTCCGGGTGGACGGCCGAGCAAGTTGGCCATCTCCTGTTCAAGATTATCGTAAAGCGCCTTGCCCGGGGTCGCCGTTGGCTCGAGCTTGGGCTCAAGCCTGTTCTCGATCTTGTTCTCGATTTTAGGCTCGGGCTTGCTCTCGGATTTGGGCTCCGGGCGGAATTTCGGTTCGCGCAGCAGGCCGCGCAGCGGCTCGGAGGTCTTGGCGGGCGAGCTTGCGGCAGGCGTCGCCAGCGGATCGGTGACCGGCGCGCGGCCTTCCGTGACCGGCGCGCGGCGCAAGGCCGCTTCGAGCTGCTGGGCCATCTCAGCGAGGTTGTGATCGTTCTGCGGCGACGGCGGCGGCTCGACCGGCGCAGGCGCGCTCACGCGCGGCTCGGCGCGCAGTGCGGGAGCGCCGAGTTCCGGCGCGTTGAGGCGGGCCGAGAGCTCGCCGGCAAGATTGGTGAGGTCGGCGGGACGCGGCCGCGCGCCGGGCTCCGGCGCGAGCCAGGGCTCGTCGTTCGCGGTCGAGCGATAGGGGCGGGACGTCTGCATCGGCGGCGGTTCGCTGACCGGTTGCAGCGGCCAGGTGCCGTCGGCGGCGGTCGCCGTCCGCGTCGAAATTTCCGGCGTCATTCTTCCCGGCTGTTCGCGGGTGACCTCGCGCGTGCCGACGGCGCGCACGATATTGGGTTCCACCACCACGTCGGTCGGGCCCCCGATCATCAAGAGATGTTCGATGTTGTCGCGGCGGATCAGCACCAGACGGCGGCGGCTGTCGACGGCGGTCGCATCGATCACGGCAAGGCGCGGCTGACGTCCGCGCGCCGTGCCGCCTAGCCTGTTGGCGCCAAAACGGCGCACCAGCCACGCGGTCAGGCCGATCAATGCCAGCACGATCGCAAAGGCGATAAAGAATTTCGCGGCCAGCGGCATCTCGGTGCCGAACAGGTCGAACATCACAAGCGCTCCGTACTGAAGGCCGCGGGACATCGGGCGGGAATCGCCCGAATGGTTAACTCCCTAGGCACTATTTGCCGCCCCGGATACTAACAGAACCTTAACAAAGAAAGCCCTTTCACGAGCTTATGGCGGTTCCAAGACTTTTGCGATGGTAAACGCCGCCGGCGAATGCCACCCCAGCCCGGTTCCTTTACCCGCCGTTAACCATACGCCCGGCAAAGTCTGCCTAGCGCAATTCCGCCGCTTCTTGCGAGAAATCGAGGCGCCGATGGCGATTACCGATATTCCGATCCTTTCGATGCTGCGCACGCGGCTGGACTGGAGCCAGCAGCGCCAGCGGGTGCTGGCGGAAAACGTGGCCAATGCCGACACGCCGAATTACCGCGCCCGCGATCTCCAGCCGCTGAAATTCGAGGCGCCGGGGCAGGCGGCCGCCAGCGGCGCCCAGCCGGTCTCGCTCGCGCAGACC
>Ga0134126_10005740_pt1 | contig 15529 bp, 7 predicted proteins | sample KB31752_FD_96881 | JGI IMG/M metagenome (GOLD analysis project Ga0134126, IMG submission 96881) | Terrestrial soil microbial communities with excess Nitrogen fertilizer from Kellogg Biological Station, Michigan, USA - KB3-175-2 | ecosystem: Environmental > Terrestrial > Soil > Unclassified ...
CATGCGAACTTCACATCGCAACTACGGCAATACTGTGGCAGAGAGTCGCGTTTTTCATTCCCAAATCGTTGCTGTGCTTGACTATTCACAAGCGACTGTAACGGCTGCTCCATGATATTGCCGAGCTTGTTCTTCGGATACACAAAATGATCGCAAGAATAGAGGTCGCCATTGTGTTCCAGAGCCAAAGCTGTTCCGCATGTAGGGCGGAAAATGCAAAGGCTGGAGGCAAGCCCGGCCCACGCCTCAAGAGCCACGTCAAAGAGTTGCACGAAATAGCGACCAACGTCTTTGCGGACCCACTCGTCGAAAATAGCGCAAAGAAAATTCCCGTACTGTAGAGGCTCGACCGACCAGGACGAAACTTCGGCCATTTGGGTGTGGCTTGGAGCAATTAAATAAAGGCCGTCATGATCAGGCCTTGCAGCAATTCTTTCCACAATCGGGATAAATTGCATGAATCCGCTGCCGATTTCTTTGAGATACCGATAGACCTCCAGGGGGTGATAGGAATTGGTCCTATGGACCACCGTAAGCGTATTAAATTGCACACAATGTTTTTTCAAAAAGCCGATTCCGCGCATCACGCGGTCAAAAGTGGGCCTGTTACCTTTATCCACACGGTAGCAATCGTGCAAATCTGCTGGACCATCAATTGAAAGACCAACCAGAAAATTGTTTTGAGCGAGGAATTCTGCCCAGTCGTCATCCAAGAGCAGGCCATTTGTTTGCAGTGCATTCTGGATATGTTTCCCATTGGCATATTTCGCTTGCAACTTGACGACGTTGCGAAAGTACTCCACTCCCAGAAGAGTGGGCTCACCGCCTTGCCACGCGAAAGAGACGGTTGGAGATTGCTGGCTTTCGATATATTGCCGGACATACTCCTCGAGTAAGGGGCCGGGCATGGCCCAGTTTCGTTCCTCGGGATATAGGCGCTCCTTTTCGAGATAGAAACAATACTTACAGTCGAGATTGCAAATCGGCCCCACCGCCTTAGTCATGACATGAAAATTCGATGAGCGATCTGGGAGTGAGCCGCACTGGGTGGTCTCGGACCTGGGGCTGGCCACTCGAGTATCACGGACCCAAGGGGATATCTTCGAGCCTATCTCAGATGCTGGAGATTCATTCTTCATCACGAGGGATTCCAGCTGTTGTTGATTTCCGATCCTATCAGCATTTTCCAACCGGCAGCTTTATTCTTTTTGTGATTTTCTTCGAATTCGTCAGGAAATTGTTGACAACGGCACGGTCAATTATGAATATATAGCAAGCGCTTGCAAAACGCATCTCGAGATTGGTCATACCCGGAACTGCTTATCTGTCAGTGGGACTTCAGGTTGTGGAATTGGAAGGAGCATAAAAAATGGCGGCGCCTTTAACGCGCAGAGAATTTGCAAAGATTGGTGCAACGTTGACATCGGCGGCATTCCTGGCCCCAGTCGCCGGCGCCCTTCCGGTGGGCAGAGCCAACTCTCGGCGTCCCAATGTATTGCTGGTCCTTACGGACGATCAGGGCTATGGCGATTTGTCATGCCATGGAAACAAACAACTTCGAACCCCTAACATAGATAGCTTCGCCGGCGCAGGCATTGAAATGACCGAATTTTACGTGTGTCCGGTCTGTGCGCCATCCCGTTCTAGTTTGCTGACCGGGCAGTATAACTATCGTACCGGCGTGCAGCACACCTCGCGCGGAGGTGCATTGATGGCGACCGAGAAAGTTACGATCGCGGAAATGTTCCGCGCCGGTGGTTACGCGACCGGAATATTTGGCAAATGGCATCTTGGCGACGATTATCCATTGCGCCCTATGGACCAGGGCTTTGATGAATCTCTTGTATTTAAAGGGGGCGGTATTGGATCGGTTCCTGACCTGCCAAACAGCTACTTCGACACGCGACTTTATGAGAATGGGAAGCCCATGGAAGGAGAGGGTTATTGCACCGAAGTTTTTACCGACGCGACAATACGTTTTGTCGAAAAAAATCGCAAGCGGCCCTTTTTTGCCTATTTGCCTTATAACGCGCCTCACGGTCCGCTCGTTGTCGATAAAAGATATAGTGAGCCTTTCCGAGCCATGGGTCTGGACGAAAAGGTTGCCGATCTCTACGGTATGGTCGTGAACCTTGATCAGAATTTCGGGAGGCTTCTCAAAAAGTTGCGCGAGTTGGATCTGGAGCAAAACACTATCGTGATATTCATGAGTGACAATGGGGCTTGGAGCGGAGCTCGCCGGTACAATGCCGGACTGGCGGGATGGAAAGGCAGCGTACAAGATGGAGGAATTCGCGTTCCATTCTTTTTTCGCTGGCCAGCAGCAGGCTTGCAAAGCGGCCGCAAAGTGGATCGGATCGGGGCCCATATTGATGTGCTTCCCACTCTGCTGGATGCGACTGGGGTCTCAAAGACCCACGGCATTGAATTCGATGGTGTTAGCCTCATGCCGTTATTCCGTGATGACAAAGCCAACTGGCCCGACCGTAATCTCTACTTCCAATTTCACCGCGGCCTTGTTCCGCAACGTTACCAGAACTGTGCAGTTCGCAATCAGCGTTGGAAGGCGTCATCGCGGGCGAATGATGAAGTACAGCATGAGGTAAAGGATCTACCACTGCAACCTGCGTTCAAGCTGTATGACATGGAAAAAGATCCTGGCGAAACAACTGACTTGGCATCGCAAAATCCTGAGATCGTCCAAAAAATGAAAGCTTCGTATGATGAATGGTACGAAAAAATGTGGCATTCACGGAATTGGGCGGTCGGCGTCATTCATATTGGCTCTAAGAGCGAGCCTGTAACCCACCTTTCTGTTTATCAGGACAGTTGCTATAACTTTAATCAGCCCACCGGATGGTCCGTCGAAATCGAACGCGGCGGACGTTACCGCGTCACCATTAGTCGGCCAAATTACCCACCAGCCAATCTGGTAGTTAAGTTTGATAATAAAATCACAACTCTTCCCCTTGAGCAGGGGGAGAATTCAAAAATCGTCAAATTGCCCGCCGGCAAAGGAATGCTTGATATTTGGGTCGAAGCAAAGAATGTGCCGGCCGCCGAGGTAGGTCAAAGGCCGGTGGTTGCCGTGACCGGAAACTGGGAAGTGATGGCTACGTCAACCGCGGGGGACTGCGATATCGAATTTGTAGGGAATGACTGAACGACCAAACAATAATTTCATCCATGTACCGTGCGAGAAAAAACAGGGGGTGGCCAGTAGAAGAAAATCTGCAGTGGCTTTGGCCGACCGTGTTCTCCAGAGCCCTTAAGCTGGGTTTCGCTGAATTTTGGCAAGAAAGATAACTTGTCACGCTCTCGCGGGTTTTTTGGCAGGCGCGCTGGTTGAGTTCCGTTCTACAATTTGGACCCCAAACTGCCGATGTTCCGGAACGCGAAGGCTTCCATCTTTTGCGAGTCCTAGCAAAAGTTCAACTGCGGCGTGCCCCATTTCATATTTAGGTTGATGGATAGTGGTCAGTGGTGGCCGCACGATATTAGCCAATTCCACATTGTCGAAACCTATCAAAGAAATATCGTCTGGGATCCGCAATCCCGCTTCGAAGATGGCGCGCGCCGCACCAAAGGCTGTCACGTCATTTGCGGCAAAAATTGCCGTAATACCTCGCTTTTGCTGTAACAGTTTTTTGGTCATCTGGTAACCCCCTCCAAAACTGGGAGATCCATGCACGACAATGGAGGTTACCTTCTCAGAACTCGATGTGATGGCCTTCATGAATCCCTTGCCGCGTTCAATGAAATTAGGATGGCTGCGAGAGCCGCTCAAAAAGGCGACCGTCTTGTGCCCTAAGTCAATCAAATGTTTTCCTCCCAGAATGCCGCCTTCAAATTGGTTGACCGACACACCTGAAAAACTATATGCGTTGGGAGGGCGGCATAGCAGGACCACGGGGATATTTGAATTTGCAAGCTCTTTGACCTCGGTTTTACTGAGTGCATCCACCGAATGCATCAAAATCCCTTCGACCCGCTTATCCAGTAGAGACCGGATGTACTGAACCTCTCTTGCTGGATCGAGATAACTATTGCAGAGCAACAAGTGATATCCGGCCGAATACGCAGCGTCTTCAGCACCACGGAACAACTCTGTAACGAATGGGTTCCCGACATCTGGAACCAGCAGGCCCAACGTATGAGACCGCCCCATCGCCAGACCGCGAGCCAATAGGTTGGCACGATAGTTAAGGCGTTTCGCCACCGCCAGAACTTTCTCTCGTGTAGCCTTGCGTACGCCGTACGTACCATTCAAGGCCCGCGAGACTGTCGCTATATCTACACCGGCTTCCCGCGAAATATCCTTCAGTGTGATTGTCATAGAATTGCAAGCGCTTGCCATTCTTCACATTTTTATGAGCACGTGTCAAGTAGTATTGCTTGCAGGAAAGGGTGTGCCTCTAGCCCAGTTAGTCATTTATTGCAACGCCGCGAGCTCGCGATGCACTAAGTGTTTTACCCTGCAAAATTGGTATGGTTCGCCCCGATTTGCCGTACAAATGAATGCCTTTGCAATTCGCAATCATTTTTTCTGAAAAATGAGTTGACAAGGAAAAAGTCGATAGATAAAGTAGCAAGCGCTTGCAATAATGACTGAACGCGGCTATGCAAAGCGCGACGAGTTTTCGCTTGAGGGGGCAACAATCGTATGAAATTCGAGAATGACTATCGCATCGGCTTGAAGTTTGGGAGGTTTGTGGCGGTTCTGCTGCTGATTTGCCTTCTTGGCACCCTTTACGCTGCAGCTCAGGTCCAAACTTATAGTGAGATCAGTGGAACTGTGTCGGATACAACAGGCGCGGTGATCCCTGGTGTCACGATCACATTAAAGGAACAGAATACCGGCGCCGTACGGACGATTGTCACAGGAGCTAATGGCAGGTATTCCTTTTTATCGATTCCGCCGGGGACGTACACAATAAAAGCGTCCGGCACCGGGTTTAAGACGGTGGAAGTTACCAATCGTATTGCCCAGGTGGGCCAGCCGGCGCGAGTGGATTTTGCGCTAACGGTCGGCCAGAGTTCTCAAACTGTAGTGGTATCCGCTTCCAGCGCCAATCTTATCGATACGACCACTGCTGAAATTTCAGGGACGATCGGACGCCGCATGGTCAGTGATTTGCCGCTAAATGGACGAAACTTCGCCGACTTGGCGGCAATGACGCCCGGTTCTGCGCGTTCTGATGCACTCGGGGGTTGGAACAATAGTGGAAAAGGGCAAGTATCTTTTACTCAAACCGCATTGATGCGCGTCCGGGCTGCGGGTCTGGTGATGAATTCAGGAATTTTCGCCGCTGGAAACCGCGATAGCGCTTCCAACGTTGCAATCGATGGATCGAATGTTCAGTTGGCGCATTTTGGAGAAACGACGCAGTTGCAATCGCCGGCCGACATTCAAGAAGTGAAAGTCGAAAGCGGCACAATGAGCGCAGAATTTGGCAATGGGGTCACTGCAGTGAATATCGTGACGAAATCGGGAACGAACCAGTTCCATGGCGAAGCATACGAATTCCTCCGGAACGATAATCTGGACGCGACAGACTATTTTGTCAACTTGGCTGGCCTCAAGAATCCAGAATACAAAATGAACCAGTTCGGTGGAGCGCTAGGCGGCCCGATCATCAAGAATAAGCTTCACTTTTTTGCAAATTATGAAGGTCTCCGCGTTTCGCAGTCGTCATTCGGACAGGCTGCGGTGCCCACCCCCAATCTTCGCAATGGAGATTTCACGACCCTGGGTCGCTTTGACGCAAACGGCAATCCAGTTCCTGCGCCCACAATCTATAACCCGTATCAGACGGACCCAGTCACCGGATTGCGGGAGCCCTTCCCCGGAAACGTGATTCCCACAGGGCCCACGACTTTGTGCAGTCCGCGTCCGACATGTATTGATCCTGCGATGCTTGCCTACCTTGACTACACTCCGACGCCGAATGCCCTGATTGACGGCATTCCCGAATACGTTGGGACTTCACCGACCACAATCACTGCGAACCAATACACCGGCAGAATTGATTGGGAAAAGAGCGAAAGTTCGCACATCTTTGGTCGCTTTACCCATTTTAAGAACTATTCGCTCGCGGCGGGACTGCTTCCGCTCCAGGGCGAAGAGAATCCTTATGGCTCCATTAACCCTACTGTCTCGTGGGTGAAAATTCTTTCGCCAACATCGGTAAATAATCTGACGGTTTCTTACACACGCGGCACATGGGGGGATTCTCGCGCGAGTCAAGGCGTCGGAGATGTCTCAAGTCAAATTGGACTCATGAATACGTCCACCAACCCAGGCGGAGCAGCGATTACTCTCGCTAACTACACCATTGCCAGTTCCGGTTACAGTAAGGCCGCCATCCTTCAAAATACCTATCAGCTTAGAGATGATTTCAGCCTTGAGAAAGGGCGGCATAGCTTAAAGTTCGGATTTCAGTCGAACGAGCGGCGTGTCAGATATGCAAACAGCCAGTTCGACAAAGGGGTCTTGTCCTTCCAGGACCTTTACAGTGCAGCGTGCCCTCTTGGCAATACTGCTTGCACGACTGCAATGACCAACGCTGGCGAGACCATGGGTGGTTCTGCCTTGGCGGACTATCTCCTGGGTACCGCTCAAGAAGCAAAACTTCAGATCCCTGGCGCTGTTTACAATGGAAACCAACGGTACTATGGAGTATATGCACAGGATTCCTGGAGAGTTTCCCAGCGGCTCACAGTAAGTGCGGGACTCCGCTACGAATATTGGAGTCCCTGGTTAAACGTGCGTAGAATGGCTGCGCGATGGGATTCAAATTCTGGATCGGTCGTATACGCTCTTCAAAACCCGCTCGATTATCTCAACGCTTCAAAGGATTTCGGCAGGAATGCTGAGCTTACTCCCGGCGAATCCCGGGCAGGCTATACAAGCGGGAAAAAGGATTTCGCCCCCCGAGGCAGTCTAGCCTATCTTCTTACTCCCAATACAACTCTACGAGCGGGCGCAGGGATTTATTTTGATGGTAATACCAATCAAAATGAAATGAGCCAGATTCAGGGGACCGTTGGGCCTTTCGGCCTATTTTATGACAATGTGGTGGCCGGAAACGAAAGCGTCCCACCGCTTGTGGCATCCGATCAATTCCCCGTGCCTTCCCCCACTGCTATTGCCCAGCCAAGCACCACAAAACCAGCCACGGTCAGAGTCTTGGGAAGCAATTACTATCCCACGCCAACTGTGTACGAATGGTCCGCCAGTGTACAGCGTGCGCTTGGCAAAAACTGGGTGGCGGAAGTCAGCTATCTGGGTTCTCACACGATTCGGGAGCAGCAATATGTTGATCTGAATATCCCAGACCTGCCTCAGGGGGCACTGGCCTCTCTTAGCCTTCAACAGCGTCGCCAGTTTCCTGATTGGGCTGCGGTGCAGTCATGGATGAACATTGGCTGGGCCAAGTATGAGTCAATTACCACCAGTATTAAAGCTCCGAATTGGAATGGCCTCACCTTCATGTCCTGGTTTACGTGGTCAAAAGACATGACAACCAGCGCAGTTGGGGTAAGCCAGCAAGGTAATCTGGATCCCCGGCTTTTCGATATTTGGGCAGGGCCGAGTCTAATGAATCCAGCATTAAGGAACGTTAACTCCTGGAACTATGAACTGCCGTTTGGCGCAGGTAGAAAGTTTGCCTTGTCCGGACCATTGAATTGGGTAGCTGGCGGCTGGGCGATCAGCGGGGTTGCCGAATTTTCTCAAGGTGCACATCAGGCAGTTACTACGATCGACACGTCGGGTACAGGTCAAGCGTATCCCATGCCTGATGTGGTTGCGGGATGCAATCCAAATAGTGTTACCAGCGGAAAGAATCGGCTGGAGTGGTTCAATCCGGGCTGCTTTGTGAATCCGGCATTCGGAACCTATGGTACCGCCAAGCTCGGTGCCTTTATTGAGCCTGGAATCAATAACTGGAACCTGGCATTGGCTAAATCGTTTCCGATCGCACACTCTGAAACGAATCAGGTGCAATTCAGGGCCGATTTCTTTAATGCTTTTAACCACACTCAATGGGGATTCGTTGACAACGCCTTAAACTCGGCAACTGTCGGCCAGGTTCTTGGGACCCACCCCGCTCGGCAGATTCAATTCTCACTGAAGTATCTGTTCTAGGCTAACCGTTATATCAAGTCGGAATGCCTCTCTTGCCATTTCACAAAATGAAACGGCAAGAGAGGACCAACATCGGATGGGAAAGAGGAAAGGCGTCAGGCACATGAACTTGGAAGGCAAAGTTTGTTTGATAACTGGTGGCACCAAAGGGATCGGGGCGGCAGCTGCCCTGAAGTTGGCGCAACTCGGCGCGCACATTGTGATCAATGGCCGGAATGCAGACGCGGAGGCGGAAACGGTTGAGAGGCAAGTGAAAGCTTTGGGACGCAAGTGCAGTGTGCAAATTGCCGACGTTAGTAAGGCGGGAGACGCTGTGAATTTGGTGAACGCTGCGGCATCGGCGTTGGGCGGGGTCGATGTGCTCGTGCATAGTGCGGGCGGCGGCGTGCCTGGCACGCTTTTGGATGTTGATCCCCAGGCTTGGTACCGGGCATTTGACGTTCATATCCATGCTGCTTTCCACCTGTGCCGCGCTTCTATACCGTTGATGAAAAGAAAAAAAGAGGGAGCAATCATTCTGATTTCCTCCGCTGCTGGATTACGAGGCTGCCCAGGAGCGTTTTCTTACGGAGTTGTGAAGGGCGCCCTTCCCCAATTTGCCCGGGCGTTGGCCCGCGATCTCGGAGATGACAATATCCGGGTGAATTGCGTATCGCCCGGAATTATACGAACGCGCTTTCATGATGGTCTTACCCCGGAGCAGGTCAAAAACAATATCGAGAAGCGCATACCATTGCACCGCGAAGGCACAACGCAGGAGGTTGCCGAAGTCATAGCTACGCTGGTTTCCAATGATTTCATCACGGGCGAGAATGTTGTGATTGACGGCGGAATGTCAATGCGAATTGTGTAAGAGCGCGAACCTCGACACGAAGGAGATACGTGTGATTAGAAGAACATTTCTGAAAGGAACCGTAGCCGGCATTGCGTTGTCCGGGCTGCAGACATCGGCTACCGCCGAACGGTTAGCGGTTGCTGGGAAGAGTGCTCTATCTCAAGCAGATTTTCCTTCCGATGATTACGAAGCTCCAGAGTGGCTGCGTTATGCGAGAACGGTTTTGTTTGATGGGTACTCGCCGCCAGTTTATCCGCATACGGCAGATTTCGATGCCCGTCGCATTGCGGAAGATGTGAAGCGCGTCGGCGCGAATTTATTACGATTCCAGCCCATTGGGTATTGGGCCTATTACCCGAGCAAGACGTTTCGAGTGCATCCAGAACTCGGCAACCGGGATCTGATCGATGAAATATCACGAGAGTGTCGAAAAGCCGATATTCATTTTTATTGTTATACCGGATATGGACACCCTCATATGGAGCTGGGCTGGGCAGACCAGCACCCTAAATATGCCGAGTGGGTATTACGCAATCCAGACGGAAAGCCTTATGGAACCTACTGGCACATCGGCTGGGCAAACCGGCAGAGAGTCTGTTCAACCGGCGATGCTTACCGCGATGGCATGCGCCAGGTAGTGCGGGAACTCTGCGAACATGATATCGATGGCATCTACATAGATGCGCCGAGCGCTTTCGGCTATACAGGCGTTTGTTTTTGCGATTCCTGCCGGATCAACTTCAAAAAATTCAGTGGAATGGATATTGAGCGGCTGGCCAGCCTCGCCGCATTAAATGGATTGCCCTTCTCGTGGGGCGATACCCTTCCCGCGGGCACGGACGTAAATGCGCTGACGGCCTGGTATGCCTGGGCGAATGAAATGACACGGCAAGACTTGTTGGATTATCGGAAGATCATACACGGCAGTGGCAAGTTTATGCTCTGCCATAACGGGCATTCATGGCACGGGAGCTCTCTTCCATTCCAATATCACATCCCCGATGGTTTCATGGTTGAGGCGAGCATTGAGATCCACGAACGATTAATGACCGGTCTTATGGGCGCTTCAATGGCCCGGCCTCACAAAAAGCTTGCACAGATGTATGTCGGCGGCTATTCGCTGACAAATTTTAACCAGCCCCAGCATGAACATCCCTGGGTTGTCCACAATACAAACCTGGAAGACGCGGACGAGATTCTGATGGAGGGATTTACGAATCTTGCTTGCGGCAATGCACCAATCTACGGCACTTCGAATCGCCTCTATTTTGGAGTTGGCGGCGGAACCACAGAACCGGCCAAGGAAGTTTTCGAACTCATGCAACGGGTGGAACCGTTTTTGAAGGATAGTAAGCCCGTTCCCTACATGACGATTGTGCCCACGTTTCAATCGATGCAGTTGTGGCAAACGCGGCGAAAAAGTTGGAATTGGCCCATGATGAGTGCCGCCATGGGATTGGCCATGCTGGATGAGCGAATCAGTTTCGATGTCAATCCCAGCACAGAAATGACCGAAGAGTGGCTCCAGCGCCAACGAGTTATATGTCTGTGTGGTGCGTCCGGAATATCTCAGGACGACACGAGGAAACTGAGCGCTTGGGTGAGGGAAGGTGGCTCGCTTCTTGCCACCTACGACACCGGCCTGTATGACAAGAGTGGCAAGCCACGGCAAGACGGAGGTGCGCTGCAGGAAGTTCTTGGAGTTGAGCTGCGCGGTGAGCCGCTTGAGAGCCAGCCCGAATGTTACTACCGCATTCAGTCGCGGCATGCCGCCCTGGAGTATCAGGAAAAGGGATTTTTGATCCAGGGGGACGGACGGTTGATGCCGGTGAAAGTCCAAGATGGAGCCCAAGTGCTGGCGGATTGTTGGAACCTTGGCACGAAGCAATCGCGTGGCCCCGCTATCGTGTCGCACACATACGGTAAGGGACGAACAATATACGTGGCCGGCAGTTTGGAAGCCTATTACTATGCCAGCCGCGTTGCGTCGGTTCAGCACCTTCTCGGCTCTCTTGTGAAATACCTGGGATCGGGTGCGCCGCAGCCTTTTCATCTGACGGCCCCACGGGGCACCTATGGAGTGCTTCGCCAAGCGACAAACGGCGATATGACCTTATGGATCCTCGCAAACGTTGGGTTTAAGGACGCCGATATTGGACGCATGAGGCAGGAGTTTATTCCCATCACCGACGTTGAGGTAAGAATCCTCGTCCCAGACGGGAAAAGAGCGAAATCGATGCGTCTGCTGCGATCGGATACAAATGTGAACTTTCACCAGAGTGACGGGTATGCAATTACGGTTCTTCCGAAGGTCTATATCGCAGAAATCGTTCATTTGGAATTGGAGTAGCGCGAGCTTCATATAGAGGTCATCTCGCGTCAACAAAGACTATGAAACCCATAAATCGTCGGGATTTTTTACAGCAATCCACTAAAGCCGGTTTCGCCCTCGCATTGCCGGTTGAAATTGCTAATGCGTTGGCAACGGAGCCGCTGTCCATGCCAGTTCAAGGTCGGACGAAAAGTGCTCTGGCGCAGGAGGAGCGTAATCCGAAGTTACCGGGCACATCTCCTCTGACGGAACAAACCGACTTTGCAACTGAAATGGTAGAAGGGATCCGCAGATTTCTGGAAGAAAAAAGTGTGGAATCGCCTGCAGGCCGCCGGCAGTTCTGGAATCCTGATTATGGCTCGCAAAAAGCTTATGAGGCCTCGGTTGCTCCAAACCGAAAGCGCTTTCAGGAAATCATTGGTGCGGTCGATCCAAGGAGTGGTGATACTTCGCCTGAACTAATCGGTGCGCTTCTTGCTTCGGACCCCATCGCAGAGACGTCGACCTACAAGGCTTACGCCGTCCGGTGGCGCGTACTGGATCCGGTTGCGCCGGATGCCGGTGGATTGGATGCGGAAGGCATTTTGTTGCAGCCGATTGATTTACCCGTATGCCGTGTAGTTGCCGTTCCGGATGCCGACTGGACGCCTGAGATGCTGGTAGGTCTGGCAGATGGGGTGCCGGTTTCTGCGCAGTTTGGTCGGCGTCTGGCGGAGAATCGTTGCCAAGTCCTGATCCCGTTCCTGATCAATCGAGACGATACATTCGCCGGCATCCCCGGCGTGCGGATGACGAATCAACCTCATCGAGAGTGGATATATCGGATGGCTTACGAAGTCGGGCGGCACGTAATCGGTTTCGAAGTCCAAAAGATTCTGGCTGCAATCGACTGGTTTCAGCAGCAGAACCAAAGTCACTCTCTGCCGATCGGGGTCTTCGGGTATGGGGAAGGCGGACTGCTCGCTCTCTATAGCGCAGTGCTGGACACCAGAATCGATGCAACCGTCGTAAGTGGCTATTTCCAGCCGCGCGAAGGAGTCTGGAAAGAGCCAATCTATAGGGACGTGTGGTGCTTGATAAAGGAGTTTGGCGATGCAGAACTGGCCGCCCTAATCGCGCCGCGGGCCCTCATTGTGGAAGCCTGCAAAGGACCCAAAGTTGATGGACCGCCTTCCGCAACGGATGGGCATACCGATGTGGCTTGCCCGAATGGCAAGCTGACCACCCCAAATGTAGATTTAGTGCGCGAAGAAGTCGAACGAGCCCGCCAGTTCTTTGCAGGCCTAAAGAATGACGACAGATTGCAGGTCGTTGTCAGCGACGGAGGAGTGGGGCTGCCGGGTTCCGATGTCGCTCTGAAAACCTTTCTTCGGCTGATGGGAATGCAGACGGAACTTCGGCCCGCATCAACGCCGCCAACAGACCATCGGGCGAATCAGGACTCTCTTGCTCAACTTCATCGGCAATTCGATCAGATGGTCGGCTTCGTGCAGGCGCTCATTCGAAAGTCACCCGAACGCCGTAAAGAATTTTGGGCCAGTGCGGACCTGGCATGGCCTGACTCCGATGACAAAGCTAAGCAATATTATGCCGCCCTTCCGCAATCTGGAATGGAGGTTTGGTCCGCTTCGCTGCAAGATTGGAAGGCGAAGACGAGTTGGTATCGTAACTACATTTGGGAAGAAGTAATCGGACGGCTGCCGTCTCCTGATCTTCCCGCGAATCCTCGAACACGGCTGATATATGAAACAGAAAAGTTCCGAGGATATGAAGTGGTTCTTGATGTTTGGAAGCATGTATTTGCCTATGGAATATTGCTGGTGCCGAAGAATATTAAATCCGGTGAGCGTCGTCCAGTCGTCGTATGTCAGCATGGCCTGGAAGGCCGTCCCCAGGATACGGCGGACCCGAAAATTGATTCTCATTACTATCATCATTTCGCAGCAACCCTCGCGGAACAGGGCTTTGTAACTTATGCGCCGCAAAATCCCTACATCGGGAAAGATCATTTTCGAGTCATCCAGCGACTCGGCCATCCGCTCAAGCTTGCATTGTTCTCGTTCGTTCTCGGCCAACATGAGCAAACGCTGAACTGGCTCTCAGAATTACCTTTTGTTGACCGTGACCGGATTGGCTTCTACGGCCTGTCATATGGAGGTAAAACAGCTGTCCGTGTACCGCCTTTTCTAGAACGCTATGCGCTGTCAATCTGCTCCGGCGATTTCAATGAATGGGTGTGGAAAACGACGAGCGTAGATTCCGTCTCAAGTTATCTCCTTACGCCTGAATACGACATGTACGAATTCAACTTCGCGAACATAGTCAATTATGCCGAGCTCGCTTGTCTGATGGCTCCGCGGCCTTTCATGGTGGAGCGAGGACACTATGATCCAGTAAGCCCGGATGACACCGTGGAATACGAATACGCGAAGGTGAAATGGTTTTACGACTATATGGGTATTTCTGATCGGACCGAAATCGAATTATTCAGCGGGCCGCACACAATTCATGGCAAAGGGACATTCGAGTTTCTTCACAAACACCTGCGGTGGCCAGGATAAGCATCGCCGATGCGAATTTAAACCAAAATTTAGGGGCATATAGTCAGATGAAAAGATCTTTGGTTCTATTTCTAATTGTGATCGTCTTCGGGCTTGGTGGAGCGTTTGCGCAGGTAGAGAAAACTTCGACTCCCGCGATCAAGCCGCATTCAGATTATCAAAAGTGGTGGTCCGATAAAGCCGACCCAGACTATCAGCATGCCTCGCAGGCATCCGTGGAAGCATGGAAAGATCAGAAATTCGGCATGCGTATACATTGGGGTCCCTATTCAGTTCTAGGGCTTGATGCATCGTGGCCTCTACAGGGATCTTCCAAGGAGTTTCAGAAAATCTACTTCACCACATACCAGGAATTTAATCCGACGGATTTCAATGCGGATCGGTGGGCCGAACTGGCCCAAAGAGCGGGCATGAAGTATTTCGTATTCACCACAAGGCATCATGACGGCTTTTCCATGTACGACACCAAGACAAAGGTTGCTTCCATCCGGCGTATTCCTAGCAAGAGTTCTCAGGGTGGGATCGGCGCTACGGAAAACGTCAACATTCATTACAGCATGATGGACACTCTCTATCCGCACGATATTGTGGCTGAGTTGGCCACGGCGTTTCGCAAAAGAGGACTGGGAGTCGGGTTGTATTATTCCTGGCCGGATTGGCATGATCCCAATTTCCGGTGGGACAGCCACAACATGTTTTATGACCCAAATTACTCAAAGCAGGCGGATCCCGAACAGTGGCAGCAATTTATTAATAGGGTGCGTGAACAGATTCAGGAACTGTGCAGCAATTACGGGAATCTCTTTGAGATTTCGTTCGACGCCAACCTGCCCAAAGACGCATGGCCGGACACTGTAGAAATACTAAAGATGGCGAGAAAATTACAGCCATCCGTAATGCTTAGAGAACGCGGAATCGGCCCTTATGGCGATTTCACCACTCCGGAACACTGGATTCCCAACGATCCGTTGAAGGAACCTTTAGGCATCCCTTGGGAAGCAATCGAACAATTGGGAGCGCAATGGGCTTACACGCCCAACGATGACTACAAATCGAAAGAATGGCTTTTGGGAACTCTTATCGACGTAGTGGCGAAAGGGGGTAACTTTATGCCCGGCGTGTCTCCCATGGCCAATGGAGAATTCCCAAAGCAAACAATTGATCGTCTGGAGTACGTTGGCGCATGGCTCCGGGTCAATGGGGAAGCAATCTATGGAACGCGGCCCTGGAACGTTTTCAAAGAGGGCGATGAGGTTCGTTTTACGCGAAGTAAAGATGGCAAGTTTGTTTATGCCATTGCCTTGCAATGGCCAGGCGACCGCTTGCTGCTGCGATCGGTTCGAGCGGTCGAAGGCTCTCCCCTCAAAATGCTTGGCGTAAAACCGGACCTCAAATGGAGCCAGAACAAGGATGGTCTCGCTATCCAGATTCCTGCGGAAGTTGAAACTCATCGGCCGTGCACACAGGCTTATGTTTTCAAAATCAGAGCAAAGGCATTTCAGCTGAGTTATTAGTGCCCAGAGAAACTATTTAGTGAACACCAAAAACGTAAGCATCGAGACAAGTCGAAACGTGCGAAAAGAGTCTAGGTCGCAGACGGAGAACGTCTCTCCGTTGCGCTGGGTCATGATTGCGCTTGTGTTTTTAGCGAC
>Ga0134126_10005741_pt1 | contig 15527 bp, 12 predicted proteins | sample KB31752_FD_96881 | JGI IMG/M metagenome (GOLD analysis project Ga0134126, IMG submission 96881) | Terrestrial soil microbial communities with excess Nitrogen fertilizer from Kellogg Biological Station, Michigan, USA - KB3-175-2 | ecosystem: Environmental > Terrestrial > Soil > Unclassified ...
AGGCCGCGAAGTGCTTAACGCTCACCGCCACCGAATCCGGCTTCGACAAATCGCCCTGCTGATATCCGCGCACCCACGCCCGCGCCATCGCCGAGCTCAGATAGGGGTCTTCGCCATTGGACTCGATAATGCGCCCCCATCGCGGATCGCGCGCGATGTCCACCATGGGCGAAAACACCCACGGAGTCCCGTCCGCCCGCGCCTCTTCGGCTCCCGTCCGCGCCACAATCTCCGCTGCCTTGGGATCGAAGCTCGCGGCCACCGCCAGCGGAACCGGGAATGTCGTATGGTCGCCGTGAATCACGTCCAGCCCGAAGATCAGCGGGATGTGCAGCCGGGTCTTTTCCATCGCGATGTGCTGGTAATGATCCGTCGCCTCGGCGCCCACCACATTCAGGAACGACCCCACCTGTCCCTTTGCCACCATGTCGTCAAAACGCTGGTTCTTGCCTTCGGATCCCGGCCCGGTAGCGAAGCCCGCGGAGAACTGCACGAGCTGTCCGATCTTCTCGTCCAGGGTCATCTGCTTCAGCAGCGCGTTCACCTTGGCATTGATCTCCGGGGACGCAAGCTGCGCATTGGGTACAGGCTTTTCCTGGGCCATCGCAAAAAGAGCAACGAAGTTGGAAAGGAGGAGGGAAACGAGCGCTCGACGGAGGGAGAAAAGACTGCGAGTTCTCATAATCCGGGATCATAAACCGTCTGACCACCGGCCCGCAGAACCAGCGGCTCACCCTCGGGTCCATCCCGATGTCCCTGAGTTCCTGAATGCGCACGAGTTAGCGGTTCTTCGCCACCAGCGCCATCCGGCACTGCAGAAACTCCTTGTAACGGCACACGATTCGCGCCGATACTGAACGCACCCTAATCTTTTATGGAGTCACCGGAATGAGTGCTCTCACCGCCTTCATTCTGCTGGCCGCGGTCTCCACCGGTCCCGCGGTCGAGAATGCCAATACCCTGGCCACCGCTGCGCCCATGCATCCGGTTTTCAAGGATGTGCCGCAGACCCCGAATGGCCTCAGCCTCTTCAATGCCAAGGGGGAAGTGGTGGCGCGCTGCGAACGCAAGGACGATCAGTTCGCCAACTGCAAGATTGAGCCCGGCTATACCCTCGACGACCTCATGAACGCCTGGGTCCACGCCTACCAGGACATGCAGAAGTAGCCGCGGACGGGCCGTATCCCCGTTCGCCGCCATTTCAGGGAATGGGTTGGTAAAACCCGATCACACAGCCGCGGCCTGCGTCACCATCTCCTCCATCCTCTTCACCGGATCGGGCCACGGCGCGTGGAACCCCATCGCGCGCGCATAGGCTATCGCCTGCCCCATGTGCTCATCGGCATGCGCCAGGATTCGCAGGAACACCCGCCGGTAGGTGGTCAGCTCCCCGAAAAGATCTCTAATTCTCTCGAGTTGCTCCGGATCGGCGTGCATCACCGCCTCCCGCACCGCGTCGAAGGAGCTCTTCACCAGTTCCAGCACCGCGACCTTGCCGGTGACGGACTGCTCCAGCTCAAAGCTCTTCTGCACCAGGGCCAGCCACTGCGCCATGCCCTCGCCCTCTACCGATCCGCACAGCCGCATCACCTCCGGCGACACCACATCTGCACGGAAAAGCAGCATCAGGTTTCCCGCTGCAATGTGCACCAGCACAGCCGAGAACGTCCGCGCATCCTCGGCCGGACGCCAGTCGTATGCCTCCTCGGGAACCACCTGGCCAATTGCCGTCACCTGCTGGCGCGGAATCTCCAGCTCCCACAAATACTCCCGCTGAAATGTCGACAGGTTTTCCATCGTTCGCTCCTTCGATGGGCCCGGAGCCGCCTTCCTCGGCTCCCTGCGGATCGGGAACCGCACACCAGTCCGCGCCTCCAATGGAGCACCCATTCGCGCCGACATGTCTGTGACTGCGCGCACGGGCGCAAGAGCGGCGAGTTGCAAATCGGCTCCCTGAGAAGCGGAACCGGGGTGCGGGTTCGCAGAATTGCTCTAAGTTCGCGCCGCGACGGAAACAGGCGTCAGGCACATCGTCAGGATCGTAATGTCGTCGTCCTGGCCGAACCGTTGCGCCGCATCCGCAATCCGGCCTGCGTCGGCCGGATTGGCGAGCAACTCCGCCACCCGTGCAAAGCCAAACAACTCCCCGGCGCCGTTCCGGGCCTCGAGCAGACCATCGGTGAAAAGCGTGAGGCGGTCGCCGGGCCTCAGTTGGAACTCGGCGGCTTCGTATTCTGCCTCGGGCAGAATTCCCAAAGGAAGCGCACTAGCCAGTTGGAGCTCTCGCCCGTCGACAAAGGGTGCCGGGTGCCCGGCGTTAGCGATCGTGCAAGCCCCACCGGCGTCGAGACGAAGCACCAGGCAGGTAGCGAACCCGTTCCGCAGGCGGCCATGCAAGCGGCGATTGAGAGCGGCGAGCACGGGCGCGGGCTCGCTTGTTGTCTCCACGATGCAGCGGATTGCACCCACAATGAGCGCGACCGTCATGGCCGCATGCAGTCCCTTCCCACTGACGTCGCCCAGGATGATCAGCGCGGAGTCGCCGGGCAGCGGGATCACCTGAAAGAAGTCGCCTCCCACTTCCTGCGCCGGACGGTATGCGCTCGTAATGCTTAGCCCTGAAAGCTTCGGCGGGCTTTCCGGGATGAGGAGTTGCTGAAGCTCCTGCACATTGCGGAATTCCTCGTCGAGCCGCACCTGGCGCTGGTTCCGCTCCTGCTCGTACTGCCACACGGCGTACACGATCGATATCAGAAGCAGCGTGCTGGCGAGGGTGAGCGCGGTAAAAGGACTGCTGCCGATGGTGAACAACGGGGCCTCGATCCGCTTCGCAATGGTCCAGTGCGTCCAGCGATTCCCGAGATCGAACCAGCTATAGGAGTTCGAAATGGCATCCGTGAGCATGCCGAATATCGCCACCATCCACCGCGCCGTGTCCAGCCGCTTGCGCAGGGCGAACAGAACCAGAACGATGGGCCAGATCTGCAGCAGCAGGCTTGGAATCGTCAGCCCCACGTCGGCAAGAAGAAAGAACTTTGGCGCCCGGGTCCAGTCAAAGAACTGCTCCGAGCCCTCAAGAATCTGGCACCCGATGGCAATGTACGCGCAGATGCGCGTCCATTCGATCAGGCGAGCGTGGTCGCGGAGGTTGAACAGGTAAAGCAGCAGGAACCAGAGCGCGGCGTCCGTGGCGGAATAGATGGTGCCGACGCTTCCGTAGGACGTCCGCCAATTCGCCCACGGCAGTTGCTCCGCGAGCAGAAGCGCGAGCGGCCGGATGGTATAAACGGCCAGCCAGAACAGCATCCATTGGCGCCGGTCGCGTACCCACGCCAGCAGGGCCAGCAAACTCACCAGCGAGGAAACGAGTGCAAGGGCAAATGTGTAGCTCTCGCCGCGAACCCATGCAAAATGGGCCGCAGTGCGCAACGCGACGAGCGCGTCGGCATTCCCCAACAGAGGTGTTTCCTCCAGGCCGCCCATGTCCGGCGTGCTGAGGTAGGCATACGGCGCCTTCCACACGCGGATCGCGAGGACGCCCTCCCGCGGCTGGTCGGCAGCACGGCCAAGCGCCACAACTTCCGCAGGATATCCACGTGTGCTTCTGGCTCCGTACCAGACGGGATCGGGCGGAACCTTGCCGAAGCTGCCCGCGCGCCGGCCGTTCCAGTAGACCTCGGCCGCATCCTCGACGCCCGACACGGAGATGGCAAGTTCCCAGCCTGGCGCAAGATTCGACGGCAGCACGATGCGGCAGCGATACCAGCCGAAGCCGGTGAGATTCGGAAATCCTTGTCCCTCCCAAGGACGCCCCGTCGCGATGGGACTCCACGAGGAATCGTCCAAGTCGGGAGACGACCAGGCGGGATTATCGCCCGGGTGGAATCGCCACGCCTGGTCGATGGGGACGGAGGCACGTCCGATTCCGCTCGCGACGAATGCCTTCGCCTGCTGCTGAGCCGTTGCCAGGCACGTTCCCGGCAACACGAGGAAAACGGCTGCTGAAAGCGCGCGCAGCGCACGCAAACTGCACCAGAGACGATCCGGGTTGGCAGCCAACGCGACCTCTCATTCTTTGCGGAGCGGGGAAACGAATGAATACACCGATGTGAGAACTATAGAGCGGTCCGGTCCGGAAAGGAACTTCCCCCGGATCGTGCGCGCTGCGCTGCCAATCACAGTCCGTCTGCTTCGGCCCGTAGCCTGGCGGCTTCCTCGGTTCTGCCCATTTGATCGAGAAACACGGCATGCTGGCGCAGAATCGAGGCCAGAGTCTGACCGTACACCTTTTTCATTTCAGGAAGGTGCGCGATGGCGCGGCGGTGAGTCTCTTCGGCGGTAGTCAGGTCGGAGAAGACCGCGTCTGCCAGGCCCAGATTCGCCTCCGCCATGGCGCGCCAGAAGAACGGCATCGCGTACTCCTGGTCCATTTCTGTCAGGCATTTTTTCGACTCGGCAATGGCGGCGTTTTCGGCCGCAAGCGCTTCTTCAAATCTGCCGGCGAGAATCAGCGCGTGCCCATAGTATTGGCGCGAGAGCATCAAGCCCAGCTGATCGCTGGAGTTGGTATCTCCGGCCTTCAAAGCAAAATCGAGCGCCTGCTGGCAAGACGTCATCGCATCTTCGGAACTGTTTGCCTGCAGAGCCTTCCTGCACTTGTCGGATGCCGGGAACCATGCCTGCGCCGCTTCCTGCTGTTCCTTCGTCGGTCCCTCACCCGGCTTGTCGATCTGGAACGGAATCTCGAATGTCGCGCTCACCGGCGCCGGTGAGCCGTTGAACCGGAACGGCTTGAATGTCCATTGCCGCACAGCATCGAGAGCCGCCTGTTGCAGCATCGCGGGCCCGCTCAGCACGTGGTCCTCTTTGATCTTGCCGTCACTCCCAATCACGACGTTGATTTCCACTATGCCCTGCACGCGTGCCGCTTTCGCAATGGGCGGATACAGGGGGTCGGGATGAGACACGAAGTGCTTCCGCGCAGTATCTGCATCCACCGGCCGGGGAGCGGGCGTCTTCTGTGGCGCGGCGAGAGCAGGGAAAAGGAGAACTCCGAAAAGCACTTGGGCGAAACGCATGGGATACCTGGCCAGGATTGTTTGGAGACAACCAGTGTAGCGCGATACTCGGTGAGCGAAGCGCATATCAGTCGAAGCATCTGCGCCTGTGCCGGTTGCGATCAGTCCTGCTCCGCCAACCGAATATCAGCCACCCGCATGCTCCCGGCGCAGCGCATCGTCCAGCCACATTGCATTTCCAGTGGCGTGGCCCAGAGCGGTGTTGTCGAAGATGACCCAAGTCTCCGTTTCGCCTGGCCGGTTCTCGTGTGACAAACTTCGCTCCGCGAACGCCTGCAACCAGCGCTCGTCATAGTCCGAATAGTAGGTGCGCGGCGACCCGTGCAGGCGCCAGTAACGCAGGCCGTGCCAGCCTCCCGGCTGCGCTGCCAATTCCGACCCTTTGGGTGGATCGGCAGCCACACGCGCGATCTGAAAGCTCCGCAGCAGGCGGTCGGCGACAGCAGTGAACCAGCTCGCATGACGGGGCTCAAGGACGGCCGAGCCCGTATGCAATTCCCGCATGGTGCTTAAGAATTCCTGTGCGGCACCCTCGTCGAAAGCGAGCTTCGGCGGAAGCTGAATGAGTACGGGGCCAAGCTTCTCACCGAGACCGTGCACCGCTTCGAAGAACTCAAGCAAAGCGCCGCCGCTATTCACGAGCTTTGCCGTGTGGGTCACAGCCTTGGGCGCCTTCACGGCGAAACGAAAGTCGTCCGGCGTGACCGCGGCCCAGCGTTCCCAGGTGGCGCGCCGATGCGGCCGGTGAAAGCTGGAGTTGATCTCCACGCAGCGCAGCTGGCTGGCATAGCGCTCAAGATGCGAGCGTTTCTCATCCTCTGGCGAAGCGGAGAAGAGCCCCAGGTGCTGCTTCGGCACCGTCCATCCTGCCGTGCCAACAAAGAACCGCATATGGGCAGCGTACGACGACGGCGCGCGCAATCCGCCTACTCGTTCTTGTCCGCGTTGCGCGCTTTCACCTTGAACCAGATCGGAGTTCCCTCGAACCCAAACGCCTCGCGCACCTGGTTCTCGAGGAACCGTTCGAAGGCGAAGTGCAGCCGGATGTCGCGATCGGTGAACAGCACGAACGTGGGCGGCGCCACCGCGGCCTGCGTCATGTAGAAGATTCGGATCCGCTTGGCCATGGGCACCGGCGCGCGCTGGAAATCGATCTTCTCCAGGAACCGGTTCATCTGCCCCGTGGTCACGCGTTTGCGCCGCTCCGCCGCCACGCGCTTGACCTCGCGCAGCACACGCTCCATGCCTTTGCCTTCCTTGGCCGACAGGAAAATCACCGGAGCGTAATCGAGATACTTGAGCACGTTGCGCAATTGCCGCTCGAAAATATCGCGATCGGCCGGCGGCTTGCCGTCTGTCCTGCCTGTGGTCACCGCGTCCCACTTGTTCACCACGAGGATCACGCTCCGGCCGGACTCGTGCGCATATCCGCCGATGGTCGCATCCGATGACGTCACACCCTCGGTCGCGTCGATGATCAGCAGCGCCACGTCGGCCGCCTCCAGGTGCCGGCGCGCCATCACCACGCTCAGCTTCTCGGCCATCAGGTGCGTCTTGCCCTTGCGTCGGATGCCCGCCGTGTCCACGAACCGAAACTGCGAGCCCTCGAATTCCACCAGTTCGTCCACCGCGTCGCGCGTGGTGCCGGCGACCGGGGACACGATGGCGCGACTGGTGCCGGTCAGCGCGTTGAGCAGGGTGGACTTGCCCACGTTGGGCCGTCCGATGATCGCCACCGAAGTCTCGTGCTGCTCGAATTCGCCATGGGTCCGGTGGACCTGCGAAGCCAGGGCGTCTGCTTCGACATCGCGGTCTTTGGTTTCTTCAGTCAGATCTTCGGGTGCGGCTTCCGCTACGCCTTCGCGCTCAGGAATCGCCGCCGATACCGCGTCCAGCAGTTCCCCGATGCCAAGGCCGTGCTCCGAGCTCACCGGGTACACCTCGCGGATGCCCAACTGCCGGAAGTTTTCCGCCGCCGCCGACATGGCTTCGCCCTCGGCCTTGTTCACGGCCAGGAACACCGGCTTGCCGCCCTTCAGCAGCATGCGCACCAGGTCGTAGTCCGGGCTGGCCAACTCGGTCCGCACGTCCACCACGAGGATCAGCGCGTCGGCCTCTTCGAGCGCCACCCGCGCCTGGGTGAAGATTTCCGTCGGAATCAGTTCCGGGTCATCGGGAACAATGCCGCCCGTGTCCACCAGCCGAAAGCGCCGGCCGGCCCACTCATACTCGCCGTAAATGCGATCGCGCGTAATTCCTGGTTCGTCGCCGACGATCGAGCGCCGGCTCTTCGTCAGCCGGTTGAACAGCGTGGATTTGCCCACATTCGGACGCCCCACGATGGCCACCACGGGCAGTTTTTCCGCGCCGGGACGGGCTGGTATAACGGATCGGCGGTACGTCGGCAATGTCTTTCTCCTGTTTGGGTAAAGCGGCCAGCGCGGTCAAGAATGTACAGCATGGGAGACGGCAGGAGATGTTCAGAGCGCCATCGATGCGCCGTGAGCATGACGCGCCGCACCCGCGGGGACCGCCCAGACCAATCGTTCAACATTCTTTTGCGCCCGGGTGACGCGGTACGTCCTACGTTAAGTATCTCAAAACCCTGCACTGCCGACGTGGAGAGATGTTTTTTGATCCAAACCCTGGTGAAAGCCAAACGCCGAGGGTTCGCCCTGCCTTCGCTTTTGCTCCTATGATAAGGAAGCCGATCGCATGCCCTCCGCCGAGACCCCAACTCGCGCCCTGCCCACCCTGCACGAGTTTTTCGCGCCCGGCGGCATCCTCGCGCGCTCGCCTTTGCCCTACGAATATCGCCCGGGCCAGCTCGAGATGGCCCGCGCCGTCGAACGCGCCCTGGCCGAGCGCCGCCACCTCATCGTGGAGGCCGGTACGGGCACCGGCAAGACACTCGCCTACCTGCTTCCCGCCCTGCGCACCGGACAGCGGGTGATCATTTCTACCGGAACGAAGGCGCTGCAGGACCAGCTGTATTTCCGCGACATTCCTTTCCTGGAAACGCTGCTGGGCGAGCTGCGCGTCTGCTACATGAAGGGCCGCGCCAACTATCTCTGCCGGCACAAGCTGGTCACGCTGCGCAACCAGCCGATTCTGTCGGGCCTCGAAGAGATCGACCAGTACCGGCAGATCGCCGAGTGGGAGCGGGAGACGGAAACTGGCGACCGCGCCGAGTTATCCGGCATGCCGGAATCGAGCGCGCTGTGGGCCAAGCTCGACGCGCGCAGCGATGCCTGCCTGGGACAGACCTGCCCCAGTTACCAGACATGTTTCATCACCGAGATGCGCCGCCGCGCGCTCGAATCCGACATCATCATCGTCAACCATCACCTGTTCTTCGCCGATCTTGCGGTCAAGCGCGAGATGGCCGGCGCGGCCGATGGCGGCATTCTGCCCGAGGCGGCGGCGGTGGTCTTCGACGAGGCGCATGAATTGGAAGAGGTGGCGTCGAGCTACTTCGGGCTCTCAGTTTCGAATATCCGCTTTGAGGAACTGGCGCGCGACACCGACACAATGCTGCGCGGCAAGGAAGGCGCGCTGGGGCTCCCTGCGCTGACGCAGCAGTTGCGCGATCGTGCGCGGATGTTCTTTGCCGGGTTGCCGATGGCGGGCGACGGACGACAGCCGTTCACCGCTCGCGAGGAATTCCTGGAGACGCAAGGCGACCTGTATACCGGCGTGCGCGCGACGCTGCGGCGCATCGAGGACGAAATCGCCAATCTCAAGGAAGTGGACGAAGCATCCGGCCTGCGCAAGCGTGTCGCCCGCCTGCGCGGCGAGCTCGAATTTCTCATGGAATCGAACGCCTCGAACATCGTCTATTGGCTCGAGCGGCGTGTGTATGGCGGCAATGACCGCGATGGAGCGGCGCGGATCGGCCGCGGGCAGACGCGGTCGACGTTTGTGCAGGCAACGCCGATTGACGTTTCGGAATTGCTGCACGAGCTGGTGTTCGAGACCATTCCGACGGTGGTGCTGACCTCGGCGACGCTCACCGTGCAGGGCGGATTCGAGCACATGCGCAAACGGCTCGGGCTCACGGAGGCTCGCGAGCTGGTGGTGCCGTCGCACTTCAAATATGGCGAACAGGCGCTCCTGTATCTGCCGCCGGAGATGCCCGATCCGCGCGACCCCCAGTTCCCGGCCGCCGCCGCCGAGAAGATACGGCGCGTGCTCGACATTACGAAAGGCCGCGCGTTCTGCCTGTTCACCAGTTACAGCCAGATGCGCGACCTCTACGAGCGGCTGATGCCGGTGCTCGACTGGCCCATCCTGCTGCACGGCACCGCACCGCGCAAGGCTCTGCTCGAGGAATTCCGCAACACGCCGAATGCCGTGCTCTTCGGCACGTCGAGTTTCTGGCAGGGCGTGGACGTGCAGGGCGAGGCGCTGAGCTGCGTGATTATCGACCGCCTGCCGTTTGCTGTGCCGAACGATCCGGTGGTGCAGGCGCGCATGAAGGCGATCGAGAAAGCCGGCGGCAAGCCGTTCTTCGAATACCAGGTGCCGGAAGCGGTGCTGACGCTGAAGCAGGGCTTCGGGCGGCTGATCCGCTCGCTCGAAGACCGAGGCGTGCTGGTGCTGCTCGATCCCAGAATTCGCCGTCAGCGCTACGGCCAGACATTTCTGGCGAGTTTGCCGCCGTATCGGATGACGACGGATATTACCGACGTGGGGAAGTTCTTCGAGCCATGAACTTATTCCGCCCGCAACGCATCCACCGGATTGACATTCGCCGCGCGCCGCGACGGAACGAAACAGGCGACAGCGGCGGTCAACAGAAGCACCAGCGTAATGGCCGCATACGTGATTGGATCGAATGGGCTCACGTGGAACAGCAGCGATGAAAGAAGCCGCATGGCGCCGAACGCAAAGGCGAGGCCCGCGCCGGCGCCTATGAGAGTAAGCGTGAGGCCCTGCCGCACAAACAGTCCGGTGAGTTCCGACCTCTGCGCGCCCAGCGCCATGCGAATGCCGATCTCGCGCGAGCGCTGGGAGATGGTGTAGGAGATCACGCCGTAAATTCCGACGACACCAAGAAGCAGCGCCATCACGCCTGAGGCGCAGAGCAGCACCAGCGTAAACGAGGTGCGCGCCATCGATTTGCGGTACATCTCGTCGAGCGTCATTGGGTTGGCGAGGGGGCTGTTGCCATTGACTTGCCAGACTGCCTGCTCTACCTCGTGGAAGAATTCCTGCGAGCCGGCGCGTGGAGAACGAACGGAGAAAACCACGCCACGGCGCATTTCCGTTTTCTGTCCCTCGAAGTTTGACAGCAGGAGCGGCCAGTACACGGTGGTCGGGGCGGGCTTGTCGACGCCATCGTAGTGCTCGTCCTCTGCTACTCCGACAATCTCGCGCCAATCGTCCGTATTGCCGACACGAATCTTCTTCCCCAGCGCGGCCTGGGCCGAGCCCCACCACTCGCGGGCCATGTTCTCAGAGATCATGGCGACGGGGAGCTTGTTGTACGTATCGTCCCAAGAGATCTCGCGGCCGGCGAGGATGCGCGTGCCGAGGATGGAAAAGTATCCGGGTGCAACAAAATTGAATCGACGGATGGGAGGGAGCTTGCCCTCGCTCATGGGATGATCCTGAGCATAAAGAACGTCGTTGCTGTTGTTGTAGTTGGCCAGCGGCACTGTGGTGGAGAAGCTGACGGCAGTCACACTGGGCACGGCCGCAACACGGTCGGCAATCTGCTGAAACTGGCGCACGACGCGGTCGCCCTGAGCGTCGGGAATCTGCGTTTCCGGAACGTAAAAGCGGAAGGTCTCAAGGCTCTGGTGCGCGTTGAAGCCGGGGTCGACTTGCGTGAGGGCGAGGAAGGTGCGGATCATCAGGCCGGAGCACAGGAGAAGCACCAGCGCCATGGCCACCTGGACGACGACAAGAGTCTTGCGGGCACGCAGCCGGTCGCGGCCCTGGCTGAGCGCGCGGCCTCCTTCGCGCAGTCCTGTCGTGGCTCGCAGGCCGGCGTATTTGACGATAGGTAGAATGGCGATGACGATGCTGGTGAGCAGCGCCAGGCCGGCGGTAAAGAGCAAGGCATAGAGATCGATGTGAATCTCCCGCAGGCGAGGCAGGCCCACCGGCGCGGCCCAGATAAGCGCGCGTAGCGCGGCAAAGGCCAGGCCCAGGCCGATGAGGCTTCCCACAGCGCCAAGAACCAGGCTTTCGGCAACGAGCTCGCCCGCGGTGCGGCCCCAACTGGCCCCAAGGGCTGAACGGATGGCGAGTTCCTGGCGGCGGCCTTCCACGCGCACCAGCAGCAGGTTAGCCACGTTGGCGCAGGCCACGAGCAGGACGAGGCCCAGCGCGCCCATGACCACCCACAGCACGTTGCCGATGTCGCCCACAACGTCCTTCTTGAGCGGGCGCAGGCTGGAAGTCATGTGGGTGGATTCGAAGAGCGATTTCGAGAAGCCATCCGGCGGAGGAAACGTATTGAACGCGACGGGCACAAGCCGGTTAAGGTCGGCGGTGGCCTGTTCCATCGTGACACCCGGCTTCAGCCGTGCCAGGGCCTCGAAGCTGTAGTTGCCGAGATGCGTCTTGCTGCGGTCCCATGCCATGGGAACAACGAGGTCCACCTTATCGTAATCAAGGAACTGGAAGCCGCGCGGGAGCACGCCGATGATCTGGCGGGATACCCCATCCATAATGAGGGTCTGCCCGATGACGGAAGAAGCGCCGCCAAATTTCTTCTGCCAATAGCCATAGGAGAGCATGACGGTTTTTGGCGCGGCGGCCGTGTCGTCCTGGCGTGTAAACAGACGGCCGAGGGCCGGCTTGACGCCGAGCAGAGGCAGCGTGCCGTCGGTCACATCGAGGCCGGGCACATGCTCCGGCTCTCCGGAACCGGTCACATTGAAGGCGTCGCCGTCATACACGCCGATGTCTTGCAGGGTCTTGCTCTGCTCGCGGTTAATGAAGTAATGCGAGGGAGCGATGTTGAGGGAGTCGCCTGCGAACTTAATCCCGGGAGCCTGGTACCAGACACCGATGAGGCGGTTGGAATCGGGATAGGGCAGCGGCTTGAGCAGCACGTTCTCAACCACCGTGAAGATCACCGTATTGGCGCCGACCCCGATCGCAAGCGTCAACAGCGTGATCACGCTGAACATGGGCGCGCGTCCCAGGCGGCGCAAAACCTGCTGCAGTTGACCGAGCCACAATGCCATTTTGTTGACCTCCGGTGGAGATAGAGCGGGACGCAGGGATTGGGGTGCAATTGAATCTCCAAAGTTCGCGGCAACTCCGCACCCCGAAGCGCCTGTGTTTTCAGTACGCAAATGCACGGGTTGAAGTTCGCAGCGTCCGCAGGCGCGACCCGGTGTGCGATTCCGGACAGCCACGGCCGGAACCGTGGACAATGGAAAGAAGGGTGGCCGAACGTGAAGATCCTTGCCCATGACGTTCTCATCGTCACCGATGTGCAAAACGATTTCTGCCCCGGCGGCGCGCTGGCCGTGCCAGACGGCGATGCCGTCATTCCCGTCATTCACCGCCTCGCGCCGCTGTTTCGGCATGTGATTCTCACGCAGGATTGGCACAATCCGCAGCACATGTCGTTCGCGCACGTCCATCCTGGCAAACGGCCCTTCGAAGACATCGAGGTGAGCTACGGCATGCAGACGCTCTGGCCCTATCACTGCGTGCAGGGAACGCCCGGCGCGGAGTTCCATCCCGATCTCGATTTGTCCCAGGCGGAATTGATCTTGCGCAAGGGGTTTCACCCGGAGATCGATTCGTATTCCGCCTTTTTCGAAAACGACCGCAAGACCGCGACGGGCCTCTGCGGCTACCTGCGGGAGCGCGGTCTCAAGCGCGTGTTCCTGGTTGGCCTGGCCTACGACTACTGCGTGGGCTACTCGGCGCTGGATGCCCGGGGTCATGGATTCGACGCAATTGTCGTTCGGGACGGCTGCCGTGCCATCGGACTGCCCGGCTCTATCGAGCGTATCGAGCGCGAGTTCGCTGCCGTTGGTGTCCAGGTGACGGAATCGGCGCAACTGGCGGGCTGACCGCTCGTACAATGGAGGCAGGAACGCCTCCAGACGATGTCGCGGAACTTCTACATTCTCGGCGCCACGCTCGGCTTCTTCGCCCTGCTTTCCTTCGGCATGTCGTTCGTGCCGGCGAGTTTCCAGCCGGGGCTTCCGGAAAACGGGTCCATGTGGCGCACCATCGCGCTGGTTCTTCTGCTGGCCGGGCTGGGCTCGGCCCTCATTGGCGTGATGACGCACCTGTTCGAGCAGGTAGACCGCCGCAGCGAACAGGCACGACTCGCACGCAGGCGCCGTCCCCACAATGGCCACCCGGGCAACTAGAATCGAAGCAGAGGGATTTCTCCCTTTCAAGCGGGGTTGGAAGCCAATGTACGAAATTAACGTGGAGGCCGGGTTTTCCTCGGGACATTACCTCCGCAACTATCACGGCCGCTGCGAGAACCCCCACGGGCACAACTACAAGGTGCGCGTCACGTTGATGGGCCGCGAACTCGACCCCGCCGGCCTGCTGCTCGATTTCAAGATGCTCAAGCAGGTGATGCGTCCTGTCGTCGACCGCATCGATCACCAGATGCTCAACGACCTGGAGCCGTTCACGACGCTCAATCCCTCGGCCGAGAACCTGGCCCGCTATTTCTTCGACCAGACCAACCAGCAGCTCGCCGAGATGACCGGCGGCCGCGTACGAGTGAAGGACTGCACCATCTGGGAGACGGATACTACTTCGGCGACTTATTACGAATAGGCGCCTGCGTTGTGGCCCCTGCGACTCTATTCTCAGTCCATCTGGCTCGACTTCGACTGCAGGTATTTGTCGAAGGGAATCTCGAAGTAGAACAGGTCTTCGCCGTCGGCATTCTTGAGGGCGTGCAGATGCAGCTTGGCGCCCTTCAGGGGTTGGTCGAGCTGCGACACGTCGTACCAGAGGAAGCCGGCGCGTGTGGTATGCGGTTCCACCACCAGGGCGCCATATTCAAAGGTGTTGAAGTCGGCCTCGATGTCCTTGTTGCTCGCCTTGGCCCGGGTGTGGATGGGGGGGAGCGGACCGGGGAGGGGGATCTTGCCGCCTTCGCGCTCCTTGCGGGTCATCAGGCGCTCGATATCCTCTGGCTCGGCGGCCTGGATGCGATCGCCCTCCGCGGTCTGGAACAGGATGCGGGCATCGCGCAGGGAGATCGGCTTGTCTCCGTTGTTGGTCACGATCAGACGGACGGGCATCACGCCGTGCGACAGGTAGTCCACGCGAAAGATGGACTCTTTCTCCTTGGTGTCGTAGGGCTCGGCGGCGATGGCCACCTTCTCCTTCTCGTGGACCTCGACCGCAGCAAACGAAGAGGCGGGCTGCACCGGCGGAGGGGTGTGGTCCCTGGCAAAAGCCGGCACTGCCAGGACAAGCATCAGCAGGGGGATAGCACCGAAGGGCCTCATCGGGTTCGACTGTATCATCGTAGGGTTAGACCGGGCGACGCTCGAATCCGTCTCGCATGATTCTGATTGTTTACAACATCGCGCTTCTGCTCGGCCTGGTCGTGAGCGCGCCGTGGTGGCTGTGGCGGATGGCCGCCACGCATAAATATCGCGAAGGGCTGCTGCAACGCCTCGGCTTCGTCCCCGGCCGACTTCGCCGGCGATCCGACGCGCGGCCCGTGATCTGGATTCATGCCGTTTCAGTGGGCGAAGTGCTCGCGATCTCGCGACTGGTTGCTGAACTCGACGCGGCGCTGACCGGGCACCAGGTGCTCATCTCCACGACCACGCGAACCGGACAGGCACTGGCTCGGCAGCGTTTTGGCTCGGCGCGAGTGTTTTACTGTCCGCTTGATCTGTTCTGGGCTGTGGGCGCTTGGCTGAACGCACTTCGCCCGGAGCTGCTGATCCTGGCGGAAACCGAGTTCTGGCCGAATTTGCTGGCGGGGTGCTTCCGGCGAGGAATTCCCGTGGCCGTGGTGAATGCCCGAATTTCGGACCGGTCCTGGCCGCGGTATCGGCGCTTGCGTGGGCTGTGGCAGGGATTTCTGTCACGGCTTTCCCTGGTGCTGGCGCAGACGCCGGTGGATGCCCAGCGGCTGCTGGCCCTGGGTTGCCGACCCGAGCGCGTGAGTGTTGCCGGGAACCTGAAATTCGACGTGCGTGCCGGCGGAGAGGCCGATGCCACCCGGCTGCTTCGCGCCCATGCGCCCGGCGTGCCGTTCCTGGTGGCGGGGAGCACGATCGAAGGCGAGGAAACCGTCGTATTGGATGCGCACCGCGCGATCGCCGCCACGGGTCAGCCGCTGATTACCGTGCTTGCGCCGCGGCATCCGGAGCGCTTCGATTATGTTGCGGCCCGTCTGGACGCGTCGGGTATTCCCTGGGCGCGGCGCTCGGTGTGGAACGGCAACGATGTCGGTTCCAATCAATCCGTCTGGAGCAAGGCGGC
>Ga0134126_10005742_pt1 | contig 15527 bp, 12 predicted proteins | sample KB31752_FD_96881 | JGI IMG/M metagenome (GOLD analysis project Ga0134126, IMG submission 96881) | Terrestrial soil microbial communities with excess Nitrogen fertilizer from Kellogg Biological Station, Michigan, USA - KB3-175-2 | ecosystem: Environmental > Terrestrial > Soil > Unclassified ...
CAGACACGCCAAACAAACGACAATAGTTTTTCCAAAGTGTAAACCTATTGCAGGACTAAATTAAAGTGTAAATTCACCACAGGATTATTAACAAAAAGTGTAAACTTTTTTCAGGACGATACAATGTTCGCCCCGTTCCGAACGCGAACACCTAAATTAAGATTCATCGGCGGGGTAACAGATGCCGGCGATTTCCCTGATGCGATCCAGTGTTTCCATCAGCAATAAAGTATCGTCATGGGTCATTACCGGACTTTCGGTAAGGCCTTTTCTTAAGCAGTCGTTTACATGTCGGGCTTCATACTGATAGCCAAAGCCGGGTTCTTTTGGTACGGGAATAATTTCCTTGCTATCCGCACGCCCGCGGTAAAACTCGAAAGTTGACGAAGGTTCATAAAACCGGGTGGTAAGCCTGATGCGGCCCTCTGTACCGCCGATATCGGCTTCGGTGGCCAGGTTCGACGCGAAGGTTGAAAACAGCTGGGCTATAGCGCCATTATTATAGCGGAACAGCACGGCGCATTGTTCGTCGACCCCGGTTGAGGCGGGAGTCATCACTGCGTCGATATGGTCGGGTTTTCCGAGGACGCTCAGCGTGATAAAAACATTGTAGATGCCAATATCCAGCATGGTGCCACCGCCCAATGCAGGGTCGAGGAGCCTTGGCGGGATAGGCGGCTGGGGCTTAAAGCCAAAGTTAACCAGTATAACGCGGATGTCGCCCAATAGCCTTTGCGTCAGCAACTCCTGCAGCTTATTGTAATGCGGCTGGAATTTTGTCCATAAAGCCTCCATCAAAAACACCTTTCGCTCCCTTGCGGTATCGATCATTTCGATGGCTTGCCTGCTGTTCAGCGCAAAAGCTTTCTCGCATAAGACCGCTTTATTATGTCTCAAACATAAAAGAACATGTTCGTGGTGGTGGCTGTGCGGCGTGGCGATATAGATAACATCCACCTCCGAATTCTGAACAAGGCCGAGATAGGTGTCGTGGCTGTATTTTACGGGGAATTCTTCGTGAAACCTGGTTGCAGATTCACGGTTCGATGAGCCGGTCGCGATCAATTCGCAATCATCGGCAAGCTTTAGATCGGCGGCAAATTTCCGTGCTATACGGCCCGTGCCCAAGATACCCCAGCGGATAATTTTCATAGGATTCAAAAATCTTAAATCCAAACTTACCTTTTTGAAAGGTAAATTTAATCACTGCCGGGATTTTGAAGGGTGAAGTGATAAAACGACCGCGGCCCGGTTTCGGTTCGTTCTAAAATAAATCCCAGTTTTTCGAGGATATGCACCGAAGCATCATTGCCAACTTCAACTTCTGTTACGATCCGGTTCAGGCCCAGTTCTTCAAAACCGAATTTTACAAATGCGGAAGCGGCTTCTGTAGCCACACCCCTGCCCCAATAAGACGATGCAAGATAATACCCCAGGGAGCCTTCTCCCGGGATCGGTTTACCATTTTCAGCAAAATGCGGATAAACCCCGCATCTGCCGATATACTGATTTTCGGGCTTAAAAACTGTGGCCCACATACCCAAACGGTCGTGGACAGGCGTCATACCTCGTTCAAAAAAAGTTTGTTCTGCTTGCTGGCGCGTGCGGGGGCGGCCGCCTGTATACCGGCGCACCAGGGGATCCATTTCCATGACGCACCACGCATCAAGATCGGCCAAAATATGCGGCCGGAATAATAATCTTTCCGTTTCAAGAATTATTTTATTCCCTGGTTCCATTGTTTAAATATAGCGGTTGAACCATTTAATTTAAAATGATCAGTGAGAAACGGTCGGAAACGAACAGTTAATTGCAACAAAATGATGCAGCTGACTTAAATCATTTTCATGTAAAGAATTGATAATAAGTATATTATATACACGGCACTTAGTTTGTGGTTCAATAATAACCAGGGTATTGCAATGAAACATAATAAAAACCTCGAACAGCGGACTTTTTTACAGGACCGCTTCGACATTCTGATAAAAAAACAGAAAACAGGCCAGGCTACCTTCACCGAATTAACGGAACTGGACGAAATGGTGAATAAATATGCGACTATTCGTGAAAAGATACTGGAAGAAATGCATGACCTTACCGCACCGCCTGACGGGCCGGCAGAAAATGAAAATTTCCTTTATATCCCGCAAAAGCAATCGACGAGTATGCTTGGTAAAATCCGATCTTTTTTTGAGCGCGTGTTTATGGTGAAAATATCCGATCCGTCATTCACATTTTAACCAAACCAGCAGATCATTGATCGTGTATAGCCGTAGGTTAATTTAATATACCCTAATTGTTATTTTATCAAAGAAACAATTTGGAAGTTAGCGGGTTGCTTTATATATTTGTTTACCTATTTAATTCCACCCCGGGGTAAAACTTCCCGTATAAATTAATTTCCGATCCATGAATAACAATGATGAGTGGCAGCAATGCGAAACTAAAACCTTTTGGGGTGATGTGGCTGCAAATGAGCATGTTGTGCAGATCTATGATAATGACACCATGTTACTGAACACGCTTGCCGACTATGCAAGCAATGGATTTCATGCCGGTGATGCTGTGGTCATTATCGCAACCGGCAAACATATTACCGCATTAAATACACGTTTAAAAGTGCGCGGGTTAGATTTAACACCGCTTATAGCGGCTGGCCAATATATTCCGCTGGATGCCGATGAAACGCTGGCGAAATTTATGATAAACGGAACGCCCGATGCAACAAAATTCGTGGAGGCCATGACGGCTGTTATGGAAAGAGCCCGTAAAAACGGCCGGGAGGTTCGTGCATTTGGCGAGATGGTTGCGTTGCTTTGGGAACGCGGCAATGCAAAGGCCACGATGGAGCTTGAGGAATTATGGAATAAATTTTGCTCAACCCAGCGGTTTTCCCTGTTTTGCGCCTATCCTAAAAACGGTTTCGGCCATAACGCCGAGAATTCGGTTATGCATATTTGCAGCGCTCATTCGAAGGTGATCCAGTCAAATGAAAAATTTCCTTTGCATATCCATTATAAACAAACTCAGTATAAAGCGGTTATTTAACCGTTTGTGAATCATATAAGCCTGCATTCCGGTAATTTTTTTTACCACTGTGTTTCGCGGTTACACAAAGAATAATTTGCTGAGCAGCATCAATGTCATAATAGTAAGGCGGATTTTTATTTAGTTTGTTATTTTTGACAAACCGAATTGCCAATCCATCATATTATGAAATCCTTTTTCCTATTCGTTCTGCCAACGCTGATTTCTATTAGCGCAGCAACGGCCCAAAACAACCCGGAGGTAAAAACCACCAATGGCATACTGCAGGGTACTTTTAACAAAAGTACAGGCATCCGCAGCTTTAAAGGCATTCCTTTCGCTGCCCCGCCTATTGGTGATTTGCGCTGGAAAGAACCGCAGCCCGTTAAAAACTGGACCGGTGTACGCAAGGCTTATCACTTCAGCCATATGCCCATGCAGAAAAGAGTTTTCGCCGATATGGTATTTCGTGCGGATACGATGAGCGAAGATTGTCTTTACCTGAATGTTTGGACGCCTGCTAAATCCCGGAATGAAAAACTGCCGGTACTGGTATATTTTTATGGCGGCGGATTTGTGGGCGGGGACGGATCGGAATCGCGATATGATGGGGAAAGCATGGCTCAAAAGGGAATTGTCACGCTGACGATAAGTTACAGGCTGGGCGTATTTGGTTTCCTGGCGCACCCGGAACTTACGCAGGGATCGCCCCACCATGCTTCGGGCAATTATGGTTTAATGGATCAAAGCGCGGCATTGCGGTGGGTGCAAAAAAATATCGCTGCCTTTGGCGGCGATCCGCATAGGGTAACCATTGCCGGGGAATCGGCAGGATCGATATCGGTTTTTGCGCAGATGGCTTCGCCCCTGTCCAAAAACCTGATCGCTGGCGCCATAGGTGAAAGCGGCGCGATGATCAAACCGACATTACCTGCGATTCCATTGGCGGAAGGGGAGAAAAACGGACTGGCATTCGCCGAAAAAGCAGGCGCAAAATCACTGGCCGACCTTCGCGCCATGTCAGCGGCCCAACTCCTTGATGCTGCCGGCAAACCCGGCGCGTTCAGGCTGGCAGCAACCATCGACGGTTATTTTTTACCGAAATCTCCGGCAGCAATCTTTGAAGCCGGCGAGCAGGCGCACGTACCGCTGCTTGTAGGCTGGAACTCGGCCGAAGTGCCTTACCAGGCATTTATCGGCCGCGATGCGCCCACTCCCGAAAATTATGCTAAGAAAGTACAGCAGCAGTTTGGCGCTGATGCTGATGAAGTATTGAAACTTTATCCGGGTAATACGCAGGAAGAAGTGATCAAATCGGCCACCACATTAGCGAGCGACCGGTTTATTGTTTACAGTACCTGGAAATGGGCCGACCTGCAGGCTAAAACCGGCGGTAAACCCGTTTACCGTTACGGATTTTCGTGCCCGAGGCCACCGGCTGTCGGCGAAAAGCCAAACCCGAATAATACCATGCCAAAACCGCTTACAGGTGCATCGCATGCGTCGGAGATCGAGTTTGCGATGGGTAATCTCGGTGGCAATAAAGTATATGCCTGGACGCCGGACGATTATAAGGTTTCGGCAACAATGGAGAACTATTTTGCCAATTTTATAAAAACAGGTAACCCCAACGGGCCGGCCCTGCCAAAATGGGCGCCAAATACCAATGGAAGCCCGGTGCATTTTATGGATATCGATGTGAACAGCAGGCTGGAAACTGAACACGATCGCGGAAGATATTTGTTTTTGGATAAATTTTATACAAAATAATCATTCGCGGGCCAATATATCAAAGTCACCTACCGGGACGGCGGGCATTGTTTAAAGTATCCTGGTTTCCATAGTTATATATCCATGCGAGGATAAAGCCAGACAAACAATATTGTAATAAACCCAATATGATCCATTCCCCGGCCAGTGAAAGCGGTATAGCATCCGACGAAGCATAGGCGCTTAAATATTCGCTAAAAGTGATCCATATTCCGATAAGGAAACCGTATCTCAGGCCTTCAGCAAGCGTATTGCTTTTACGCCACCCGGAGTAGATCAAGGTTAAAAAAAATGACCCGGTCAGGCTGATCAGGATAAAAGCCCAAATCCTGTTTTTCACATCGGCATGTAAAACTGATGCGATTTGTTTATAAGTGTCGCCCAAAAGCACATGATGCACAAAATAACCGCTGAGACTATTTAACACATAAATGAGGAACCAGCTCAGATAAAAACGTTTTTTCATATTGTATACTTAAGGATAGGCCGTGAAAAAAGGAGGTGATTAAATTTTAGACGCCAGGTACCATGATTTGTTTCAACTCACCGTGAATTATAAAATTTGAAGACTGTTTTCGACTATGATAGGACTTGTTTGATAAAAGTCCGAAACCGCGTTCTCGTGCCGCGACATGAGAAAACAAAAAAAGCTATCCTTACGGACAGCCTTTTGTTTTTTGTGCGGGAGAAGGGACTCGAACCCCCACGCCGTGAAGCGCCAGATCCTAAGTCTGGTGCGGCTACCAATTACGCCACTCCCGCATCATAGGATTTTTTAGAGGCAGCAAAGATAATTTTTTTGCGGTGATTTCACAGATTATTTTTATATAATGATTTCACCGATGTGCGTTAGATTTCACCGATGTGCACTCGATTGTAAGTTTTTTGAAGTATGCAGGTGCATGCAATAAGCGGCTCCCGTACCACGAAAACAGCTCACCGTCAACCACTTTAATAAGGGCTGATGGAAGGATTTTTTTGAATTCGGTGATATGCTTTTCTTTAAAAGGATAAGGCTCAGACGACAGAAAAACTACGTCCGGATTGGCATCGGCTAAGGTTTCTTCGTCAATTTCGGGGTAGCGGCTTTGTTCAAAAACATTTACCAACCCGCATTTTTGCAGCATACTGTCGATAAACGTACCTTTCCCCGCCACCATATAAGGCTTACGCCAGATTAGGTAGGCAATGCGGAAATTTGATGGTTCAATTGCTGTATTGTTAAATTGCTGGCTAATCTGGCTTGCAAGTACTTTCGCTTCATTGCTTTTGCCAACCAATACTCCCACCCTTCCGATCATATCGAGGGCTCCGTCCAAATCGCTGATGTCACTTATCCAGACAGAGCAACAATCCATCAACTCTTCTATTTGGCCCTGCTCATTTTCTTCCTTATTCGCAATGATCAAATCGGGACTTAGCGACTTTATTTTTGCGATATCCAATTGCTTGGTCCCGCCAACTTTTTTGGTATGCTTAAATTTATCTGCCGGATGAATGCAAAATTTGGTTATGCCAACAATTTGTTCATTTAATCCGAGATAGAATAGTAATTCGGTTTGAGACGGAACAACAGAGATTATTCGTTTGGGTGTCGAAGGCGAATCTACTGTCCGTTGCAGCTGATCGTAAAAAACAGGCATCGGTAAACTATTGGTTATAAATCTGGTAAATTCCCGATATATTCCGGTCATCTGCGGAGCCGACCAATACGGTCGTGATTTTTTTCTCCATCATCAATTGCTCGGCGTGGTGAATAAATTCATCTTCACTGATAAATACCGGCGAAGTGGTCATCATATCCAAAACGCTTAATTTCGAAGTATCAGGGTTACGTAGCAAAGCACGCCGCAGATCGCCATCGGTAATAATACCCTTTACGTGTTGCGCATCGCCCACGATAACCATTCCCAGCCTGCCTTCGGACATGCGAAGAAGCAGGTCGGTAAACGACGCATCTTCGGTGATGAAGGGAATATTATCCTTCCGCATCAAATCCTTTACGCGCACCAACAGCTTGCGGCCCAAACTGCCGCCGGGGTGAAAACGTGCAAAATCTTCGTGCTGAAACTGCCGTGATTCCATCAACGCTACGGCGAGCGCATCGCCCATTACCAATGCCGCGGTGGTTGAGGATGTGGGTGCCAGCGCCAGCGGGCAGGCCTCCTGCTTAATGTTTATATTGAGGTGATAATGGCTGTTTTTCGCAACGGTCGAATCCGGGTTGCCGGTAACACCGATAATCGTGTTCTTGTTCCATTGTAAAAAAGGGATAAGCTTAAGCACCTCGTCCGTTTCGCCCGAATAAGAGATCAGGATCACCATATCATTGGCGCCAACCATGCCCAGGTCGCCGTGAAATGCTTCACCGGGATGCAGGAAAAAACTCTGTGTTCCTGTACTTGCCAATGTGGCCGCGATTTTCTTCCCAATAATTCCCGATTTCCCGATGCCTATAACGATGAGTTTGCCGTTCGCGGCCAATATAGCCTCAACTACCCTGCTAAACTCGTCGCCAATAGCATCGGCAACGTAGCGCAGCGATTCGATCTCGATAGCAAAAACCCTTTTGGCAATATCTTTCATATTTATACTAATGTCGCCATCACTTTATCCAAATCGTGCAGTTTTAACATATTTGGCCCATCGCTCAGCGCATTATCCGGGTCGGGGTGCACCTCCATAAAATAACCGTCCGCGCCAAAAGCTTTTGCCGCGAGCGCCATCATCGGCACAAATGTTCGGTCGCCGCCTGTTTTACCGCCCGCCCCGCCCGGCCGCTGAACCGAATGTGTGCAATCCATACATACCGGGTAGCCAAACGATTTCAAATCAACTATATTCCTGAAATCAACCACCAGGTTATTATATCCGTACATATTGCCGCGCTCGGTTAGTATTACCTGGTTATTGCCGGCCTCCACCACTTTTTGAGCGGGGTAAAACATATCCTGTCCCGAAAGGAACTGCGCTTTTTTTACATTCACAATTTTCCTGGTTTTTGCGGCGGCAACTAACAGATCTGTCTGACGGCACAAAAAAGCGGGTATCTGCAAGACATCAGCCACTTCGGCGGCGATAGCGGCCTGGTAAGGCTCGTGGATATCGGTGGTCATGGGCAGGTTAAAACGTTGTTTAACTTTCAGCATCATCTCCATGCCCTTTTCCAGGCCAGGTCCGCGGTATGAATGTATAGACGTTCTGTTAGCTTTATCAAACGACGATTTAAACACTACCGGCACGTTGTACTTCTGCCCCGCCGTGGCTATTTTTTCGGCAACAGTATATAGCAGCTCCTGGTTTTCCATTACGCAGGGGCCCAGTATAAAAAACGGCTTTTGCCGCAGTTGGTCAAATAGCATGGCTTATAGGTTACGACGCGCAAAGATGAGAAATATTTTTGAGTCTGAATTTCTTGTCGTTATCCTAAAAGAGAAATCGCTTTTAAAAAATCGGTTGCTTTACCCTCTTTCCGCGCAGCGGAGAGAGGGTGATCAATCCGCCGGCTGGCGGAGATGATCGGGCGAGTGCTACGAAGCTATATTACCGCCAATGCGCCACAGCAACTACTCACCCCGACTCGTACATACGGCACTGGTCGGCCCCTATCTCCGCTGTGCGGAAAGAGGGCTAAAAAAGTTAAGAGCGATTTCCCTGGTTACCCCAAAAGCCCATGAATATATTCTGCGCTGTCTTTATAATTTTCAAAATTCATTTCTACGAAGAAATTTTTAATGCCCCCTTTTTTCGCCGCAGTAAAAAACTCCTTCCAGTCGATAACACCTTTACCAACGGGTACCTGTTTTTTATCGGCGGTCCAATCCGACAGGTGAGCAGAAATGAACCGGCCCGGGTATTTTTCAAAATAAGTTGAACCCTTGTAGCCTAAGGTGATGACTTCTGTCTGGAACTGCATTTTTACCAGGCTGCCATCCAATTCACTCATGATGGCATCATAAATAAGCTCTCCGTCCAGCATGGCAAACTCCTTTTGGTGATTGTGGTAACCCGTGGCCATACCCGCGCTTTTTATTTTTTCGGCTGTTTTATTGAATTTATCAGCCGCTTTTTTATAACCGGCGATGGTATTTTCCGGCACATCAAAACCCGGTGTTATCATTTGCGTCATACCCAGCGCATGGGCAAATTCAATACATTGATCCAGGTTGTTGGTAAGGTCGCCGATACCAAAATGGCAACTGGGGCAGTACAGGCCCGCATCGCTGATCATCGTATGCAAATCGGCGGCTTTAACATTTACCAATGGCCCAAAACCGGCGTTTGCATATCCTTTCGGATAACACATTTCGGTGTACTGGTATCCCATGCCGGCCATCGTCTTCATGGCGCCCGCAAAATCTTTTGAAACCATATCCCTTATCGGGAATGTTTGAAACCCAACCGGGTGTTTGTATTTTACTGTTTCGCCGGCTGCGAGGAAACCGGGAAGCACCAGCACTGCTGTAGCTCCCAGGGTGCTTTGACCAATAAATTTTCTCCTGTTCATTGTATTTATTTAAAATTCACGATACATTTTAATTGACCTGTAATTTTTTTTAAATGGTTTTCGGATCCCAGCCGGTTTTGTATTCGCGCGATAAATATTTGTTTGCATTCGGGATATTGGTGATTTGCCTGCTTGCCGCATCATATTTCAATAAGTGCCCCGACCGTAAAGCAACAGCATATAAATTGATGGCCTCTGTCAGTGCCTCAGCTTCGATGAAGCTGCCGGGATATTGCTTGCCGCTTTTGCAGGAATCGGCAAACAATTGTAATGACGAAACCATCCTGTTATGTTCATACGATTGCTCCGGCGGCGTGTTTGTCTTTACTTCCTTTTTTTTGTGGAAAAGGCGTGGATTTTGTACGTTAAACCCGGCCAAGATCTTACCCTTCTCGCCAACAAACATCATCCCTTCGGCGGGTAATTCTTCATTGATCGCAATCAATTCGTCAGGCAGGGCGGGACGCATGCCGCCATCATACCAGCACAGGTCAACCGGAGGCCTCCCGCCATTGGCCGGGTATTTAAACCTCACTGAACAGGCCATCGGGAACGAGAAGTCATTTCGCACCTGGAAAGGAACAACGCCCCTCATATCGATGAAATGGCTCAGGTTCGGCTCAACTACCTGCGGTGAGGTGAGCTGCAGCGCGTTAAACACGGTCCACAGGCTGTAGTGTCCCATATCGGCCATCGAGCCGCCACCGAAATCATACCATCCCCTGAAAAACATGTTGGTATATTCCGGCGAATAGGCGCGGTCCGCTTCCGGCCCGAGCCAAAGGTTCCAATCAAGGCCCTCCGGAACTGGCACGGCTTCCGTTGGTAGTGTTGAAAATTGCGGCCAAACCGGGCGGTTGGTCCAATTATGTACTTCTTTCAGTTTCCCAATCTTATTTGAATTGATCCACTCCATCACCTGCGTCATCGACCCATTGGAATCCCAGGGCACCAGGTGGGTCACTGTCCCGCTTTGACGGGCAGCTTCTATTACCGCTTTTCCTTCCAGCAAACGGTTTGAGAGCGGTTTGTGCATCAGTACATGCTTCTTTCTTTTTAACGCAGCTATCGCAAACAGGCCATGCAGGTGGTCGGGCGTCATTATTTTAACGGCGTCCAGGTCTCTTTCCTTGTCCAGCAGCTCGCGGAAATCTGCATAAGGCGTACAGCCCTTAAAGCTATCGCCTGCGCGCTTATTGCTGTAATAAGTGTCCACAATATTCTTCCCGTTTTCCCGTCCGCCGGGAATGGTGTTATCGCCGCCAGAGGTCCAGTCAAGCTTGCCAATGGCAGCCCGGATCTGGTTCCTTAGTCCATTTTTATCCCAATCCCTATAACCCGTAGCGTATTGATTAGGATCGCATACGGCCGTCACCTGGATGCCGGGCACCGCCAGCATCGGCAGCATTTCCCTGATCCCCTGCGTTCCGCAGCCTACATAAGCAAGCGTAAGTTTATCACTGGGGGCGATAAAGCTTTTTCCGCCAAGCACATGCCGTGGTAAAATGCTGAAAGCCAAAGCGCCGGTGGCGGCCACTTTTACAAATTTACGGCGATCGATCTGCGAACCGCCTGCGGGGATAGCCGGGGATTGCATTGCGGCAGCGGCAGGCTTGCCAGCCATGGGGATTTCTTTTTTCATATTGTCAGGTTTATATTGAGAAAGTAAGGATAAACTTATAAAAAAATTTATCCGGACTGAAATTAAATAAAATATAAACCAAGTTGTGCCGTAGGTGCAGCTCGGACGTGAAGAAGTTGTACTAATATGCTATAGTTCTTTTACACGATGCTTTTTTATAACGGACTTTCAACTTTCCGGCTTAACTTTACCCCATGAATTATTTCGAGTTTTACGGGATAAAAGAATCCTTCTCGCCCGATGTTGAAAAGCTGAAGAAAAAATTCTACGAGCTTAGCAAGCGATATCACCCCGATTTTTATGCTAACGAGGATGAGGCCAAACAGCACGAAATACTGGAATTATCCACCATCAATAACAAAGCTTGGCAAACGCTTTCCGACCCGTACAAACGGCTCGAATACATTCTGAAAACCCACGACCTTTTGCAGGAAGGCGCCAAACCCCAGCTACCCGCCGATTTTTTGATGGAGATGATGGACATTAACGAACGGCTGATGGAAGTTGACGATGCCGCCCAGCTGGCCGATCTTACCGGCGAGGTGCTGGCCGTTGAAGACGATATTAAACAAAAGATAGCGGTTGCAACCCAGGGCTATGATAAATTGGACGATACCGCCAAAGAAAGTCGCCTTAACGACGTTGCCGGCTGCTATTACCGCCAAAAATACCTGTTGCGTATTAAGGAGAGTTTAAATACATTTGCAGCCCGGTTCAGTTAAATGAACACAATGCCCAGATGGCGGAATCGGTAGACGCGTTGGTCTCAAACACCAATAACTTCACGGTTGTGCCGGTTCGAGCCCGGCTCTGGGTACTTTTTTGAAGTCAAAAGTCTCAAGTCGTAAGTCTTGAGACTTTTGCTTTTTACCGAAAGCATTTGCAACTCCCATTTAAACCAATCTGGTAATCTATTATTCGCCGACAATTTATAGATAAGTTTCACTCACTGCTTCGGTCACACCTTCAATGACTTTGTAATGCGAATAGACTATGGTCTTTTGCGTTTAAATAATTGTAATTTGCGGTTGGTCAGCAATGAGTTTGCGACAATGCGATAAGAACTTAAACTAAATAGTTGAATTTGAATTCGATTGTTTTTATTGACACTGAAATTGATTTGCAAAGCGGAAAGGTTCTTGATATTGGCTGCATTAAGGATGATGGTAACATTTTCCATAGGCCATCGGCAAATGCCTTTGTGGAGTTCATAATGGACGCCAAATTTGTTTGTGGCCACAACGTATTAGAGCATGATGTAAAATATATTGGCGGCCTGCTTGACCAGGCAAAAATAAACCGCACTTGCATTATCGATACGCTTTATTTATCTCCGCTTTTGTTTCCATCAAAGCCTTATCACGCACTCGTTAAAGATGATAAACTTCAATACGACGAGTTGAATAATCCGCTTAACGATGCTATTAAAGCTAAGGACTTGTTTTACGAGGAAGTTGCTAAATTCAGGCAAACGGACGAGTCATTAAAACAAATATATTTCTTGCTATTGAATAAAGATGAGCACTTTCAGGGTTTTTTTCGATTTCTGGAATATACACCATTAAACGTAAACTTAATAAATGTTATTCATCAGAGATTCCAGGATGAAGTTTGTCTGCATTCAGACCTGGCCCGAATAGTAAAGGAATTCCCTGTTGAACTTGCTTACTGTTTATCATTAATTGCTGCCGACAACCGTGGTTCCATAACGCCGCGATGGATATTGAAAAACTATTCGAACGTGGAGCGGGCGATGTTTTTATTAAGAAACAAACCCTGCCTTAGCGGTTGTAAATATTGTAATAGGGCCTTAGATGCGCACACGGGATTGAAAAAATTTTTCGGATTTAACTCCTATCGTGAATATGCTGGTGAACCGTTGCAGCAGCGAGCTGTAGAGGCGGCTATAAACAACAGGTCTTTTCTGGCAGTATTCCCTACCGGCGGTGGCAAATCTATCACATTTCAAGTTCCGGCTTTAATGAGCGGCGAATCTACCAGGGCGTTAACTGTGGTAATATCGCCACTGCAATCGTTAATGAAAGATCAGGTTGATAATTTGGAAAAAGCCGGGTTAACCGATGCTGTCACTATCAACGGCTTGCTTGACCCTATTGAAAGAGCCAAATCCTTTGAACGCATTGAAGACGGCTCTGCCTGCATACTTTACATTGCGCCTGAATCTTTACGGTCTAAAACGATAGAACATTTGCTTTTAGGGCGAAAGATTGCGCGATTTGTGATTGACGAAGCGCACTGCTTTTCCTCGTGGGGACAAGACTTTCGTGTCGATTATCTATATATCGGTGATTTTATTCAAGCTATTCAAGAGAAGAAAAATCTTACTGAACCTATACCTGTGTCCTGTTTTACAGCTACTGCTAAGCCAAAGGTAATTGAAGACATTTGCAACTACTTTTATCAAAAGCTGGATTTGCAACTGCAGTTGTTTACCTCCACTGTATCGCGCACCAATTTACATTACAAAGTGTTGGCCAAGGGCAACGATGAGGAGAAATATCAGGCCGCAAGAGATTTAATAACCGACAAAAATCGTCCTTCTATAATTTATGTTTCCAGAACCAAAAAAGCGATTTCGCTGGCCGGGCGATTGGTTGCTGATGGCCTGAACGCGAAGGCTTATCACGGCAAAATGAATGCGAACGAAAAAACCGCAAATCAAAATGCTTTCTTGTCCGGCGAAGTCGATATTATGGTAGCTACATCGGCATTCGGGATGGGGGTCGATAAAAAAGACGTCGGCATGGTGATTCACTATGATATTTCAGATTCGCTCGAAAACTACGTTCAGGAGGCGGGCCGGGCCGGTCGCGACGAGAATATATCGGCAGACTGTTATGTTTTGTTCAATGAAGAGGATTTGAGCAAACATTTCATTCTGCTTAATCAAACCAAATTGTCCATTAAAGAGATACAACAAATTTGGAAGGCTATAAAAGATATTACACGGTTCCGCTCCAGGGTGTCCAACTCGGCTTTAGAAATTGCGCGCCGAGCGGGCTGGGATGATACCGTAACCGAAATTGAAACCAGGGTTACCACAGCGATAGCGGCACTCGAAGATGCCGGTTACTTAAAGCGGGGGCAAAATTCGCCGCGGATTTTTGCAAACAGTATTTTAGCCCGTAGTGCACAGGAGGCGATTGAAAAAATAAATGCATCTGAACGCTTCACGGAAAAACAAAAAGAAAAAGCAGCAAGAATAATTAAGAAGCTTTTCTCGAGCAAAACCCGAAAACAGGCAAATGACGAAGCCGCCGAATCGAGGATAGATTACATCAGCGATCATCTTGGGATAGTGAAAGACGAAGTGATCAACATTATCAATTTGCTCCGCGATGAAAATATTTTGGCCGATAACAAAGACCTGAGCGCATTTATTAAAAAGGGCGAAAACAAAAACAGATCGCTCAATATCCTGGAGACATATAACAAAATAGAGAAGTGTTTACTGCCTTTCTTTGATGAAAAACCGAGGACCTTTCAACTTAAAGAATTGAATGAGCATATCGGGCGCGACGGAAGCAGTGATGTAACGCCTAATAAAATTAGGACTATTGTTAATTTCTGGGCTATGAAAAACTGGATCAAACGTCAAAATTCAGCTTCGTCAACAAATTATTTTGAAGCGTCTATCGAACAACCGACGCAAGTTTTGAAAGAAAAAATTGAGAAACGCCATGAACTTGCCGAGTTTATAACGGTGTTTCTTTACGACAGGATTAGCACAATCCCATCCGCAACTGACGACAAGGAGGAATTGTTGGTCGAATTTTCTGTTCATGAATTAAAAAACGCGTATCAACAAAGCGCTAATCTTTTTAAACTGAATATTAATATCGACGACGTAGAAGACGCTTTATTTTATCTTTCGAAAATTGAGGCCATTAAAATTGAAGGCGGCTTTTTGGTGGTTTATAACCGGCTTACGATAGAAAGGCTCGAGCAGGACAACAGAAGGCGCTATAGAGCCGAAGACTATCAGAAACTTGGCCAATTTTATGAAAATAAAGTTCAGCAGATTCATATTGTAGGCGAGTATGCTCAAAAAATGATAGAGAATTACCGGGATGCGCTGCAATTTGTTGAAGATTACTTTCAACTTAACTATACATCGTTTCTTAATAAGTACTTTAAAGGTAATCGTCAAAAAGAAATCAGCCAAAATGTTACGCCCGCGAAATTTCGGGAGTTATTTGGAGAGCTCTCGACAACCCAACTTAAAATCATAAATGATAATGAATCAAAATACATCGTTGTAGCGGCAGGGCCGGGTAGCGGCAAAACAAAAGTTTTAGTGCACAAACTGGCATCGTTGCTGCTAATGGAGGATGTAAAACACGAGCAGTTATTGATGCTCACTTTTTCGAGGGCCGCGGTAACTGAGTTTAAAAAAAGATTGTTGAAGTTAATTGGCAATGCAGCCAACTATATCGAAATAAAAACCTTTCACTCCTATTGTTTTGATCTATTGGGAAAGGTTGGAAGTCTCGAAAAATCGGATGCCATTTTAAAGCAAACTATAGAAAAAATATTAAATAAAGAGGTTGAAATAAATCG
>Ga0134126_10005743_pt1 | contig 15519 bp, 15 predicted proteins | sample KB31752_FD_96881 | JGI IMG/M metagenome (GOLD analysis project Ga0134126, IMG submission 96881) | Terrestrial soil microbial communities with excess Nitrogen fertilizer from Kellogg Biological Station, Michigan, USA - KB3-175-2 | ecosystem: Environmental > Terrestrial > Soil > Unclassified ...
AAGCAACGGTTGTGCGCCTGTAACGGCCCCGGCCGCAGGTCATGCGCCGCGATCAGGCCGGCGTCAGTTCCACACCCGCCAGCGCTACCGCGTCATCGCGCTCGGGCGCGGTCACGATCGCTTGGAAGCCGTCGCCCTCATTCCAGACACTCGCCTTCAACGTCTCGCCGGGGAACACCACACCGGCGAACCGCGCGCCGTAGCTCCCGACCCGCGACGTGTCGCCGTCTAGGAGCTTGTCCACCATCGCCTTGCACGTCATGCCGTATGTGCACAGCCCATGCAGGATCGGACGCGGAAACCCTGCTGCCGCAGCGAAATCCGGATCCGAATGCAGCGGGTTGCGGTCTCCACACATCCGGTACAGCAGGGCCTGCTGCGAAGAGACCGGGATGGAGAGTTCGAAGTCGGGTGCGCGCTGGGGCGGCTCCGATGAGGTAGACGGACCTCGCTCGCCGCCGAATCCACCCTCGCCACGGGCGAAAATCGACCGCTTCTGGGTCCATAGCAGCGCGCCGTCGGGCGCGGTGACCGTCGTCTCCGACCAGATCACCGCGGCCTTGCCTTTGTCCCAGATGTCGGTGAATTTGGTGACTGCGCGGCCGGTTCCGCTCGGCGGTATCGGCGCCGGCACGCTCACCGCCTCCGACGCGTGCAACACCCTGGACAGCTCGATGTCGATGCCCGGGAACTTCACCGACGGCGGCTCGGTCATGTGAAAGCTCTGCGCCACATTGCCGAACGTAGGCAGTACCTGTGGGGTGTCGTCGACCAGGTAACGCAGCTCCCGCTTGTCCATCGGATCTTGGCCAGCGCCCAGACCGAGGTGATAGAGCTGAATATCGCTACTGGTCCAGGAGAATTCGGCAGCCGGTAGTTCTGCGCCCAGCGCCTCGTCCCGATTGATCGGCATCAGCTCTTCCCCGCAATGTGTAGCGCCGCCAGGTACCCGAACGTCATCGCCGGACCGATCGTCCCGCCCGGTCCCGGGTAGGTGTGACCCATCACCGGCGCGCTGACGTTGCCCGCAGCGTACAACCCCTCGATCACCGACCCGTCGTCGCGCAGAGCCCGCGCATGCACATCGGTGCGAATGCCACCTTTCGTGCCGAGGTCGCCGGGCACCATCTTGGCGGCGTAGTACGGCGCGTGTGTGATCTCGCCGAGGTTCGGGTTCGGTTTATTGGTCGGGTCGCCGTAGTAGCGGTCGTAGGCGCTCTCGCCGCGGTGAAAATCCTCGTCGGTCCCCGATCGGGCAAAGCCGTTGAACCGCTCCACCGTCGCCTTCAACTCGTCCACGGGCAAACCGGCCTTTGTCGCCAACTCCTCGAGCGTGTCGGCCTTGACGATGACGCCGGATTCCATCCACTTCTTCGGAATGCGTTGTCCTGGCTGCAGTCCCGCGAAGATATAACGGTCGCGGTATTGCTGGTCGAACACCAGCCAGGCCGGGATGTTCTCGCCGGGCCCGGCGCCCTGGCCGTACTGGCCGCCGTACATGTGGTGGCCGGCCTCGACGTAGGGCATCGACTCGTTCATGAACCGCTTGCCTGCCACGTTGACGATGATCGCGCCGGGGGAGTTGCGCTCCGACAACGCGATCCACGGCGCGCCCTCCAGCGGCACCGTCGGGATCCACCAAGCGTCCTCCATGATCTCCAGTGCCGCGCCGAGTTTCTCCGCCGCGAGGATGCCGTCGCCGGTGTTGGCCACCGCGCCGACGGTCCACTCCGTGGTAATGGGTGCGCGCTGGTACTTCACCCGCATCTGTTCGTTGTGCTCGAAGCCGCCGCTGCCCAGGATCACCCCGCGGCGGGCGCGGATGAGTTGCGGCTCAGCGGTTTCCGGACCGGTGGTGTCCCTTACGTAGATGCCCTTGACCATGCCGTCCTCGGCGTAGAGGTCGGTCAGCGCGGTGTTCAGCTGAACCGGGACGCCGGCCTGCTGCAGTCCGATGCGCAACGGCGCGATCAGCGCGCGGCCCATGCCGACGAGGTTCTTGCGGGCCGCGTTCGCCCACACCGAGCGGACACCGACCTTGAGGCTGCGCAGCAATCCCCGCGGGTGTCGCTTCAGCTGGTTGAGCCGCACGTAATCCTGCTGCATCACCACCATGTTCAGCGGGACCTTGCCGTAAGGCGGCTCGAGACCCTTCTCGTCGGCGCCGAGCCTGCGGGCGTTGAACGGCTTGGGTTCCACGGACCGGCCGGTCGGCTTTCCACCTGCAGTCTCCGGGTAGTAGTCGGAGTATCCGGGCACCCAGCACAGCTTCAGTGGGGAGTGCTTCAACACGAACGACAGCATCTCGGGACCGCGCTCGAGGTATGTGTCGATGCGCTCGGGTTCGACGACGTCGCCGATGATCGCGTGCAAGTACTTGCGCGCGGCCTCCGATGTGTCGGTGACGCCGTCGCGCTTGAGGATCTCGTTGTTGGGAATCCATACGCCGCCACCTGACCGAGCAGTGGAACCGCCATAGTGTGCGGCCTTCTCGACGACTACTGTTGATAGTCCCTGGTGAGCGGTGGTGAGGGCGGCGACCATGCCGGCGGCACCGCTGCCCACCACGACGACGTCGTACTCCTGACCAGTCATGTAGAACACGTTATAGAATTGCCCGGCCGACCCACAACCGCGCCGGTCGACGAGACGAGGGGACTTCGCATCAATGCTCAGTGTCCAGGTGCGTGAACAGCTGGCTGCCGACCTCGCTCAGGCCGAACGCAGCCGTGTCCCAATGTCTCCGTTGACCGACGGAAACCCCGATATCGACGTGGTCGACGCCTACGAGATCCAGCTGATCAACATCCGTCAGCGGGTCGCAGAAGGCGCCCGCGTGGTGGGACACAAGGTTGGCCTGTCGTCCGAGGCCATGCAAAAGATGATGAACGTGGACGAACCCGACTACGGGCATCTGCTCAACGAGATGCAGGTCTACGAAGACCGTCCGGTCAAGTCCGCGAATTACCTCTACCCGCGAGTCGAGGTGGAGGTCGGCTTCGTCCTGGCCGACGATTTGCCAGGCGCCGGCTGCACCGAAGACGACGTGCTGGCCGCGACGGCCGCCTTCGCCCCTTCGATCGAGCTGATCGACACCCGCATCAGAGACTGGAAGATCAAGCTGTGCGACACCATCGCCGACAACGCCTCTTCGGCCGGCTGGGTCCTGGGTGAGGGCCGGGTGTCGCCGAAGGACATCGACATCACGAACATTGACGCGGTGCTGACCCGCAATGGTGAGGTCGTCGCCAAGGGTCGCAGCGACGCCGTGCTCGGAAATCCGGTGACGGCGGTGGCCTGGTTGGCCCGCAAAGTCGAAGGATTTGGGGTGCGGCTGAAGGCCGGTGACATCGTATTGCCGGGTTCCTGCACGCGTGCGATAGATGCACCTCCCGGCAGCGATTTCGTTGCCGACTTCGCCGGGTTAGGTTCAGTCCGGCTGAGTTTCGAATGACTAGGAGCACACATGCCTGAAAGGGCCTCGGTTGCAATCGTCGGGTCGGGCAACATCAGCACCGACCTGCTCTACAAGCTGCTGCGCTCGGAGTGGTTGGAGCCGCGCTGGATGGTCGGGATCGACCCGGCCTCCGAGGGTCTGGCCCGCGCGCGCAAGCTCGGCCTGGACACCAGCCACGAGGGCGTCGACTGGCTGCTGGGTCTCGACGAGAAACCCGACCTGGTGTTCGAGGCCACCAGCGCCTATGTGCACAAGGACGCGGCGCCGCGGTATGCCGAGGCGGGCATCCGCGCCATCGACCTCACACCCGCGGCGGTCGGGCCCGCCGTCGTCCCGCCGGCCAACCTGCGTGAGCATCTCGACGCGCCGAACGTCAACATGATCACCTGCGGCGGCCAGGCGACCATCCCCATCGTCTACGCAGTGTCTCGCGTCGTCGATGTGCCCTACGCGGAAATCGTTGCCTCGGTGGCTTCGGTCTCGGCCGGGCCGGGCACGCGCGCCAACATCGACGAGTTCACCAAGACCACGAGCAAGGGTGTTGAGACCATCGGCGGCGCCGCGCGCGGCAAGGCGATCATCATCTTGAACCCGGCCGACCCACCAATGATCATGCGCGACACCATCTTCTGCGCTATTCCGGAGGACGCCGACCGCGACGCGATCGCGCAGTCCATCCGCGACGTCGTCGCCGAGGTGCAGACGTATGTGCCCGGCTACCGGCTGCTCAATGAGCCCCAGTTCGACGACCCGTCGACCCACTCCGGCGGCCAGGCCGTTGTCACCACGTTCGTCGAGGTCGAGGGCGCCGGGGACTACCTGCCGCCATATGCCGGAAATCTGGACATCATGACGGCGGCGGCCACCAAGGTCGGCGAGGAGATCGCCAAAGAGAGTCTGTCGGCCACCGCCCAAGGAGGTCAGGCATGAGCACGGACATCTTCTTCAACCCCATCTGGGACATCCGCATCACGGACACGTCGTTGCGCGACGGGTCTCACCACAAGCGCCACCAGTTCACCAAGGACGAGGTGCACGCGATCGTTGCGGCGCTGGACACGGCCGGGGTGCCGGTCATCGAGGTCACCCACGGCGACGGGCTCGGCGGGTCGAGCTTCAACTACGGGTTCTCCAAGACACCGGAGCAGGAGCTGATCAAACTCGCCGCCGAAACCGCCAAGGAATCGAAGATCGCCTTCCTCATGCTGCCGGGTGTCGGCACCAAGGAAGACATCAAAGAGGCGCAGAACAACGGTGGCTCGATCTGCCGGATCGCGACCCACTGCACCGAGGCCGACGTGTCCATCCAGCACTTCGGGCTGGCCCGCGAGCTCGGCCTCGAGACGGTCGGCTTCCTGATGATGAGCCACACGATCCCGCCGGAGAAGCTGGCGCAGCAGGCGCGGATCATGGCCGACGCCGGCTGCCAGTGCGTCTATGTCGTCGACTCGGCGGGTGCGCTGGTCCTCGAGGGTGTGGCCGACCGGGTGTCGGCGCTGGTCGCCGAACTCGGTGACGACGCACAGGTCGGCTTTCACGGCCACGAGAACCTCGGCCTCGGCGTCGCCAACAGCGTCGAGGCGGTCCGCGCGGGCGCCAAGCAGATCGACGGCTCATGCCGGCGGTTCGGCGCCGGCGCAGGCAACGCACCGGTGGAGGCCCTGATCGGCGTCTTCGACAAGATCGGCGTCAAGACCGGCATCGACTTCTTCGATATCGCCGACGCCGCCGAAGACGTTGTCGCGCCTGCCATGCCGGCCGAATGTCTGCTGGACCGCAACGCGCTCATCATGGGCTATTCCGGGGTGTACTCGAGCTTCCTCAAGCACGCCATCCGCCAGTCCGAGCGCTACGGCGTGCCCGCCCATCAGCTGCTGCACCGGGCCGGCCAGCGCAAGCTCATCGGTGGCCAGGAGGACCAACTCATCGACATCGCACTCGAGATCAAACGGGAGCAAGAGGCCGCACCCGCGAAGTAACCACACGGCCTGCCGTCTTCAAGCTCGTCGGACCGGCCAGGCATCATCGGGCCATGGCGACCCGCGATGACGCGCAGGCGATCCTCGAGCAGTTGGCCGGACCGACGGCCAGATTGCGAGACGACCAGTGGAGGGCCATCGAGGCGCTGGTGGTCCATCGTCGTCGGGCGCTGGTCGTACAGCGCACCGGCTGGGGCAAGTCGGCGGTGTACTTCATCGCCGCCAAGCTGCTCCGTGCGTCGGGGCACGGGGCGACGGTGATCGTGTCGCCTCTGCTCGCGCTGATGCGCAACCAGGTGGCCGCCGCCGAACGGGCAGGGGTCCACGCCGCCACCATCAACTCGAGCAATGTGGCCGACTGGGACGAGATCCACGATCGCGTGCGCGATGGCGAGCTCGATGTCCTGCTGGTCAGCCCGGAACGGTTGAACAACCCCGACTTTCGCGCCGAGGTGCTGCCCGCATTGGCTCGCGATGCCGGCCTAGTGGTGGTGGACGAGGCGCATTGCGTGTCGGACTGGGGCCACGACTTCCGGCCTGACTACCGACGCATCCGCACCCTGATCGGCGAACTGGGCGCCGATGTGCCGGTGCTGGCCACCACGGCGACGGCCAACGACCGGGTGGTCGAAGATGTCGCAACCCAGCTGGGTGTCGGAGAGCAGAACACGTTCGTGCTGCGCGGTGGGCTGGACCGCGAGTCGCTGCGGCTTTCGGTGGTCAAGGCGGGCAATCCGGCCGAGCGTGCGGCTTGGCTTGCGGCACATATTGATTCGCTGCCCGGATCTGGGATCGTCTACACCCTGACTGTCGCTCAGGCGCACGACGTCGCGTCGCTCCTGCGCGAGCAGGGCCACCAAGTGTCGGCTTATTCCGGCTCCACCGAGGCGGCCGAACGCGAAGAACTCGAGGCGGACCTGCTGGCCAACCGGGTCAAGGCGCTGGTCGCCACGTCGGCGCTGGGTATGGGTTTCGACAAGCCGGACCTTGGGTTCGTCGTGCATCTTGGCGCCCCCTCGTCGCCGATCGCGTACTACCAGCAGGTCGGACGTGCGGGCCGATCCACCGCGACCGCCGAGGTGATCCTGCTGCCTGGCCGCGAAGATCAAGACGTCTGGCGGTACTTCGCTTCCGTCGCTTTCCCGTCGGAGAGCATGGTGCGCAACGTGATTCGGGTCCTCGAACCCGATCGGCCGCAGTCGACGCCCGCGCTGGAACCGCTCGTCGACCTCGGCCGGACCCGGCTGGAGATGGTCTTGAAGGTGCTCGACGTGGACGGCGCGGTGCGGCGTGTGAAGGGCGGTTGGGTCGCCACCGGCGAGCCTTGGAATTACGACGAGCCGCGCTACCGCAGCCTCGATGAGGCTCGAAAGCGAGAACAGCAGGCCATGCTCGATTACCAGGACACGGACGGCTGCCGGATGGCGTTCCTACGCAGTCAACTCGACGATCCGGAGCTCGGTAAGGGCGAGCGCTGCGGTCGCTGCGACAACTGCACCGGAGTTCACATCAGCGCCGACGTCGACGAAACCGAAGCGCAGGACACCAGACAACGGTTGATGCGGCCGGGAGTGGAGCTCACGCCGCGCAAGCAGTGGCCTTCCGGGCTGAGCAAGCTCGGCGTGCACGTGAGCGGAAAGATCGGCGACGGTCCCGCACCCGGCCGCGTCATCGGCAGGCTGACCGACCTGGGCTGGGGCGCGCGGCTGCGGCACCTGCTCGACGAACCCGACGGAGAAGTGTCCGAGGACGTCGTGCAGGCCGCGGTGAAGGTGTTGGCGTCGTGGGATTGGGCCACCCGGCCGACCGCCGTGCTGGCGTTGGACTCGGATCGTCATCCGCTGCTGATCTCGTCGCTGGCCCGCGAGCTCGCCCGACTCGGCAGGTTGATCGACCTCGGCACCCTGCAGTACGCGCCCGAACGCAGGCCGGTCACCGCGGCCAATTCGGCTTATCGAGTCGCGGCGTTGAACGGATCGTGGCTTGCGCCCGATCCAGGACTCGTCGCGGCGGCAGGCGGGCCCGTGCTGTTGGTTGACGACCTGTCCGATACAGGGTGGACGTTGACGATGGCGGCCCGCATCGTGCGAGCCGCCGGCGCGCCGGAGGTGCTGCCCTTCGCGTTGGCGAGCACCAGCTGATCGGCAACATCCGTCTCATCAGTAACACCGCGGGCGACCTGAACAAGAATTCTCGGCAGTCGATTCGTGCGCCGTGCACTGCGGAGACGCCGTAGCCACGGCGGCTGACGATGCATGGCTGCGTTTAGAACGCCCTGCCTACCGGCTAAGCCTTTGGTCGCGACTTGATGTCGCAGACCGAAGGAGTGATTCGATGCATATGTCCGCAACGACCGTGCGGCGCGGCCTTTTCGGCATGTTCGCCGGGGGCCTGCTGGCCTTTGGCTCGGCGGCCATCGTGATGCCGGTCGCCAATGCGGCGCCCGACTCCTGCACCCAGAGCGGGATCGCCACCACTGCCAGCACGGTGTCCGCGAATACAGCGGCCTACCTGGCGGTGCATCCGCAGACCAACCAGGACCTGACGGACATCGCGAAGCAGCCGTCCGACCAGGCTGAGCAGGCTTACCAGGCGTATTTCGACAGGAATCCTCAGATCGCTAACGAGCTGCAGGCGATCAACCAGCCCGCATCTGATCTCTTGGCTCAGTGCGGTGTCACCGTGACACCGACGCCGATCTCGGAGATCCTGCAGACGCTGTAATCAGCTAGCGCGGGCAAGATAGGGCGGTGACCGCCGCCCCGACCGAGCACCGACGGCGCATCGGGTCGTTGGAGGTCTTGCTCGCCTCGCTCATCGCGCTGGCGCTATTCGCCGACGCGATGAGTGCTTTCGTGACGCGTCACGCCGATGTGAGTGTGGCCGCGACGGTGTTCTGCGGCGTATTCGTTCAGGCCCTGCCCTTTCTGGTGCTCGGTGTCGTGATCAGCGGTCTGATCGCCGCCTTCGTTTCGGCCGACCGGCTCGCTCGCTGGCTGCCCCGCCGCCCTGCGATGGCCGTCGCGGTCGCCGGCGTGGGCGGCGCCGCGCTGCCGGGTTGTGAATGCGGGTCCGTGCCGGTGGCGCGGCGCCTGTTCGGTGAAGGTGTTTCGGGTGCCGCCGCGCTGACGTTCATGCTGTCCGCGCCCGCCATCAACCCGGTGGTGCTGGTGGCCACCGCCGTGGCCTTCCCGGGCCAGCCGGCGATGGTGCTCGCCCGCTGCGTGGCCTCGCTGATCACGGCGTTGACGATGGGCCTGCTCTGGCTGCGTTGGGGACGTACGGAATGGGTGACCCGGCGCTTGCCGACGCCGCACGACACCGACACATCCCGCTGGACGGTGTTCACCGAGGCCGCCCGCCACGACTTTCTGCAGGCCGCGTCCTATCTGGTGCTCGGTGCGGCGGCTGCCGCAGTGCTGCGAGTCGCATTGCCGGCCTGGGTATTTCAGCACCTCGCAGGCCACCTCGTCCTCGGTGTGCTGACCATGGCTCTCTTTGCCGTCGTGCTGGCGCTGTGCTCGGAGGCCGACGCGTTTGTCGCCGCCAGCCTGACCATGCTGCCGCTGCTGCCGCGGTTGGTGTTTCTGGTCGTCGGCCCGGCCGTCGATGTGAAGCTGTCGGCCATGCAGGCCGGGTTGTTCGGCAGGCCGTTCGCGCTCAGATTCGGTCCGGCGACTTTCGTGGTCGCCACGGTCGTCGCGACCATCGTCGGACTGGTGTTCCTCGGCGGTGCGCGGTGAGCCGGGGCACGCAGAACACAGTTGTCCTGCTCGTGGGGCTGAGCGCAGTGGTGATGGTGATCAAGGGCACCTATCTGCACTTCGTGAAGCCGTCGCTGCTGCCGTGGCTGCTCGCAGCGGCCGCCGTGTTGATTGCACTCGCGGTAGCGTCGATCGTTCGCGACCTTCGTCATGCACCAGCGGAGGATCACGGGCATACGCATCGGCCATGGCTGGTGTGGCTGCTGCTGGTGCCGATAGCCCTGACGACATTCGTCGTGCCGCCGCCGCTCGGTGCGCAGGGCACCGCGCCCGAAACCCTCGCGGCCACCGAGCCTGCGCGAAGGGCGTTTCCGCCACTGCCTGGTGGCCGCGCACCCACGGTGCCGATCCCAGACGTGGTCATGCGGGCGGCGGCCGATTCGACCAACAGCCTTGACGGTCGGTTGATCACGATCACCGGCTTTACGCTGCGTTACCCCGACAGCACCGACCTGGGCCGCGTTGTCATCGTCTGCTGCGCTGCGGATGCTCAGCTCGCCCGCATCCATCTTTCCGGCGCTGCGGTCGCTGAGGCGGCCGGCTACCCCGAGGACACCTGGCTGCAACTGGAAGGCACCGTCGTCCCTGGAACGTCCTCGATATCAACAAATTTCATCCCGACGATGGCGGTGTCGGCTGTGACGCGCATCGACAAGCCGGCCAACACTTACGCCTACTAGCGTGCCGGTTTCACGCCGCCCAATTGCTTTGTGACCGCGTCGGCGGTGGCGACCAGGGCGCGCGCCCGTTCGGCGATTTCGCTGTCTGTCAACGACTTTCCGATGTGCATCGACGCGACCATGACCTGACGTTGATAGTGGTCGTACACCGGCGCCGAGATCACGCTGATGTCGTGGCGCCTGCGCCCACCGTTCTCGCCGCGCAGATACACTCGCTCACCGATATCGGACACCAACTCGCCCAGCAGCGCCCGTAGCTCGTCGGGCAGGCTGCTCGACATGCCCGCCATCAACGAATAGAGCCGTCGGCCGCCCGGTGTGAGGCACTCGACCAGATAACCGTCGGCGCGGCACACCGCGATCACGCGGTTGAGCCGGTCGGTGTTCGTCCGCAGCGGGATCGTCGGCTCCTTCGCGAGCCAATCGCGCTCCGCCTCGTCATCCCACAGCACGAACATCAGCCCGACCGGCGGCGCGAAAGGATAACTCTGGCCGACCTCGACGCCGGGCTGCGCGCCTGCGGGCGCCACCAGGTCCAGCAGTGTGATCCGGTCGTCGATCACGCCGGACAGCGCCGCCGTAACCCCGAAGCGCGCCGACAGCCGGCGCAGCTCCTCGCGCGCCGCCGGGCTGACCCGCATCGACTCCTGCGCCTTGTGTCCGAGCGTGATCAGCGACGGACCCAGCCGGTAGGTCTTGTCGCCGGGGTCTCGCACCAGGTAGCCGGCATCGGTGAGCGACGTGACGATGCCCAGGCAGGTCGGCTTGCTCAGCCCCAGCCTGCGGGCCAGGTCGGACAGCCCGAACCGCTCCTCAGGACGGCCGGCGAGGAAATCGAGGATGCGGACCACCCGTTCGGTGGGCGGCGACGCGCGGCCTGCGGACTCTGGGGCGGACACGCGAGGAGGGTACCTCGCGATTCCATATATGTACCGACGCGGTCGAAATATTGACTATCGTTAGAACGCGTTCTAGTTTCGATGGCGTGTATTCGCAGCCACTGCTCGAGGCGATCGCCGAGGCCGAGAAACTGGTCGCCGAAGCCCCCCACATCGAATCTGAAGCCGATCTGTTGGAAGGCCTGCAGTACCTCGCAGGCTGCATCGCGGCATGTACGCACGTGGCGTTCGACTACGAGCGGGACCATCCGTTCCTGCACAGCGGCACCGGCCCATTCACCAAGATGGGCCTCGACAACCCCGACACGCTCTACTTCGGAACCCGGGTACTGCCCGAGCGCGATTACGTTGTGACCGGGAAGCGCGGCACCACTACGGACGTAAGCTTCCAGCTGCTCGGCGGCGAGTACACCGACAAGGTGGTGCCCGACAGCGAAACCGCGTTCGACGATCGAAAACTCGACATCGCCGCGGACGGCAGCTTCGAATGGCGCTTCCGTCCGGAAACACCCTCGCAGCTGGTGATCAGGGAGGTCTACAACGACTGGTCGGCACAGCGTGGTTCGTTCGCCATCAAGCGCCTCGATACTGCGGGCACCGCGCCGCCGCCGCTGACCCGGCAGCTCATCGAAAAGCGTTATGCCACCGCGGGAAAGCAGCTGGTGCAGCGGGTCAAGACGTGGCTGCAGTTTCCGCAGTGGTTCTACACGAACATTCCGGTCAATACTCTGGTAGCGCCCCGGCTCACCCCGGGTGGGTTGGCAACGCAGTACTCGTCCGTCGGGCACTTCGACCTGACGCCGGACCAGGCGCTTGTGATCACACTGCCGGTGACCGACGCTCCTTACCTGGGCTTCCAGCTGGGCAGCCTGTGGTACATCTCGCTGGACTACATCAACCACCAGACATCGCTGAACGGCACTCAGGCGCAGGCGGATCCGGACGGCAAGATCCGCATCGTGGTCGCCGATCGCAACCCCGGCGTCACCAACTGGGTGGAGACGCTCGCACATGCCAAGGGCTACCTGCAGTTCCGGTGGCAGCGGGTGTCGCGTGAGCTCACTGAAGCCGACGGCCCGACCGCGGAACTGGTCGATTTCGACAAGATCACCGCTTCGCTGCCGTACTACGAGCAGAACAAGATTTCCGAAGAAGACTGGCGTGCGCGAATTGCAGAGCGCCAGATGCAAATTGGACACAGGATGGTGGGGTAGCGGATGACCGGCTTGCTGGACAACAAAGTCGTCGTAATCAGTGGCGTGGGTCCTGCGCTGGGCACGACGCTCGCGCGGCGATGTGCCGAGGCGGGTGCCGATCTTGTGCTGGCCGCCCGCACCGTCGAACGCCTTGACGACGTGGCCAAGCAGATCACCGATCTGGGTAGGCGCGCGGTGGCGGTCGGCACCGACATCACCGACGAGGCACAGGTGAACAACCTGGTCGACCAGACGCTCGAGGCATACGGCAAGGTCGACGTGCTGATTAACAACGCCTTCCGCGTGCCGTCGATGAAGCCGTTGGCCAACACCACCTTCGAGCACATGCGCGACGCGATCGAGCTGACGGTGTTCGGCGCCCTGCGGCTGATTCAGGGTTTCACACCCGCGCTTGCCGAGGCCAAGGGCGCCGTCGTCAACGTGAATTCGATGGTGGTCCGGCACTCGCAGGCCAAGTACGGCGCCTACAAGATGGCCAAGTCAGCGCTGTTGGCGATGTCCCAGTCGCTCGCCACCGAGCTGGGTGAGCAGGGTATCCGGGTGAATTCGATTCTGCCCGGCTACATCTGGGGTGGCACGCTGGAGAGCTACTTCACCCACCAGGCGGGCAAGTACGGCACGACGGTAGACGAGATCTACAAGGCCACGGCCGCGGCATCAGACCTGAAGCGGCTCCCTACCGAGGACGAGGTGGCGTCGGCCGTCCTGTTCATGGCGAGCGATCTGTCCAGCGGCATCACCGGCCAGGCGCTCGATGTGAACTGCGGGGAGTACAAGGCCTGATGAGCACGAGAACCGACGTCGGCACCGTCGACGAGCTGCACGCGTCGGCGATGAAGGCGTGCGGGCTCGACGATTTCGGCACCGACGACGACAACTATCGCGAAGCACTCGGCGTGCTGCTCGACTCGTACGCGCGTGAATCGGGTTTCACCGAACTCGGCAGCAAGATGTCGCGGTTCTTCGTGCGCAATGCATTGGTCGCTCGGCTGCTGTCGGAGGCCGCTTGGAAGCAATACCCGCAACACGCCGACGTGGCGATCGACCGGCCGATCTTCGTCACCAGCCTGCCGCGAACAGGCACGACTGCGCTGCATCGGCTGCTGGCCGCCGATCCCCGGCACCAGGGTCTTGAACTCTGGCTCGCGGAGTTCCCACAGCCCCGCCCGCCGCGCGAAACGTGGTCGGAAAACCCGGTTTTCGTCGAGCTCGATACGCGGTTCCAGCGGGCGCACGACGCGAACCCGGACTACACCGGACTGCATTTCATGACCGCCGACGATGTCGAGGAGTGCTGGCAGCTACTGCGGCAGTCACTGCACTCGGTCTCTTATGAGACGCTGGCGCATATCCCGACCTACGCCCGGTGGCTGTCCGAGCAGGATTGGACTAAGCCGTATCGGCGCCATCGCGGGAACCTTCAGCTGATCGGATTGAACGACGCCGAGAAGCGGTGGGTGCTGAAGAATCCCAGCCATCTGTTCGCGCTCGACGCGTTGTTCGCGACGTATCCCGACGCGCTCGTCATCCAGTGCCACCGGCCCGCCGAGACGATCATGGCGTCGATGTGCTCGCTGGCGCAGCACACTACGGAGGGTTGGTCAACGACGTTTGTCGGCGAGACGATCGGCCAGGACTCACTGGAGACGTGGTCGCTTGGTCTCGAGCTGTTCGATGCCGAACGGGCCAAACATGATTCGGCCCAGTTCTATGACATGGATTACTTCGATTTCATCGCGGACCCGGTCCGCGAGCTGGGGGCGATCTACCGGCACTTCGGCATCGACTTAACGGACGAGGCCCGTGCCGCCGCGGAGGAGACCCACGCCGAGAGCAAGAAGGGGCCGCGCGCTCCCAAGCACAGGTACTCACTCGCGGATTACGGCCTGACCGATCAGCAGGTCAAAGATCGTTTCAAGGGGCTGTAGGCGGGTTCGAATCCAACAACCACACACGCCACTGCTGAACCAAGATCGCAACCGCACACCGGTCGAGAAGTTGATATCACATGCGATATCAACTTTCAGGAGGGCCGCAGGCCACCGGTGCTATCCAAGAGCCCGCGAAGCCGCGCTGGTCTCAGGCGGTGGTATTGGCCAGTTTCTCAATCCGTTTCAGCGCGTCTCGAGCCAGCGACTGCACGTCGTATCCATTGACGACTGCGCACGTCGAGATCCTGACGGCCGCATTATGCGCAGCAACGAACGCGTCGTCGCAGGCCCAGTCGTCGGCTGTGAAGGACCAGAGCACGATGTCAGGCGAGCCGGAATTCACTTGGGGGAGAAGCCTGAAGTGATACTGGCGTCCTCGCATGTCGGTGACGGTGAACGGCACGTCTCGACACGATTCGATGGTGCGCTTTGCCTCCGCTAGCGCGTGCTTCGCGTCGAAGTCCGCGTGATAGACGCCGGCCGCCTCGTCGATTACCTCCCCGCCGTCGACCCAGTGCCCACCGTCGGTTGCCACCGGGTGGAGGTCGAAGATGAGGGCCGGGTCCACCTCCCGCGCCATCCCGCTGCATTCTTGTGGTTCGACGGTGATGAACAGATTGCCGTCCTTGTTTTGCACCTTCGGGCTCAACAGGTCGTCGACCTGTAGCGCGGTAATGGGTGCCACGGGCTGCTGTGGCCGCGACTGGGGCCCGTCAGCATTGTGCGTGCAGCCTCCGAGAGCGAGGCCGAGCAAAAGACTAGCCGTCGCCCGGTGAAGGGGCACTGGAGACTTCCTCTAGACAGCCCTCGGCCACAGCATGTTTGATGCTGTCGGCGAGCTTCGGGCACGACCGGGCGCGGGCGGATTCGCCGCCGGCATGCCGGATCTCGGTGAAATACGCACAGCGCTGCAAGGCTTCGGTGTTCCACTGCACGGACGTGTGGCCGGGGCCGAGCTTCTTCACCTGAACCGCGACGTGACAGAACCGGCAGTCGACAGATACCAACCCGGACGTCAGGTACCGTTCGCGATCGCGCTGCGTAGCTTCCCGCACCTCGGCTGCACGGTCGGGGTCGGAAGCGAAATTCGGTGCCTTGGAACGGATTCCCGGCCCGTCGTGATGGCCGTCTTCGTCGTCGTGTGCGCCGTAGAGTCTCAGCATCGACCGGGCGAGCTGGTCGATGTCTGGGACTTGGTCGCGGGGTGCCATTTACGAGCCGGCCGGTTCCTTTTGCTCTGCCTGCCGCTTGAGGTTCTCCTCGACCTCGACATGCCACTTCTCGTTGGCCGCCGTGGTGTCGATCTCGATCTCGAAGCGGTCGGTCATGTCTGGCGTCACGTCGGCCATATCTACATAAAACTGCTGATACCACCGGCGCATCTGATAAACGGCGCCGTCTTCCTCGACCAGCAGCGGATTGTCGATGCGCGTCTTGTGCTTCCAGATCTCGACGTCCTGCAAAAAGCCCTTGCTGACCCCTTCGGTGAACACGGTGGCCAGCTTCTCGGTGGTCTCCTCGTCAAGCCCCTTGGGCTTCTCGACGATGACGCCCCACTGCAGCATGAACGAGTTCTGGCTGACCGGGTAGTG
>Ga0134126_10005745_pt1 | contig 15517 bp, 15 predicted proteins | sample KB31752_FD_96881 | JGI IMG/M metagenome (GOLD analysis project Ga0134126, IMG submission 96881) | Terrestrial soil microbial communities with excess Nitrogen fertilizer from Kellogg Biological Station, Michigan, USA - KB3-175-2 | ecosystem: Environmental > Terrestrial > Soil > Unclassified ...
GGGGCGGCGGCTTCAGCCGCTGACGGTCCGCGCGCAGGCCTCGATCGCGTTGGCCTGCCGCCGCTGCAGCTCGTGCCGGTGCTCGGCGACGTGGAGCGCGTGCCTGCGCTGGGCCGGCGTCTTGCTGAGGATCTCCTGCGGTTCCCCGAGCGTCGTCACGATCGAGGCGAGGTCGCCGCCGTGCTTTTCCATGCACGACCGCAGGCGCTCGACCTCGGTGACTTTGGAGCTGACGAGCCCGAACCATTTGCTCGGCGCGCCTGCCGCGACCACGGCGATCACGGCGCCGATGGCGAGGTAATGGGGCAGGCGCAGAGCGCGGAGGAAACTCATGGCGGGCCTCACCGTGGAACCTAGTTCGCAGAGCCGGCCGCGGTCAAGCATTCGCTAGCCTGCCTGCGACGAGTCGTGCTGGGACGGAGGCGCCCGGAACGGCTGCTTCCAATCCAAATGGCCGGCGCCACCCCCGCAAAGACCGCGCGTCCCGGGCGGCGCGACGCCTTCCGCCTCGCAAGGAGCAAGTGGCGCGCCGGCGAGCGCATCGACATGAGCGCGCTCGCGCGCGAGCTCGGCGTCAACCGCGTCACGCTCTACCGCTGGGTCGGCTCGCGTGAGCAGCTCCTGGTGGAGGTGATCTGGAACCTCACCGACCACCTGCTCGACCACGTCGACGGGGAGGTCGACGAGCGCGGGGCTGAGCGGATCATCCAGATCGTCACCCGCTTCATCGACTACGCGATCTCACACCCGGGCATGCAGGCCTGGCTCGCCTGCGAGGGCGAGTCCGCGATTCGCCTGCTCACGCGGCATCAGAACGGGTTCCAGCCTCGCGTGGTCGATCGCTTCGAAGGCTTCCTGCGCGAGGAGGTCGACTCCGGGCAGCTCGACCTTCCGGCCGACACGCACGAGGTCGCCTTCGTCCTGGAGCAGCTGGTGGAGTCCTACGTCTACCTGTTCCCGATCGCGGGCGAACAGCCAGAGGCGCGCCGAGCCGAGCCGATCCTGCGAATGCTGCTGCGGTAGGCGGTGTCGGGGCGTGAGCGGCGCGGACGGGATCGTTCCAGGTGATGACGGCGTGGCGCGCTGTTGGTGGGCGGACTCCGCGCCGGAGTACCGGGCGTATCACGACACCGAATGGGGCTTCCCGGTCGCCGACGAGCAGCGCCTGTTCGAGAAGCTGAGCCTCGAGGGGTTCCAGGCCGGCCTCTCCTGGCTGACGATCCTGCGCAAGCGCGAGGCGTTCCGCCGCGCCTTCGACGGCTTCGACTACGGGCGCGTCGCCCGCTTCGGCGAGCGCGACGTGGAGCGCCTGCTCGGCGACGCCTCGATCGTCCGCCATCGCGGCAAGATCGAAGCGGTGATCAACAACGCGCGGCGGGCCACTGAGCTGGTGGCCGAAGAGGGCTCGCTCGCACGCTTCGTGTGGCGCTTCGAGCCCGGGACCCACCCGGCGCACGTCGAGCGCAGCGCGGTACCCGCGAGCACCGACGAGTCGCGCACGCTCGCACGGGAGCTCAAGCGCCGAGGCTGGCGTTTCGTCGGCCCGACGACGGCCTACGCCTTCATGCAGGCGATGGGCCTGGTGAACGACCACCTCACCGGCTGCGAGGTCCGCGCTGCCGTCGGAGCGGCGCGCGAGCGCTTCGCGCGGCCCTAGGCGGGCTGCATGATCGTGAACGCCGCCCCCTGGGGGTCGATCAGCGCGGCGAAGCGACCGATCGGCATGTCCACCGGCTCCGCTGCCACGGTCGCGCCCTGCGCGCGCCCTTTGGCGACCGTGTCGTCGGCATCTGCGACGGCGAAGCACACACTCCAGTGGGGCGGTGTCCCGGGCGGGAACATGCCCTCGACCATCTCCATCATGCCGCCGACGGGTTTGCCGCCGAGTTCCCACACCGTGTAGGTGTCGGGGGCACCCTCGAACTCCGGCTTGCCCGCGGCCCATCCGAAGACCGAGCCGTAGAAGGCCTTGTCCGTCTCGGTGTCGCGGGTGTGGCACTCGTTCCACGTGAGCGAGACCGGCTCGTTCACCAGGTCGGCGCCGGCGAACGCCTTCGGCTGCCAGACGCCGAACGCGGCCCCGGTCGGGTCGGCGAAGACGGCCATGCGGCCGAGGTCCATCACGTCCATCGGCGCGACGATCACCGATCCGCCGGCGTCCTTCACCTTCTGCGCCGTGTCGTCTGCGTCGGCCACCGACACATACGTCGCCCACGCGGTCGGCTGACCCTCCTGCATGTGGCCCATGAGCCCTGCGACGTTCTTGCCGGCCGACTGGAACATGCGGTAGCCACCGGTCTCGGCCGGGCCCGGCTCGGTGGCGCCCCACCCGAGGACCTCGCCGTAGAAGGCGGCGGCGGCGTCGGGGTCCGGCGAGGACAGTTCGACCCAGGACGGGGTTCCAGGTGCGTAGTCGGGCATGACTCCTCCTTCTCGGAACGGGCTTGCCCGTGATGCTGCCAGAGATCGGGTCCGCGGATGTTGAGAACTCGTCGTGCGCCGGCGGCGACGAGCTCCGGGCGTCAGCTCGCTGCCGGACGCGTCGCCGTCCGTTTAGGAACCGCGGCCCCCGGGCAACAGAGCCTCCGTCCTCTGCGAGTAGATGCGAGCGCGAACCATGCGGGGGGAGGGAACGCGAACCGGTCTTCGACCGGCCGGTGTTGCGCGCGCGCTCGGGTTCGTCGCGCTGGCGCTCACCTGCTTCCCGTCCTCGGCGTCGGCTTCGGCGCCCTGCACGACCGCACCGGCGGCGGGCGGTCAGTGGCCGATGTACGGCCACGACCTCGCCAACACGCGCTCCCAGCCCGAAGCGGCGGGGCTCGCGCCCGGCGACGTGGCGAAACTGACACCCGCCTGGACGTTCTCGACCAGCTCGCTGGGCGACGAAACGGGGTTCAACTCGACTCCCGTCGTCGACGACGGCTGCGTCTACGTCGCCTCCGCCGGGGGCAGTGCGTATGCGCTCGACGCGCGCACGGGACACCTCGTGTGGCGGCGGACGCTCGAAGCGTCGAACCCCGGCTCGGGCGGCACCGACGTGGGCGCCGCAGCGATCTCGGGCAAAGAGGTCATCTACCTCGTCAACCAGTTCGCGGCTCCCTACGCGATCGCGCTCAACAAATCGACGGGCGCGGTGATCTGGAGGAGCGCGCCGTTCGCGCCGCCGCTGACGAGCAGCGTGGCGCAGGCCGGCTCCTACACGAACGCGAGCCCGATTGTCGCGGGCGGGTATCTGCTCGCCGGCTACTCGCCGCCCGAGGGCGTCGCGACGGCGACAGGCGGCTTCTCGGTGATCGACGTGAAGACGGGCGCGGTCCTTGCAACTACGCCGACGATCCCTCAGCACGCCCAGGAAGAAGGCTATGCGGGCGGCGGGCTGTGGAGCACGCCCGCGTATGACCCCAGGACGAAGTACGCCTACTGGGGTGCGGGCAACCCCAACAGCAAGACCAAGCAGTACCGGACCACGGACGCGATCCTGAAGATCGACCTCGACGCGCGCCGCGCCACCTTCGGGCAGATCGTCGGCTCCTACGAAGGGAACGTCGACCAGTACACCCAGGCGCTCGAGGAACTGAGCCACTCACCGGCCTGCGAAGTCTCCGAAGCGGCACCGGACCCGCTCGACGACCCGGTCTGCGGCCAGCTCGACCTCGATTTCGGCTCCGCCGCGAACCTCTTCACGACGGCCGACGGACGCAAGGTCGTCGGCGACCTGCAGAAGTCCGGCGTCTATCACGTCGCCGACGCCGCGACGATGACCCCGGTGTGGAGCTCGATCGTCGGCCCGTCGTGCCTCGCCTGCAACGCCGACTCGACGGCGTTCGACGGCGGCGCCGTGTACGGCGTGGCCACTCCGGGAGGGACGATGTTCGCCCTCGATCGTTCCAGTGGCGCATCCGACTGGCTCAGCCCCGTCGGTGACGGCGTGCACTACCAGTCGGTGAGCACCGCGGACGGCGTCGTATGGACCGTCGACGGCGCCTCGAACCTCGATGGCTTCGAAGCTTCGAGCGGGGCGCCGCTCGTGCGCCGGCCGCTGTCCGTCGACGCGGGTGCGCCGGTCACGGATGTCACGAGCTCGGGCGTCGCGATCGCCGAAGACCGGCTGTTCGTGGCGGCCGGGGGCGCGAGCTACGAGAACGCGCCCGGTTATCTGCTGGCCTACGCGGCCGGATAGGCCGGCGCTGCATCGGCCTCCCTAGGATGGGCCGGGATGCTCACGGTCTATGAAAAGCCGAGCTGCTCGACGTGCCGCAAGCTGCGCGCGCTCCTGGACGAGCAAGGTGTCGAGTTCGAGTCGATCGATTACCACGTGACCGGGGTCCGGGAGGACGAGCTGCGCGAGCTGCTGCGCAAGATCGGCTGCGGCCCGCGCGCGGTGCTGCGCACCCGCGAGCCACTGGTCGCCGAGCTGGGTCTCGACGCGCCGGGGGTCGCCGACGACGAGCTGATCGCGCAGATGACGCGTCACCCCGAGCTCGTGCAGCGGCCGATCGTCGTGCGCGGGGAGCAGGCACTGCTCGCACGGCCCGTGGAGCGGGTGCTCGAGCTCCTGTGAGCGGCAACCCGCAGCCGTAGGGCTACTTGCGCCGGGACTTCGCGCCCGCTGATCCCTTCGGCTTGGCGGTCCGCTTCTTGGCGGCCGTCGACCGGGGCGGCTGCTTCGCTCCCGCGGCCGGTTTCCTGTGGGGCTGCTTCGCTCCCGCGGCCGGTTTCCTGCGCGGCCGCGTCGCGCCGGCGGCTGCCCTCGCAAGCTCGGCCGGCTGGCGCAGAGCCGCCACACTGCGCTCGAAACGCTCCGCCTGGCGCTTCATCAGCCCGGCGGTGTCCTCGAGTGCCCGTCCCGCCGACTCGAGCGCTTCGGCCTGCAGCCTCAGCGTTTCGCCCGCTTCCTCAAGCAGGTCGAAGACCAGGCCCACAGGTGCCGTCACCATCGTTGTCAGCTCTCCCTGCAGGCGGCGCTCGCGATCGACCACCTCCTGCAGCAGCTCGAGCTGGCGCTGCGAGACCCGCAGCAGCTCCCGGGGAACAGCAGACCGGCCGGCTACAGAGGCCGCTGAGCCGACGAGCGAGTCGACCAGCCGCCGCCACTCGCCGAGAAGATCGGGTCCGTCCTGTTCGGACATCCGCCCGTCATGATGCCACGGGCGGTGGAGCCTGCCCGTGGCCGGAGCTCACGCCGTCGTCTAATGTCGAGCCTGTTCCGGCGAGCTCTCGCGGAGGTCGAGTGATGGCAAACCTCGGTGGTCACGCAAGCGTGGAGATCGATGCCCCGATCGAGGCGGTCTGGGCGGTCGTGGAGGACGTGCTGATCGCGCCCGAATGGCAAGGCGGGCTCGACGCGGTGAGCGCGCTCGAGCGCGACGAGTCGGGTCGCGCCACGCTCGTCGAGACCGAGAGCGACATCAAGGTCAGACGCGTCAAGGCGCGGGTGCGCTTCCGCTACGCGGGACCCACGCGCCTGGAGTGGACGCAGGAGAAGGGCGACCTGAAGTCCGTCGAGGGCGCGTGGGAGCTCGAGGATCTCGGGGGCGGCCGCACACGCGCGACCTACCGCCTGGACGCCGACCCGGGGCGGGTGCTCGGCCTGGTGATCCGCGGCCCCGTCGAGTCAGCGACGCGGGCGATGTTCGTGAACGGACGCCCCGGCGAGCTCAAGCGCCGAGTGGAGGGCTGACCGGCTCTCCGCTGCGTGTTTCAATGGTTCCGTGAGCGGCGTGAGCGCCGATTCGGGAGCGATCGCACTGACCCCGCAGGACGAGGCGATCCTGCGGCTCGAGGGCCGGCTGCTCGTCGGCCACACCTCGAAGGTGATCGAGCTTGCCTCGCCGGCGCCCTCGGTCGCCGAGCTGCGCGCGCGAGTCGTCGAGCGCGTAGCCGCGGTGCCGCCGCTGGCGATGCGACTCGGTTCGTCGGGCGGACGCGCGGCGTGGGTCTCCGATCCCGGCTTCGAACCCGCGGGCCAGGTCGCGGAGGTGGCCGCGGGGAGCGAGCTCGACATGGCGGGGCTGCGCTCCGCCGTCGCGGGCCTGTTCGCCGAACGCCTGGACCGGGAGCGTCCGCTGTGGCGGATCGACGTCGCGCGGCTCCGCGGCGGCGGCGCGGCCCTGGTCTGGCGGCTGCACCACACGCTCGCGGACGGCACCACCGCGATGCGTTTCGCGCAGGCGCTGCTGTGGGACGACCCGCCGCAGCCGGCGGCGGGTCCCGGCGCGCGCGCCGCCCAGGCCGCGGACGAGCGCCGTCGCCGTGCGCATCTCGCCCGCTTCTTCGCGCGGGAGTTCGCCCGCGCCCAATCGCCGCTCGACGGGGCGATCGGGGTGAGCCGCGACGTCGCGTTCGCGAGCGTGCCGCTGCGGCGGCTGCACGACGCCGCACGCGAGCTCGCGGGTGCCACGTTGAACGACGCGCTGCTGAGTGCCGTCGGCGGCGGGCTGCGCGACTGGGTGGAGCGTCATCACGGCCGCCTCGGCACGATCCGCGTGAAGGTTCCGGTCAGCCTGCATCACGCCGGCGAGGACGCCGCCAACGCCGACTCCTTCTTCATCGTCGACGTGCCGCTCGCGGAGGCCGATCCGGTGGCGCGCCTGCGCGCGGTTCGCGCGGGCACCGAGGGCCGCAAGCAAGAGCACGACGCCGAGACGATGGATCGGCTGCTGGCCGAGCTGCGAAGCACGCACCTGGCAGGGCTGTGCGAACGGATCGAGCGCACCGGCCGTGCGTTCGCGCTGAACGTGTCCAACGTCCCGGGCCCGCGTGTGCCCGTCAGCGTCCTCGGCGCGGGCGTCGTATCGATGCACTCGATCGCGGAGATCGCTCGCCACCACGCCCTGCGAGTCGCCGTCGTGTCGATGTGCGACACGCTCTACCTCGGGTTCTGCGCCGATGCGGACCTCGTCGGCGACGTGGGCGAGATCGCCGCTGCGACCGAGCGCGAGGCCCTGGCGACGATCGCGGCGGCCGAGCGCCCTATCTGACGAAGTAGTCCGGGAACTGCCGGTAGAGCAGCTCGAAGCGGCCGAGGAACCGCACCAGCCCCTCGCGTGAGCCCTCGACCTCGACACCCGGCGTCGCGACGGCGCTCTCGGCATCCACGACTCCGGCTGTGAGCACCCCGATCGCCTCGCGCGGGCCGCTCGCGACCGCGACGAGCGGGCCGCTCGGATCAGCACGTTCCGTGACAGCGACGCCGCGCCGCACCTCGACCACCCAGTCCTCGCCGACGTCGGTGAACCGCAGCGCGATGCGCTCCTCCACGTCGTGAGCCTCCTCGGCCTTCAGGCGCAGGGGCATCAGCTCGACGAGCGCGTTGGTGGGCATCAGCCGCAACGCGTCGGGGTTCGCGGCCACCAGCCCCATGACCCGGTAGAGCGGGTCGAGGTCCAGCGAGCCGTCGAGCACGCGGGCGCCGGTCAGGTAGAAGCCTCGCCAGCTGATGTTCTTCGAGGCGTAGCCGAGCTCCCTGAACGCCCGCGCCTTTGCGAGTCGCGCGCCACGGTCCTCCCGGTCGATTCGGATCAGCAGCGAGCACAGCTCCGCCGCGAACTGCGGATCTCCCTCGGTGAGCGAGGCCTCTGCCGAGCCCAGCACCGCGTCTCGCCCGCCCATCATCCGCACCACCCGCTCGGCGTATTCCTCACGCGGCGTCGGGGCGAGCGCCGTCGGGTCGCCGTCGAACCAGCCGATCGCCCCCGAGTAGATCTGCGGCACCGCGTGCTCGACCGAGCCGTAGAACGGGCGCAGCCACGGCGCGAAGCTCTCGAGGTGCTCCGGCAGCCGTACCATGCGCGCGATCTCGTCCTTCGCATAGCCCTTGTTCGCCCACCGCATCGTCTGGTCGTGGGTGAACTGGATCGCGTCCCGGTAGTTGCGCAGGACCGTGTGCATCTCCTCGTTGCCCGACACCGGCGTGCCGTGCTGCAGGACCATGTGCTCCGCCTCGGCGCCGTACTCGCGCATCGCGTCGATCGAGCGGCACCAGCGCTGCGGGTCGCGGAAGAGCGCGCCGCGCAGGGTGTAGAGGTTGGGGAAGCAGTGGTCCTGGATCACCTCGGCGGACAGGAGCGTGCGCTCGTCGGGCAGCAGGATGCACAGCTCGGAGTGCGCCTCGCTCGGCACCCAGTACATCTCCATCCGCACGCCGGCGAGCGTCACCTGATGCTCGTCGCCGAACGTCTCGGTCGGCGGCACGAAGCCGTTCTCGCCGGCGCGCAGGAACGGCCCGATGCCGAGGTTCATCCCCTCCATGTCCGGCCCGTCGAGCGCGATGTTGTACATCGAGATCGCCCGCGCGCCCATGATCGGGCCGATCGCCCCGTTCTCCTGGACGTAGTGCTCCATCAGCGAGTCGTGCGCGATCACGGGCACCGCCCCCGAGTCGATCTCCTCCTCGGACGCGAACGCACGCGTGCCCTGCACGTGGTCGACGTGGTGGTGCGTGTAGACGATCGCCGCCACCGGCTTCTCGGTGATCTGCCGCAGATCGGCAAGCACCTCTTGCCCCTGGTTCATCTCGAGCCCCGTGTCCACGATCACGAGCCCGTCGGGGCCCTCCACGGCGATGATGTTCGCGAGGTTGTAGCCGACCGCGCACCACACGCGCTCGCCGATGCGGTGGATCTTCCGCTCGAACAGGCCTGAGTGCGCGGCCAGCTCGGGATCGATCCACGGCTCGGGCTGCCTGCCGGCGCCCTCGTCAGCCACGGGCGCCCTCGTGCGCCGCCGAGAGCATCAGTCCCACCAGCTCGACCGCCTGCTCGATCTGCGGCTCGTCGCCGATCGCGAACGTCGCCCACTGCAGCGCCGTCGCGACCTGGACCATCGGCTCGATGCTCGGCTCGAGCGCTGCCATCTCGCGCTCGCTGTGCACCTCGGCCAGCGCCTCGCGCAGCGCCCGCGAGAGGGTGCGGTGGACCGCGCCGCCCGCGCCGAGCAGCAGCCGCAACGCGAGCTGCGGCTCGCGCGCGACGAAGCGGCGCGCCGGCTCGAACTCGACGGCCGCCTCCATCAGCCTGCGCGTCACGTCGAGGACCCAGGCGTCGCCCTCGCCCCGGGCCTGCTCGCGCGCCTGCTCGAGGAACATGAGCGCGAAGCGCTCCAGCAGCCCGTCGAGCAGCTCCTCGCGCGAGCCGAACCACCGGTAGAGCGTCGCCCTGCCGACGCCGACCCGCTGTGCCAGCTCCCCCATGTCGACGCGCACGCCTTCATAGACCATCAGCCCGGCCGCGTCGAGTGCCTGTTCGGGCCCGGGGCGGGCGGGTCTCGCAGCCGCGCCGTGCGCCCCCGGGTCCGTCGATGTCGTCGCGCTCGCGCTCACGTTGTCCCGATCCTGACGCCGCCGGCGGCGGCTCCCCGCTCGTGAGACAAGCTTGACATATGTCTCATCGCTCGGCTACCGTGAGCGGCACGCACCGCGTCATCCGGTGACGCGGGCCGAGGGGAGGGAGCAGCGGATGGTCCGAGCACGGAGGGCGCACGCAGTTGGAGCCGAGCGGCGTCTACGCGGGCTGCTCTGCGCGCTGACGCTGCTCGTCGCGCTCCTCGCCGCCGGCGCCCCCACGGCGTCCGCCGACAGCTTCGAATCCGAACGCGAAGCGGCCCTCGCCCTCGGCACCGAAGCCTACGAATACGCCGAGCCGCTGCTCGACAGCGTCCGCATCTACAGGTCGATCACGAGCGTCAAGGTGCCCACCGACTTCGGTTCGGCGCCCTTCAACCAGTTCTCGCACTTCAAGGCGCTCGCCACCGAAAAGGAGGGCTGCGTCGTCGCGCCGAACGCCGACACGCTCTATTCGATCGCCGTCCTGAAGCTGAAGTCCCAGCCGATCGTGATGCATGTGCCGGCGACGGATCGCTTCAGCATCGCCGAGCTGCTCTCGCCCTACACCGAGAACTTCGCGCTGCTCGGCCAGGGGGGCTCGAACTTCCTCGCGCCCGGCGACTACATCATCGCCGGGCCGGGCCAGCTGGAAGGGCTCGAAGAAGCCGACGGCCTGAAGATCGTCCACTCGCCCTACGAACAGGCCTGGGTGATCGCGCGCACACTCGTCAAAGGGCCGAGCGACGTCGCGAATGCGCTCGCCGTCGAGGAAGCGCGCAAGCTCGTGCCGCTGAAGAAGTGGCTGCGCTTCGGCGATGCCTACGAACCGAAGCCTCGCGGCAGCACCGTCACCGAAGGCAAGTGCTCCACGGTCCCGGGCACCAGCCCGGGCGAAAGCACCAAGCCCTACTGGAAGGCGGTCTCGAAGGCGCTCCTGCAGTTCCCGCCGCCCGCGGCGGACGAGCCGTTGCTCGAACGCCTTGCGGCCGTCCACATCGGGCCGGGCATGACCCCCTCGTCCGCCAACGACTCGCCCGGCACCCTGCGGGGGCTCGAACAAGCGGTGCACGAAGGCCCGGGCGCCGTGAACCTCAACGCGCGCGCGGCGCTCGAAGCCGGTTTCCAAGCGCACAACGGCTGGCTCGTCGGCGACGTCGGCTCCTACGGCACGAACTACAAGCTGCGCGCGATCGCCGACCGTCTCGGGCTGGGCGCGCCGACACCCAACCAGGCGATCTACCCCGTCGCGCTCACCGATCGCAACTTCTCGCCGCTGAGCGGAGCCAGCACCCGCTACGTGGCTCACTTCCCGGCGAGCGACTTCCCCGTCCCGGTCCAGAGCTTCTGGTCGTTGACGATGTACGACTCCGAAGGGCTGTTCGTGCCGAACGCGCTGGGCCGCTTCACGCTCGGCGACCGCTCCGATCTCCACTTCAACGAAGACGGCTCCCTGGACGTATACCTGCAGCGGGCGGAACCGGCCGGCGAAGCCCAGCGCGCGAACTGGCTGCCGGCGCCGTCCGGCGCCTTCCATCTGATCCTGCGCCTCTACGGGCCGTTCGAAGAAGCGATCCCGACGATCCTCGCGGGCGGCGAAGGAGCCTGGCAGCCGCCGACGATCCTGCCGTGCCTTTCCGGTGGCAAAACGGCTGCCGGCACGGACTGCGCCGAATAGGGCTAGGTCCTCTCGGCCACGAGCGCGATCTTCCGCACGCGCCCGGCTCGCAGCCACTCGACCCAGAGCCGGTGGGCCCGCAGCAGCTCGTCGAGGGCCTGCCGGCCGATGACGGCGGCGATGCCCCCGGCGTCGGCGGCGAACGCCTCCGTGAGCGATTCGGCGGTGGCGAGATGGGAGGCGGTGCGATCCTCCTGCCAGCGCACGGCCAGCCCGGCGGCGTCCAGGTGGGCGATCATCTCTGCGAGCGGGAGGAGCCACACGGTGTCGGCGTCGGGCATCCTTGCCCGCTCCTGGACAGAGAGCGGTTGGCCCGCCTCGACCGTGAAGGCGAAGCGCCCGCCGCTCTTCAGCGCGGCGGAGATCCCGCGAAGCAGCGGCTCCTTCTCTGCGAACGCCAGCATCGTCTCGAGCAGGAGCACCACGTCGAAGGGTCCCTGGGGGACGGGGGGCACCCGCGCGACCTCGAACCGGCATCGAAGGCCGTCCACGCGCCGGCGCGCGAGCTCGATCGCATCGGCGCTGTAGTCGACCCCGAGATACCGGCAGCCGGACTCGCGGGCGATGAAGCGCCCGGGCCCGGAGATGCCGCAGCAGAGGTCCAGCACCGAGACACCGGCGCCGATGTCCGCCCGTCGCGCGAGCTCCCGGATCTCGCCGGCGGTCATGAAGCTCTCCTGTTCGACGAACTCCCCGTCGGGATAGGCCTCGACGCGCGCTGCCTCCAGGGCGCGAACGAACGGGGCGCGTTCGTCCTGCCTCACGGGCGGCGGACGTCGCCTCGTCGCGCGATGGCTCCGCCGTCCATGCGCCCAAGGTTGCCAGCTTCGCGCCGGGAAGGGATCCGCTTCCCCGAGCGTCTAGATGGAGATGGCGGCAAGCGCGCATTCGCTGAGCGAGCCCCGCGCGCGCGCGAGCAGGGTCCCGAGCGGGCCCGTCGTCGGGCTGATCGCCCAGGGCCTGCTGCTGGCCGCGCTCGCCGGAACCGTCGGCCTCGGCGTCGCCGGGTCGGTCACAGGGCTGACCTTCGCTGTGATCGTGAACGCCGGCCTGGCGATCGGCCTGTCGCGCCACCGGTGCGAGGGACTCGGCGCGGCCAACTCGGTGACGCTGGCGCGGGCCTCGCTCGTCGTCGCGGTCGGAGCGCTCGTCGCCGACTCGTTCACGCGCGCGATCCCGGTCGCGCTGCTGGTGGGAGTCAGCGCGCTCGCACTCGCGCTCGACTACGTGGATGGCTGGATCGCGCGGCGAACCAGCACCTCGGCGGCGCTCGGCGCGCAGTTCGACGGCGAGGTCGATGCGCTCCTGATCCTGTTTCTCAGCGTGTACGTCGCCGGCTTCCTCGGCGCCTGGGTGCTGGCCATCGGCTTCGCCCGCTACGCCTTCCTCGCGGCCTCATGGCCGCTGGAATGGATGCGGGCGCCGCTGCCCGCACGGCACTGGCGCAAGGTGGTGGCCGCGACGCAGGGCGTCGTGCTCACGGTCGCCGCTGCCGACGTGCTGCCGGCGCCGGTGGCCCGGGCAGGCGTGCTCGCGGCGCTCGTGCTGCTCGCCGAGTCCTTCGGCCGGGACGTCGTGTGGCTGGCGGCGCACCGCGGGGTGGCCCCCGCTGAGCTGCCGGCCGGGGCGGGGCGGGAACCCCCGCTCGGAGCCGTCCGCAAGCGGACCTCCGGCCGGCTCGCTGCGGTCGCCGCCGTCGCTTTCACGGTCCTCGCGCTGCTGATCGTGTGGGCGGCCCTCGTCGCGCCCGACCGCCCCGAAGACCTCACCGCGGCGGCATTTCTGAGGGTTCCGCTCGACGGCCTCGTGCTGATCGCCCTGGCGGCGTTCCTGCCGAAGGTGCCGCGGCGCGGCGTGGCGGGGATCGCCGGGCTCCTGCTCGGCCTGGTGGTGATCCTGAAGGTCGCCGACATCGGCTTCTTCTCCTACTTCAACCGGCCCTTCGAACCGATCGGCGACCTGGAGAACGTCGGGACCGGCGTGGAAACGCTCCGTGACGCGATCGGGCGCGGCGAGGCCAACCTGCTGATCGCCGGTGGCGCCGCGCTGATGCTCGCCGTGCTCGTCCTGACGACGTTGTCGATGCTCCGCCTGCTGCGGGTGGCCGGCGAGCACCGCCGCTTCTCGCTGAGCGCCGTCGCCGGGCTCGGCGCGCTGTGGCTGCTCCTCGCGCTGTCCGGCGCGCAGCTCGTGTCCGGTACCCCGGTGGCCTCCACCAGTACCAGCGCATACGTCGCCTACGAGGTGCGAACGGTCCAGGCGGAGCTGCACGACGCCGCCGTGTTCGCCAAGCAGATCCGCTACGACCCGCTGCGCAACATCCCGGCCGGCCGGCTGCTGACGGGGTTGCGCGGCAAAGACGTCCTGCTGGTGTTCGTGGAGTCCTACGGCCAGGTGTCCGTCCAGGGGTCCTCGTTCTCGCCCGCGATCGATGCGCTGCTCGCGAGGGGAGACAAGCAGCTCCACGCCGCGGGCTTCTCGGCGCGCAGCGCGTTCATCGACGCGCCGGCCTTCGGCGGCATGAGCTGGCTGGGGCACTCGACCCTGCAGTCCGGGGTCTGGGCGAACACGCAGCAGCGCTACAACCAGCTCGTCAACAGCAGCCGCTTCAACCTCACCGAGGCGTTCAACCGGGCGGGGTGGCGGACGATCAACTTCGCCCCGGCCGACGACCGCGACTGGCCGGAAGGCAACTCCTTCTACCACTACTCGAAGCTCTACGAACGCCACGATCTCGGGTATCGCGGCCCGGGTTACACCTACGCGCCGATGCCCGATCAGTACATGTTCTCGGCGCTGCAGCGCCTCGAGCTCTCCAAGCCCCACCGCCCCCTGTTCGCGGAGGTGGACACGGTGTCCAGCCACATGCCCTGGAGCCGCATCCCCCGGCAGATCCCCTGGAGCGAGGTCGGCGACGGTTCGATCTACAAGCACCTGCACACCGACACCGAGCCGAGCTCGTTCTGGTGGCACCCCGACCAGGTGAAGAAGGCCTACGCCCGCTCGCTCGAGTACTCGCTGAACGTCCTGATCTCCTACATACGGCACTACGGCAGAAAGAACCTCATGCTCGTCGTCGTGGGAGACGAGCAGCCGCTGTCGATCGTGAGCGGATCGAAGGCGAGCCACGACGTCCCGATCTCGATCATCGCCCGGGATCCGTCGGTGCTCCGCCGAACCGGCGGCTGGCACTGGCAGCCGGGGCTGCTCCCCGGCCCGCGGGCGGCGGTCATGCGGGGAAGCGACTTCCGCAACTCGTTCCTCACCGCCTTCGACTCCAAACAGGCGGCGCGATAGGCATGCGCGGGAAGCTGTGGGCGTGCGGCCGCGTAGTTGGTCCGGCGCTCGTTCTCGCCGTGCTCGTCTGGCGGCTGGGCACCGGGCCGTTCCTCGAGGGTCTGCGCTCGGTCGACGCCGAGTCCCTTGCGGCGGCGGCGGGCATCCTGGCGGTGACGACCGTGTGCTGCGCGTGGCGGTGGACGATCGTGGCCCGCGGTCTCGGCGTCGAGCTCTCACTCCCCACGGCGGTGGCCGCCTACTACCGGTCGCTGTTCCTGAACTCCACGCTGCCCGGCGGGATCGTCGGGGACGTCCACCGCGGGGTGAGCCACGGCCGCGACGTGCGCGACGTGAACCGCGCGCTCAGGGCCGTCGCGTGGGAGCGCGTCGCCGGCCAGGTCGTGCAGGTCCTGCTGGTCGTGGTCGTGCTGCTCGTGCTGCCCTCGCCGCTCGAGTCGGCGATGCCGCCGGTGGCGATCCTCCTCGGCCTCGCGGCAGCCGCCGTGCTCCTTCTGGCGCGGGTGCGACCCGGCGGCGAGTCTGCTTGGGGGCGCGTGCGCCGTGCCGCCGCCGGCGACATCCGCGATGCGCTGCTCGCGCGGCGCGCCTGGCTCGCCGTAGGGCTCGCCTCCGTGGTGGTGGTCGCCGGCTATGCAGCCACGTTCATGATCGCCGCACGGAGCGCCGGGACGACCGCTCCGCCGTCCCGCATGCTGCCGCTGGCGCTGCTTGCCGTGGTGGCGATGGTGCTGCCGAACGTGGCGGGCCTGGGGCCGCGCGAGGGCGTTACAGCGTGGGCGTTCGCTGCGGCCGGCCTGGGCGCCGGCCGGGGCGTGGCGGCCGCGGTCGTCTACGGGGTCATGGTGCTCGTGGCGAGCCTTCCCGGCGCCATCGTGCTGCTGGTGGCATGGTTCAGGGGGACGCGTCTTTCAGCACCGCCCTTTCGGGAGGGAGCCACACATGCCTGACCGCCCCTACGTCCTGCTGAGCTGCGGCATGTCGATCGACGGCTACCTCGGCAGCGCAGCGCCGCGGCGCCTCGAGCTCTCCAACGAGGCGGACTTCGACAGGGTCGACGCGGTCCGCGCCTCCTCCGACGCGATCCTGGTCGGAGCCGCCACGGTGCGGATCGACAACCCGCGGCTGCTGGTGCGTTCGAAGGACCGACGCGCGGCGCGGGCGGCTCGGGGGCTTCCTCCGTCGCCGATGAAGGTGACTGTGACCGAGCGGATGGAGCTGGA
>Ga0134126_10005746_pt1 | contig 15516 bp, 14 predicted proteins | sample KB31752_FD_96881 | JGI IMG/M metagenome (GOLD analysis project Ga0134126, IMG submission 96881) | Terrestrial soil microbial communities with excess Nitrogen fertilizer from Kellogg Biological Station, Michigan, USA - KB3-175-2 | ecosystem: Environmental > Terrestrial > Soil > Unclassified ...
AATATCTGAGCGCCAACAGGCGGAAGGGCGATTAAACGAGCTCCAAGCCGACCTTGTACAAGCAAATAAATTGGCCCAACTCGGTCAAATCACCGCGGGTGTTGCACACGAAATCAATCAACCTCTCGGAGCGATGCGTCTTCTCGCGGAGAACTGCATAGCGCTGCTTCAGAGGAAAGATAGCAAAGCACCCACCCTTATTGGCGATAATCTGGATAACATTGTGCGGCTCAATGAGCGAATCGGCCACATCACGCGGGAACTCCGCACCTTTTCCCGAAAAGGTAACCGCGAAACCGGGCCCATCTCTCTCAAGGATTCGCTTAACTCGGCCATTCTCCTCAACCAATCTCGATCGCGGGAGAACAGAGTCAAACTTATTCGCGATCCCTTCGATCCTAAACTTCAAGTTATTGGCGGCCGAATCCGTCTTGAGCAAGTGCTCGTGAATTTGCTGCAAAATGCTTTTGAAGCCCTCGAAGGTTCGGCTCGCCCCCAGATTAGAATATCCGTTATCGTTGAGGCCGATTGGGTCCTCATTCGCATCATCGACAACGGGCCTGGCCTGTCGCCGGAAGTTGCTAGGGATATCTTTACCCCATTTACGACTACCAAAGAGAATGGGCTCGGACTCGGGCTCGTGATTGCCCACGACATCGTCCGAGATCTTGGTGGTGAGCTGAAGGTTGAGAGCTCACAGAGCGGGGCCACATTCACAGTGAAATTGAAAAAGATACAGCCGTGACACTCCCTGATCAGCTTAATACCGAAGTGTCTCGTCGGGTTATTTTGATTGATGACGATAAAGACTTTCTCGACGCGCAGGTTCAGGCGCTTGAATTGGCCGGCTTTGACGTTCAGGCCTTTCTCAGCGGGACAGAAGCGATACGCCATATAACGCGCGAATTCGATGGGGTTGTCGTCAGCGACGTTCGCATGCCCAACATGGACGGACTGGGTCTTTTTAAGCATGTGCACGAGCTTGACCCAGAACTGCCGGTGTTACTTCTCACTGGTCATGGGGATGTCCCCATGGCTGTCCAAGCATTGAAGGATGGGGTCTACGATTTTTTGATTAAGCCGTTCTCAGCCGCCGAATTGATAGCATCCATAGGCCGCGCATCTCAAAAAAGAGAGTTGGTGATCGAAAATCGAAACCTGCGCAAAGTTCAGGCAGCCTATATCAACGCGAAAACGCCGCTTGTCGGCGAAAGTGCTGTTATGGACTCGCTGCGCCAAACCCTTGCTCAGGTCGCTGAGGCCGACGTCGATGTTCTGATTACCGGGGAAGGTGGCACGGGGAAAAAGACCGTAGCTCGATCATTACACGGCTTAAGTCATCGTAAGGCAAAGCCGTTTGTTCAAATTAGTTGCGCGACCTTATCCGAGGATAATTTTTATGCAGATGTCTTTGGGTCCGAGGTCGCAGATGCCCCTCACCAACGCTATGCCTCAAAGCGCCTTATTGGGCACCTTGAAAGGGCGCATCGCGGTACCATTTTATTTGATGATGTGGGGGCTCTTTCTTTACAGCAACAAGCGGCACTCCTTCGCGTCGTCGAAACCCGGGAATGCTTACCGCGCGGTTCAACCACGCCTCTACCGCTCGATCTGCGAATTGTCGCGACGTCTCGTGAAAACTTGATGGACTCTGTTCGTAATGGGACCTTTCGCGCTGACCTATTTTATTTGCTGAGCGGCGTTACCTTGCATGTCCCCCCACTTTCCGCGCGAAGGATTGATATCCGCCTTCTTTTTCAGCATTTTCTCTTCGCAGCTTGCACTCGAGCCAAACGACCCGTTCCGCGACTAACTTTGCGCGCCCTCATGCATCTACAAGGCCACGATTGGCCCGGTAATGTTCGCGAACTGGAGCGCTTTGCAGAGCGCTTTGCTCTGGGTTTGGACCCGGAGGAGGATTCCTTCTCAACCGGCGCCGGGTCGCCCGGACTAGCGGAGCGGGTCAATCAATTTGAAGCAGAACTTATCCAGCAGGTCTTGAGTCGATACCAGGGCGACGCGAAGCGCTCGATGGATGCTTTAAAACTGCCGAGAAAGACTTTCTACGACAAATTAACCCGTCATCGTATCCGGATCGCAGACTACCGTTAAAGCCTGGCCATGCCAACGCATTGCTGAATCCAACATCGAGGAGGCAAGCGCTTGGCGTTTCGAACCTGTACTTCTACTCTCTCTGATCGGCAATCGCCGTGTGGTAGCGTAGTCAGGACTCGGACCTGCAACCCCCACCTTGATAGTTGGGGGTTATCGCCGATCGCATGTAGTGGCGGCGTCAGCACTCGATCTGCTCATGCGACTGTATTGGACTCGAACCCATGCCAGCGCGCTACATCAAGGACGCTGCTTGCGATCGATGAAGTTTGCCCACCAGTGCATCATTTTGCGTCGATCCGTAGCCATCAAGGCGCTTGCAGCAAGAGGTGCACCTTCAATCTGATCGATTTAACCAACCCATGCAGTGTAAACGATGCCCAGGAACTGGTGCGGACCGTGCGCGAACGCGCGCGTCACGCCGCCAACGGCTCGGCCCCCCCTGATGGGGCCAGAAGCAACGGCAATCGTACCTTAATGATCGTTCCAGTTCCTTCGGAGCTGGCGGTGGTAATGGTGCCGCCGAGTTGGCGAACAAAAATCGCCACGTAGTCGGAACCGCGTTTTTCTGGAATCTTTGCTACGATTTTATCCCTCATGCCGATGCCGTCATCGGCAATAACCAATTCAATTTCGTCGCCGATCTGTTCAAGGCTCAGTACGATATGTCCCGTCCCATCGGGGAAAGCGTGCTTGATCGCGTTTGTTGTCAACTCGTTGACCAAAAGGCCAAAGGGAACCGCGCGATCAGGATCGATTTCCAACGGCTCGGCCTTGACCGTTATACCGATGCCGGACTGCTTTCCAAGCAGACTTTCTGACATGGTCTTGGCGATTTCCTGCAGATAGCTATCCACAGCAACGGTCCGGCCACGACTCGATTGCGAGATGACGTCGTAAAGCTGGGCAATTGCTCCGATGCGCGCCTGCATGGCCTTAAGGCCTGGAATGCACACAGGAAGCGTATGTTTGATCTCGTAGGCGATTAATCCGATGACGATCTGCAGGTTGTTCTTGATGCGATGTGAAATCTCGTTCGTCAGTGTTTGGGCATCTCGCTCTCGCTGTTTGCGGCCGGTGATGTCCTCAAAGACGAGAAGCATGCGATGGGCATGATTCCCGGGTTGCGAGATTTTTCGGGCGTTCAAGTTGAAAACACGGCGGCCGAGACTTGGGAAATCATCTTCAATCTCAAAATTTTCAATCGGCTTATTTTCCGGAAGAACTTTTTCCATCAAATGGCGAAGCGCTGGGACATCCCATTGATGCTGGCCCAATTCTGAAACGCGCCGCCCATGTGTCTCCGCCTCTGTGCTTCCGAATATCGTCAAGAACGCCTTGTTCGCGGTCACAATCGTCATGTCATTTTCCAGCACCACCATCGGATCGCGGATCGTGTCCACAATACTTTTAGTCAGCAGCCAATTCCGGTTGCTCTCCTTGCGAGCGGCACGTTCCTCGCTGACATCTTCGATGGCGAGCAGTATGAAACCATCATGATCGCCCGGACGAAATATTTTCCGGGCATTGACGAGCATCGTTCGTCGCCCAATAGTTGGGAAATCATGCTCAACCTCGAACCCTTCGACTGACGCCCGATGGGGAATCACGCTCTCGAGCAAAGTGCGCAGTGCGGGTATATCCCACTGCCGATTTCCAAGGGCGTAGATATGGCACCCCTCGGTCTCGGCGGTACTTGTGCGGAACGTCTGGTAGAACGCGCGATTGGCGGATGTGATGTTTAGATTTCTGTCGAGAACGATGAGCGCGCTGGGGACGGTCTCGACAATATCGCTCGCAGCAATATCGGATACAGGCATTTAATCCTCATCGATTCTGTTACGTCAAAATTAAGCGGCAAGCATGTGGTCCAGGGAGTCCTTGAGCTGATCTTCTGTATAGGGTTTGCGAAGGAACTGCGTGCCATTGGCAAACAGCGCTTGCAATTTGTCGGTGACACAATTGGCCGTCGTGTAGAGGACGCGCAACCGCGGCCTGAGCGCAATTGCTTGTTGGGCGAGATCGCATCCACCATGGACATCCGTCTTGAGGTAGATATCTGTAAAAAGTGCGTCGATCTGATGAGAGGAGCGCAAATGCAAAAGCGCCTCGCTAACGTCGCTGGCCGAAAGTATTTCGTGACCCCAATCCTGGATCATCACCTCCGCGATTTCGCGGATAAACACATCATCCTCGACAACCAGTATCACGGCCATGCGAGCTCTTTCTGCCGTGACAACTAAATCGTGGGTGAGGCCCAGCGTCCTGGCCACAGAGCGTTTGTTCTCGACGCTATGCCGCAACAGGCGGTAACTGTCCCCTGGAGCCGATGTTCCAGCGTTTCTCCAGTTTATTTTTGGGAAGGACGGCGGCTCGTAGATTATTAAGTCAGATCAACCATTTAGTTGGATAGGGGAAACTGTTGTTACAAACGTAAAGCGGCTTTTGTTCTAACCGGCAGACTTTCTGCCCAAGCAGCAAGAGCACTGAGGGCTAGCGGTTTGCAGTAGGACGGCAAAGTCGACCTCAACGTCGGAAAGTGGAACAGAGCCGGCGGACCTTCGCCCGTCAGCAGCGTGCCACCATACGGCCAGCTGGCGTCGCGATAAGCCCGCCCATGAGGCACTGGATTAGGCCAAGTTCGATCAGTCGCGCCTGGTGGACCTTGGGAATCGTTTTGCTCATGAAGCCGCGCGCTACCAGTAGCAGCGAGGAATGTTCCCGCAGCGTCAGGTTGGCGGCTATTGGCAGGCGGTTCATCATGCTCTTAAGGTTTGCGCGGGTGGCTCGGTATGCCGGAAGTCGAGGACAGGAGTACCAAACAGCACGCGCGCATTCGCTTGCGATGTCAAACACTGCCAACGCACCGAAGCATCCAGAAAGTATGGTGAGGCAGACGGGATCGGCGTAGGCTGGTCGTTTTGCCGGAGAGCGCCATGGCCTATCGGATAAACGCAAAATTCAAGAACGGCACGGCCGGCGGGCCGCTCACCGATATCGTGGCGGCCGAGCCACCGCGCTATGGCGATACGATCTATATGAGCCGGCAAGGCCACGACGTGGCGATGCTGGTCACCGCGATCTGGACACCAATGGTAAATTGCGCACGCCCGGTAGCCGGGGGCCTAATCGTGATCGAGGCTCGCGAGATTTGAACAGGGAGCCGTTGCGGCGGGACTCTGATAGTTAGCCAAAAAATCAGCGACAGAGCTTCGACTGTTGTTTCTATCGTTCTGATTTTCGTGGCCGACTTGCGATCCAGGCGTTAGCTGCTGCCTCGGTCGCAAATCCTGGAACATCACGACGACTCCAGCTTGGCGGCGCCACCGTGACAATATACTGGCCTTTTTCCCCTTCCTGACGATGTAGCTGGCGGTTGGTTCCATGGGTCTTTTCAGTCCTTTGGACGCGAAGATTGATCCGATACCGGCTTGCCACCGTTATTGCTTCGTACTTCTCGCTCATTGTGTTCTAGGTTCTTTCGCCGACCCACCGTCGGCGAAAAAGGAGTTCCAATGCCTAAGGGCAATCGCGAAAAGAAGAAACCCAAAGCCGACAAGAGCAAAGTCATGCCGATGCCTGCCGCCACGCCATTCGGATCGGCATCAAATGCCGGAAAGCCCAAGCGCAAATAAGACCTTGATGACAGTGATAAAGCTCGTGTTCCGACGCGGGCTTTTCATTTATCCGCGTGCCATGCGCCTGCCGGCGCTGGATGCAACCCCTTCTAGTCCTCAAATGCGGCGGGCAGCTGTCCAGACTTAAAAAGGATGATCGGCTGATCATCGAATTCGCCCAGCTCCGCATCGCCCGAAGTGGAAAATGCCACCACGCCCGATTTTGTGATCGAAAGCCGCTCGGCCATACGACGCGCGGCATCCGCGTTGTTGCAAGGAATCTGCTTGCCCGCTTTCAGGAGATTGCCCTGGCCGGCAGCGAAGCTTTGTACGATAAAAACGGTGACCCGGGTCATTGTTCCAATCCACAAGCAGCACGGCCTTTCCCGCGCAAACGCTAGCAGGTCATAGCGGCAGTGTCTTCACGCAGATGCTTGTAAACGCGTGTGTGGGAGCCTATGTATGGTTCGGTGTTGCAGCTCCGGTGGAGCGATGCGCGGCACTTTCCTCATCGCGACACAATGTGGCGGAGAAGGCATTCTTCGCCGCGCTTGCTTTCTGTCACCGGCGTGAGCCGCGCGTATTGCCGCAAAGGATCGAATGACGGTCGAGTACGCCCCGATGCATGCCGTTCACGAGCCATGGAGAAGCGCGGGCTATCGGCCATGACGATCAAACGCGTCGCCTTTATCGGCAATTCGCTGCCTCGGCGCTGCGGCATCGCCACCTTCACCACGGATTTGCACCAAGCCGTGTCTTCTTCGATCCCGGGGCTGGAGACCGCCCTCGTGGCCATGAACGATGCCGGATGCAGCTACAACTATCCGTCCACGGTGCAGTTTCAGATCGATGACGGCAGGATCGAGGATTATATCGACACCGCTGACGCGCTCAACGCGCGGCGATTCGACGTCGTCTGCCTGCAGCACGAATATGGAATTTTCGGCGGCGAGGCAGGCGCCCACATTCTGGCTCTGCTGTCACGCCTGACCATGCCGGTTGTCACCACACTGCATACGGTGCTGGCGCGACCGACGACAGCGCAGCGCGATGTCCTGCACCGGGTCGTCGAGATGTCTACTGTCGTCGTGGTGATGGCGGCTAAGGCGCGCGAGCTTCTACGCGACATGTATCAGGTACCGATGGAGAAGATCGAAGTCATCCCCCACGGCATTCCCGATTTTCCCCTGGTTGAGCCTGACGTGGCGAAAGCCAAGCTGGGCTTTGCCGGGAAGGCTACGATCCTTACCTTCGGCCTGCTGTCACCTAACAAGGGCGTCGAAGTCATGATCGACGCGATGCCTGCCATCCTGAAAAGCCGCCCCGATGCGGTCTATGTCGTATTGGGCGCAACCCATCCTCATCTTGTTCGCGACCAGGGGGAAGCCTATCGCCATGAGCTTATGGCACGCGCGCGCGCTTTAAAGGTGCACGACAGCATCGTGTTCCTAGACCAGTTCGTGGACCTGCCCACGCTGCTCGACTTCATCGCCATGTGCGATGTCTATGCGACGCCCTACCTCAATGAAGCCCAAATGACCTCCGGGACACTGGCCTACTCTTTTGGCCTCGGCAAAGCGGTGGTTTCGACGCCCTATTGGCACGCGCGCGAACTCTTGGCCGGCGGCCGCGGCATCCTGGTTCCTTTCGGCGACGCCAAGGCAATCGCGCGGGAAATCGCGGGGTTGCTGACCGACGATGCCCGACGCCAGGTCATGCGGGTGCGCGCCTACGCCGAGAGCCGTGCTATGATCTGGAGCCGTGTTGCCGAACACTACAACGCGGCCTTCGAACATGCGCGACGGAGTTATCGGCGCAGCACCGGCGCCGCCTGGGACAGGATGTTGCCGATATCCGCCGACGCTGCACCGCCCCGTATGGAGATCGGCCATTTTCTCTCCATGTGCGATGATACCGGGCTTTTTCAGCATGCCTCGCACACGGTGCCCAACCGGTTGCATGGCTACTGCATCGACGACAATGCCCGCGCGCTGATGCTGGCCTGCTCCCTCAACCAACCCGGCGAACAGGCATTGCCGGAGGTGCTGACGACGCGGCTGGCCGCCTTCGTGCAGCATGCCTGGAATCCCGCCGCCGGGCGGTTTCGCAACTTCATGAGCTTCGAGCGCAAATGGCTGGAGGAGAGCGGATCGGACGATAGTCACGCCCGTACCCTTTGGGCCTTGGGCGAGTGCGCTCGGTCGGACGCCAGTCTGCCTCGGCGCCAATGGGCGGCCTCGTTGTTCCGCGAGGCGCTGCCGGCCGCGGAAGTACTTACCTCGCCCCGCGCCTGGGCCTTCACGCTGCTGGGCCTCGACGCCTATTGCAACATAGAGGAGGACAATGCGGCGGCTCTGCGCCTTCGCCGTCTTCTGGCCGACCGCCTTGTCGCGATCCTGGCATCGGCCGAAACCAGAGACTGGGTATGGTTCGAGGAAGGCCTTGCCTATGACAATGCCCGCCTGCCCCAGGCTTTGATCGTTACGGGCATTTCCACCGCGATCCCCGCTTATTCCAACGCGGGTCTGAAATCGCTGTCCTGGCTGATGACCCAGCAAATGACGCGGGCAGGAATTTTTCGACCCGTGGGAACTGACAGCTTCGGCGACACGCGCAAGCGACCCCGCATGTTCGACCAGCAGCCGCTGGAAGCGGCCGCGACCATTTCCGCCTGCCTGGCCGCATCGCGGGCCGATGGCGGTGTGCACTGGATGGCTGACGCGGCGCGCGCCTTCGCCTGGTTCCTGGGCGACAACGACCTGTTGCTGCCGTTGGTCGATCTGGAAACCGGCAGCTGCCGCGATGGATTGCATCCCAACCGGGTCAACGAAAATTGCGGTGGTGAATCTGCCGTTTCATATCTGCTCAGCCTTGTGGAAGTCCGTCAGGCCTATCGCTCGCGCGAAGCCCACATCAAATCGCCCCGTGCCTTGCGGAAGCATGGAAATATCGAAGCGCCCCAAAACGAAAAGAACATACCTTGCCTGCAGCCGCTTTCCTGAACCGCCACGTTTTGCATCTTCGTCCCGATCCGGCGCGGGTGATCGTGAGGCCTTTCAAGCCGGCGACCGAGCCACGCGATCTCAATCCGACAGACAAGACGAGAGCCAATCACATAGTCGACCGGGTGCTGGCGCTGGATCCCACTACCGCCGCCAGCCAGATGGCGGATGTGCTGGAGAATTTCGAAGGCCGACACCGCAACCTGCTGGAAACGTTTGAGGCGCGTGCCGAGGAAATGGAAGATGCGCTGGCGCCGCATGAACCTTTCACGAAAACCCAGCGCCAGCTGGTGGGTGCCTATTTCCTGCACGAATATTCCTTCGAGGCGGCAGCCTTGTTCAATCCCAGCATCGTCGATCATCCCGGCCAATCGAGCACGCCGCAAGGTGGGCGCCGCTTCGTCCTCAGCCTGCGTGCGGTGGGCGAGGGGCATGTCTCCTCCCTGACATTCCGTTCGGGATCGATCACCGCCAACGGCACTATCGCCGTCGATCCAACGGCGCGCATCGCCTCCAGCCCCCGGCTTTTGCGGCTGACGAGCGGTTCCGACGGTGACGAGGTCGAGCTGGCTTTCCCTGCCGACAGCGATATCAGCGAGCGGGTGATCTTTCCGATTACGGCCAGCCAGTCGCATGGCATCGAAGATGCCAGATTCGTGGCGTTCGACAATGAGGACGGGAAAATCTTTTATGCCACTTATACCGCCTATAGTGGCAACGCGATCCGCTCGGAATTGCTCGAGACCTGCGACTTTGTATCTTTCCGCCTGTCGCCTCTGCGCGGGACAGCGGCCAAGAACAAGGGCATGGCGCTGTTTCCGAGGAAGATTGCGGGCAAATACGCGATGATTGCGCGTCAGGATAATGAAAATCTCTACCTGATCACGTCCGACGATCTCTACAGCTGGAATGGCGGCGTCGCGATACTGAAGCCGCAATTTCCATGGGAGTTCGTCCAGATCGGGAATTGCGGATCGCCTATCGAACTTGACGAAGGCTGGCTTCTACTCACCCACGGGGTCGGGCCCGTTCGCAAATATTCAATCGGTGCCGCGCTGCTCGACAAGAACGACCCGTCAAAGGTTCTGGCGCGTTCGCCCGAGCCACTGGTTCGGCCGGAGCCTTCCGAGCGTGAAGGATATGTACCCAACGTCGTCTATACTTGCGGCGCCATGAGGCATCACGACCGTATCATTCTGCCCTATGCGGTTTCCGACACTTTCTCCAATTTTGCCACCATCGAGATCTCTGCGCTGCTGCAAAGCATGCGGGACTGAAGAAAGCCGCCCCCAGAGCCAAGCAGCACCATTAGGACTCGAATCCGGTTTTCCGACCGTATAGCAAGACAAATAGGACGCAGACGAAAATTGCTGTGACGGGCGCGTCAGAATCGATCCTGCGCTACTCGGAATTCCATCACGCACTCCGCAGTACTATGGGTATGGTAGCGGTAGTCAGGACTCGAACCTGTGATAGATAATGGTGGCGCTGGCAGTCGCCAGCGTACCAGTCTCTGAGCCTTTGCGCCCAAATAACAGGGAAAATTTCCACACAATCCTGAAAAACTCAACCAGGGCCTAGGAAAAGCCAAGCAACCTGGGCCTTTCTGGCATTTTTGTCTTCCGCTGCGAGTTCAAATAACAGGGAAAATAGGAGGTCGTATCAGGGAAAATATCTCCCGATATCAGGGAAGAGGGGCTCTTCATACAAATACACTATTCGATTAGCCGGTTTCTGCGACTTCCAGGAGAACTCTTAATGCGCGTATTTTTGACCGGTGCGACAGGATTTATAGGTTCTCGGATTGTGCGCGAGTTATTAGCAGGTGGGCATGAAGTCGTCGGTCTCGCACGATCCGACGCCGGTGTAGCGGCATTAACAGCCGCAGGCGCAACGGTCCATCAGGGCACCTTGGAAGATACAAAAACACTTGCCGTCGGAGCGAGCGAGTCCGACGCCGTGATCCACACTGCGTTCGATCACAATTTCTCGAACTTTGCTGCCAATTGTGAAAAGGACAAGCGGGCTATCGAAGCGATGGGCGCGGCGCTTAAAGGCTCCGACCGATCATTGATCGTTACTTCCGGAACCGGGATGGGCGGCAAGAACGGTCAGGTCGCGATCGAGACCGCGTTCGATGTGAGCAATCCGAACCCACGCGCCGCTTCAGAGGTGGCCGGCAACGCGCTGCTTGAGGCCGGTGTCAATGTTTCTGTTGTACGGCTTCCGCAGGTTCACAACACGGTAAGACAAGGCCTGGTCACGCCTTACATCCAAATCGCACGCCAAAAAGGCATCGCAGCTTATGTTGGAGAAGGCCGAAATCGCTGGCCGGCTGCGCACGTGTCTGATGTTGCACGGCTTTATGTGCTGGCACTCCACTCTTCCACACCTGGTGCCCGCTATCATGCAGTCGCAGAAGAAGGCATTCCGGTTCGAAACATTGCTGCGGCAGTGGGAAAAGGCCTCAGTGTGGCCGTCCGGTCTATTACCCCTGAGCAGGCGCAAGAACATTTTGGATGGTTGGGTTTGTTTGTGGCGATGGATTTGCCAGCGTCGAGCGCGATTACTCGGGAGCTGCTTGGGTGGCGTCCTATCGGTCCGACTTTGCTTTCCGATCTGGAGACAATGGAATACACGGCGGCGTCATAGAAAGGGTGCCTCGGCATCCCCCCGGGGGCCTTCACGTCGTTATCCGCTAACTTTGTTCCCATATCGGTTGCCTCATCTCTACTGGAAGCAAACGCGTAGAACGAAGTCGACGCCTGCACAGTGCCGGCGTAGTTTTTTGCATTCTAACGAACCACGACGACGACGACGCTACGAAGTGGTACCAAAGAGTGCCGACCAAGCCGTTGCTTGCATCGCCGGACGGTCCGCCGTTACGATGGGGGGTGCCGGAGAAGTTCGCTACAAGAGGCAATTTTACCGCGAGGCGTTTGGTTACGCCGCGGCGTGCTCAACAGAGTCGGAACTTTTCGTCGCCTGTGCCGAGCGTGCTGTTCAGCTACAATCGGTTCGCGCGCCTCCGGGCTCAGCTTCCGGTTATAGCGTTCTTATCGGCGGCGATGGTGTGCGTGGCGGGCCTGGAAGCTTTCGCGCAGGCGTCTGCACAAACTCCCGTCCAAACGCCTGCGCAGTCGCCTGTCGAGAATGCTGCAGCGACCCGGATTACGGCGGTAACCGCCCCGGCCGACGCTGCTCGCGTGGTGCAATTTCTGGACCAGACGATTGCCTGGTATCAACAATTCGGTGTGCAAGAGCAACTAGTCTCCAGCGCGAATGACGACGTATATGTCAGCGCCGATCGTCAGATGGCCAACGAAGTAGTCCGCCTAGCGTTTCAATACGCGCGGGCTCAGGCGGAAAGCGCGCGACCGGCTGCAGTCTCTCCTCAGCCGGCCCCCGAGCTGGGCGCGGAGCCCTCCACGTACCAAGCACTGATGCGGCAGGAAGTCGAGGCGCAGAAGGACGAAAATCAAGTTGTCAGCGAAGTTGGCGACTTGCAGAAGAAGATTGCCACAGCGTCACGCAAGCAGAAGCAAGCGCTGGAAGCCCAGCTGGCAGAGACGCAAGCGGAGGTGGATTTGGCGAAGGCTCGCGTGGACGCGATACAGGACATGACGCGATTCTTGAGCGGCGCCAGCACCGGAGCCGCGGGGCTGAGCGCACAGATCGACGCCCTCGAGAGCACATTGCCGCCGAACCTTCGCGACGCCACCAGGGGCGGCAGCGCGAACGAGAACGTCAGCGGCGGAACGAGTGTCTCTCCTCAACAGCAAGCCACGCGCGGCACGTCGACCGCTGCAATCACAAACGCCGCCGGTTCTGGACTGTGGGAGCGCGCGAGTAACCTCTTCGGCATTTGGGGTAAGCTGCGAAGCATCAGTGCCGCTTTGCAGCAAACTCAGGAGCTGGCGCGGAGCGCGCAGGATATTCGCAATCCCCTGGTGACCGATCTGCGAGAACTCACACAGCGCGGTGACCAGTTGGCACACCAGGCGGATGTCGCCAACACTTCCACGCTCGAGCAGGAAAAGCAGCAGCTCGATGTGGTGACACGACAATTCAAGCAGTTGACCGGTTCCGCGACCCCGTTGGCGCAGGCGGGTCTGCTGCTGGATCTTTACCAGAAGAACCTCGCGAATTGGCGCGCTAGTGTGGTGAGCGAGTTTCGGACGCAGTCGCGGGGCTTTGCCGCCAGGCTGATCTTCCTCGGCGCGATTATAGCGCTCGTGCTGGGCGCATCGGAGCTCTGGCGCCGCGCGATTCGCAGATATGTGCGCGACACCCGCCGCCGCTGGCAATTGCACTGGGTACGCAAGTTCGTGGTTTGGGGTGCGATCGCCGCGATCGTCACATTGTCACTGGTGAGCCAGATTGCCTCCATGGCCACGTTCGCCGGGCTGATCACCGCGGGTGTGGCCGTGTCGCTGCAAAATGTCATTCAGTCGATCGTGGGCTACTTCTTCTTGATCGGCAAATACGGGATACGCACTGGCGATCGCGTAATGATTGGAGGGGTCTCTGGCAAGGTCATCGATGTAGGTTTGGTACGTATTCACTTGATGGAGATGGGAGGCGCGGGCGCTGACACGCCCACCGGCCGCGTGGTGGCATTCTCCAATTCCATTGTCTTTCAGGCGACGCCCGGCGTCTTCAAACAGATTCCCGGCACGAGTTTTGCGTGGCACGAGATCGCTTTGACGCTGCCCGCCGGTATGAATTTCTCGACTGCGCGCGAGCAGCTTATGTCAGCTGTCGAGACAGGCCTTGCCGATTTCAAGGACGAAATCGCAAAACAGCACTCAGCTATAGAGGTTGCTTTCGAAGCCGGTCCTGAGACTGGCCTACACCCTACTGTGCAACTCAAGTTTACTTCGGCGGGCCTGGAGGCGCTGGTGCGCTACCCCGTAGCGCTACACAGAGCAATGGAAATCGACGAGCGGGTAACGCGCGCCATTCTCTCTGATTTCGACGTCAGCCATACCGGTAATCCGGCTCTCCAGCTAAAGACTGCGACCACAGACTAGCGAAAGACAGTGCACGCGAGCCGAAGCGTTGATAGGTTCGTGTAAGGTTTCTGCCGATGGGCAAACCGAAGCGCCCAAAGGTCCATCGTCCCCAAGAAGGGGCGCAAGCTTCTATCGGAGGAAAAAATCGCCCACGCGTTGAGACAGCGACGCCGACGCGCGGTTCAGCCTTCAACGTCCAGACCAATGGCGATTTCTTACAAAATTGGAATCGGCAAGCGCCATGCCCGGGACAGTACGAGCAGCCGGCCTTCGATTCCGTATGGCACGAGATGCTGGCTTCCGATCCGGTGGGCGCTTCCTGGGATCCGCCAGCTCGCCGCGCGCCAGTCACCGCGCCGGGACCCGGCTGGACCCAAGAAATGGCGAAGAACACCAAAATCCCACACTCATGTTTTCGGGTCAGCATAATGGCCAAGTGAACCCTCAGAATGTGCGCAATCTTTACGCCGACATTGGCGGCGGCAAGGTGTTTGTGGACCTCGCCTGTTCCTCCCACAACGCGATGTGGGAAAAGAACCACGTCTTGATGTTCGCCGCCTCGCGCGAATGGCTCGACAAGGGCACGGTGAACGGCCAGAGGAACGTCATGCTAAAGCTCGGATATAGCGAATAGCCGCAACTGCGACAGGGGCAACTTGGTATCGTCCCGTTTTGTGTTGTATTTCGGTCAAAAAATACCAACACCTCGCGCGGATGCCAAAAGAGCATGCGCGAATCTCGGCGTCCAGAACTTATCGATTTCGTTCGGTGATCCAGAACAACTGCGAACCGGCGTGAGCTGCGACGAATAGGTATGGTGGTGGTGCTGGCAGTCGCCAGCGTACCAGTCTCTGACCCTTTGCGCCCAAATAACAGGGAAAATTCGCTGAAAATCCGGAAAAATCGGCCGCGGCTACCGCAAAAGTCACGCAAATTTGGCCCTTTCTGCGGTTGCCGCTCTCCCATTGGGCGGGCAGATATCAGGGAAAACTGAACCCCATATCAGGGAATATTCCGCCGTTATCAGGGAATAATGGACTAGCATAGGAGCCGCTTGTTGCGGCGCAAACGGCCGCAGATCAATACCTATTCGGAGGCGCCGTGCACGAGAAAATCCAGGAAGGCTTCGACGTGTTTCTTCACGACGGAGAAGGCAATATCGGCGCCGTGCGTCAGGTGCGCAGACACGACCTGGTAATTTACGTCGAAAATGCCGGCGACTTTATCGTGCCAATGGAAGCTGTCAAAGACGCCGACGCCGAGAAGGTCATTCTGGATTCCAGCAAATTGACGCCCAAGATGCTGGAAGCGATCCTCGCCCGCGAGAACGCCGAGGATCCCAAGCTCGCTGGTTAAGTGCCTCCGATGAGATCGGCCGGTGAGGTCGCCGGTACCGCACCTCCGGCGGCCGCCATCTGTTCTCACGGCGGCGGACACGATTCCTCGTGGCCACGCGGACCAGTTCCGAAGTGTTCGCGCCCTGAAGGAACCACAGCCAAAGGCTGGCTAAGGGCGAGCAGCCTTTACATCGGCAGCTGTCACGGCATCAGTATAGCGGTTTCCAAAATGCGTACGAATGTAGTTGACGACGTCTGCGACCTGTTGATCGCTGAGTTTAGCCCCGATGAAAGCAGGCATCGCCTTTTGTCCGTTCACAACGACCGCGACCGGATATCCCGCAACGGCGAGTTTGCTGTTATTTGCCAGAGCCGGATATGCGCCCGCCCCAACACCGCCCTTCGCATCGGGCATGTGGCAACCCTGACAGAT
>Ga0134126_10005747_pt1 | contig 15516 bp, 10 predicted proteins | sample KB31752_FD_96881 | JGI IMG/M metagenome (GOLD analysis project Ga0134126, IMG submission 96881) | Terrestrial soil microbial communities with excess Nitrogen fertilizer from Kellogg Biological Station, Michigan, USA - KB3-175-2 | ecosystem: Environmental > Terrestrial > Soil > Unclassified ...
AATTATCAGCCTGCTAACAGTTTGCTTAGCAGCATTGCTTATCAAAAAGAAATCTATTAACAACCTGACCGCTGGGGCCGCCTCCCTGGTTAGCCCGCACGCCCGCCGTTTTCGCCGCACCGGTCTGACTTTCCTCGGCGCTTTGGCAGGTCTGGCAGTTTCCACGTCAACTGCTTTCGGTCAATCGCACTCAGGCGGTGAAGCGAATCTGACTCTTCCCGATCTCAGCGACGTCAGTTTTTTTGGTGGCATTAACGGTCACAACCTTTTGTTAGTCGGACTCGTCGTCTGCATGCTCGGTCTTCTTTTTGGTCTCGGCATATATATGAACCTGAAGAAGCTGCCGGTGCATCGCGCCATGCGCGAGATCTCGGAGCTTATTTACGAAACCTGTAAGACCTACCTGATTACCCAAGGCAAGTTCATCCTGATTCTGGAAATCTTCATCGGCATCATCATCATTCTCTATTTCGGCGTGCTCTCGCGGATGGAGCCGTTTCGCGTCGCCATTATTCTCGCCTTTAGTCTGGTGGGCATCGCCGGCAGTTACGGCGTCGCCTGGTTCGGCATTCGGGTTAATACTTTCGCCAACTCGCGTACAGCGTTCGCGAGTCTTGAAGGCAAACCTTTTCCGCTCTATGCGATTCCACTCAAAGCCGGCATGAGCATCGGCATGATGCTGATCAGTGTGGAACTGCTAATCATGCTCTGCATCCTGCTGTTTATCCCCGGCGATTACGCCGGCCCTTGCTTCATCGGTTTCGCGATTGGTGAATCGCTGGGCGCGGCAGCTCTTAGAATTGCCGGCGGCATTTTTACGAAAATTGCGGACATCGGCGCTGACCTGATGAAGATCGTCTTCAAGATCAAGGAAGACGATGCACGCAACCCCGGCGTGATTGCTGATTGTACCGGAGACAACGCCGGCGATTCAGTGGGTCCCAGTGCCGACGGTTTTGAGACTTACGGCGTTACCGGTGTGGCATTAATCACTTTCATTTTGTTGGGAGTCCGTGGCGACACCGTGCAGGTTCAGCTGCTGGTCTGGATCTTCGTGATGCGCATCATGATGATCATCGCCAGCGCCGCCTCCTACTTCATCAACGACGCAATTGCCAAAGCTCGTTACCGCACCGCGGATAAGATGAACTTCGAATCGCCGCTTACCTCGCTGGTTTGGATCACTTCGCTTCTTTCGGTCGTAGTCACCTTCATTATCTCGCGGCTGACAATTCCCGTGCTCGGCGGCGACTCAACCCTGTGGTGGAAACTTTCAGCAATCATCTCCTGCGGCACACTGGCCGGCGCGATCATTCCCGAGCTCGTCAAAGTCTTTACCTCGACCAGCTCTCACCACGTAAGCGAAGTAGTCACCTCTTCACGCGAAGGCGGCGCATCGCTCAACATTCTTTCCGGACTGGTGGCTGGAAACTTTTCGGCCTACTGGCTGGGCATCAGCATCGTCTTCCTGATGTCGATTGCCTACTTCTTCAGCACCATGGGTCTCGATGCGCTGATGGTGGCCGCGCCGGTGTTTGCTTTTGGACTGGTGGCTTTTGGTTTTCTTGGCATGGGCCCGGTGACAATTGCGGTCGATTCCTATGGTCCGGTGACTGACAACGCGCAATCCGTTTATGAACTTTCACTGATCGAACAGGTGCCGGATGTTGAAGCTGAAATCAAGCGCGACTTCAATATGGACGTCAACTTCGCGCGCGCCAAACATCTGCTGGAAGAGAACGACGGCGCCGGTAATACGTTTAAGGCAACTGCAAAACCGGTATTGATTGGCACGGCCGTCGTCGGAGCCACCACCATGATCTTTTCGATCATGATGACGCTCACTAACGGACTGACCACAAACACCGAGAGCCTCTCGCTATTGCATGCTCCCTTTGTGCTGGGCTTGATAAGCGGCGGCGCGGTGATCTACTGGTTCACAGGTGCTTCCATCCAGGCGGTAACCACCGGGGCATATCGCGCGGTAGAGTTCATCAAGGCAAACATTCGTCTGGAAGGCGTGGAAAAAGCGTCGGTTGAAGACAGCAAGAAGGTGGTGCAGATCTGCACTCAGTATGCGCAGAAGGGCATGTTCAATATCTTCCTGACGATATTCTTCTCGACCCTGGCCTTTGCGTTTGTCGAACCGTTTTTCTTTATTGGCTACCTGATTTCGATTGCGATCTTCGGACTCTATCAGGCGATCTTCATGGCTAACGCCGGCGGCGCCTGGGACAACGCGAAGAAAGTTGTCGAGGTGGATCTGAAACAGAAAGGGACCGCATTGCACGATGCCACCGTTGTTGGCGACACGGTGGGCGATCCCTTCAAGGATACATCGTCAGTAGCGCTGAATCCCGTGATCAAGTTCACTACCTTGTTTGGTTTGCTGGCGGTGGAATTGGCGGTGTCAATTGCCGACACTCGTGGACAGTTCGGCGAGAATGGACCGCTGATCAGTCACATTCTGGCGGCTGTTTTCTTTCTCGCGTCGCTCGTGTTCGTGTGGAGGTCGTTCCACAAAATGCGTATTGGAAATTTGAAGCCGGGAGAAGCTGTCGGCCTTAATCCACAACCCGAACCGCCGGGAATTGATTAATAGAGTAAATTGATGGCGTAGGCCAGTTTCAATTCTCTGAAGGTAATGGGGTAATTGTGCGGTTGCAGATAATTGCCACCCATCTTCTGATGCCAGAGTTGGAACTACTTGTGCTGACCTGAGACTTGAAACCTGGAACTTGAAACTCTACACTTCCACGCATGAATGCTTCAGCCCAAACTTACGTCGCCCCTGACACTCTGATCGGCGCTGCGCTCGCTCCGCTCGACTGGACGCGCTCCGTCTCCCTGGCGGTCGTGTTTAGTTTGTTGACTGCGCTGGCTGCTCAGATCGTAATTCCAATTGGCCCAGTGCCAATCACCGGGCAGACGTTTGCGGTGCTACTCACCGGAGCCTTACTCGGATCCCGGCTGGGAGCCATGGCAATGATTGTTTACCTGGCGGAAGGTGCGGTTGGCTTGCCCTTCTTTTACGGCGGCCACGGCGGTATCGGTCACCTGCTGGGCCAAACGGGTGGCTATCTGGTGGCCTTTCCGGCAGCCGCTTTTATCGCCGGTGCCTTCGCTGAGAATGGCTGGGACAAACGTTTCCTTACCGCAGTTGCGGCGATGGCCATCGGCTCGATAGTAATTCTGCTGACCGGCTGGGCCTGGTTCTCAGCATTGACGAACACACCACTTCCGGTCGCTTTCAAGCTGAGTGTAGCGCCGCACCTGGTTGGTGATGTGATCAAGATCCTATTGGCCGCCGCAGTTCTGCCGACGGGCTGGGCGTTGCTGAAACGTAAAGCCTCTCAAAAATAAAACCTCGCCATTGCGATCATTTTGGAGGGCGCTGACCGGTCAGCGCTTTGGCTGGCCGCGACCTGTCGCGATCTCTCGTCAGTTGAATTTTATTTACGACGAGTGGCATCAAGCCGCCACTGACCAAAGCGGCGACAGGTCGCCGCACTCCAAAATTAACCGATCCCTTTTTCCGCCTACTCCGTTTTCTTCTATTGACAGCTCAACCACAATTGTAGTAGCTTCAACCTCATTCGTAGTAAAGGAGCCGGGATGGTCAAAGAAAAGCCGGTAAGACTGACGCGTTTGGAGTTGGAAGTCATGGGCGCGGTGTGGGCGCTTGGCAGTGCCTCGGTGCGCGAAATTCAGGAACATCTTCCCGAACAAAAGCGTCCGGCTTACACCACCGTGCAGACGATTATCTACCGTCTGGAAGAAAAGGGTGCAGTACGCCGGGTCAAGAAAATCGGCAACGCGCATATCTTTGAAGCGGTGGTCACACGCAAGGCCGCCCACGGCCGTTTGCTCGACGAACTACTGCACGTCTTTGGTGGTTCTCCACGGTCGCTGATGGCACAACTGGTGGAAACCGGACAATTAACTTTGCAGGACATCAGGGATTTGGAAAGTACCCTGGGCCAACTGGAAGCGAATAAGAAGGCAGCTGCCGGCTCTCACAAAAGCAAACGCTCGGGAGGAAACGCGAAATGACCGCCGTCTATGAATGGTTAGCGACGGCTTCGGTTTGGTGGTGGCCGCGATTTGCGGACCACCTGTGGCAGACTACTGTTTTTGCGTTAGTCATCCTGATCGCGTCCTTTGTGCTCAGAAGTGGCCCCGCTCGCTGGCGTCACACGTTTTGTCTGGTCGCTTCTGCAAAGTTCATACTCCCCGCTGCTCTTGTCGTCGTCCTGGCCCAGCAAACAGGTATTCAATCCAGCGCGTTCTTCAGTCCTTTTCAACAGACTGACGAAAACGCTTTGGTGTTATCGGGAATCACTGGACCAGCCGCGACACTTGCGTCGACCTATGAAGTGACGATATTCGCAACCGAGGCCACTCGCCACCGGGAAATATACTTCGCCCTCACTACGATTTGGCTGGCCGGCATTCTAACTTTGCTGCTGCTGTGGGCAATTCGCCGGCGCCGGTTCCTGGGTTCGTTGCAGCCTGGTGAAAGCCCACGGCAGGGCCGCGAGTGGCAGGCACTCGAACGCGCCCGGGCATCTCTGCAATTCAAAGGCAGGGTCGCCCTGGTGATTTCGCCGCTGAAGCTGGAGCCGGCGGTGTGGCGCGTCTGGCGGCCGACAGTGGTGCTGCCGGAATCAATAGCGGGACATCTGAATGATGATGAGTTGGAAGCAATCATGCTTCACGAACTGGTCCACATCCAACGCAGAGATAATTTAATCGGCAATCTGCAGTTGGCGCTATGTGCTCTGTTGTGGTTTCACCCGCTGGTCTGGTTCATCAATCGCAAATTGTTCGACGAGCGTGAGCAGGTATGCGACGAACGGGTCATGCAAGTTTGCCGGGTCCCGGAGGCCTATGCGTCCAGCATTCTTAAAGTGGTGCGCTTTTGTTTCGGCTGGCGGATGGCAGGCGTAACTGGCGCGGCGAGTGGCTCTAATTTACGAAGGAGGATCGAAAACATTATGTCTACTGGAAATCAAAAGCGCAGAACAGGTGTATTTTCTCGCCTGCTGGCCGTTGGACTGTTGGGACTAGCCCTGCTCATTTTGGTGGCAGCTGGAGTTTATAGCCGCCCACGCGCCAGCAAAGCATTAACTAGCAACACTCGCTCTCTCATGACGACTAGCAAGCGAGTCTCACTGGAGTCACAGCTGGCCGCAGATCAACAGTCGTCGAAGAAGGCCCCTCCCTCGCCGCCGTCACCGCCATCTCCGCCATCAGTTCCATCGCAGGTTCAACCCCAGCCGGCACAACCTCCGCAACCCAGCGAGCCGAATGAACCGAATGAACCGAATGAACAAGCGGAGCAGGCTGAACAGCAGGCCGAGCAAGCTGAAGAGGCTGCGGAGCAAGCTGCAGAGGCTGGGGAGCAAGCGGAGCAGACAGATGAACAGGATAAGGACGTCGACAAAGCTGATAAGGAAAAGCAAAAAGAAAAGCGAAAGGAAAAGCGGGACAAAACAAAAAAGGGCGAATTGATTGAGGCGCCACGGCCCGCTTATCCGGAGGAGTTAAAGCAGCAAAAGATCGAAGGCATCGTGGCAGTCGTCATTACGATTGGCAACGATGGCAATGTGATTTACGCGAAGGCAGATAGCGGGCCCAAAGAACTCTACGCTGTTTCAGAGGCGGCAGCTCGAAAGGCACGCTTTAAACCAAGTTTTAAAGATGGGCAGCCAGTCAAAGTTGCAGGTGTCATGACCTATAATTTTGTGCTCGACGAAAAGGACTAGTTGGAGGCGTCATGAGGAACCGGCCGATTATTTTGGCGGCGCTCTTCGCGTTGGGCTGTTCAATGGCCTGGGTTGCTCGTTCTCAGAACAGCACCTCGCAAATTCCTAACGAGGCCGCACAACGCAAGGTCAAAGTTAAGAACGGTACGTTGATCGAGCGGGACAAATCAAAGCCTGTTCGCAAGGCCATCGAAGCCTGGTACGACCGCAACATCGAGGCATTCAACAAAAAGGACGTGGCCGCGGTGATGGCCTTGCGAACCGATGACTTTCATACGACCACCCCGGACGGCAAAGTAAACATGCGCGCCGATATGGAAGGTTATACAAAGCGGCTGCTCGATCGAATCGACCATTTCATTTCTCAGGACTTCGAGATAGGCACGATTGAGGTCCAGGGCGATCTTGCCAGCGCCGACGTCACACAAAAGACTGTTCGGATGCAACGCCTGCCGGACGGCACTCTACACAAAGTCGAAGCTCGCGCTGTTCAAAGAGAGACCTGGAAACATACTGCGCAGGGCTGGAAGATGTACACGGTGGACAACATCCGGGACAGCAGTGTTCTAGTCGACGACAAGCCATACCAGCCGGCGCCGCAGTAGATCCTGACTTACCATTCGACCTGGGCCCCGACGAAGTTCGTCGGGGCTTTTGTATTTCGGCCCGGCGACACGGCTATAATCCTGAGCGGCGTGCGTTAGGATCGAACAGGTTTCATTTTCATCATTCGAATATGTTGTACACACTAAAAGTGCGTTCGCATGAACGTGAAGAGTTGATTGAGTTCACCGATCAAGTGCAACGCCAGTTGACTGCAGCGAACCAAAGTGAAGGAATAGTAGTTTTGTATGTGCAACACACTACCGCCGGATTGACGGTGAACGAAAACGCTGACCCCGACGTGCCACGCGATATGTTGCACCTCTTACGCACTCTAATTCCACAACACGGAATGGGCTTTCATCATGGCGAAGAGAATTCCGACGCTCACATCAAAGCCACCCTGGTTGGTTCATCCGTTACGATTCCCTTTAAAGACGGAAAACTACTGCTCGGTCGCTGGCAGGGAATTTTTCTTTGCGAGTTTGACGGCGGACGCGAGCGGCAGGTAATCATGATCGTGAAGTAGACACATGGTTAATCCAACGTCAGTGCTGCTGGCTCTTATCCTGTTAGTTTCCCAACTGCTGCCGCTGAATCAGACTGCGGTTAGCGCGCAACCTCAAGACTCTCTGAAGACTGAAACGACTTACGACGCTGAGAAGGATAAAACCACAGTCAGACTAGTGCCGGTGCAGATATCGGGTGAAAACGGCAAGTATCACAGTCTCCAGATGAGCCCGTCGTTTAGTTTTTCCGGACACCAGGTGGTGACACCGTCCCTTATAGACTTCGAACTCCAAACCGTTGTCAGGGGAAGATTGCGCACGGACTTGTACGTAGTTTTCATCATCGACGGAGAAAAAGTGTTTCTTAGTTCCAACCGTTGGGCGATCAAGCGGCCTGTTCCCGGACGCGTTTGGGTGGGCGAGCGACTCGTCTTTCGCATGCCCTACGAAACGTTCGTAAAGATAACGAAAGCGGACTCGTTTGAGATCAAGTTTGACGCGGTAAAGTTTTCGGTAGGGGAAACGCAGCAGCAGGCACTGCAAAACTTTTTGACTTACATGAAGCCGGCGAGCCAGCCTTCGCCCTAATCTTCGCTAAGTTCCTTCATGATCTCAGCAAATTTTTCCACATCGGCGCGAGTGCGTTCCATTGCCCGGCGGCTATCAAGATAGGCGGTCCAAACGGGAGTCTGAGTGAGTGCTTTGGTGGTGTCCTGGTCGAGCGTCTGCGCCATAAGCGCAATCAGATCGCTGACCACGCGTGTGTGTTCGAGCAGCGATTCAATGATCGAGTAGGCAAGGCGCGCTTGTTCTTGATCAAGGTCGCGCGGAGCATCGCTCGGCGCTGAAGAATCTGCCTCAGCATTCATTGAAGTTATCCCCAGAACAGAAGGCAGTACCCGCAGGGTTCAAGTGATTTGCTGGGACCGCGGGCGTCCCGCCCGCAATGAGCGCGAAGCGCGAAACGATTGATCCTCAAGAAGACTGCGCGCCTGGCGGCGCGTTGCGGGCGGGACGCCCGCGGTCCCAGAAAATCGCTTGAACCAATAAACTTACTCTCGCACAAACGGTAATTCCGTTACTTTTGCTTCAAACACCTCGGTACCGGAAATCACATTCACAGTGGTTCCCGCGGCAAGATAATCGTATTTCAAATACGCGAGTGCAATTGTGCGACCCAGGCGCGGCGAAGTAGTGACCGAAGTTATGCGACCGGCTTCCTTACCATCGGCGGAATGAATAGCCGCGCCCACCGCAATCTTCGCCGACTGCTCAAAGATGACGCCGGTCAATTTCTTGGCGACGTGCCCGCGATATTTAATGCGCGCGATGATCTCCTGGCCCACATAACAACCTTTCGTATAACTGACGGCGTCGTCCAGCGCCGTCTCAGTCACAACGTTAGTTTCATCCATATCCACGCCATACCGCGGCTCGCCCGCTTCGATCCGCAATATCTCGAGCGCGGCATAACCGACTGGTCTGCCCCCGGCATTTAGCAGTGCTTCCCACAAACTACCGGCTTGATCCGCGTTTACAACGAGATCGAATCCACTTACGCTCGCCTCTGACTCGCGCATTACGATCAGGGAGTTCGGACCATCGTCGGTAGCGTCTCTCTCATGATCGCTCCTTGGCCAGGCTATTTGAATTGACTGTTTAGGTAACAGGTCCGCTGCTCCATCGCCCAGAGTCCCTCGCACCAGGTCAGCGGCTTTACTGCCCTTTACTGAGAATTGCGCAGTCTGGTTCGTCACATCCGTGACGCGAAAGTCGCCGGCAAGCGTGAAGCGTTCAATGGTCTTTAGCACACGCTCATGTGTAGCTGCTTCCGTATCAATCAGGAAAGAATGGCAAAGATTTTTGTCTGCCCCCACATCTTTCAGGCGAACTACGCGCACGCTTGCGATCAGCCGGCCCTGAACATTGGGAAACGCGGCCGGCATCCAACTGTTAACGGCCAACGTTTTCATGTCGTTGGTGATTAGACCGTTGAGAAACTGCACGGCCTCGGTTCCGCTCACCAGAATGCGGCCTCTGCTGGATAGATCTATTACTCCGCAACCGCCCTCTCGAACTTCAGCATATTCAAGCAACACATCGCCATACGACTCCGGCACAGACCAACCGTTGTGCTCGCTCATGGTCGCCCCGAGACGCAAGTGGCTGTCGCGAAGTGGCAATTCCAATATTTCCATTTGCTTTACTGATTGAATCATCGAATCGAATGCGCCGCGGATTTACGCAGATTCACGCGGATCAGATAAAAATATCAAAAGAAGCAACGCTTTGCGGATTCGCGAAAATCCGCGTTCATCCGCGGCCAAAACTTACGGCCGCAGGCTGATGCGATAGGTTTTGATTTTTGAGTTGAGCGTGGTGGCGTTCATTCCCAACAAGCGCGCAGCTCGCGATTGATGACCGCCGGTTTGCTCCAGCGCGCGACGAATCAGATCGATTTCAAAACGCCGCACCTGATCGTAGAAGTTGATGCCGCGCCCAAGATCCTGCACCGCGCCCATGCTGGCGCCTTCTTCAGAAGTACTGGCAACCGATTGCGGATCACTAATCTCCGGCCGCAGACACTCGCGCGAAACTTCGTCGCGGGGCGCGATCACCACCGCCCTTTCAATCGCATTCTCGAGTTCCCGAACATTGCCCGGCCACGAGTAAGCTTCGAGCAGCGCCAGCACGTCGGGAGCAATTTGCTCAGACACTTTACGGCTGTTTTCTTCGTTATACTTCTCAATAAAGTGCTGGGCCAGCGGCAGGATGTCCTCGCGTCGATCGCGTAATGGCGGCAGTTCAATCGGCACTACCGCCAGCCGGTAGTACAAATCTTCGCGAAACGTTCCCTGCTTTACGGCTTCCTTTAACTCAATATTGGTTGCGGCGATGATGCGCACATCAACCCGGCGCGGCGTGGTATCTCCGAGCGGTGTAAATTCGCGTTCCTGAATAACGCGCAGCAAGCGTACCTGCGTCTCAGGCGGAATGTCGCCAATCTCATCAAGGAAAATCGAACCACCATCGGCAACCTCAAACAGGCCTTTCTTCGCCGCCACTGCGCCCGTGAAAGCCCCCCGCGTATGACCGAAAAGCTCCGACTCGAGGAGTTCTGAAGGAATATTGGAACTGTTGACCGTAACAAAAGGCTTACCGGCGCGCGGACTTGCCTCGTGTATTGCTTTGGCGATCAACTCTTTTCCGGTGCCGCTCTCGCCCGTAATCAGGACCGTAGAACGGGCGGGAGCCACCTGTTCCACCAGACGGAAGACCTCCTGCATGACATCGGACCGCCCCACGATCGCACCGCGATCCACGGCGCGACTCATGGCCCGTCGTAATGTTTGGCGCTCTTCTTCTTTACGTCGCTGCTTTACTCCGGCTGCGACTGTCAGTGAGATTTGTTCATTTTGAAACGGCTTTCGAATGCAGAGGAAGGCTCCATGTTCCCAGGCTGCGATGGCTGTATCAAAGGTGGCGTAGGCAGTGATCATGATAATGACTGCGTCCGAGTCCATCTTCAGAAACTCTTCCAGCGCCCGCAGGCCACCGATGCCCGGCATCGAAACGTCGAGCAAAACAATGTCGTAAGCACGACGACCGTAGGCTTCCAGTCCCTCCTCACCGGTCTTGGCCAGGTCGACACGGTATCCTTCTGAAGTGAGCAGCGTCTCTAACACTTCGCGCATGATCTCTTCGTCATCTACGACTAATACTGAGCCTTTTTTAGCCACGCGTCTTTCTGTCTTTCCAGCCAATGTTGCTAAACCTCATGTTTTCGGAAGTGAATCAGTGTAGGGGAGATCAAGGCAAAAAAAAAGGCAGGAGCAAAGCGAGGCGCCGCGCTACTCCTGCTGCATGTCGATTTCGGATCTGAAATCTGAGATTTGAATCTGAGATTTGCGAGTTAGTCGGCAACTGCCTGCAAACGTGACCGCGTGTGTGCAGTTGGCAACGTAATGCGAAAAACAGTGCCCTGCCCCGGCGTGCTTTCGACGCTGATATGTCCGGAATGTTCCTGAACTATACCGTAGGAGACTGCAAGACCAAGCCCCGTCCCGCGTCCAACTCCCTTGGTGGTGTAGAAGGGGTCGTAAATCTTGGCCACATTTTCCGGGGCAATGCCGGTACCGCTATCCGAGACCTCAATCATCAGTGAGTTGTCATCAGAAGGGATCGTGGAAATCCTGATCGAGCCTCCGGTAGGCAGCGCGTCGCGCGCGTTGAGTAGTAGGTTAGTGAACACCTGCTGAAGTTTGCCGCTGTTACCAATCACCAGCGGCGACTCCGGATCATAGCCGCGCACGATTTCGATCTGGTTGCCGCGTAACTGCGGTTCAAGCAGTTGCAGCGTATCGTCAAGCACCCGGCTCACGTCCAGTTCGCTAAACTCGGTGGCGTCACCGGTGCGCGAGAAGTTCAACAGATTGTTGACGATGTTCGTAGCGCGTTCAGCCTGCCGCCGAACTTTGAGCAAAAGCGCGTGCTTGGGATCGGTTTCCGAGAGCATGCCGAGCAGCATCTGCGTATACGACGAGACGCCCGTCAGAGGTGTGTTGACTTCGTGAGCAACGCCGGCCGCCAACAAGCCGATTGAAGAAAGTTTTTCGCGTTGTTGTAACTGTTCTTCGAGGCGCACACGAGAAGTTACGTCCTCGAGTACAACCAGCGCACCGGTTTGCTCCTGTGAATCCTGCAATGGCGCAATGGCAATATTCAGGACGAGCGGGCGGCCCACAAACGTTGCCGTGTGAATTTTGTAGATGTTGCGAATTTCTTTGAGACGCCAACGATCGTTGCCAAGCACCTGACGCAAAGTATCGGTAAAATCTTCAGAGAAGAGATCTTCAACTCGCTTACCGACTGCCTGGGAGCGGCTAAGATCCAGAATCTCCTCGAGCGCGGAATTCAGGCGGGTGACACGTCCTTCCAGATCCACGGCCAACAGGCCGACATTGATCGACTCGATAATGGACTCGTTAAACTCTTTGAGGAGTTTCAACTCTGCTGCCCGGTCACCCTGTTCCTGATAAAGCAAACTGTTTTCGATGGCGACTGCAACATAACCGGAAACGGTAAGCAGTATCTCCACGTCCTCCGATGAAAGCAGGGCGCCATCAGCGGAGCGGCCAAGGCCGATAACGGCAACCATACGGCCACGCACTACGCACGGCACATAATAGTGAAGTGCGCGGCGAACGAAGCCGGTTGTTTCGGGGATCAGATCGAGATCGTCAGTGCGAACCACTCCCGTTTCGGCTGAGCGAATGCGGATCATCTCGCGAAAGTCGGGCGGTACTACCATTTCCGAAGAGATTCCGGCGGCTCGAGCGACGCGATAGCCGGCAGGTTCATTCTTGTCCTCGATGAAAATCGCGATGCGGCCCACATTCATCACTTGCTGCAGGCGGCCGACAAGCGCGTCAAGCAACGGATCGAGGGCGGTGGTTGCGGAAAGCGTGCGGCCAAAATCCAGCAGACTGTGGCGCATGTCGTAACGCTCGCCATAAAAAAGCCGGTCGATGTGCTCCTGCAAGAAGTTCTTCACGGGAGCTGCAACCATCACGATGGCGGCCATAGCCACAATCGCTATCACCACTCTCAAGGTGAGCTCGCCCGATGTGAATCCATCTCCGCCCAGCGCGTAGAGTCCGGCGAGGTAGACGACCGAACCCACCATCAGAGCAATCGCCAGAGTCGTGAGGACATAAACAAAGACTCGGCGCACAACCAGTTCAACGTCCATCAACCGGTAGCGAACTACGGAATAGCCAAACGAGAGCGGTATCAGAATAAGCGGCAGCACCGCCGCATTGGTTAGCCATGGATCCGCCTGTGCGCCCAACAAGAATCCGATCCCATAAAGCAGTGTGAAAGGAGTAACCGCCAATACCAGACCCCAAATCACCCACTTCAATTGTTGCCGCACCACAGTGTTCCTGGCTTGCACCCAGGTCTTGATCAGGAAGGAAACGCTAGCGATCAAACCCACGACAAAGTGGAACATGCTCAGCTTGTAGAACAACCCTACAAAAACGTCGGAAACGTTGGGAACGTTTCGCAGTAGGGGAACAGCCGGCGTCAACACGGTCCGCAGGAAAATGAAACTCTCGAGTGCCAGGAGTAACAACGCAGGGGCATAAAGCAAGGTTGCGCGCCACCGTTTGCGCTCAAACAATTGCTGCCGCACCGGGTAAAGCAGACAGAAATGAAGGAAAAGCGGAGGAAAGACGATAAGAGCAGCGTTCTTTAAGATGGCAATCGCTAAATCGAGATCGCGATAAGTTCCGACTTCAGTGTAGAAACACAAGACAAATCCTGCCAAACAGACGGAAGCAAAGTGTAAAGCAAAGGGCGCTCGTCCTCCCTGTTTGAAGAGTACGAAGAAACCCACGAACAGGAACACCAGGCCGATGAGATTTATATAAACAACCAGCGGTGTCCATTTGTGTGTGGCGTCAAGGTGATCAAGGTCGGCGTAGTACAAGCGGCTATCTTCCGGGTAGGATGGACGTTCAATTAGATAATGAATGTCCTTGCCCACGTGCGCCTGATCCAGATACATCTGGACCTCTCTGGCGTTTCCAACCTCATCGTATTTACGATTATCTATGCTGATGCCAATCAGATGGTCGCCCGGTAGAATTTGACCGCGTGCCCCAGAGGAATTGGGTTCTACCGTTTCCGCGAGGATGCCTTGCTTCGTGTCGGTCCAACGTACACCGTCCCAGGGAGGTGTTTCGTGTCTCAAGCGCTGCCCAAAGTTCAGCACCCCCGCTGTCACCAGCAGGGCGGCGCTGGAGAGCACCAACCACGTCCCAGTTGTGAATACCGATCTCTTCACTTAGATAGTTCCACTAGCCAATGAATGTCAAAGCTCGCGAATCGAGGTCTAAAACGCAAGGTATGTTCCCAAGGCGTTTTAAGACGGTCCAGGTCAATTGCGCCTTCAGCCAAATCTCTCACCCAGGGAGACCAGCCACATTCCCCTGCTAGCGCTTGAACTCTGTCATCCTCGGGTTGATGCAGGTTTGCGTTCTAACGAGGCTCTCGCTAATCGCGCTATCCAACTTTTTGGACTTTTCCGAGTTTTTGGAGAACAGCTGGAGGAGTTCACAAAAGGAACACGCGCAAAACCAGAGGGCCCGACCTTGTCTCCCTGGTTAGAACCTGAGCGAGATGCCGCCGCGAACAGAACGACGACTCGTGTTTAGCTGTGTAACCACTTCTCCGTTCTCAGTACTCGGTTGAACATCAAGCAAGTTACGAGCATCAAGCACAGCCTCAGCCCTGACTGGTAAACCGAAGCTCGGCAGTTCCTGAGTGACCTGGACGCTCAACGATGGATCGTAAACAGCCAGGCGTCCCGCGAAAGGATCGATTGCAAACACAGTAGCGTTCGGCGAGAAGCGCAACACTGTGCGAACGTTTGTGCCCGTGCCAAGATCGGCATCGAGCTGGAACGCGGCAGTCTGGAAGAAACCGCTTTCAAAAATTTCCGATGGTTGGGATATGTCGCCCGACGCGAGTCGCTGTCCACGGCCAAACGAGAATCCACCAGAGGCGGTCCACATCCGGCTGAGCCTGCGCGTATAAACCAATCTCATACCTCTGGCCGCGCCCTGCTGGTTTGCGACATCGATGAAGGAGTCGCCGGTAGCGCCGGAAAAGGCGGTGATGGGCGTACTAAGTAAGCCGACGCCGCGATTCAAAGTGGTATCGAAAAACGCAGTGCCTTCGACATTGGACTTGTTATCGAGAACCCTTTCAATGCCGAATTCAAGACGATGACTGCGGTCCATTACCGCCCGCCCATCAACGTAAGCTACCGGCCGCCTGCCAGAATCCCTGAAAGCAACTTGAGCGCCTTCAAATGCTGCCACACTCTGAATGTTGTTCTCGTCTCCACCGGGTGCGTAGGCTGCTCTTAATCGAGTCCTGGCGTTCGCATCATATTGAACGCCGATACGCGGAGTGATTGACTGGGCGCCGCCGGCGCCAATGAATCGCGAGTAGTCGAGACCAAGGACTACTACGATCCCGTCGCGCACTACCCATTCGTCAATGGCCCTGACTGATATTTGGCCCGGCCGGGTGCTCGAATCACTGGACGCGTTACCGCTGGTTGAAATCCACACCGGCGATCCGTAATGAACCGCACCCAGGCTCATCTCCATCCGATGACGCAAGCCCGCGCGGATGTGAGTGCTTGCTTCAAATCGCTCGGGGCCATTAGCGCCGGCAGTCGTTTGGCCGGCCAGGACTACTTCAATTCGGTCGTTCGGCGAAGTGGCAATGGCAAAGTTGAGCCCGGGATAACCTGGACCGTATGAGTTGCCGGCGAAGTACGTTTCGACAACACCCTGAACTTTACGCTGCGAGTGCGGAGTGGAGCCTTCGGCGCCTGGTGCTTCAGTGGCGACGCCGTCCGCGGGAGTCTCCGTCTGCGAAGCTGTTTCCTGTCCGAGGATGGCCTGAATATCAGCGTCTTCGCCTTGCTGTACCTGGAAGATGGAGCGACGGGTCTGTGCCGAGCGCAGCGTCCATTTGACGTCGTCACGATCCTTCCGGCGCTCGGGCAAAGTATTACCAGAGCCGATGGGTTCGAGGTTGAAGCGGTAAACGAGTTC
>Ga0134126_10005748_pt1 | contig 15516 bp, 13 predicted proteins | sample KB31752_FD_96881 | JGI IMG/M metagenome (GOLD analysis project Ga0134126, IMG submission 96881) | Terrestrial soil microbial communities with excess Nitrogen fertilizer from Kellogg Biological Station, Michigan, USA - KB3-175-2 | ecosystem: Environmental > Terrestrial > Soil > Unclassified ...
ATAGGCTGGAAGAACATTCGGCGCCGTTGTGGCGAAAATGAACGTACCCGGAATCCACCCTAAGCTCACAGCAGTGATTACATGCAGAATAGACAATGAACGGCCGTCAAGCAATCACTTCGGATAGTTGCTGCTATTTTGCAACAACCGGGGTATATGCTTAGAACGATCCGGTATCACCGTGCAACCCGCATACCCCAAGGCCACGCCGCGATGCGCGTTTTCGCATTGAGCACGCACGGTAGTCACGCCGGAACTGATCGCGAGGATTTGCGCAGTGCAGGCGATTCCCATCCCGTTCTCCGGCTACGCAAATTTTCACGGCGATGCCAAGCATTTCCACGGCGACGAGCGCACCAGCCGGATGTTCGCCTACCGCTCGTTCGTCGTCGCGGACCATGCTCGGCGGCAAGTGGGTGTACGAATCCTAATCAGACCTTGAAATGAGGCGATTGGGCCGGGGCGCAGGGGTTGCTTGATCTTCGGCAACGCGACTAGAATCAAGTCTCTGCGCGGGCGTCGTATAATGGTAATACCCAAGCTTCCCAAGCTTGAGCCGTGGGTTCGATTCCCATCGCCCGCTCCATTTCCAACCATCGATGGCCAACGCCACCCACCCTGATTTCCAGCTTACAACCGGCGGGACGTTGGTAGACGTGGGCTGGCGCTGGCCGCGCAAAATGTTGCGACGAGCCGTCGCCGGGCTGACTTCATCACGACCGTTCCGAAGCCCAAAAAGTGCAAGACGAGCCAGGGCGAACTGCACCTCGACGATTAAAGGGACTGGGACTCTCAACAGCAAATCAACAGTACGAGTCCATCATCGACCAAGTGCGCGGCGCGGTGGACCTCTTGACAGGGAAGCCGCACCTTCACAATAGATGAAATCCACGATTGAGGCAGCAACGAAATTCATCTATCCATATCTTTGGCCAAAACTAAGCATTTTGTTGTGCGCACAAGCGATGACGAATCTTGACCCGACCCCAGGCGAAGCTGTCCTCGCCCCTACGCTGGCACGGTCGCAGCCGGTGCATGGCGAAGTTGATTCCGTGCGCTGTCTCGTGCGCGAAGCTACGCGCAACGATCACCTGCGCATAGACCGGGCGATGTCCAGCCTGCAACTTACCGATCGGGTCAGTTATAGCATTTTTCTCAATGTTCATTACAGAGCGCTGCGTGCGCTTGCCGGTCGGTGGCGCGCCCGCGATCAAGCGGATTTTTCTGTTTTGTCACTTTGTCTGGTCGACGATTTACAAACGCTGGAGTGCCCGGTTAGCCGCTTGGTGGGGACTGCACGGAGAGCAGAACCCAACTTGCTGCACCAGTGGGGAATCGCCTATGTGATTCGGGGATCGCGGCTGGGCGGAGCGATTTTGCGCCAACGCGTGCCGGCCACCTATCCCACATCGTACCTGGCCTACGCACTAAATATCACTTGGCCGGAGTTTTTGAAACAGTTCGATCACGAGACGCAAGCGATTGACCGGGAGGCACACGGGCAGATTATCCGCGGCGCCAAACAGGCCTTCGAGGCATTCACGGCTGCGGCGGTCAGCTTTGGGCTTCGCAATGAGTGATATCGATGAGCCGCCAGATCTCACGCTCTGCGACCGTGAGCCCATCACTCGTCTGGAGCGAATCCAATCCTTTGGCTTCTTATTGGCGATGTCCAAAGATTGGACTGTTGTCCGCGCCTCCGCCAACCTCGGCATGCTCCTCGGTATCGAAGCCGTGGCCGCAATCGGCGCCAAATTGGTCGATTTGGTCGATCGTCACGCGCTGCACAACATTCGCAATCGAATGGCCTTTCTAGTCGCCGCTCAGGGGATCGAACGGCTGTACGGGATGCCCTTGGTACCAGGGAAGCGCTTCGACATCGCCGTTCATTACGCCAACTCGATGATCGTCTTGGAAGGCGAGCCCACGAGTCTTGATGAGGGCATGGAGGTAGCCTCGCTCGTTCGGGCCATGGTGGTCCGCCTCGGTACGCAGCAAACTTTGGAAGCGTTTCATCGAGATGCTGCGCGTCAGGTCCGGCTCTTGACCGGCTTCGATCGCGTCATGATTTATCGGTTCGATCAAGGAGGTGCCGGAGAAGTAATTGCCGAGTCCCTGACCAGCGGCATGGAAGCCTACTTAGGCCTTCACTATCCGGCGTCAGATATACCGGCTCAGGCGCGAGCTCTGTACTTACGTAATCCCTTTCGAATAATTGCCGATGTGGATGCGCCCACGGTGGTGCTGCTACCTGTTGAAGCGGGCGTTGAACCACTCGATCAGTCCCTGGCGTTCACGCGGGCGGTTTCACCCGTCCATATCGAGTATCTTCGCAACATGGGCGTCGCGGCTTCGCTGTCGATCTCGATCATCGTTGACGGCGCACTCTGGGGACTGGTCGCATGTCACCATCGCACCCCTCGTTTGAAGAGCTTTGTGATACGAACGGCAACTGAGCTCTTCGGACAGATGTATTCGATGAAGCTCGAACGACGGTTGCGGCGTTTTGATACCGCGGTTGAGCGCAAGGCACAAGAACTAGTTGATCGCATTGGCGAGTCGATTGCCCCGGACGAAATGCTACTGAGCGATGCCGACTGGTGGCGCGCGGCCATCGGCGACTTGATTGAATGCGACGGCGTCGCGGTCGCCTTCCGCGGCCTTCTGTCGATGAGCGGCGACACGCCACCTCGCTCCGATATCGAAGCCCTCGTGCAGCGCCTCAATTCGATGAGTTCACAGCGGGTCTTCACCGCCGATCATCTGGCAGCTTTGTATCCTGAAGCGGCGCTCCATGTCGATAGAGCCGCCGGCGTGTTGTCCATACCCATTTCGCACTCTCCACAAGACTACATTTTATTGTTCAGGCGCGAGCGCTTACAAGCCATTACCTGGGCTGGTAATCCGGAAAAGCCCACCTCAAAAACTGACGATGGGCTGCGACTGTCGCCTCGCAAGAGCTTTGAGGCGTTCCGAACGATCAGTCGCGGTCGTGCGTTGCCGTTCACCGAACAAAATCGACGAACTGCAAGCGCCCTGCGCTCCGCGCTCATCGATGTCATCCTAGGGTTCTCCCGTCACGGTGACGAGGAGTTCATAAAGACCGCGCAGCGCCAGGAATTGCTCATTGCAGAGCTAAATCATCGAGCTCGAAACATCTTTGGCCTCATTCGAGGTCTGATCAATCAGGGTGGAACGGAAAATGCCAGTGTTGCCGCCTATGTGCAATCCCTGAACGGTCGAATTCAGTCACTGGCACGCGCGCACGATCAGATCACACGCGTGAATTGGGGCCCGGGGAGGCTCTGCGTGCTATTCGATCAGGAGCTTCGCGCCTATATTCCGCAGCAACAGGAGCGGTTCATTCTTCGTGGTCCGGAGGCTCTTCTTCATCCGCAGGCTTTCTCGACACTGTCTTTGGTGGTTCACGAACTCGTGACTAATTCAGTCAAATATGGCTCGTTGTCAGGTCAGGGAAGCGTCGTAGTTACTCTCGAACTCAAAGCTGGCGATGGGTTGTACATCCAGTGGCGGGAAACCGGTGGCCCGGCGGTACAAACGCCGCGGCGTCGAGGCTTCGGATCCGTGATCGTCGAACGAGTTATACCCTTTGATTTGAAAGGCACCGCGCAAATTCGTTATGAACCTGGTGGAGTGGAGGCGGATTTTTTCGTTCCCGAGGAGCACATCGCCGCTGAGTCTGCCACCCCGCCGGAGCTTGATCGCGGTTCATCTTCCGTGAGGACAGTAGTCTCGGCCGATCCAGAGCAGCAACGGCCGCTTGAAGGACGGGCTGTACTGCTTGTCGAAGACAACCTAATTCTAGCGCTGGATGCCGAGGATCTCTTGCATCGTCTAGGCGCCAATGCCGTTTTTTTGGCATCGACGATCCACGATGCGGCGCTCATTCTTAGAAACGAACGGATCGATTTCGCGTTGCTCGACGTGCACGTTGGTAAGGATACGAGTCTGGAATTTGCGTTGTCGGTTCGCGACTCCAAGATCGCGTATGTTTTCGCAACGGGCCATGGAGAAAATGTCAGTCTTGGGCCGCAGCATGCCTCGGCGTGCGTCGTTTCAAAGCCCTATGGAAGACTGGAGATGATCTCCGTCATCGATAAAGCGCTGGGTGGTATATCCTTCCCCACCCCTGGGCTATCAACTTAGTCGGTTAGGCGACCGCGAATATCAGCTTCGTGTGAGCCTCAACGGCGGCCACGGGCCGGTCTTGCCGATCGGAGACCCACGACTATAAGGCTATAGCCCGGGATCCCGCACGTTGAATGTCCCTACCGAGCCTTACGTTGCCCACATACCGTGAAAACTCACGCGCTAATCACACTTGGCATCAGCATTCGCACCATAAGGGTGCCCCAGTCCGCAGCCAGCGATTACCTCGCGCCGAAGTCGCCGTTCGCTATCGACGCCTTCGCGTTATTGAGGACCGTTCGGTCGTCGCTACGTAAGCGGTGGTTCGTGCCCAATGGTCGCATTGGCTGGCGTTGGCTGGTATGACGGTGTTTTTCACACGATAATCGCACGCAGCACCGGCCTTCGCCCGCAACGCCCTGATTCAAAAAGGTTTGCCTAACGCCGGCGATCTATTCGATTCCCATCGCCCGCTCCATTCTCAGGCAACGCACGGCCTCGAGATTCGGTCAGGACATCGATCCGATGGGAAAGTCCTGGGAATCGACGCCGAGCCACGAGAGGTCGAGAGGCGGTCCAGGCTCACATGGCCGGATTCGAAGTGTGTGGGTCGCCCTGTAAGCCACTACTTCCCGCGAGGGAGACCTGGTTCACAACAGCTTCTTGCAGCCTTCGCGGCAAGTAACTGGGCATCCGCCCGTTCGATAAGGTCTTGCCATCCCTTGGCGGCATCGGCTCCGAACGCAACTCCGACGCTGGCTCCGACGTTGAGCCTGAGAGACCCCACGCGAAACGGTGATTGCTCTGCGGCAAGAACCTTCTCCGCCATCGCACTCGCATCCGCGCGCTCGCCCATGCCGGCCAATGCTATGGCGAACTCGTCACCACCCAGCCTTGCCACTGCATCTGTTGCGCGCACGAGGTGTACCAGGCGTTGTGCAAAGAGTCGCAGCACCTCGTCGCCTACGGAGTGCCCGTGTTTATCATTGACTGGTTTGAAATAGTCGAGGTCGATGTAGAGCAAGGCAAGCTTCGCTCCAGCTCCTTCTCGCAAAGCGCGCTCCAGATAATTCTCAAAGCCGGTCCGGTTCAAAAGCCCCGTGAGTGGATCACGAAGAGCCATTTCCTTGAGACGCAGCTCCTCACGCTTTTGCAGCGTAATATCCTGGGCTACGGTCACCAGTCCATCGATTTCACCCGTGTCCAACCGCACAGGTATGTAGCTGATGGACTCATATTTCGTGCCCTCGGATGCCGGATAGTCCAGCTCAAAGCTGATGACCTCGCCTGCCGAGGCTCGTTGTAAATATGGCGAGCGGCGCCCGAATTCTACCGGACCCATCACTTCTTCGGGGGTGCGCCCGATGAGGCTCTCGCGTGGGACATCCCACCGGCGCTCGAACGCACCATTTGCCAGGCGATAACGATGATCCCCACCTAATACCGCAACCCTCGCGGGAATCGCCTCGGTCACGGAGTGCAGAATGGCGGTCCTACGCAAGAGCTCGCTTTCCGCCTCCTTGAGCTTGGTCACTTCGGTGACCTGAACCAGGAAGCCGACCACTGCTCCGTCGACTTTGTCCGGTATGTAGCTGGCCAAGCTGTGGCGCTGGGTTCCGTCGGGGCCTGGGACAATCCGCTCGAAAGTCTGTTCTTCGCCTCGAAGGGCGCCGTTGATGTAGGGCTCATTCAGCGCGAAGAGTTCAGGGCCGAGAAGATCGCGGATCGACGTTCCCAGAAGAGTCGCCGGATCTTTCCCGAACCATCTTTGATAGGCTTGATTTGCGAAGCGGCAGAGAAGGTCCTTATCCCAGTAGGCCAGCATGGCGGGCACGTGGTCAACCACGCGGAGTAAGTATTCCGAAGCGTTTCGATCACCGCTTTCATTCATATGCAATTGCGCATTCGGATCGCCGTCCGCCCCGGCAGACTCCCTGATTTTCACCCGAATATCTTGCCCCTCGACCCACGCGCATGAAATAAGTAATTCCCGCAGAGCATCCGCACCGAAAAAATGTCGGGGCCCATCGGCGGCTGCAAAGCAGGCAGATTCGGCACTGGAATGTCGGGTTTTGGCCGGCAACCGATTGACGCACCGCACTTATCCGTGAGTTGTGCAGGGAACAAGACGACATACTTGCGGAGTCTCGAATCTCGCTCAGGAGCGTCAAATGGCGCTCTTACGCAAACGCTGCCTTGAGGCGGTCGGGTGGAGTACTGCGTAAAAGTACGGATTGACCTGAGCAACGCATCAACGATCCTAGTTGAGCATCATTGGAGGTCTAAATGAACGCTCATGCAAGATACACCTTCTTGGCGATCATCGTTGCCATGATCCTTTTCGTCCTGGCAGCCGTCCCGGCGCGTGCGCTGGATATATCCCGCTACACAGGTGTCCAGCTATACATGCGTTTTTGCTCCAGCTGCCATGGCAACAACGCGCGTGGCGATGGGCCCGTGGCGAAAGATTTCAAGATTGAGGTGCCCGACCTCACGCGCATTGCTCACCGTCACGGCGGTGTTTTTCCGTCGGAGCAAATCCAAAAGATCATCGACGGCCGCAAAACTCTGCCGCCCCATGGGTCCCGGGAAATGCCGGTGTGGGGCTTCGAGTTCTATCGGGAAAATGAGAATACCGGGAATCCGGACCCGCAGGGCCGCACCGCTGATCTCGTGATGCGCCTGACCGAATATCTGCAGACCATTCAGATCGAATAGGGTCATTTCATCGACCCGACCATGGTGTAGATTCTAGCGACCGGTCAATCGGGTCACCCGTGTCTATCGGGCGCATGTTTTCGCTGCACTGACCAAGTCGCTGGCTCGTCGTCTTTGTCGGCTTCGGCCGCCGCCGCCGTCGCGTGCACCTTGCCGGGCTTGTGGTGGGCGGGCGCGTAGATCGCATAGACCTGCATTGGCGTCGCCCCGATATTGGTGATGTTGTGCCAAGTCCCCGCCGGAACGAGGACGCACCAACCATCTGACACTTCCTTTTCAAAAGTCAGTTTGTCCTTCGCGGCTCCCATCTGCACTCGGCCGCTACCCGCCTCGAGGCGCAAGAACTGATCGGTCTCAGGATGTGCTTCGAGGCCAATGTCGCCTCCGGCAGGGATCGACATCAGCGTCACCTGCAAATAGCGCCCGCTCCAGGCGACTGAACGATAATTTGCATTTTCCTTCGTGGCGCCTTCAATGTCGAACGATTGCGGCTGTGGTCCAATGTCTTTGATCCTGTCGGCAGTGCCCATGATTGGTCTCCCCAAGATTGCGCCGATGCACTGTCGCGTATTGCCTCGGCAATTCGTTGTTCATCGCGATGCCAATACTTTGGCACCAGGATGCCGGGCTGGAATCCCGCTGTGGTGGTGGCGCCTCTCACGTTTTTCGCGAAGTTACCAGCAGCAGGATTCCGCCTACCACGGCACCCAGTCCCGCCCACACCGGAATGTTCACCCGCTGCTTCTCATGCACGGCCAGATGCACGTCCCCGATGTCGGCAGTGTGGGTCTCCTTCGTATAGCTGAACCCGCCGTAGAAGAGCGCGATTCCACCGCCGACGATCAATAGAATGGCCGCCAACTTCAATGTGTTCATCAAAACCTCCCGAAGATGTCCATTGTCTATATTGTTGCTTCCCCTACGCATAGCTTGCGGGGGCTGATGACCTGCCGATCGTGTGACAACGCTGTGAACAGATGTATAGCCCCCGCCCCAAACCAATGCGACTGGCGGACGCCGAGTGCCGCCAGAACGGCTGAAATATTTCACCCATCCTGTCCTCAGCGACCGGCTCGCCGGCGTTCCATACCTCCAAGATCAAATGGCTTTCATCGGTATGAGCGGTGAACTTCGCCAGCCTTGATTCCCAATTGGAGGTCTTCTCCGTGACTCGCATCACCGCCGCGAAGCCCATCCCGGTGGTTTCGGGCAACACGGCCGGCAGCGTGGGCACGGCGTCGATGTGGCCAATGGAGGCTACCGCCTTGGAGATGTCCTGCAGGATTTCATCCATGGATCAAACGAGCCTCCGTGGCGGGGTGGGTCGATACGGATTTGGGAAGGACCCGACCGGCGAAATTGGCCCCGTCCCTGATCATGGACCGTGGAAACGCAGGCCGCCGAAGAACCAGAGCGCCAAAAGAATGATCAACACCAAACCCAGCGCGCCGCCCAACCCCGATCCTCCATACTGGCGGTAGCCGTAGTAGCCGCCGCCGCCGCCTAGCAACAGGATGATCACGACTATGAGCAAAATTGTTCCCATCTCCCACCTTCCCTGCCGACCCCGGATGGAATCTTTGCCGTTGAATGGTTCGAACCGCGAAGCGAGGGCGCCGCACAAAAATCAATTGCGCCTATGGCAATTAAATACTCACCGACCGCTTGGCTTCCATCCGTATAAACCCCTACAGGCACGGTATCGGACACACTGCAACGGTCGTGGTGTCAGGGGCCCAAACGGTGGCTCGAGGGTGACGACCGTCATCTGCGCCGTGCCGGGCGGAATGTTCCTGGATGTGCTCCTCTTTGCCTTGGGGTGCACTACCCCAGGGACGTGCTTGCGGCATCGGCAGCGGGGGTAACGTGGCTGGCCTTGTGACTGGTGGCCGTTGACACGTGGTGGTACCGGCGCGGTCGGCGTCACAATAATGTTGCTGGATAGCGAATAGTCTGGCTTTACGCCGTTCGCCGGTTGAAAAAAGCGAAAAGTCCGTAAGGAATCGAACCATCAATCGACCCACGGGACCGGATGACTCTTCAAGTAGCCGCCGACGGCCTCACCCACGGTGGGAAAGAATCGCTCCTCGCCTACCCTGGCGAACAGTCCGAAGCGTTTTAGTTTGTCCTTGACCGGATCCTTCATTTCGGCAAAACACAGTTCTATTCCCGCGGCGGCCAAGGTGTCTTCTAGTTCACTCAAAACATCGGCGGCCGTCACGTCGATGCTGGTGACCGGTTCTGCCGTCACGACGAACCACACGACCGGCGTTGGCGAATCCGCTACGGCGTCGAGCACTCGGCTCCGAAACAACTCGGCGTTCGCGAAGAACAGAGGCGCATCCCATCGGAACAGAACCAATCCTGGCACGACTCGAGCCTCTGGATACCGGGTGATGTCGTGGTATCCCTTCAAGTCCGCGACCCGGCCCAAGATGGCGTAATGGGGACGCCAGCCGTCCCAGAGAAACTCTAGGACTGCGATTCCGACCGCGAGTCCGATGCCGGGAACGGCCCCGAACACCGCAACGCCTATCGTGCAACTGATCGATAACCAGAATTCCCAGCGCTGGACCCGGTAGATCCGGCGCAAGTCAACGATCTCGATGAGCGAAACAGCCGATGCCATGACCACCGCGGCCAGTGTGGCCGAGGGAAGACTCTCGAGCAGGTTTGGCGCAACCAGCACCAAGGTTGCGACTGCCAATGCTCCCACGACTCCCGTCAATTGCGTTTTTGCGCCTGACGCGGCGGCCACTGGGGTTCGAGACGCGCTGCCACTGATCGGAAGTCCCTGAAACAGCCCCACCGCCAAGTTCGCTGCACCTAATCCCACCATTTCCTGGTTCGGATCAACGAAGGATGCGGCGCGGGCTGCATAGGCCCGAGACAATACACTCGTATCGGCAAATGACACGAGAGCCACGGCAACACCCCCAAACAGTACCGGAGCGAAGTCAGTCGAAGTCATCCAAGGGAACGAGATGGGGGGCAGCCCCTGGGGCAAGGTCCCGAGAACCGCCACGCCGGCACGCGCGGCGAGGTCGAAGACCGCAACCACAATGGAGGTTCCAGCGACCGCCGTCAGTGCCCCGGGTATGTACCGACTGCGCTTGAGCGCCAGAACCAGCACGAGCGTTCCGGCCCCCAATGACAGTGATACCCAATTCATGCGGCCCGCCACCACGGCCCGAAACAAGGCCGACAATTCGTTGAACTGCCCCCTGTCGCCGAACGATACGCCCAGCATTGACGGCAATTGGCTGACCAGCACTGTCAGGGCGATGCCGTTCATGTAGCCGTAGCGGATGGGCTTGGACAGCAAATCGGTGATGAAACCCAATCGAGCCAAGCCGGCGATGAGGCAGAATGCGCCGGAGACCAGCGCCATCATGCCCGCGAGGGCGATCGCGCGTTCCGGATCACCCCTGGACAAAGGCAGTGTCACTGCCAGTACCAGGGTGACCAGCGAGGAATCCGGCCCCAACACGAGAATGCGACTTGGCCCAAACAGGGCATAGGCAAGAAGCCCGACGATTGTCGCGTAAAGACCGCAAATCGCCGGCACACCCGATGCAACGGCGTAGGCAATTCCGACCGGTATCAGAACCGCGGTCAGTACCAAACCGGCGAGGATGTCATGCCAAAGCCATTTGACTTGGTAGGTCCGAACCGTCTGCAATCCGGGAAGCCATCTGGCCCATCCGATCTGCGATGAACTCCGTGCACCCCGGGGGATACGACCAGGCACCAAGGGTGGCAACGAAGCGCGCATAGTGTCAGTGTTCCATCGTGCAACCCCTGTTCGTGGCGTCGCGCCTCGATAGGGTCCATGCGGGCGGCACGTCGCGCCGGGAAGTGGCCGAACATTACGCCGATCCCAGCCGAGAAAGCCAGTGCCGAAAGATTGATCGCGGCGTCAATGACGCGCGGGCCATCAAGGCGGCCCACATCGGCATCGCCATGGGCGGCCGCGGTGGCGACGTCGCCCGCCGCGTGACCCCAAAGCCCGCTGCTGCTGCAGAGCATCATCCCACTGGCGATACGCGCCGGCATACTCATGAGCGCATCGCGAATGAGCGCGGCAGAGACCGTTCGCGTGAACTTGCGGTCTGCCTGGTCGCCCGCTGTCCGGCGCAATGGCATAGCGCTACGTGGATCCCCTCATATTCACAACAGCCACGACGTCTCATGATGAGTTGCCGCGAGCATCGAGAGTGAGTCGTGTCGGTGCGGAGTCGTGTCGGTGCGCTGCCCGACAGATGCCTGCCCGTCAATGTGGTTCATCGGGGGAGATACGCTCATGCAATTGCGTTGTCTGCACATTCCAATGGCCGCGATCGTATTGTTCTCCAGCCCTGCTTTTGCGGCGGACGAATTGATGACAGCTGCGCAGGCGCAGTTCAAACCGATTCCGGAGAATCCGCCTGCGTTGCCCGGAAATCCTGCGACCCCTCAGAAGCTGCAGCTCGGCAAGATGCTCTATTTCGATCCGCGGCTGTCCGCCAGCCACGCAATCAGCTGCAATTCCTGTCACAGCGTCGGCCTCGGCGGTGTGGATGCCCAGGAGACTTCAATTGGACATCACTGGCAGCGGGGCGGGCGCAACGCGCCAACTGTATTCAACGCGGTGTTCAACACTGCGCAGTTTTGGGACGGACGCGCGAAGGATCTCGAAGCCCAGGCTGGAGGCCCGATTGTAAACCCGATCGAAATGGCCTCTCCAACCGCTCACGTCGCAGAGCAGCTCGCAGCCATACCCGGATATGTCACCGCGTTCCGGGCGGCGTTTCCCGGCACCACGGATCCGGTGACTCTTGAAAACGCACAGCGGGCGATCGCGGTATTCGAGGCTACGCTCATCACCCCGAATGCCCCGTTCGACAAGTATCTCAAGGGCGATGCAGCCGCCCTGACATTGACGCAGAAAAGCGGTCTGAAACTGTTCGTGTCCAAGGGTTGCGCGGCCTGCCACAACGGCATCAACGTCGGCGGCGGCCAATATGCGCCATTCGGCGTGCTTGAAAAACCTGGTGCCTCGTTTCTGCCACCCACAGACAAGGGCCGATTCATGGTGACGAAAACCGCCAGCGACGAGTACGTGTTCAAGGTGCCCACGCTGCGCAATATCGCCCTGACGGCACCCTACTTTCATACCGGCAAATCCTGGGATTTGCGTCAGGCGGTGGCCGTCATGGGCACGAGCCAGCTGGGTGCTCAGCTCACCGCGGAGGAGATCGATCAGATCACCGCATTTCTCGGCGCCCTGACGGGCGACCAACCGAAAGTCGCGTACCCGACGCTCCCGCCCAGCGTCGCGGAAACGCCGCAGCCTGAACGCTGAACCTACCACCGATGGTCGACCTCACGTTCCAGGATTTGAAACAGGAATTCGGAAACGGAGGGAAGATCATGAAAACAACCAGCATCTGCGATGTTGCTGCGGGCGTAGCGTGCGCCAGTTGCCGCGGTGCCTCGCCCAAGGATACCGGCAAGCATGCCACGACCGGAAAGTAGATATTGCCCATGGCACCATCCGGGGCAGTCTCCCAAGGTCAAAAGCAAAGCCAATTGTGCGGCATGTCATCTGGATGCCGAGGCCGGAACGTTTGAAGATTCCGCCATGCGCGTGTCGCGCTGACTTGGTTGGAATCCCATGGCCGGCGTCTCGAGATTGCGGCCGTCAATCCAATTCGAAGTTGCATTGCTTCAACGGCACCAAACGGGTTTTATTCCAATACTTGTGACCCAGATAAAACACGACGAAGCCCGGAATCATCAGGTAGCCGGTGATGAAGTCGAACCAGGAGAATACGGGTGTCTGGAACACGCTGATATTGGCGCCGAACAGCACGACGACGAACAGCACCATGGCGAGCCAGGGTCCGTAGGGGAAGAATTTCGCTTTGAACTTGAGGTCATCGAGGCTGCGGCCTTGCGCGACCCAGGCCTTGCGAAAGCGCAGGTGGCAGATCGCGATGCCCAGCCAGATCAGAAAGCCGCTCAGTCCCGAGGCGTTGTAGAAAACTTGATAGATTCGCTGGTCGCCCACGACGCTGGCGAAAAACGCCAGGGCGCTGACCAGGCCGGTGGCGCACAGCGCCACCACGGGCACGCCGCTCCGGTTGAGCTTGCCGAACACCTTGGGCGCCTTTTTGCTGTGAGACATCGCATACAACATGCGCGATGCCACGTACATCGACGAGTTGCCGCATGACAGGACCGAGGACAGGATCACGGCGTTCATGAGATTGCCGGCGTAATAACCGAAATGCGGCAGGTGTTCGAAGATCATGGTGAAAGGCGAGTAGGCGATGTGGCTCTCGTCGCCGTGCAGCAGGTTGGGGTTGGTGTAAGCGATCAGGGTGCCGACCACGAAAATCGAGCCGATGTAGAACAACAGAATGCGCCAGAACACGGTGCGGATGGCCCTGGGGACGTTCTTGCTCGGGTTGGCCGTCTCGGCGGCGGCGAGTCCGACGCCCTCCGTCCCCTGGAAGGAGAAACCGGCGACCAGAAACACCGTCAGCACCGAGGTCAGGCCGCCCACGAAGGGCGCCCGGGTGCCGGTTTTGGCGTCCGCCAGCGTCCAATTTTGAAAGCCGATATGCTGGCCGCCGATCATGCCCGTGATCATCAGGGCGCCGACCGCCAAGAAGATGATCACCGTCACGACTTTGATGCCGGCGAACCAGTATTCAGCCTCCGCATAGGCTCTGACCGAGAGCAGGTTCAGCACCAACAGAACGGAGAAAAAGCCGACGGCCCAGAGCGTGGAGTTCGAATGAGGAAACCAGAACTTCACGATGAGCGCGCCCGCGACCAATTCAGCGGCCAGCGTGATGGACCAACTGAACCAATAATTCCAGCCCACCGCGAATCCCAGCGACGGATCGACGAAGCGTTCCGCATAGGCTTCGAATGAGCCGGGAATGGGTAATTGGGTGGCCATCTCACCGAGCGACTGCATCATGCAGTACACCGCGATACCCATGATGGCGTAAGCCATGAGTGCGCCGCCGGGGCCCGCCTGGGCAATTGCGCCGCCGCTGGCGAAGAACAATCCGGTGCCGATGGCGCCGCCGATCGCGATCATGCTGAGCTGCCGGGTGCCGATGCCGCGCTCGAGCTCTCGCGTTTCACTTGACGGCATGCGGGTATCCTGAATGGGTGCGGGAGAGTCGAGTGACGCGGGGTGCTTGTTCTCAGGCCAACTTAATGCAGTAGCATGAGGAACACAAGCCGCGGCCGGCTGTCCTTGGTCGCGGTGGCGCGGTGGCGCGGTGGCGCGGTGGCGAGCGAGGTGACGGAGTGTCGAGCCGGGTGAATGTCTTGGCGGAAGAATTGATCGAGTCGGTGCTCGCCAAGCTGAATTTATCGCAGCGTCCCGCGCCGACCCTGGAGAGTCTGAAGACTCTGTACTCGGCCTGGTGCCGCCGTGTGCCGTTCGACAATATCCGCAAATTGATCCACCTGCGAAACGGCAATCCGGGGCCGCTGCCGGGCGACCACGCGGCGGAATTCTTCGATCATTGGCTGCGCTTCGGCAGCGGCGGTACCTGCTGGGCCGGCAATGGCGCGCTGCAGACCTTGTTGCATGCCTTGGGGTTCGATGCGCGGCGCGCGGTCGCGACCATGCTGGTGACTCCCGACTCGCCGCCGAATCACGGCAGCGTGACGGTTGATTTTGGCCGGCAGCGGTATGTGGTCGATGCGTCCATCCTGCACGAGGAGCCCTTGCTGCTCGATGAGGGGTTGCCGGCCGCCGACCTTCCCGCCTGGGCCGTGAAGCTCGCGTTTCGCGGCGGACATTGGGCTATCCGCTGGCGGCCTTTGCACATACCCGAGGGGATCGACTGCCGCATCGAGGCGTTCGATGCCGGGGCCGTGATATTTCGCGAGCGCCACGAAAAATCGACAAGCTTCAGTCCGTTCAATCACGAGTTGCGCGTGCGCTTGAATCGCGGCGACTCGGTCATCGGCGCGGCATTGGGGCAGCGGTTGGAGTTCGCGGCGCACGGCGTGGCTTCGCAGCGGCCGTTGCAGGGGCAGGAGAGGCTGCGATTTCTCATTGAGGAAATCGGCATTCATGAGGCGCTGGCTCGGGCGCTGCCGGCGGATTTGCCGACGTCGGGTTAGGGAGGGCGTGTTGGGCCGGTTCCGCCCTTTGTCAATCATGTTGAAGGTGGGGTCCGGCCGGGGTTGCATGCTGGCATCATGGCGGGGTCGGTGATTCGGACTCAAGCGAGGTGTTTCCGTGGACGGCGGCAATGCATTCATCGAACTGCGTGACCGGCTGCTGCAAGAGGGAGTCCCCCAGCACCAGGCCGTGGAGGCGTTTCAATGGCCGGCCATCCGGCATTTCAATTGGGCCAGCGATTACTTCGACCGCATCGCGCTGGGAAATGGCCGGCCGGCGCTGCGGGTGGTGGACGATGCCGGCCTCGACCAGGTATTGAGCTTCGCCGAGCTCGCCCGGCGTTCCAATCAAGTCGCTAATTTTCTCGCCTTGCAGGGGGTCGGCGCGGGCGATCGCGTATTGATCATGCTCGGCAATGTGGTGGCCCTGTGGGAGACCATGCTGGCGGCCATCAAGTTGGGCGCGGTCATGATTCCGGCAACGACGCTGCTGCAAAAGGCGGATATCAG
>Ga0134126_10005749_pt1 | contig 15515 bp, 11 predicted proteins | sample KB31752_FD_96881 | JGI IMG/M metagenome (GOLD analysis project Ga0134126, IMG submission 96881) | Terrestrial soil microbial communities with excess Nitrogen fertilizer from Kellogg Biological Station, Michigan, USA - KB3-175-2 | ecosystem: Environmental > Terrestrial > Soil > Unclassified ...
CCAGCTGCACGGTCGAGCCGATCTTCAAGGTCCCGCCATCGGGCTTTTCCTGCCCCGTCAGCATGCGGAACAGGGTGGTCTTGCCTGCGCCATTGGCGCCGATCACGCCCACGATGCCACCGGCCGGCAGCTTGAAGTTGATGCCTTCATAGAGAAGCCGGTCGCCATAGCCCTTGCTGAGATTTTCCGCCTCGATGACCAGATCGCCCAGCCGCTCAGCCACCGGAATCATGATGGTGGCCGTGCCCTGGCGCTGCTCCTGGGATTTCTTCAACAGTTCTTCATAGGAATTGATGCGCGCCTTGGACTTGGCCTGGCGCGCCTTGGGTGACTGTTTGATCCATTCGCGTTCGCGCGCGATGGTGCGCTGCTGGGCGGCTTCCTCGTTGCTTTCCTGCTTCAAGCGCTTTTCCTGGATTTCCAGGAAGGAGGAATAATTGCCCTCGTGCGGAATGCCCTTGCCGCGGTCCAGTTCCAGGATCCAGCTGGTGACATTGTCCAGGAAGTAACGGTCGTGGGTGACCAGGATGACGCAGCCTTTGTATTCGCGCAGCGTCGCTTCCAGCCATTCCACCGACTCCGCGTCCAGATGGTTGGTGGGCTCGTCCAGCAGCAGAATATTGGGCGCATCCAGCAGCAGCCGGCACAGCGCGACGCGGCGGCGCTCACCGCCCGACAGGGTCTCGACCCTTGCATCGCCGTCGGGACAGCGCAGCGCGTCCATGGCCTGGTCCACCTTGGAATCCAGTTCCCACAGCCCTTGCGCCTCGATCTCGTCCTGCAATTTCGCCATCTCATCGGCGGTCTCGTCGGTATAATTGCTGGCGATCTCGTTATAGCGATCGATCAGCGCCTGCTTGGCGGCGACGCCTTCCATAACGTTTTCCCTAACATTCTTATCGGCATCGAGAGGCGGCTCCTGGGAGAGATAGCCCATGCGCACGCCATTGGCGGCCCAGGCCTCGCCGGTGAACTCCTTGTCCATCCCTGCCATGATCTTCATCAGGGTGGACTTGCCGGCGCCGTTGATGCCGACGATGCCGATCTTGGCGCCGGGGTAGAAGCTCAGCCAGATGTCCTTCAACACCTGCTTGCCGCCCGGATAGGTCTTGGAGAGACCCTTCATCACATAAACAAATTGCGGCCCGGCCATGCTGGGGTTCCTTTGGACATCGTGTGGAAGCGGGCGGTTTTAACCCACCAGCGGCTGCTTTTGGAAGTGCGGGGAAAACCGGCCTTTGACGACGGTCCGGCTCACGTCTAAGCGCTTACGCGCCTAAAACTTGAACTTGACGCGGCTGAGCGCCGAGACCGACGTCGCGCCGGGCTGGCCCTGGAAGTTGGTCTGGTAGGCCGCGTTGGTCTGCAGCGCTACCGCGCCGCCCAGGAAGTTGGTCACATAACCCAGCTGGAAATCGTTTTCGGTGGCGCGCACGCCAGGGCGCACCGGCGACACACCCTGCGCCACGATCAATGGCAGATCGTTGGAGGCCGAAAGTCCGGCCAGGCTGCCCGCCAGGGAAGGCGCCGGACGCGAGAAGGACAGTCCCAAGGCATCATCGCCAAACAGGCCATGCTTGGTGATGGCGAAGGCAAAGGACTGTTCGTGCAGATTGGCGGCCGGGGTCAGACGCTGATCGAGCTGCGTCATGCCCTCACTGAACGAGGCGGTAGTGACCCAGCCGCGCCCCAGGTCCATATGCGCGGAGGCCGTCAGCGCCTGGGTACTGGCCCTGGGCGCGATGCCGGCGGCGTTGCCGAAACCCAGCGGCACACCAGAACGCTCGCTGACGATCCCCGAAATATCCAGGCCCAGCGCCCGCGACGGATCGAAGGAAATACCGCCCAGAAGCGACTTGCTCTGGCTGGCATCATAGGTCAGTGCAAGCGGGCCGGTCGGCGCACCAGCGTCGAACTTGAAACGATCCAGACGCTCGCTGGAAATCGCCACGCCGGCGCGCAGGCGCAAATCGGCAGACGGCATGAAGGTCACGCCGCTGTAGCGCCCGCCATTGGCCAGCGACAGATAGGGCGCGGTGACGGCGGAGAGGAAGGGCTGGTCCTGTCCGGTAAAACGGCCGGCCAGATCCAGGCCCTGCCCGCTGTCCAGCGCCAAATTCGGGCCGAGCAGCACGCTGGAGGCAAAAGATGGCGGCGTCAGTCCCGTCGGACTGCCAGTCAAGGTGGTGGCGACACTGGTCTGCACATCGCCGCCGGCCACGCCGGGCGCGGAGAGTTCGTAGGCCGAGATCGCCTTGGACGTGCCGAAGGACTGAAGGCTGGGGGCAAGATCAGCGGCGTGCGCCAGCGTGCCCACTGCCGACAAGGCAGCGAACCCCGCGGCAATCACCGCAGCGTGCGCGAGCTTTCCCATGACCGAACCCCTATTCGGGGGCCCCTCTGCTAGTGGCAAGAAATTATCAGGCCAGGCGGTTCCGGTCCAAGGAAAACAAGGCTTTTAGTGCGGCTTTCCGGCCACAGCCGGGGCTTACAATCCCGCAAGGTTGCAACTTTGTTACACTGCCTCAGGCGGCCTTGGCGGGCCTGATCAGCTCCAGGATCCGGCGCAGATCCTCGGGCTGGAAGGGCTTCTGCAGCACCGGCCGGCCGCGGTGGCGCTCGGGGATGCCCCGCTCGCCATAGCCTGTGGCGAAAGCGAAGGGAATCCCCCGGGCGGCCAGGGTATCGGCGAAATCGAACACGCTGCGGCCGTTCAGGTGCACATCCAGCACGGCCATGCCGTAATCCGGCTCCAGGGTCATCGCCTCGTCCAGATGCCCGACCACCCCGGCGACCTCGTAGCCGAATTCCGTGACAACATCCTCCATGAACAGGGCGACGACGATCTCGTCCTCCACGATCAACACGCGATCCTTGCCGGTCATGGGAGAGATCCTTTGCTCGAGCCTGTCACAGTTTCATGTCCCAGGTGCAGATCAGCCCTTCGGGACGGAAATCGAGCTGGACCCGGCCGGAAATCTCCCGCGCCAGGCCATATTCGATCAACCGGAGGCCGAAGCCACGCCGCTCGGGCTGGGCGACCTGCGGCCCGCCGCGCTCTTCCCAGACCAGCTTCAGCCGCTGGTCCGGCGAGATGGTCCAGCTCACATGCACGGTGCCGGTGGCGTTGGAGAAAGCACCGTAGGTCGCCGCATTGCTGGCAAGCTCGTGAAAAGCCATGCCCAGCGCCAGGGCTTTCTTGGGGTCAAGATGCACGGCTGGGCCCGACACCTGAAAGCGGGTGCGCTCGTCCTCGCGCCAGGGCCGCAAAGCCCGGCGGACCACGCCCTCAAAGGAGGCCCCCTCCCAATTGTCGAGGGTCAGAAGATCGTGCTGACCGGAAAGCGCAAAAAGCCGCGCCAGAAACGAATCGCGCGCCGCCAGATCCACCCCTTTCAGGGTCTGCATCGCCATGGCCTGCACGGTGGCCAAGGTGTTCTTGACCCGGTGATTCAACTCGTCCAGCAGCAGATTCTGGTGCCGCTCGATGCGGCGGCGATGCTCTATTTCCAGCGACAGGCTGTCGGCCGATTTGGCGCGTTCGCGCTCGGCTTCATAGGATTCGATATTGACGATGGCCGATGCGATCTGCCGCGCCACCAGAGCGGCAAAATTCTCGAAGCTTTCATCGCTGCGCCCGCGGCAAGGATTGGCAGCCAGGATCAAAACGCCGCGCGGCGCGGCCTCGGCGCTGGTGGAAAGGGGCAATAGCAGGGCATCCTGCGGCGGATCGGTCCAGGGCCCAGCGGGAAGGCCCGCGAATTTTTCGGAGAGCCGGCCGACCACACGCCGCGTGCCGCTGCGGATCACGTCGCTGATCGGCCAGGGCGAGGAGCCATCGAGATGGATCAGCTCGGGCGCGGCCACATGGCCGGCCGCGATGCCGGTGGCACCGCGCAGTGCCGCGCGGGCACCATCAGCTTCCAGCCGATAGATCAGGGCGAGAGGCATGTCGCGGGGATCGCTCGCCAGCGCCTTGGCCGACAGGGCATAGACCTCATCCACCGTATCGGCGTCCCAGGTGCGCGATGCCAGTTCGCGCAGCAGCGCCAGCCGCCGCGCGCCGATCACCCTGTCGGTGTCGTCGGTATTGGCGCAGACGATGCCCCCTATCGTGCCGTCTTCCTCAGGCACCGGCGAGAAGGAGAAGGTGTAATAAGTCTCTTCCGGATAGCCGTTGCGATGCATGATCAGCATCTCGGCTTCCGAATAACTCGCCTCGCCCGTCATCGCCCCGGCGATACGCTCGCGGATCTGCTCCCAGATCTCGCGCCAGACCTCCCGCGCGGGCTGCCCCAAGGCGCCCGGATGCTTGCCGCCAACGATGGGCAGATAGGCATCATTGTAGAAATTGATCAGCTCCGGGCCCCACCACACCCACATCGGCTGGCGGGAGGCCAGCATGATGCGCAAACAGGTCTTGAGGGTCGGAGGCCAGCATTCAGGGGGCCCGAGCGAGGTCCCAGCCCAGTTGAAAGCCCGGATGGCCGCACCCATTTCTCCACCACCAGCAAGAAATTCGGGTGGCTTTAACGTCATGTGTCTGTTGAAATAAAGGTTCATTACTGGCGCCGCCGGCCCCTTCCGGTCCAACGCTCAACGCAAAGCGGGCAAAGGGGGTTCCGTACGGGTCCGCTCCGAAGGAAGATGGATCATTTCGGGAACCCGGAAGATTGACCGGGGTTTCCCTTCAATTGGGATTTCGGGGCACCAGCCCTGTCGAACGGGTTTTCATGCAAGCAGCCGTCCAGCCTCTGGCCGACGTAGCGCAAAGCTACCGCGAAGTCCGCGCGCACACCGAAAAACTGGCCGCTCCGCTGTCGGGGGAGGATGCCCAGGTCCAATCCATGCCCGATGCCAGCCCGGCAAAGTGGCATCTGGCGCATACCAGCTGGTTTTTCGAGACCGTGATCTTGGGCCAGCGGCCAGGCTACAAGCCCTTCGACCCGAGCTATGCCTATCTGTTCAATTCCTATTACGAGGCGATCGGTCCGCGTCATCCGCGTCCTCGCCGCGGCCTTCTGACCCGGCCAAGCCTTCAAGAGGTGATGGCCTATCGGGCGCATGTGGACGCCGCCATGGCGCAGATGTGCGGCGATCCGGCGCAAGCCGGTCTGATTGTCCTGGGCCTGAACCACGAACAGCAGCACCAGGAGCTGATCCTCACCGACATCAAGCACGCCTTCTTTTCCAACCCGCTGCTGCCGGCTTACACCGGCGCAAAACCGATGCCACACAAGAAGCAACCGCTGGACGGATTATCGATTCCGGGCGGGCTGTCTTTCGTCGGCCATGACGGTGCGGGCTTCTGCTTCGACAACGAGTTGCCGCGTCACCAGGTCCTGCTGCGGCCCTTCCGCATCGCCTCGCGGCCGGTGACCAATGGCGAGTACCGCGCCTTTATCGCTGATGGCGGTTATCGCCGCGCCGAATTCTGGTTGTCGGACGGCTGGGCGAAGGTTCAAGAGGAAGGCTGGAGCGCCCCGCTTTACTGGCTGCAGGATGACGATGGCAGCGCGGGCGACACCGTCTTCACGCTGTCGGGCGTCGGGCCGCTGGACGCCGAAGCCCCCGTCGAGCATGTGAGTTTCTATGAAGCCGCCGCCTATGCGGCCTGGGCCGGCGCGCGCCTGCCCACAGAGTTTGAATGGGAAGTGGCGGCGCCGCTTTTCAGCCACGGTGAGGTCTGGGAATGGACCCGCTCGTCCTATGACCCCTATCCCGGGTTCAAGCCGCTGAAAGGCACCGTCGCCGAGTATAATGGCAAGTTCATGGTGGGCCAGATGGTGCTGCGCGGCGGCTCGTCCGCGACGCCGCCCGGCCATATCCGCGCCAGCTATCGCAATTTCTTCCCGCCCCAGGCCAGGTGGCAGTTCTCGGGAATTCGTTTGGCAGAGGATTTGTGATGGATATGTCGCTCGCCCGCGCCCAACAGACGGCGCCGCCGGAAGAAAGCTTTGCCGATTCTCTTTTCGCCGGGCTTGGCAAGGCGCCGAAGGAAATTTCCTGCAAATACTTCTACGACCAGGAGGGCTCGCAGCTCTTCGAGCGCATCTGCACACTTCCCGAATACTATCAGACCCGCACCGAGACGTTGCTGCTGGCAAGCCATGCTCAGGAAATCGCCCAGCTGATGGGCGGGGATATCGAGATCGTGGAGTTCGGCGCCGGTGCCTCGCAGAAAGTGCGCATCCTGCTGGATACGGGCCACGTGCAAGCCTATTCGCCCCTGGACATTTCCGGTGACTATCTACGTGAGGTGGTGATCGCTCTTGCCGCCGACTATCCCACCCTGACCATGCGGCCGCTGATCGGTGATTTCACCCGGCCGCTGGAAATTCCGGCCCTGCCCGGCACGCAGCGCCGCGCCGGATTCTTTCCGGGATCCACCATCGGCAATTTTCGTCCCGATTGCGCCATGGCATTGCTGCGGCGCATGCGCGGTATGCTGGCCGGTGGCGGCCTGCTGATCGGCGTGGACCTGGTGAAGGATCCGGCGCGTTTGCATGCAGCCTACAATGACAGGGCCGGTGTGACCGCCCTGTTCAACAAGAATCTGCTGGCCCGCGCCAATCGCGAACTGGGTGCCGATTTCGATCTGGACGCCTTCGCCCATTACGCGCCCTACAGCCCCTCGGCCCACCGGATCGAGATGTATCTGGTCAGCCTCAAGCGCCAGAGCGTGTCCCTTATGGGCCGGCGTTTCGACTTCATGGCCGGCGAAGCCATTCATACGGAAGACAGCCACAAATACACGATCGAATCCTTCCGCGAGATGGCGGCGCGGGCCGGCTTCCGGCCGCGGGCGGTATGGACCGACCCCGAGCGTCTTTTCTCATTGCACTGGCTGGAAAGCTGAAGCGGCCTTCAGAGGCGCAGCCTCAACAGGTCTGCCACTTTCACCAGGACGGGATGAACAGGCTTGGCTGCCGCCTGCATGCGCGGCATCTCCTGCACCGGCCCCGTCGACTTGCTCAGGCCGGGCCACAGCCCGGCAATGAAAATGACAGCGGCGATGACGGCGAGTCTCATGCCGCTTGAACGCGAAAGCAGGGCGCGGGTTTCGCGGCTCATGAAGCCAAGAGCAGGATCGGCCGTTTCCAGCCCTTCAAGACTTGTGTCGCCGTGTTACCGAAGAAAAGTTCTTCGCCCGGCCTGGCGCTGACGCCCATCACGATCATCGCGAAGTTGCGGCGGCCTTCTTTCAGGATGGCTTCGGGTGCCGCCGAGCGCGCCGAAATGCGGGTCGTGACATCCACGTCATAGCGCTCGCCCAGTTCGGCCATGTCCTTCAGCACCCGTTCTTCCCTGAGGCGGGTGCGCCTGCTGCCGTCGGTCTGCGACACGAACAGGATATGGACAAGCGCGCCCGTGGCGCGCGCCACGGCAAAGGCGATTTCGGCGCCCCGGCGCGACTGGGGCGAGCCGTTCACCGGCACCAGCAGGCGGCTGCGGCTGGTCAGCGCGCCATCCGCTTCATTGGCGAACAGCGCCAGCGGGCCTTCGAAGCCGGCAGCCAATTCGGTCACGGCCGGGATGAAGCCGCCATCTTCCTCCACACTGTCCTGAAGGCCGATGAACATCATGTCATAGCCCTTGCGCGCCTCGTCCTTGACCACATCGGCCGGCGCATCCAGCGGCACGCGCGCCGTGAGATGGACTTTCTCCGGATCAGGCTCGGCCTCGTCGGCTTTCACCTTGGCCGCGCTTCTCTTGGCGCCGGCCTTCACTTCCCGCGCCAGGGGGTCGGCTTTCAACTCCGCACCGCTTTCCACCCGCGACTGGGCGCCCGCCAGATCCTTTTGGGTCATGTCCTTGGCCTGATCCTGTCTGACATGCGCGGGCGGACGCTCCTCGTCCGCTTCTCCCTCGGCTGCGATTTTTGCGGCCGCGGCCTCATTTCTCTCGGCGGCCGCCTGCGCGCTTTTCAATTTCAGGATGGTCACGGGCATACCCTGGCCGCCGGCGATAAGACCCGCGAGCCGCGCCGCCATCCGGCCCACCGGGCTTTGATCCACCGCCAGCAGCAGCCGCTCCAATCCGGGCAGGAAGCCTTTCTGGTCCATGGCCTCGCGGGCGATGCGGGTCTCTTCTTCCTTGCTCATGGGCAGGTTCTTGAGGGCGGTGCGCAGCATGGGCGGCATCGCCATGGTGGTGATCACCGCCATGGTCACGATCATGGTATAGAGATTCTGGCTCAACGCCCCCATCGAAAGGCCGATCGAGGCGACGATCACTTCGGTCGAGCCCCGCGCATTCATGGCGCAGCCCAGCGCCACGCCCTCGCGCCAGGAAAGCCGGCCGACCATGGCCCCGGCAAAGGCACCGGAGAATTTTCCGACCGATGCGATCGCCACCAGCGCCGCGGTGAGCACCGCCAGATTCCAGTCCTTGAGGATGGTGAGATCGGCGGCCAGGCCCGACATGCCGAAGAAGATCGGCATGAAGAAAGCCGTGATCATGCCGCGCAACTGGCCCTGGATATGGCCCGTGAGAATGGGCGATTCCCCGATCAGCACACCGGCCATGAAAGCGCCCAGCACGGTGCGCACACCCAGAAGCTGGGTGATCCCGGCAAAGACACCCATGATGACCAGGATGGCGGTGATCACCGGAAAATCGCTGCGGAAATTATCGTTGACCCACCGAATGGTGGAAAAAACCAGCCATCGCCCCGCGGTGAAACAGAAGATCAGGAACAGCACGACGCCACCCACGGTCTCGGCCAGACCAAGCCAGCTGATGGCCTGTGCCCCGCCGCCCGAGCCGGCCCCGGCAATACCGAAGGTGATGGCGATGATCACCCAGCCGCAGGTGTCTTCCATGATGGCGGTGGCGACGATCACCTGGCCCAGATTACGGCGCATGAAGTTCATCTCCCGCACCACCATGGCCACGATCTTGATGGAGGAGATGGAAAGCGCTGTCCCCAGGAACAGCGACGGCACCAGCCGGCTGGTGGCGCCATCGAACAATACCGCGGGACCGAACTGACCGAGCAGGAAGCCGCAGGCGAAGGGAAAGGCGATGCCGCAAAGAGCAATGGCGATCGCCGCCGCGCCGGACTTGCGCACCAGCTTGAGATCGGTCTCCATGCCGGTCAGCAGCAGCAGCATCAGGATGCCGATCTGCGACAGGCCATCGATCATGCCTTTCTGGGTCTCGTCCTTGGGAAAGATGAAGTGTTGGGCGGAAGGCCACAGCCAGCCGAATAGTGAGGGTCCCAGAACGATGCCGGCCAGCAAGGTGCCCATCAGCGCGGGCTGGCCGATGCGCTGCATGCCCTCGCCCAGCACCCGCCCCACGATCAGCAGCAACAGGACTTCGGCGACCAGAATGCCTTCGGCCTTGCCGCTGCCGCTGGCGCCATTGCCTGCCGCCCCGCCTTTCTTTTCCTGGCCCTGGGACGCGCCCTTGCCGGCATCGGCCGGAGCGTTCTTGCCGGCATGATCCAGACTCTCGCTGTGCTGGTCGGGCGCGGCCATGGCGGGCAGCCAGGCATGACCGAGCTGGGCGGCGCCGAACAGAAGGATCAGCCCCAGAACGAATACCCAAGGGCCCGGAAGCGTACGAATAAGGCGCATCGAAATCTGCTTCAGACGAATGTCTTGCCTCAATCAACGCGCGAACAGGCGGCTCCGTGCCCGCTTGCCAGCCGCCCCCCAAAAAGCCAAGCTGCGCCGCTATTTTGGGGAGAAAATTCCATGAAAAATATTCTGATCGGGGCAGCTGTGCTGCTGGCGTCCACCGCCGCTTTCGCCCAGTCGGGCGGACAGATGGCGGTACAGCAGGGTACCAACACCCAGACCTATAATGTCCCACACGGCAGCAAGGACCAGACCGTCATTATCACCACCCGCGACCTGAAGGATGGGGAGACCACAGCCCCGCACATGCATTTTGGGGTGGAGATGACCCAGGTCGTCACCGGGATGTTTGAATGTTATGTGAAGGGCCAGCCCGTGATGAAGATCCCTACCGGCGGCAGCTTCATCATCCCGCGCGAGGCGCCGCATGATTGCCGCCCGCAGCCCGGCAGCCCGCCGGTGCATTTGGCGGTAACCCTGGTGATCGACACGGGGACCGCGCCGCGCACACCGGTCAAGGACGTCCTGATCCCGAAAAAGTAGTGAGGAACGACCGGCTTGCCGGTCAAATCGGTCCAGTGGACCGATTTGAGTGACGAACGGTCCGTAGCGACAGCGTATGGACGGCTTGGGCGAGCGGCCAGGGAAACCCTGCTCGCCCATCCTCTATCCGAGCAAGGGGCAGAAGGCTGATGTGGCTGCTCTTCGCCTTTTCCGGCCCCATCCTTTGGGCCTTTTCCACCCATATCGACAAATATCTGGTCGACAAATATTTCCGGCACAGCGACACCGCCGTGCTGATGGTCTTCACCGCCTTTCTCGGTGTCGTCGCCCTGCCCGTCATCTGGGTTTTCGAGCCCAGGGTGCTGCAGCTTTCCGCCCTCGCCATCGCGGTGATGACGGTTTCCGGCATCCTTTATATGGGCGCGATGCTTTTTTATCTGCAGGCGATCCAGAGCGAAGAAGCCAGCGTCGTGGCGCCGCTGTTCCAGGCCAATACCCTCTTCACCTTCCTGCTCGGCCTGGTGGTGCTGCATGAGTTGCCGCGCTGGGAGCAGATTGTGGGTGCCATCCTGATCATGGCCGGCGCCATCGGCCTGTCCCTGGACAAGCATCTGCGGCTTGCCAGCTTCAAGCCGCGACTGGTGTTGCTGATGGTGGGGGCGACCTTCGTGCTGGCACTGTCCAGCGTGGTGTTCAAATTCTTCGCCGTGCATGACGAATTCTGGAGCACCACCTTCTGGACTTTTGTCGGCGAGGGCCTGTTCGGCGCCACCATCCTGGCGATGCCGAAATACCGCCGGCAATTCCTCACGCTTTTCCGGCGCAATCCGGGCGCGGTGATCGGCGTCAACGCCGCCAATGAACTGATCAATCTGGGTGGAGGACTGGGCGTGCGTTACGCCTCGCTGCTGGCACCGGTGGCGCTGGTCTCGGCCATCTCGGCCACCACGACCTTTTTCGTCTTCCTGTTCGGCATCCTATTGACCGTATTTTTCCCCAGGTTCGGACGGGAGGATTTATCGGCGCGAAACGTCATCCAAAAGGCGGCAGGCGGTCTTCTGGTCATGGCCGGCGTTGCGCTGATCGAGGTCTTTGGTTCCGGACGTTGATTTTGCGGCGCTTTCATGCGCCACTCCGGCCAAATAAGACCAAGAAAAGCTGGGGAGGACGATGCACAAAAAGCTGATTTTGCTTGGTCTTTCCAGCCTGCTGCTGGCGGGCGGCGCCCTCGCCCAGGGCCACCTGCCCTATTGGGCCTATCCTGTGCCCATGTCCAAGCCGGGCACGGCGCCCAAGCCGGACAACACCATTCTCAAGAGCCTGCCCGGCGCCAAAAAGCGCTTCACCGAAGCGGGCGTGAATGACCGTTTCAATGTGCCCGATTGGTATCCCCAGGACCATCCGCCCGCGCCCCCGATCGTGCTCCATGGCCGCAAGCCGCATGTCTTTGCCTGCGGCTATTGCCATCTGCCCAACGGCCAGGGACGGCCCGAGAACGCCTCGCTCGCCGGACAGCCCGCCGACTATATCGTGCAGCAGGTAGCGGACATGCGCGACGGCCACCGCAAATCCTCCACCGACAAGATGGGCTCCATCAATGCCATGATGGGCATCGCCAAGGCCTCCAACGACGCCGAGGTGCGCATCGCCGCGGACTATTTTTCCAGATTAAAATTCCACAAATGGATCAGGGTGGTGGAAACCGATACGGTGCCCAGGACTGAGATCTCCAGCCACAATATGCTGGTGAAGGCGGCCAGGGGCGGCCGCGAGCCGATCGGAAAGCGCATCATCGAAATGCCGGAAAATCTGGATCGCATCGAGCTGCGCGATCCGCGCACCGGCTTTGTCGCCTATGTGCCCAAGGGCGCGATCGCGCGCGGCAAGAAGCTGGTCGACTCCGGCGCCGGCGCCTTTCCTTGCGCCGCCTGCCACGGCCCCAGTTATAAGGGCAATGGCGCGGTGCCCGCGCTGGCCGGGCGCTCGCCATCGGAACTGGTGCGCCAGCTCTACGACTTCAAGTCCGGTACTCGCAATGGTCAAGGCGCGGCCATGATGAAGCCGGAAGTGGCGAACATGACCGACGACATGCGGCTGGATATCGCTGCCTACCTGGCCTCGCTGGAGCCCTGATGCCCGACGGGTATCGATCCATAGAGGAATGAGATTGGCCGGCGCCGGCCGCACGATATTAGAAAGTATGTAAAATTCCGGGAGACATGTATGCACACAACCCGCCGCTCTTTCCTGATGGCTTCGGCCGCTCTTGTTGCGCTGCCGGCGTGGCGCGCCGCGGCGGCCGAGGCTGCCTTCACCATCGCAACACCGATGGATCCCCCGGAATGGGCGCTTCTGGAACGCGAGCTGCTGCATGCCCATACCGCGGCCTGCGTGAAATTCTTCCGGCGCTATTTCTACCAGTCCAACGGCTGGCTGGAGACCACGCCACGCTATGGCGGCGATGACGGTCCCGACGATGCGATCGAGAATGTGAACGACTGGCCGCATCTCTATGCGCTGGGCGGCGACGAGATCATCCGCGAGATGTACACCAAGGCCTATGAAGGTCATGTCCAGCAATACACCGCCGCCAAGACCACCGACGTGCCGATCGCCAAGGGCGGCATGTACTACAAGGAATTTCCCAGCCAGTTCGACTGGCAGCACAATGGCGAAGGCCTGACCGTCTTCAATCTGATGCCGCTGGGCGCACCTTACAGCCGCCGCTACAAGGAGCGCGTTCAGCGCTTCGCCGGCTTCTACATGGATGAGGATCCCGGCGCGCCCAATTACGATCCCAAGCTCAAGCTGATCAAAAGCCTGATGAATGGCAGCCGCGGGCCGATGCTGCGCGACGCCACCGCGCTCGACTGGACCGGCGATCCCATCGACGTGAAGAACCGCTTCCCCTCGCTCGGCCATGGCGAGGACGACTACAAGATGATGCTGCAGCATTTCGTGGGCTATGAGGATGTGGTGGGAGACCATCCGCTGAATCTGGCCTCGACCCAGCTCGCCACCAATGCCTACATGCTGACCCATCAGCAGAAGTACAAGGACTGGGTGCTGGGCTATTGCGATGCCTGGGCACAGCGCGCCAAGGACAATGGCGGCATCATTCCCTCCAAGGTCGGCCTGGACGGCAAGATCGGGGGACCCGCGGGCAAATGGTATGCCGGCACCTATGGCTGGGGCTTCTCGCCCATCGTGCCGATGACCGGCAAGCCTTCCGACCGCAACCGCGTGCCGTGGTGCGTCAATGGATTCTTCAATGCGTATCTGCTGTCCAAGGGTGACGACAAATATCTGGATGTGTGGCGCAAGACCGCCGACAAGTTCGATGCGGCCGCCAAGACGGTGGATGGCAAGCTCTCAACGCCCAGCATGTTTGGTGATCAGGGCTTCTACAGCTTCAAGCCGGGCAAGTACCGCCTGAACTTCCTCGAGATCTATGCGCTTTCGATGAAGCCGTCGGACCGTGCCCGCTGCGAAGAGACCGAATGGTACGACTTCCTGGAAGGCAAGAATCCCGGCTATCCGGTGAAGGCGCTGCGCGCCGGCATGAACCGCATCCGCCAGCATATGGAAATCGTGGACAAGGATAACACCTCAGCCGACATGCGGCTGGCGGATTCCGCGCTGGACTATAATCCGGCTTCCATCATGCCTCTCACCCAGTTGATCGAAGGCGGTCTTTACCTGCAGCACCCCAGTTGGGCCAAGACCTCGCCCAACCAGGGCGGCACCTTGCTGTATAGCCGCTTGCGCTATTTCGACCCGGCGCGCCGGCGGGCCGGCTTGCCGCAGGATGTGGCGGCCCTGATGGACAGCTGGGGACCGGACGGCCTGACCCTTACCCTGATCAATATCAGCCCCAGCGCGGCACGCAGCGTAATCGTGCAAGGCGGGGCCTATGGCGAGCACCAGATCGTCTCGGTCTCTGACGGCAAAGCGACGATGGACGTGAACGCTCCCACCTTCCCGGTGCGGCTGGCGCCGGGCGCCGGCGCCAAGCTGACCATCAAGATGAAGCGGTTTGCCAATGACCCGACACTGTCCTTCCCCTGGGAAGACACGGTGGCCGATCTGGGCAGCCCGCCGGACATTCCGCGATATGTTCACAAGAGCAGCGGCGTGCCTTAAGTCCAGAACGGCTTGGCGTCTCGCAGCTTCTTTCCGGCCTTGGCAGCGGCGTCCAGGCACGACTTGGCCGCCTCGCGCTCCTGGCCGGTCGCCACACCCAGCGCATAGGCGCCGGGGGATAACTGCCGCTTGCGACGGACCTGCGTGCGCGCGAAGTTGCGATGCACGCGGATGTCATTGAGCCGTCCCAAGGCGCTTTGCAGCGCTTTCAGCCGGGCCGCAAAGCGCTTGCGCCGATGGCCCGGGTTGAACAGGGATTCAAAAAAGCCCACCGCATAGCGCAGCTTCTTGACCGCGATGCGCAGCTTGTGGCGCTGGCGGTCGTCCATCCCGTCGAACCTCTTCAGCTTCTTGACCACCTTGGCGGTGCGTTCCTTCAGGATGCTGCGCGCCATGTCGCGCAAGGGCCGCTGGCGCAGGTCGCGGCGGATCTCATCGTCACTGGCCGCCCAGTCGCCGCCCGTCAGCCACAGTCCGGTCTTGAGCAGGATGTGCCGGAACCGGGCCGACTGGACCAGCCGCCGGGCGCGGGCAAAGCCCTGCTGGCGCCGCGCCTCGATATTCTCTTCCAGCGCCGGCAGCCCGGCCGGTGCGTCCTTCTCCATCGGCTTTAGGGTTTTGCGCAGGAACACATCGAAGTCGCGCGCCGCCGACAGTTCACCGCTCAGCCATTTAAGGTCGGTCTTCACATCGTCCAGCTCCGGTCCATCAATCAGAGCCTTGAACAGCGAAAGCGCCGCGCGCAGGCGGCGAAGCCCGACCCGCATCTGGTGTATGCCTTCCGCGTCGCCTGCCAGCACTGCGGTGCGATTGGCCGCGAAATGATGCAGGCAGGAAAAAGCGATGGCGCGAAAACCATCCGCGGCGGTCATATCCTTGTCCAGGACCATGTCCGCGGCGCCGACGCAATCTGCCAGCGTGTCGTCGGCCACGCCATAGCCGCGCTCAGCCTTGGACGTGACACCCAGCTCGACCTGGCTGTGGCCTGCAATCCGCCTGGCCAAGCCGCTCAAATCGGCGACCCGGCCATTCTTCAATTCCAGCTCGACTTCGCAGATCGGCAGCGCATCCTTCCCGCTTTTGACCTTGCCCCGGTCCAGCGCCACTTCGATATGGCTGCCGCCGCTTTTAACCGGGAAACTGGTACGCATGACGTCGGTCTCAAACACCGGGCGCAGGCGCCGCCACGCCCTCTTGCCGGTGAACGGCTTCAGCGCCGTGTGCCGCGCCAGGCTGCGATCGGGCATCGCGCCTTGGATCTCGCGTTCCCATTCCAGGCGC
>Ga0134126_10005750_pt1 | contig 15515 bp, 13 predicted proteins | sample KB31752_FD_96881 | JGI IMG/M metagenome (GOLD analysis project Ga0134126, IMG submission 96881) | Terrestrial soil microbial communities with excess Nitrogen fertilizer from Kellogg Biological Station, Michigan, USA - KB3-175-2 | ecosystem: Environmental > Terrestrial > Soil > Unclassified ...
CAATAGCGCCGATCCGATCCTGACGCTGGTACCGGCCGACCGCCGCGGCACCCTCATTGCCCATAAGCAAGCCGGTGGCGGCGCGGCCATCTACCGCTTCGACATCCGCGTGCAGGGCAGCAACGAGACGGTTTTCTTCGATATCTGAATAGCTTATCGGGAGGCTTGATGCCCACTTGTTGCCCACACTTATGCAGTAAAGTGGGAAACAGCCCATTACACTCAAGAATCAGTCATCTCCAAACCAAGTAATTGCTTAGTAATATGAGGTGGGCTGTGCCCACCCACTTTGCCCATCTTTTTCTTATATGATTTTATCATTGACGAATAAGGGCGGACTTGGTTCGCTTGTATCTGAGCCGGCCATCAGAGCCAGCCAGGAAACACACCCATGAACGATCAAATCCTCCAGGAGATCGGTGAGTTCTGCCGCCAGCGCGGTCTGGCCGAATCCACTTTCGGCCGCCGCGCAGTAAACGATGGCAAGCTCGCTAACCGTTTGCGCAATGGCGGCCGCATTACCACCGATACGCTCGATCGCATCCGCAACTTCATGACGCGCAACGCCGACGCCGCTCCAGCGCGCCGCCGCGTCTTGTTCGATGCGCCGCCTGTGGCGCTGCCGGTGGTCAAGCCGTCGGCGCCGCCGGTCGCCTCGAGCCAGGCGGGCGATGACCCCCAGCGCAATTTCCGTTTCTTCGACAACCGGCAAAAATATCTGTTGTTCGTGAACACCTGCAGCGAGAAATGGGAAATCGCGAATCGCGTCGGCATGGAGATCGCCAATATCCATCCGCGTCCGCCGGCGGTGCGTGTATTCGACGCCGGAATCGGCGACGGCACAGTGCTGGCGCGCGTGATGCGCACCATGCACGACCGTTTCCCGACCATGCCGTTTTATATTGTCGGCAAGGAAATTAGCCTCGAAGACATCCGTCTCACGCTGCACAAGATGGCGGACCGCTTCATCGAGCATCCCTCGACGGTGCTGGTGCTCACCAATCTCGCTTATTCGGAAGCGCCATGGCTCGCGGCGAAGTCGCTGAGCGCCGCCACTAGTATGGTCTGGAAAGAGCTGGCGATGGACGGCAATACCGCGCACAGCTTCGAGGAGCAGATTACCGCGCTCGAACCGTTTTTGGCTGAAAACTGGAAAGCGCGCGTATCGCCCAAGAGTGGCAACCCAGTCTATGAGCGTCCGGTTATTTTGGTGATCTATCGCAACGACCACAAGTTTCTGCTCGATCAGATCGTGCCGAAGCCGGGCGGCACCGTCGCCGATTATGATCTGGTCATCGCTTCGCAGCCTTATCGCGCGCGCGCCTCGCTCGATTTCAAGGCCAAACGCGTGCTGGCGCCGCTCGCCCGCGCGCTCGGGCAGGGCGGCCGCATGATCGCGATCCATTCCTACGGGCACGATCCGGGCATGGAGATCATTCACAAAGTCTGGCCGAACGATAATCCGTTCGCGCACAGCCGCCACGATCTGCTCAAGGAAGTGAAGCACGAGCTGGGCGCCGCAGGCCGCGATCTCAATTTCAATGCCTATTCCGACCAGCGCTCGTTATTCCGCTACGAGATGCACACGCTGCCGTCGGAAATTTCCTCCTCGATCGGTACCTCGACCCTGCTCGCCGCCTGGAACGCCGCGATCTATGTAGCGCAGATCGAAGATGACCGCTTGTCCGACGTCAACAGCGACCGTCGTTATATCGAAGCGACGCGTGACGTGCTGCGCAAACAAGGCGGATTGTGGTTCTACGACGAATCTTTCGTGATCTCGCACCGGCGCGAGTAGCGCATGATCCCGAAAAGTGGGGAACCGGCTTTCGGATAAGATCACACGCAAAAAAGGAAGATGTAATGATCCCGAACGCCTTCGCGCGGCGTTTTTCGATCGAGGTCACGCGCCCCGGTGCGGCCGAGATTGCCGCGCTGGCTGATCTGTTGCCGCCGGGAACGCCGGTTTATTTTTCGGCGGTGCCGACGATCGAGCCGCCTGAGTTGATTGCAGCGGCGGCCTTGCTTCGCAAGGTTGGCTTGGAACCCGTCGTCCATATCGCCGCGCGGCGCATTCGCGCCGCTGCTGACTTCCATGATTTACTTACCAGTCTACGCGGTGAGGCCGATGCGCGTCGGTTGCTGGTGGTTGGTGGCGACGTCGATTCCTTGAGTCCGTTTCCCGACGCGTTGGCGGTGATCCAGAAGGGCAAATTGCGCGAAGCCGGCATCGAGGAGATCGGCATCGGCGCCTATCCGGAAGGCCACCCACGCATTCCGTCCGCCCGGCTCGAGGCGGCGCTCGACGAGAAGATCGCCGCTGCTATCGCGCAAGGGCTCGGCGTGCATATCGTCAGCCAGTTTTCCTTTTCGCCCGACCGGATTCTGGGCTGGCTCCGGCATTTACGCGTCTGCGGCATAAATCAGCCAGTAAAAGTCGGCATGGCCGGTCCGACCAGCGTCCCGACGCTATTCCGTTACGCCCAGCGCTGCGGCGTCGCAGCTTCGCTGCGCGGCCTGATGTCGGGCGCGGCGGCCGGGCTGATTGGCCACGTCGGACCGGATCGTATCGTTGAGGCGCTCGCGGCCGCCGGCGATCTGGGCGATGTCGGGCCGCATTATTTTTCATTCGGCGGTACCGTCGAAACGGCACGCTACGCATGCGAAGCGGCACATGGCACGCGGCAGCCGGGCCGTGCTATGGCTCATTCTAAATAAGACCCGCGGCCGGCAAGGCCGGCGGGCGCATTTCGGAGGAAACGATGACACAGCGAACCAGGCCGCCTTTCCGCGCCGACCATGTCGGCAGCATCCTGCGCACCGCGCCGGTCAAGCAGGCGCGCGCCCAGCACGAGAAAGGTGCGATCAACGCGATCCAGCTCAAGGAAATCGAAGACCGCGAGATCATCAAGATCATCCTGAAGCAGGAAGAGGTCGGGCTGAAGGCCATTACCGACGGTGAGTTCCGCCGCTCGTGGTGGCATTTCGACTTCTACGGAATGATGGACAATGTCGAGATCTACGAACTCGACCATGGTATCCAGTTCCAGGGCGTGCAGACCAAGCCGCGCTCGATCAAGGTCACCGGGAAGATCGGATTCTCCAATCATCCGATGATCGAACACTTCAAATTCCTCAAGCAGCACACCAAGCAAACGCCGAAGATGTGTATCCCGGCGCCGTCGACATTCCATTTCCGGCTTGAGCCGAATGCGGTGAGCAAGGATGCTTATGCCAGCCGTGACGCAATTTTCGACGACCTCGCGGTTTCCTATCAGAAGGCGATCAAAGCGTTTTACGACGCTGGCTGCCGTTACCTGCAATGGGACGATACCGCCTGGGCCTATCTCTGCTCGGAGGTCGAATTGAAAAAGGCGCGCGAGCGCGGCCTTGACGTCGATCATCTGCAGGACAGCTACACGCGCTGCATCAACAAGGCGCTGGAGGCCAAACCTGCCGACATGACCATTACGACCCATGTCTGCCGCGGCAATTTCCGCTCCACCTTCATTTCTTCCGGCGGCTATGAGCCGGTGGCCGAGAGCCTGCTCGCCAAGTGCAACTACGACGGATACTTCCTGGAATACGACAGTGATCGCGCCGGCGGGTTCGAGCCGCTGCGTTTCGTCCCGAAGGGCAACAAGATCGTTGTGCTCGGACTGGTCACCTCCAAGCAGGGCCGGCTGGAGCCGCGCGGCGACATCAAGCGGCGCATCGAGGAGGCGACCAAATATGTCGCGCTCGATCAGCTTTGTCTTTCGCCGCAATGCGGCTTTGCCTCGACCGAAGAGGGCAACGTTCTGGCCGAAGACGAGCAATGGGCCAAGCTGCGCATGATCGTCGAGTTGGCAGAAGAGGTGTGGGGGAAGTAAAACGCTCATTCCCGCGCAAACGGAAATTCGGTGCGGTATAAGTTTGGATCCCCGCTTTCGCGAAGACGCGTGACCGTGATGAGCCAGCGTAAGACGCCCCCCTTCCGCGCCGACATGGTCGGCAGCCTGCTGCGCACCGCGCCGCTGAAAGCCGCGCGCGAGCGGCGCGCCAAAGGCGAGATCGACGCCGCCGCGCTGCAAGCGGTGGAAGACCGCGAGATCGAGAAGATCGTCAAGAAGCAGCAGGAGGTCGGGCTCAAGCTCGCGACCGACGGCGAATTCCGCCGCGGCTGGTGGCATTTCGATTTCTTCCGCGGGCTGCAAGGCGTCACGCCGATCACCACCTCGACCGGCATCAAATTCCACGGCGTCGAGACCAAGCACGAGGCGATCCGGATCGACGGCAAGGTGGATTTCACCGGCCATCCGATGATCGAGCATTTCAAGTTCCTCAAAACGCATTGCAACGTCACGCCGAAAATGTGCATCCCGGCGCCGTCGACGTTCCATTTCCGGCAAGGCCGCGTGATGATCAGCAAGGAGGTCTATCCCGGTTACGACGAATTCTTCGCCGACCTTGCCGCGACCTGGCGCAAGGCGATCCGTGCTTTCTACGACGCCGGCTGCCGCTATCTGCAGCTCGACGACACCGCCTGGTCGATGATCTGCGATCCGAAGGAACGCGAGGGCTCGAAGGCGCGCGGCGACGACCCCGACAGCCTGCCGGCGATTTATGCGCGGCTAACCAACGCCGCGCTCGCCGGCAAGCCCGCCGACATGACCATCACCATGCATTCCTGCCGCGGCAATTTCCGCTCCACTTGGATCGCGCAAGGCGGCTATGAATTCGTCGCCGAACAGCTGCTCGGCAACACCGATTTCGACGGCTATTTTCTGGAATACGATTCGGACCGTTCCGGTGGCTTCGAACCGCTGCGCTTCTTCCCCAAGGGCAACAAGCAATTGGTGCTCGGGCTGGTCACTTCGAAGTCGGGGCGGCTCGAGCCGCGCGACGAGATCAAGCGCCGCATCGACGAGGCCAGCAAATACGTCGCGCTCGATCAGCTGTGCCTGTCGCCGCAATGCGGCTTCGCATCGACCGAGGAAGGCAATGTGCTGGCCGAAGAGGAGCAGTGGGCGAAGCTCAAGATGATCGTGGATTTGGCGGAAGAGGTGTGGGGATGAAGCGAACCAAACCGCCGTTTCGCGCCGACCATGTCGGCAGCCTGCTGCGCCCGGCCGCGCTGAAAGCCGCGCGCGAGCGCTTTGCCAAAGGCGAGATCGACGCCGCTGCGCTCAAAGCGGTCGAGGACCGCGAGATCGAGCGTGTCATCAAACGCCAAGAAGAGGTCGGCCTGCAATCCATCACCGACGGCGAATTTCGCCGCTCGTGGTGGCAGCTCGACTTTTTGTGGGGGCTCGACGGCATCGAAAAGCACATCATGGAGCAGGGCGTCGCCTTTGCCGGCGTGACCACGCGCAACGAGGGCCTCAGGGTCTCCGGCAAGATCGGCGTCTCAAGCCATCCGATGATCGAGCATTTCAAGTTCGTCGCCGCCCACACCAAGCGCACGCCGAAGATCACGATACCGTCGCCGTCCGCGATGGTCGGACGCCCGGTGTTGCCGCCGATCGATACAAAAATCTATCCTGATCGCGACAAGATGTTCGCCGATCTCGGCCAGGCCTACAAAAAAGTCGTGCGCGCGTTCGCCGACGCCGGTTGCCGCTATTTGCAGCTCGACGAAGTGACGATCGCGATGCTGTGCGACAAGAATTACCGCGCCAAGATGGTGGCGCGCGGCGACGATCCGGACAAGCTCGGGCCGCTCTACGGCGACCTCATCAACACGGCGATGTCGGACATCCCGTCCGACATGACGATCACCATGCATCTGTGCCGCGGCAACTACAAATCGACTTTCATGGGCACGGGCGGCTACGAGGCGGAGCAGGAGATCCTGTTCAACGGCATCAAGGTGCACGGCTATTTCATGGAATACGACTCTGACCGCGCCGGCGGCTTCGAGCCGCTCAAACTGGTGCCGAAGGACCGTCACGTCGTGTTGGGACTGGTTACCACCAAGACCGGACAGCTGGAGGCCAAGGACGATCTCAAGCGGCGTATTGACGAAGCAGCGAAATATATTTCGCTCGATCAGCTTTGCCTGTCGCCGCAATGCGGCTTTGCCTCCACGGAAGAAGGCAATACGCTCGCCGAAGACGAGCAATGGGCGAAGCTCAGGATGATCGTGGAAGTCGCCGAGGAAATCTGGGGCTAACGCGGTTATCGGTCGAAAAGGTTGGCGACGTTCACCTGCCGGTCGTCGCCGATCGGCCCGAGCGCCCAGTTCTGGCCAGCCAGTGGCGTGACGCTGACGTTCTCGATGAGTCCGGACTGCAACGTCGGATCGAAATAGCGCATCGTCCGTTCATTGAAGTCGATGATGCGGCCGGGTTTGAGCGGTCCGACGTCATTGATCCTGATGATGGCCTGTTTGTCGCCGCTCTGCACCAGCGCGAATCCCGGCCTATAGCTGTTGCCGGAGCGAACCCCGCCGAACTGATCCCGCAAATCGATCCTGATCGCGGCGGTCCAGCTTTCGGCGTCATAACGTTCGCCGGACGCGGTTTCCTGATCGCCCGAGTCCCGATCATTCGGATCGTTTGGATTGTAAGTCGATGCGATTCCGACAATCGGAGCGGCCGCCGGTATGATCTTTTGACTGTCGGGCAGGCTTGCAGTCGTCAGTGGCGACAGTGCAAGGTGACTAAACGGGCTGGCAAGAACGTCCGTGGCGAGTGACGTTGGCGGACATTCGATAAAACGGTTTACGAACGAAGTTGATGATAATCCTTCGATTCCGTTCGCCAATGCCGGCGCGAGAAACGGAATTGCCGAAAACTGGGTGGAGTCATTTGAAGCGGCATTGCCGTTACTGACAGTGGCGCAGACGACGCATATCGCAAGTGCTGCTGCAACGGCCTTGCCGCACGGCAATGGCCTGCTGGCGGTCGTTTTTACGAACGGCGAAACGAAATCGCTGAAAGACATTGGCCCCCCGGCCGATGTTTATCGACAATTTTTTGATTGAACCCGAGCCGCAATAAGAGCGGGTAAAATGGCACAGCGAAAAACGCGTAAAACTTTCATGACCGCAAACGAGGGCTGACAAATTAGCCTGTCAATAAAGGCGTTGGCCTCGACATCGCAATCTTGCGCGTGCAAGATTGATCGTGATCGTGGTTAAGGAATTACGGCGCGCGATGTGAGGCGTGCTTGTCGAAAGCGGCGGGGAGGCCGGCCAAGTAGCCACAATGCCGCTGGATGCTGACAAGCTTATGGCGCTGAAAATCCCCGCGGTCGAGCAAAGCTATGGCCCGAGGGATTGCATGCTCTATGCCCTCGGGCTCGGGCTCGGCCAAAACTCGCTCAATGCCGACGAACTCGCCTTCGTCTATGAAAAAAATCTGAAAGTGCTGCCGACCTACGCGCTGGTGCAGGGCTATTCGGCCTATTGGCTGCGCCAACCCGATCTCGGAATTACCTGGACCCACGTCGTGCATGGTGAGCAGGGTCTGGTGCTCGATGAGCCGGTCGCGCCGCAAGGCACGGTTATCGGGCGAACGCGCATCCTGGATGTAATAGATAAAGGCGAGGACAGAGGTGCGCTGGTCTATTCCGAGCGCCGGATCAGCGACAAAGTGAGCGGCCGCCTGCTCGCGACTTTGACGCAAACCACATTCTGCCGCGCCGATGGCGGCTTTGGCGGCCCCAAGCGGGTGATGCCGCCACCGCATGCGCTGCCGGCACGTGAGCCGGACATCATATGTGACTGGCCGACTCGGCCAGAAATGGCGCTGATTTATCGCCTATCTGGCGATGTCAACGCGCTGCATGCCGATCCTGATTTTGCCAAGGCCGCCGGCTTCCAGCGCCCGATCCTGCACGGCCTTGCGACCTTCGGGGTCGCCGGTCACGCGCTGCTCAAGGCGGTTTGCGGCTATGATCCGGCGCGGCTAAACGCGATGTCGGGGCGGTTCTCGGCGCCGGTGTTCCCTGGCGAGACCGTCCGTACCGAGTTCTGGCGGGATAGCCGCGTGATAAGCTTTCGCGCGCGTGTATTGGAGCGCGACGCGGTCGTGATCGACAATGGCCGCGCCGAGGTGAAAGAGCGATGAGTAAACGCACTGCCGAGCACGAGGACTTCGCCGATATCCGCGAATCCGTGCGTGCGCTATGCGCCAAGTTCCCCGGCGACTATTGGCGCACGCACGATCGCGAGCGGGCCTATCCGACCGAATTCATCGCTGCGCTCACGCAAGCTGGTTATCTCGCGGCCCTGATCCCGGAGGATTTCGGCGGCAGCGGGTTACCGATGAGTGCGGCCGCCGCGATCCTTGAGGAAATCCAGGCGTCCGGCGGCAATGGCGCCGCCTGCCACGCGCAGATGTACATAATGGGCACCATCCTGCGGCACGGCAGTGCCGAGCAGAAGAAAAATTATTTGTCCAAGATCGCCAGCGGCGAGCTGCGCCTGCAGGCTTTTGGCGTCACCGAACCGACCTCGGGCACCGATACGCTCTCGCTGCGCACCACGGCGCGGCGCGAGGGCAACGACCATTACGTCATCAACGGCCAGAAAATCTGGACCTCGCGTGCCGAGCATTCCGACCTGATGCTGCTGCTGGCACGCACAACGCCGAGGGAGCAGGTCAAAAAGCGCACCGACGGGCTGTCAGTGTTTCTGGTGGACATGCGATTGGCGCAAGGCACCAGCATGACCATCTCGCCGATCCGCACCATGATGAACCATGCCACCACGCAGGTATTTTTCGACGACCTGCGCGTGCCGGCGGAAAATTTGATCGGCGAGGAGGGCCAAGGCTTCCGTTACATTCTCTCCGGCATGAACGCCGAGCGCATTCTGATCGCGGCGGAATGTATCGGCGACGCCAAATGGTTTATCAACAAGGCGACCGCTTACGCCAAGGAGCGTACCCTGTTCGGCCGTCCGATCGGCCAGAACCAAGGCGTGCAATTTCCGATCGCTCGCGCCTATGCGCAGATGCGCGCCGCCGAACTGATGGTGCGTGAAGCCTCGCGCAAATACGAAGAAGGCCGCGATATTGGCCCCGAAGCCAACATGGCGAAGCTCTTGGCCGCCGACGCCTCTTGGTTTGCCGCCGACATGTGCGTGCAGACCCACGGTGGATTCGGTTTTGCCGAGGAATACGACGTTGAGCGAAAATTCCGCGAAACGCGACTCTATCAGGTGGCGCCGATCTCCACCAACATGATCCTATCCTATTTGGCCGAGCATGTGCTCGGCCTGCCGCGATCGTATTGAAATGACCCTTCCGCTCGAAGACCTCCTGGTCGTCTCCGTCGAACAAGCCGTGGCGGCGCCGCAGTGCACTTGTCGGCTCGCCGACGCTGGCGCGCGCGTTATCAAGATCGAGCGGCCCGAGGGCGATTTTGCGCGGCATTACGACCACATCGTCCACGGCGAAAGCGCGAATTTCGTCTGGCTCAACCGCGGCAAGCAATCGGTGGTGCTCGACCTCGGCAAGCCCGAAGATAAAGTCTTGCTGGAGGCGATGCTGGCGAAGGCCGACGTGTTCGTGCAGAACCTCAAGCCCGGTGCGCTGGCCAAGCTTGGTTTCGGGACCGCGCGCCTGCGCAAGGATTATCCGAGGCTGATCTGCTGCTCAATCTCCGGTTACGGCGAAAACGGGCCCTATGCGCAGCGAAAAGCCTACGACCTGCTGATCCAGGCCGAATCCGGCGTGTCGTCGGTCACTGGCGGCCCGGAAGCGCCGGCGCGCGTCGGTGTCTCGATCGTCGACATCGCCGCGGGTCTCAACGCCTACGAGGCTATCCTCGAGGCGCTGATCGCGCGCTCAACGACCGGCAAAGGCGCGGATATTTCCATTTCGATGTTCGATGCCATGGCGGAATGGATGACGGTGCCGCTGCTGAATCAGGAACACGGCAATCCGTTCAAGCGCATCGGGCTCGCCCATCCGACCATCGCGCCTTATCGGTCGTTCAAGACCCGCGATGGCGCCGAGATCCTGATCGCCATCCAGAATGATCGTGAATGGCGCGCGCTGGCGGAAAAGGTTTTGGGCGATGTCTCGCTCGGCAGCGATCCGAACTTCGCCACCGTCCCGAAACGGCTGGCCAACCGCGACGCCACCGACGCCAAGGTCGCCGCGGTATTCGCCGCGCACGACGTCGAGCCGCTGATGAAAACACTCGAAGCTACCGACATCGCATTCGCCCGTGTCAACGATTCCGCTTTGTTGAGCACCCATCCCCACTTGAGACGCATTTCCGTCGAAACGCCGAGCGGGCCTGTGAGCATGCCGGCGCCGACGCCGCAGCGTGTCGGCGAGGGGCGTAGCTACGGCCCGATTCCGGCGCTCGGTGCCCACACCGAATTGGTACGCAAGGAATTCGGTGGTCGATAAAATTATTCCGGCATTTCGGTGTGCTGCACGTTCGGCTGCAGCAGTACGCAAGCTGCGGCGGCGAAGATCAGCGTGAAGCCGACGATATCAGGCGCGGTCAGGCGTTCGCCGAGCAGTATGGCCGAGGCGCTGACGCCGATCACGGGCACCAGCAGCGAGCCGAGCGATGCCGTGATGGTCGGCAGCCGGTAAACGATCGACCACCACAGGAAATGTGCGAGCCCGACGCCGAACAGACCGACAAACAGGATCGCCGAAATCGTCTCGCTGGACAACGGCCACAAATGCGGGCTGCGCTCGAACGTGAATGTGCCGGCGGCAATGAAGAGGAATCCAAACAGCAGCTGCCAAGCCGCATTGGCCAGCGGCTCGATCGTTGCTTTCACCCATTTCAAATAGACGGTGGCGAAGGCCCAGCTCAGCGCACAGCCGAGCGAGTAAAACACAAAGGGCGGAAATCCGGCGGCAAACAGCGGCCAGACCAGAATCATCACACCCGCCACGCACAGCGCGAATGCGAGCCAGCGGACCGCGTTCAACCGCTCGCCGAGCACGAAGCGGCTGAGCATCGTGGCCCAGATCGGCATTGAATAAGTGATGATGATGGCGCGCGAGGTCGCGCCGCTTAACTGCGCGAAGCCAGACAGGATTTGAAACGCCGCGACGTTGAGGAAGCCGGCCACCATGACGTGTACGTGCTCGCCGCGCGGCACCTTCAAATTATGTCCGGTGAGCTGCGCGGCGGCGAACAGAGTGGCGGCGCCGATGCCGGCCCCGGCAAAGCGCAGACTCCAGGGCGATATCTCGCGCAGTGCCACCGCTGCGGCGATCCAATTGAAGCCCCAGGCGAAGGCCAGCAGCACGACCAGTAGCTTGGCCGTCGCGGCAACGTCTTTTTTGTTTTGCGCCATCGGTTCCTGGCGGGTTTAAACGCGGCCGCAAGCTATAGCTGGCGCACCTGCATAGCGAGGTATCCCTGGGATGCAAATTTGTGGTCCATGGCCGGCCGGCAAAAACAAGGCGGGCAAAGCTCGTGCGCAAGCCCCGCGATGTTGCACAGCCCCAGCCCCTGTGTTAGCTAGCCCCTCGATTTCATGGGGGTTCCGCGGGGCTCCGCGACGTCCTCATAAATCGGAATTCCCTCTTGGATTCCAATAATTTGCGCCGCCGTTTTGCGACGGCGTCCGGCCTGTGAACAAACTAACGAAAACGAGCGTCCAGTGGCAGGCAAAGACTCGATCATTTCCGGCATGGCTGGGCGGTACGGCAATGCTCTGTTTGAGCTCGCCCGCGACGAAAAAGCCGTCGACATGGTCAAGGCCGATCTCGACCGGTTCGACGCCATGATAGCCAACAGTTCCGATCTCGACCGGTTGGTGCGCAGCCCGGTGTTCGACGCCGACTCGCAGTTGCGCGCGCTCGCCGCGATCCTCGACAAGGCCAGCATCAAGGGGCTGGCCGCCAATTTCCTGCGGGTCATCACTACCAACCGCCGGCTGTTCGCCGTGCGCGACATGATCCGCGCTTTCCGCACGCTGGTCGCCCGCCATAAGGGCGAGGTCACCGCGGAAGTCACTGTTGCCGAGAAGCTCAGCGACAAGAATCTTGACGCGCTCAAGAGCGCGCTCAAATCGGTGACCGGCGGCAAGGACATCGACTTCGACGTCAAGATCGAGCCAGCTATCATTGGCGGGCTCATCGTCAAGGTCGGCAGCCGCATGATCGATACGTCTCTCCGCACCAAGCTCAATGCGATCAAGATCGCGATGAAAGAGGCCCGCTGATGGATATCCGCGCCGCAGAAATTTCCGCCATCCTCAAAGAGCAGATCCAGAATTTCGGCCAGGAAGCCGAAGTCTCCGAGGTCGGCCAGGTGCTGTCGGTCGGCGACGGCATCGCCCGCGTCTATGGCCTCGACAACGTGCAGGCCGGCGAGATGGTCGAGTTCGAAAACGGCGTGCGCGGCATGGCGCTCAATCTCGAAACCGACAATGTCGGCATCGTCATCTTCGGCAACGACCGCGAGATCAAGGAAGGTCAGACCGTCAAGCGCACCGGCGCCATCGTCGACGTGCCGGTCGGCAAGGGCCTGCTCGGCCGCGTGGTCGACGCGCTTGGCAATCCGATCGACGGCAAGGGTCCGATCAATTCCGATGTTCGCGCGCGCGTCGATGTGAAGGCGCCCGGCATCATCCCGCGCAAATCGGTGAACGAGCCGATGGCGACCGGCCTCAAGGCGATCGACGCGCTGATTCCGATCGGCCGCGGCCAGCGCGAATTGATCATCGGCGACCGCCAGACCGGCAAGACCGCAATCGCGCTCGACACCATCCTCAATCAGAAGCCACTCAACGCCCAGCCAGACGAGAAGATCAAACTCTATTGCGTTTATGTCGCAATCGGGCAGAAGCGTTCCACCGTTGCCCAGTTCGTCAAAGTGCTGGAGGAGCAGGGCGCGCTCGACTACTCAATCATTATCGCCGCCACCGCGTCTGATCCGGCGCCGATGCAGTACTTGGCACCGTTCTCCGGCTGCACCATGGGCGAATATTTCCGTGACAACGGCATGCACGCGGTCATCATCTATGACGATCTGTCGAAGCAGGCCGTCGCCTACCGCCAGATGTCACTGCTGTTGCGCCGTCCGCCCGGCCGCGAAGCCTATCCCGGCGACGTGTTCTACCTGCATTCGCGCCTGCTCGAGCGCGCTGCCAAGATGAACGACGACAACAAAGGCGGCTCGCTTACCGCACTGCCCGTGATCGAGACGCAAGCCAACGACGTGTCGGCCTATATCCCGACCAACGTAATTTCCATCACCGACGGCCAGATCTTCCTGGAGACCGACCTATTCTATCAGGGTATCCGCCCGGCGGTGAACGTCGGTCTGTCGGTGTCGCGCGTCGGCTCGGCCGCGCAGACTAAGGCGATGAAAAAGGTCGCCGGCAAGATCAAGGGTGAATTGGCCCAGTATCGCGAAATGGCCGCTTTCGCCCAATTTGGTTCCGACCTCGACGCCACCACCCAGCGCATGTTGGCGCGCGGCTCGCGCCTGACTGAGTTGCTCAAGCAGCCACAGTTTTCGCCGTTGAAGATGGAAGAACAGGTCTGCGTGATCTACGCCGGCGTTAACGGCTATCTTGACAAGTTCGAAGTGTCGCGCGTGCGTGCCTTCGAGAGCGGTCTGCTGACGTTGATGCGTACCAAGAATGCGGGATTGCTCGACAGCATCCGCAAGAGTGGCGATCTCTCCAAGGACGATGAAGCCAAGCTCAAGGATATCGTCGACAGCTACGCCAGGTCGTTTACTTAATGGCGATCGCGGCAACGGGAAACGGTCAGGACTAGCTCGATATGGCCTCCCTCAAGGACATGCGCGTTCGCATCGCCGCGACCAAGGCGACGCAGAAGATCACCAAGGCCATGCAGATGGTCGCGGCGTCCAAGCTGCGCCGCGCGCAGGTGGCGGCCGAAGCCGCGCGTCCTTATGCCGAGCGCATGACCAAGGTGCTGGGGTCGATTGCGGCGGCGGTGGCCGGCAGCGACTCGGCCCTCCGGCTGCTCGCGGGAACCGGCAGCGACAAGGTGCACCTTCTGGTGGTCTGCACCGCCGAGCGCGGCTTATGCGGACCGTTCAATTCGTCGATCGTACGTCTGGCGCGTGAGCGGATCAATGCACTCGTGAACCAGGGCAACGAGGTCAAAATCCTTTGCGTCGGCCGCAAGGGGCAAGACCAGCTGCGCCGGGTCTACGGCAAGCTGATCATCGAGACCGTCGAGTTGCGCGGCGTCAAGCAGATCGGTTTTGAGCAGGCGGAGATGATTTCCAAGAAGATCGTCGCGTTGTTCGATGAAGGCGTCTTTGACGTCTGCACACTGTTCTTCTCGCGTTTCCGCTCGGTGATCGCGCAGATTCCGACTGCGCAGCAGATCATCCCGCCGGTGTTCGATGCGGCCAAAGAAACTGGTCCCGCCGCGGCTTATGAATACGAACCGGACGAGGAGGAAATCCTCGCCGACCTGCTGCCCCGCAATCTGTCGGTGCAGGTGTTTCGCGCGCTCTTGGAAAACGCTGCATCCGAGCAAGGCGCGCGCATGAGCGCGATGGACAACGCTACCCGAAACGCCGGCGAAATGATCCGCAAGCAGACGCTTACCTATAATCGCACGCGCCAGGCGATGATCACCAAGGAACTGATTGAGATCATCTCCGGAGCAGAAGCGCTTTAATTTCGTAAAGAGGACGATATGGCCACACCGCAGAACGCAGTCGGAAAGATTACCCAAGTCATCGGCGCCGTCGTTGACGTGCAGTTCGAAGGCGAATTGCCCGCTATCCTTAACGCTTTAGAGACTAAGAACCACGGCAACCGTCTGGTGCTCGAGGTCGCCCAGCATCTCGGCGAGTCGACCGTGCGCACCATCGCGATGGACTCGTCCGAAGGCCTCGTGCGCGGACAGGAAGTCACCGACACCGGGGCGCCGATTTCGGTCCCCGTCGGGCCGGGCCTGCTCGGGCGCATCATCAACGTGATCGGCGATCCGGTCGACGAAGCCGGCCCGGTCAAGGGCGATTCGCTGCGCGCGATCCATCAGGACGCGCCGCTCTATACCGAGCAGTCGACCGAGGCGCAGATTCTGGTGACCGGCATCAAGGTGGTCGACCTGCTGGCGCCCTACGCCAAGGGCGGCAAGATTGGCCTGTTCGGCGGCGCCGGCGTCGGCAAGACCGTGCTGATCATGGAATTGATCAACAACGTCGCCAAGGCACACGGCGGCTACTCCGTATTCGCCGGCGTCGGCGAGCGCACGCGCGAGGGCAACGATCTTTATCATGAAATGATCGAATCGGGCGTCAACAAGGACCCGCACAAGGGTTCGGTCGAAGGCTCGAAGTGCGCGCTGGTGTACGGCCAGATGAACGAGCCGCCGGGGGCGCGCGCGCGCGTCGGTCTCACCGGATTGACGGTGGCGGAGCATTTCCGCGATCAAGGGCAGGACGTGCTGTTCTTCGTTGACAACATCTTCCGCTTCACACAGGCAGGCTCGGAAGTGTCGGCGCTGCTCGGCCGCATTCCGAGCGCGGTGGGCTATCAGCCGACGCTCGCTACCGATATGGGCGCGCTGCAAGAGCGCATCACCACCACCACCAAGGGCTCGGTCACC
>Ga0134126_10005751_pt1 | contig 15514 bp, 12 predicted proteins | sample KB31752_FD_96881 | JGI IMG/M metagenome (GOLD analysis project Ga0134126, IMG submission 96881) | Terrestrial soil microbial communities with excess Nitrogen fertilizer from Kellogg Biological Station, Michigan, USA - KB3-175-2 | ecosystem: Environmental > Terrestrial > Soil > Unclassified ...
TTATCGGTATCCTTAGATCGCCCGATGCTGTCCGAGTTGACTAAGCGATACGCCGACGATATCCAGAATTCTCGCGAGCGAACCAGGGCGAGGCGCGTCCTCGCGGATTTCTGTAAACTGCTCACACCTGCTCTTTGCGTTGATGAAGTAACGAAGGCAGATTGCAAGAGATACATCGACAAGCGAATGCGAGATGAACTAAAGCCGCAATCCATCGACCGTGAACTGAACATTATCGTGGCCATGTTCAATCAAGCGGAGAACTACTTCCCTGCTCTGGACCAATGGCGCCCACCGCGAATTCCCAGACCAAAGATTATTGACGGCCGTCGAGAAAGAACCTGGAGCGAACATGAAATCAAAGTGGTCCTGGGCGAGCTGTTTGCACCCAAGCGCGAAGATGAAAACGTGCAGTCAGCGATTGCCCGCTATAAGATGGGCCGCAAGGTTCAGTTCTGTCTCTTGAATGGAGTACGACACAGTGAAATGAATCTAATACCGAAGACGGGAATTAATTGGGAAGCTCGGCAAGTGAGAATTAGGCAAGGCAAGACCGGCAATTACAAAGTCATCGGTCCACTCGGGCCAACTTCAATGGAAATCCTCCGCGAGTTTTACATCGCGTCGAAAACAGATTTGGTCTTCTCACGTAGCGGCAACATCTCGCCAAAGTTTTACCGCATTCTCAGGGAAGCCTGCGAGCGCGCCGGCGTGCCATACGGCCGAAACAATCCAGATGGCCTCGTACTGCACGATGCCAGGCATACCGCCACCACGCATCTTCTGGAAAGCAATGTTAGCCCAAAGACAGTGCAAGAGTGGATGGGCTGGTCCGACAAGGCTTTCGTTCTCTACTACTCACATGCTACGAAGCGGTCTAGGGAAGAAGCCGGACAATCACTGGAGAGGCTCGCGGGTGAGAAGACGGCCTGAGAGAATCGGGCGGATGAAGTTGCTCATTCAGCATCCCTCTTCCACGATAATCTTGACGCGCGCGCGTTGGCCTGGCAGATGCGATGAGTAACGAGCAGGAGCGGGACGCGGGTCAGCAAACGTTGCTGTCATGAGATCTTCCTGCATCCGCTTGCTCGAACGCAGTTTGATCGAACGGTTCGGCGGGCCGATCAAAAAAGATTGGTTTAATTCGGCCAGACTCATTTCGGGCGCGATTTCTCCCTAACCCCACGAGTTCAGCGATCAACTTCGTCTTTGCCTTGTCCATACCGAACCTACCGCTGCGGACAGTTTCGTTAATTCGAATAACGTTTTCGTGTCCGAGCACAGTGTAGGCGATCCCCAAAGAACCCGAAGATTGTCCTTGCATTAATACATTCGCAGTTTTGGGTGCGAATGCCCAAAGTGCTCCTATGTCAATTTTTCTGCGCAGACCAACATCGAATGGCTCTTCAGTGCAACCGATACTCAAGACTTTTAGTTTGTCTTTCGGCCAGCCGAGTACGCCAATTGCTTCAGCGACTGCTACCCCCGTCGGATTATTGGCCCAGACCCCGCCATCAACTAGCGGGGCTTCGGAAGAGTTTCTAAAGAGAGGGAAGAAAGTCGGCGCAGAAGCGGTCGCCAAAGCTGCCTCAACCGCCGTCTTTTCATGATCTCGTTCAAATCTTTCGTGATGCCGCGTTTTGTAAATGTATACTTCCCCGGTATCAATATTGAAAGATGGAATTACCAAGCGCTTCTTTGATTCACAGAGCTTTCGGTTGCCAAAAGTTTGCTCAAGAGCGCGCCTCAACTGCTCATTGCTGTATTTTCTCCATAACGCTTGTTTCACTGTAAGAACGAAGCGGTTGCCTTTGAATATTTTAGGTCCATGGTGCCGATAGAACTCGAGGATTTGAGAAGCAGTTAATCCTAACCCTAATCCCAGCGCGATGATTCCCCCGGTAGACGTTCCAACGATCAAATCGAAGTACGAATAAACCGCTTGCGGTAAAGTGGTTTCTATGTCGGCGAGGAAGGCCGCCGGAAATACTCCTTTGATACCGCCTCCATCGATCGAAAGTATTTTTCGGTACTCGTTCACAATCATTTTTGCTCGTTGGATGAATGTTCGATCCCACCGCCGAGCCATTTTCCGATAGCCAACCACGTCTCATAGTATGCCAACCATAGCGAGATCCATGGAACTATCATATCTGCGACGTACATCCGAGCCGTCCATTCACCATAGTCGGCGTAATACAGACAAAGATAGTCTCCCTTGAATGTATGAGGAATGCGTTTCTCTTCTGCAGGCAACTGCAACCTGGGCGACAAAATAGAAATTCTAGGCGCTTTGTACTGTTGATAAGTTATCTGGACCACATAAGTGTCTGCTAGCGGCAGGGGCTGAATGTCACCCTGCCATTGCACAATGTTCGACTTGAGTGAACGCAAGTGAAATTGCGGATGCAACATCGTCATCCGATGATGCTGCTGCGACATCGTCAAGCGGCCCGACTTGCTTCTGAAATACTTAGTCCTCCCCATAAAAAGTATTCGGCCGGATTGGCGTACTCGAAGCAATTGTCGCGGGAACTATGAGACCTGTGCCCCTTTCTACCGCCAAACCGCCTGACTGGCGCGGTTGCTCATAGGCTCTTATGTGCTCTTCAACAACCTCCTTGGTGATTCTTTCCCCGAACATCCTTTCCAACACGGCGCTAATCTTGTGGATGCCGACGCCTCTTAGTTCGATCAATTGCTTCCATTGATCCCGAAAGTCTCTAATCCAAGAAACAAAATCCAAATAGGCTTCGGGAGCGCTATCCCAACGCTCGCTCAGATCTTCTTCAACGTTGGTTGGATTCAGTACCATAAGCCTTGGATTTGCGATATTCGGTATCATCGCAACTATGCCGTCAAGAATGGCTGCAATGGCTTCAGACACGGATGGCTGGCCATGATAGTTTTGGGCCGCGAGCGTTGTCAGAACAATGCTGATAGGCGCTCGTTTGGGTTTCTTCTCAAACACAATGTCTCGGTTACGTTTTATTAGCTGAACTCCAAGGCTCAAGGTCGATAACTCATCGCAAGATTGCTGCTCAGGCAAAGGTTCAACACTCTTCATAAACCGAACGACTGCTTCTTGTGCCATCACATCGAACCACTTCGCGTAGCCCTTTGGGTTACTCGGTTTCCAATCATCTGCGTCGCAATCGGGCACAACCACCGCATGTTCGCCGTACAGACCGGAAGAGGGCTTTGGGCACGCCGGCAAAATGTCCAAGTGGAATCTGTCAAAGCTGATACGAATGCATCGGTTTTTGCGGGTGACCTTGTCTTTGTAGTGCCCGCTGGCACGCAGCCTTTCTTCGATCATAACAAGAAGTACGATTGGGTCAGGAAACCTAGCCGGATCGACCTGAAGCTCACAAACGAAATCCAGATCGAATTCGTCGCGGCCGCGCGGTTTCAAGGTTGTCCTTATTCTAAAAGACCCTTGAGGATAAATGTCCGGCAAGAACTCGGCGATTGGACTTTCCTTCGCCCGAAGCCAGTTCGTCACCGCCCGATAGCTTTGCTCTACCCGCGCATACTCAGTTTCACTGAGCTGCAACTTCCGACTGATGCGATCAAGAAGATCATCCAACTGCGTTGACGACGTCGTAGCAACAACCATTTTCATTTCTCCCTTCGTTCTAGGCGCACACTTCACCACGCACGAACCGCGATCTCCACGCGATCCACGCAAACATTCAAAGTTTTTCGCTCGGTAAGCTCTTACAGCGCGAGGGCTGAAAGTGTGTCTAAACCGTGCGTAAGCAGTTGCTCACCCACAGTTCTCAGCCGCGCTCACACCGAGGACTTGAAAGCAATGCGGCACCGGCCAAAAAAACCAAGATACCAATTGCTAGAGCATCCGAATTATCCCTTTTCACTGATCCCTCCTAGTTCAGAAAACAAGCTTCAGCGATAAGAGCCGAATTGCCATGGCCTGTGCGCTGACCTTGAACAATTGATTCAAAGATTTATCAAATATGCGAGAATCGAAAATCGTTTCTGTTGCTAGGGCAAAAGCCAATCCTTTAGGATTAACGTTATCGCATGACTTCAGTGCCGCTGTTCCCGTCCTGTCAGTAAATTCCTTTTTGATCGCCCACTTTGGCATCAGGACTTCCGCAGCAAAGGTCTGTGATTGCCATTCACGCCAGTCTTCAGGAGTAAACAGCTTGCGCGGCTGTGACGCTTTCTGCTGCCACGATTCGACCGCCCTTTGTGCGGGCGTTTTGCGCTCATTCCCAATCGACGATGCAGCAATAACGGCGCGGCAGCATTCTGCTCGGCTCCTAGTAGCGCTATTCATTAGCGGCAAATGATGAAGCGTATGAAACAATTCATGGCCGAGCGTAAATAGTAAGCGGTGTTCACTTGTCTCATCTTCGCTTTCGACGAGTTGGGAATTGAGAACGATTTCTTTGTTTCCGTCTACGCCCCACCGCGACAATCCAAGCACGTAAGGCTTGCTATTTTGCTTGCCATCGAGTGGACCAACACGTAGTCGGATGTCAGGTTCGAGTTCGACAAGCCGCTCGATTGGAGTCGGTGGAGTGTAGGTAGATCTTGTGTGGCCGTGCTTTGCCAGGAATGTCTCTGCAATTTCACTGATTCGCTGACGCGATAGCACTGGCGGTCTAACGTTCGCGGCAAACAAGCCATCGCCTCCGCGTCTGAGCCTCGGAAGTTCATCCCTCAATTCCCGCATCTGCTCTTCTAATTCGTCACCTTGTAAGTTAAGCTTCTCGGCCAGGAACTTGCGGAGGAAGTCGTCCACTTCGTTTGGTTGCAGACTCGATCCTACGCGATAAAGCGCTCGAAGATCCGGGCGTCTTTGGAGGAGATGACCATGAACACCTGCTCGTTGTTGAGGCAAGAGGTCAGTGAGCTTCTCGACCGGGACGTTGTATTCGTGGGACATCGCAGCAATGAACTTAGGCGAGGCTGTGTCGTTCCCGCTCTCTACTCTGCTAAGGTATGCCGCCGAATAGTCCATTTTTCGCGCGGCCTCTCTCAAAGTAAGGCCAGCCTTGATGCGGGCACTTCTAACAAATTCGCCGAATTTTTTCCTTATGTCTTCCATCAGGACCCCCTATACACAGATTGAGGAGCGCTCAACACTCGCAATATAAAGGAGGCCAGTCTCCTTCGTCAAGAATTTTATTTTCGAGTCCCCTGTTGGACTCGAACGAATTGCCATGTGGATTGTCTTTAGGAGGTGCCCTAATGGTGCACACACGTGGGCGCTAAGTGGACACTAAATTGAAAAATATGCGGATTTGCTGAGGAAATTAACGAAGGTATGGTGCCGAAGGGGGGACTCGAACCCCCACGAGTTGCCTCACACGCCCCTCAAACGTGCGCGTCTGCCAGTTCCGCCACTTCGGCTTAAGTTGTCAGATAACGATTCTCACGCAAACTGCTAGTTTGCAACTCCCGAGTATCAGCTTGGGCCGATCTACTACTTCGTAGCGGCGGGCGAAGCCGCTTGCGACGCAGCAGGGGAAGCTACCGGCGCCGTGGTCGCAGCGGGAGATGCAACCGGTGCCGGTGTAGGCGTCGCTTCCGGCGCAGTCGATTGCAAAACCGAGTGGGAACCCGTTACGCCTGGAAGTGAAAGCATCAATGCAAAAAGCATAAAGCCCGCGGCGGCACCAATCGTTATTTTCGAAAGAATGCTCGCGGTGCCTCGAGGACCAAACGCAGTGCTCGATACGCTGCTGGAAAACAGATCGCCGGCGCCGGACTTGCCCGGTTGCAACAGCACTACGATAACCAGGACAACGCAAGACAGAATAAATAGTCCGTATAAAGTGTAAGCTAACAAATCGATCTCCTAAATCGTGAAGAGTGAAAGGTGAAGAGTGAAAAGTAAAGCACCAGGTTTACGATCGGCTTTCTTTCTGACTCTTCACTTTTTACGTTCACTTCTCACTGTCTTTGTAATTAACAATCCTCGCAAAACTTTCGGCCTGCAAACTTGCCCCACCCACCAGCGCGCCGTCGATGTCTTTCTGCGACATCAAACCGGCAATGTTGTCTGGCTTGACTGACCCACCGTAGAGAATCCGAATCTCGTTTGCCGCTTGATCCGAGTACCTATCCGCGAAAACGCGCCGGATAAACGCGTGCATTTCCTGCGCTTGCTCCGGCGTCGCTGTACGTCCCGTACCGATGGCCCAAACAGGCTCGTAGGCAACGATGATACGGTCGAGGTCAGAGGCTGTCAACCCACTGAGTCCGCCACTCAGCTGGCCATTAACCACTCGTTCGGCGATGCCCTCTTCCCTTTGCTCGAGTCTCTCACCAATGCAGAGAATGACGTTAAGATTCGCGGCCAGAGCAGCCTGGCACTTCTTGTTCACCATCGTGTCGGTCTCACAGTAAAACTGCCGGCGTTCGGAATGGCCGACGATCACGTATTTCGCGCCCACATCGCGAAGCATTGCGGCTGTCACTTCTCCGGTGTGCGCACCGTCCTGACTTTCGGTGGAACAATCCTGGGCGGCCACACCGATGTTTGATCCTTCCAGGCGATCGGCGACGGTTTTTAGCGCCGTAAAAACAGGCGCGATGACAACTTCGCAGTGGTTGGCATTTGCTACCAGCGGCTTTAAGGCGAGTGCGGTATCAACCGCCTCACCAAGCAGCTTGTACATTTTCCAGTTTCCGGCAATGACAGGTTTTCTCATGATAATTCGTATTTTGACCTTTGGTCTTCGGTCTTTGCTCTTGGGTCTTTGGACTTTGACCCGGTTCATCCGCGCGGACAGTTCCTGAGAAACAAATCCAAAGACCAAAGGCCGGAACTCTAACTGGATTTATCACTCAACGCTGTCACACCAGGCAATTCCTCACCAGCCAGAAACTCCAGCGTTGCGCCACCGCCGGTTGAAATGTGCGTTATACGGTCCGCCACGCCTGCCTGGGTTACTGCAGCCACTGAATCGCCACCGCCGACGATAACTATAGCGCCGCGATCAGCCGCCTCTGCCACAGCGTGTGCGATGCCGATTGTGCCTTCGTTGAAAGGTGGTTCTTCGAAAACTCCCATCGGCCCGTTCCAGATGATTGTGCGCGCATCGTGTAGAGCATTCTTGAAATGCTCGACTGTTTCGACCCCGATGTCCATGCCCGCATGTCCGACATTCGTAAACTCGATGGGAATTGTCTTGGCGACAATCTTGTCGCCCTTGATCGGTTCGTAACTGTCTACCACCTGATGATCTGTGGGCAACAGTAACTCCACACCCTCCACCTCAGCGCGCTTCTTGATTTCCAGCGCAGTTTGCATCATGTCGTTTTCGACAAGGGACTTCCCTACTGTAAAACCTTCGGCCTTGAAAAACGTGTAGGCCATGGCGCCCCCGATCAAGATTTTGTCGACCTTGCGATCGATGAGCGCATTAATCACCGGAATCTTGTCGGAAACTTTTGCGCCGCCGAGTATGGCGACAAAAGGATGCTCGGGATTCGTGATCACGCGGCCCAAATACTCAAGCTCCTTTAGCATCAGTAGGCCTGCCGCCGCCTTCGTGACGAACTTCGCGATGCCTGCGGTGGAGGCGTGAGCTCGATGCGCCGCGCCGAACGCGTCGTTAACGTAAACGTCGCACAAGCTCGCCAGCTGCCGGGCAAACGCTTCGTCGTTCTTCTCTTCTTCCTTATGAAATCTCAGATTCTCGAGTAGCAGGATGTCGCCTTCCTGCATCGCAGCGACCGCGGATTCGGCTTCTTCGCCGACGCAGTCCGCGGCAAACCCAACCGGCTTCGCAAGCAAACTGGAAAGATGTTCGGCGACGGGTTTGAGACTATATTTCTCGACGTGTTCGCCTTTAGGTCGACCGAGGTGTGAAGCCAAAATCACCCGCGCGCCTTGAGCTATGGCGTATTGAATCGTCGGTAATGAGGCGCGGATACGCGTGTCGTCATCAACTTTGCCATCCTTAATCGGAACGTTGAAATCGACGCGAACGAAAGCGCGCTTTCCTTTTAGATCGAGATCCTTAATTGAAAGTTTACCCATTCGCCACGGCCAAGCAGTTCAGAGTTCAAACTTTAGTTTGCTTCTGTCCGCGCAAGAGCAATCTAAAGATTGAACTCTGAACTGCGAGCCTCTGCTCACGTTGAAAAACTAAAGCCCTTTGCCAGCGATGAACTTGATCAGATCACGAACGCGGCAGGAGTAGCCCCATTCGTTGTCGTACCAGGAAAGCACTTTAATCAAATGTCCGTTGATGACCTTCGTATACTCCGCATCGACAATGGAAGAATTCGAGTTCCGCTTGAAGTCACTCGACACCAGCGGCTCTTCTGAAAACGCGAGAATACCCTGCAGCTCTTCGTTGGCCGCGTTCTTCAAAGCGAGATTCACCGCTTCAGTGCTCGTCTCCTTCTCAACGTCCATGACGACATCGACCAGCGAAACATTCGGCGTGGGTACACGTACAGAGATGCCATCAAACTTACCCTTCAGTTCCGGCAGCACCAACGCCACTGCTTTGGCGGCGCCGGTAGACGTCGGAATCATCGAGAGCGCCGCGGCGCGAGCACGGCGCAGGTCCTTGTGCGGCAAGTCGAGCAACTGCTGGTCGTTTGTGTAGGAGTGAATCGTCGTCATCTGTGCTGAGCGTATACCAAAATTCTCATGAATAACTTTGGCAACCGGCGCCAGGCAGTTGGTGGTGCACGAGGCGTTGGAGATTATGTGATGGTCGGCAGCGACGTATTTATTTTCGTTAACACCGAGCACAATCGTGATGTCCTCATTTTTCGCAGGGGCGGAAATGATTACTTTCTTGACGCTGCCGTGAAGGTGCTTTCTGGCGTCTTCGGCCTTCGTAAATAGGCCAGTGGACTCGATAACGATCTCAGCACCGACTGACTCCCAATCGATCGCCGCAGGGTCGCGCTGCGAAAAGACGCGAAATTCGTCGCCTTCAACTTTAATCCCATTTTCGGTCGAGCTAATCTCATGATCGAGATTTCCGAGTACCGAGTCATACTTCAGCAGGTGCGCCAGGCTCTTCGTATCCGTCAGATCGTTAACGGCGACGAAATCGATATCGGGATCGCCGATAGAAGTACGAAAGATATTGCGTCCAATGCGTCCAAACCCGTTGATACCAACTTTCACGGCCATTACGAGCTGCCCTCCTGCTGATTATTCCGGCTAAGTCTCGAGAGGTTCACAACGGCCAGACACACTATCCTCCGCCGCCTGCCAAACTAGGATCGAAACTTGCTGGGAGTAAAGAAGCCCAAGATTATGCGGCGTAGCTGTGAGTGTCAAGCTGGGTCTCGGGCATCTTTTTGAAACTGACTTGGCGCTAATAGCGTAGTAAAGACTTGATCGAATAAGACTTGTTTGTTAACTGTTGGTGCGGTTTTTAGAATAATTAGGGATAACTGTGAAGGAGTTTTGGGAGTGATGCTTATATCTGTGCCTCGGGAGTTGTTCAGGATTCTGTTGGTGTCAGCGTTTCTGCTTGTGGGTAGTCAGTCTGTTTTTGCTCAGGTGCCGGGAGCGACGCCCAACCCTGCCACCGCGCCTCCGGGTACTACAGTGCCGAATCCAAGCGCGCCGCCGCAGACCCAGCAGCCACCGCCAACTGCTCCGCCAGCGGGCCAACAAGTGCCAGGACCGGCAGCGCCGCAAAATCCCATTGCCAACCCAACGCCACCGACCTCTGCTCCAACAACGAGCGGCACGGGCGATGCGACTATCCAGGAGCCGCAAGATCCTAACTTCCCGAAGGTCGAGCAGCGACCACTGCCGCCGATTCCAGATATGACGCGCCTTGGTGTCACCAGTGGCAATACCCTGACCTTGACCCTCAATGAGGCGATCAAGCGGGCTCTGACTAACAACAATGATATTGAAGTGGCCCGTGATGACGTGCGCTTTGCCGAGACCCAGCTGCGATCACTTGAGGGGATCTATCAACCGCTCTTCAGTATTACCCCTCAGATCGACAAGAGAATAACGCCGCAACAGAGTTCCCTGGGCGGTTCGGGCAGGTCGGGAACTACCACGAGCACGACCTACACGTTGAGTCCTTCGGTCAACAAGCAGTTTGAACTCGGTGGCGGAAACTACACTCTCAGTTTCGCTAATTCGCATACAAACTCGAGTTCGAGCTTCAACATTATCAATCCATTTTACTCGTCGAACCTTTCTCTACAATTTACGCAACCACTTTGGCGTAACCGTTCGATTGACACCTTTCGCCGCCAGATTCGAATCCAGAAAAAGCGTCTGGAACAATCTGATGCTGATTTTCGCCTGCGCACCATAGACATAATCACCCAGGTGCAGCGCGCTTATTGGGATCTGGTATTTGCTTTACGCGATCAGCAAAATCAGCTCGACAATCTAAACCTGACGCGCGAGAACCTGCGTACGGTTGAAGCGCAAATCGCCGTGGGCACGAAGGCGCCATTAGAGCGGGCGGAAGTACAAACGGAACTGGCCAATCGCGAGTCATCTTTGCTGCTGGCGGTGCAAACTGTTTCGACGGCCGAGAACGTCTTGAAGCAACTGATTATCAAGGATACGAGCGACAGTGACTGGTCGGCGCAGATTACTCCTACCGACACTCCAAAGTTCGATGCCGTGCCTGTGAACCTAACTGACGCGTTAAAAGAGGCCCGTGACAACCGGCCGGAGCTTCGTCGTTTACGACTACAAAACGACATCAACAAGATCGACCTTCAGTATTTTAAGAACCAAACTCGTCCTCAGGTTGATCTTGTATCGACCTTAGCAACCACTGGACTCGCGGGAAGTGACGCCTCAAATGCACCCCTTGCCGGGACACTTCTGCCGATAATATCCGGCGACCCGGACACGGTCGCAAATGCTTTCCTGTTGGCGCAGATTAGAGATATTCAAGCTCGAGCCGGGTTTCCCCTGGCAACGGTTCCGTTGGTTCCTTCGCAGGGTGGCCCACCCACCGACTTGATCGGCGGCTACGGCAAGGACCTCAGCAACCTATTCGGCTTTAAAACCCGCAACGTCACTATCGGAGTTGCCATTCAGTTGCCGTTCAAGAACCAGACTGCTGAAGCTAATCTGGCCGGGGCAAGAATTCAAAAAGAACAGCTCGACGCCTCGACGCGTTCACAAGATCAAGTGATCGAACAGGACGTTCGCAACGCCGCTCAGAACGTGGAGACTTCGCGTCGCCGTGTGCTGGCTGCGAAAGATGCGCGAGTGAACGCCGAGACACAACTTGAAGGGGAACAGCGACTCTACCAGGTTGGGCGTTCAACCACCTTCCTGCTCTTCCAGCGACAAAACGCGCTGACGAATGCGCGCAATGCTGAGTTGCGCGCCGAAACTGACTACAACAAGGCGCTCGCCGATCTTCAGCGCGCCACGTCTACAACTTTGCGCGCCAACAACGTAATGGTCGACGCGCCCAATCCTTAGAGTTCTTTTTAGTTTGCGATCTTCGATTTGCGATTGCTAAGGTACAACCCCTGGCAATCGCTTTCTTTCGCAGCGCGCAGCTGATGCAGGCGTAACCAAATGCAGAACCGCGAGCGGTAGCGAGCGGATCCTACTCGGATCCTTCGCGGCAGTCTGATACTTCCTTAATTGCCTATAGCATCCGCTCGCTGCTGCTCGCGGTTCTGCAATGTCCGAGAACTTGATTAACCGCCAACGAAATCATGCCGGACGGGGAGGAGTGTTCTTCAAATCGAATGAAGATCTCCGCAACTATCATCACACTCAACGAGGCCGCAAACATCGGCGACGCCTGTAAATCTTTGGCCTGGGCGGACGAGATATTAGTCGTAGATTCCGGCTCCACAGACCAGACACGTCAAATAGCCGAAGCCTGCGGAGCTCGAGTAATAACCAGGGATTGGCCTGGCTTCGCCCTGCAAAAGCAGTTTGCCGTTGACCAGGCTGCCAACGACTGGATCTTCAGTCTGGATGCCGATGAACGCGTTTCTGATGAGTTGAAAGCGTCGATTGCGAAACTCCGGGGCGAGCCGGAAACCAGCCTCGCTGATGGCTATCGCATTCCGCGCCGCTCCTATTACCAGGGACGCTGGATTAAAGGCGGCGGCTGGTATCCCGACCATCAACTGCGCCTTTTTCGAAAATCGCGTGGAGGTTGGGAGCCACGTCATATTCACGAATCCGTGAAACTAGATTCAGGCGCGCGGGTGGAAAAGCTTTCCGGAGACATCCTGCATTACGGTGTGCGCGATGCAGCTTACCATCACCGCATGATTGGCGAACGCTATGCGCCGCTTGCTGCACAGCAGATGTTTGAAGCAGGGCGCGAAACGTCAGCGCTTAAAATCGCAACCGCCGCGCCTGCCGCTTTTGTTCGCAGTTATATTCTCAAGGGCGGTTTTCGTGACGGGCTTGCGGGGATTAGCATTGCAAGTTTCGCCGCGCATCACGCCTTTCTCAAGCACGTAATGCTCCTGGAGAAGCAGAAGGCAGCAAGCGGAAAGTAGTTCGACAGTCTGCGAATACGATACTGGTTCAGTTTAGGACTAGTTAGGCACTCCCACTTGATTAACACCGCACAAATACGGAACCGGGAGCGGTAGCGACCGGGTTCAAGTTGCGATTTAGTCTGCCCCATGACCAACGAATTCGAGAATCCAGGGTTAGTTGAACCCGGTCGCTACCGCTCCCGGTTCCGTATTTGTGAACGGTCACTCCATTAATTCTGCCTGGGCTCGTTCAAACTGAACCACCACCTGGAATTACGAGACACTCGCTGCCCGCGAAATAAGATACAATTCCTTCCGATGCATCTCTCCCTGACAGTCCTTCCCGAATTAAGTCTGATTCCTCCACCAGTCATTTATGTGATCGCCGGCATCTTTGGAGCGGTGATCGGCAGCTTTCTAAATGTGGTCATACATCGAGTGCCACGTGAAGAGTCGATCGTGTTGCCAGGTTCACGGTGTCCTTCATGCGGAGCGGCGATCGCCTTCTACGACAACGTGCCGGTGCTGAGTTACGTGATGCTCGGTGGACGTTGCCGGGGCTGCAAGGTGCACATCTCGGCACGCTATCCGGCGGTGGAGGCGTTGAATGCGTTGCTTTGGGTCGCAGTCGCCTGGCGCGATGGCCTCAGTTTCGCCCTGCCGTTCGATCTGATATTCGTGACTGCCATTACGGCACTGATATTTATCGACGCAGAACACATGATTCTCCCAAACGCGATCACCTATCCGGGAATCGTGTTTGCACTGATTGCGCGGCTTGCCCTTCCCTTCCTTATGGGCGAACCACATTTCGACGATCTGCCGATGCTGCTGAGCGGCCCGCTCGCAGGCACGCCAGTCTGGGCCGCGTCGCTAATCGGGTCCTTAATTGGCGCTCTCGCCGGTGGTGGTTCTTTGTGGTTGATGGGTTGGATTTGGGAAAAACTACGCGGCGTCGAAGCCATGGGCCTCGGGGACGTAAAGATGATGTTCATGGTAGGGGCTTATCTAGGATGGCGGCTTACAGTCCTCAATATCTTCCTGGGTGTCTTCTCCGGGTCGCTGATCGGCATCGGTCTAATGGTCAGACAGGGTAAGCGAGATATGAAGATGCTTCTGCCGTTCGGAGTCTTTCTCGGCATTGGGGCCATTGCTGCGTTGCTGTTCGGATCACAGATCGTGGACTGGTATGCGGGGCAGTTTAGGTAAGTTGTATTTGGGCTTTGGTCTTAGGCCTTTGGTCTTTGGAACTTTGTGCTTGGTACTTTGAGCTTTGTACTTTGTTCTTTGACTCAGGAGGCCGGTTGTCCCATCTGATGGCTCAAAGTACTAAGCTCAAAGCTCAAAGTACAAAGTACCAAGTACAAAGTTCGAAAGACCCAGGACCAAAGGCCTAAGACCAAAGACTCTAGTGACAAGAAACCGTTATCAATTCGGTCTAACGCTGCTAACAGGATTTTTCCTGCTTGCCACGCTGGTGGCCGTTCTGCTTTACGCGATCATGCCGGCAACGCCGTCCACCCGAGGCCCACTCCTCCTAACCGCTTTCGTTGCCATTCTGCTTGGCGCACTGGTCTGCATTCTCTTTTTTCTACGTTGGGTGTTCCGTCCTTACCGTCAGCTGGTGGGTGAAGCGGAGAAGGCTCAGGTTCAATCGCGCGCCCCCAAGTCGCGAGATGAAGCAGAGTTTGTGCTGGAGACTTTTCAGTCCGTAGTCGCGCAGCTTGAGGAAAAGCGTAAGGCACTCGAGCAGCTCAGCCACCAAGCCAGCAAGCGCGCCGATTCAGCTGAAAGATTCAGTGAACGCATTGTAGCCAGCGTGCCCTCGGCGCTTATTGCCTTCGATGGCGCCGGACACTCGATGGTGATCAACGCTCCCGGTCGCGCGCTTCTCGGGATTGATAGCGGCGCGCTTGGTCAGCCAGTCGGCGAAATCCTCCACAACATCCCGCAGCTTGCCCAGATGGTTGATGATTGTTTGCATAGCGGTACGGTTTATCGCCGCGAAGAAATCGAAACCATGACTACGGAACAGCTGCCGCGACGATTAGGAGCCACTGTCGCGCCGATCGAGCTCGCGTCTGATCGCGGGCCTCGCGGCGCACTCTGCCTCTTAACCGACATCACCGAAGTCACGCAACTCCGTGAACAGGTAGCTTTGAAAAAGAACCTGGAAAGCCTCGGCGAGATGTCGGCAGGACTGGCCCACGAGTTCAAAAATGCTATCGCCACCCTGCATGGCTACGTGCAGCTCTTGCAAAGTCTCGAACTAGACGATCGCGCCCGGGGCACTACATCATCGCTGCTAAACGAAGTCCGAAACCTTTCGGACATGGTCACATCGTTTCTCAACTTCGCTCGTCCGCAGCCGCTTGAACTCGATGAGGTAAATCTCGACGAGCTAATAGCAGACTGCGCCGCGGAACTGGCACCGACTTTTAGACAGATGGAAGTTGAACTGGTAATTACTGATAGCTCGAGCGACTCGCCTGCCTCGTCGGCCGGCTCCACCACAAGCGCATCTTCGATCGTTATCCGCGCCGACGAACGTATGCTGCGTCAGGCGTTATTGAATCTTATCCGCAACGCCGCGGAAGCAATTCCCGAAACCCAGACAGACCGCCACGTCGAAGTTCTCAGTTCAACCGAGCGAGATAACATCGGGCAACACTGGGCGTTAGTACAGATCAGAGACACCGGCGAAGGAATTCCAGCAGCAGATCTTCAGCGCATCTTCATTCCGTTTTTTACCACGAAGGCAACGGGCCATGGAGTAGGGCTCGCGCTCGCGCATCGCGTCATTACTCAACATGGCGGCACGTTGACAGCGGCGAATGGAAAGAATGGCGGCGCCGTATTTTCAGTTAGGCTGCCAGCCTGAATTTGCAGTGCCGTGACGGTCAAGCGACTTGCCGGGACCGCGGGCGGTCCCACCCGCAGTGAGCGCGAAGCGCGAAAATTTCGAATGCCTGCGCGCCGGCGGCGCGTTTGCGGGCGGGACGCCCGCGGTCCCAGCAAATCACTTGAGTGCTGCTGCAATGAATCATACAAAAGGCAA
>Ga0134126_10005753_pt1 | contig 15510 bp, 9 predicted proteins | sample KB31752_FD_96881 | JGI IMG/M metagenome (GOLD analysis project Ga0134126, IMG submission 96881) | Terrestrial soil microbial communities with excess Nitrogen fertilizer from Kellogg Biological Station, Michigan, USA - KB3-175-2 | ecosystem: Environmental > Terrestrial > Soil > Unclassified ...
ATGCCCATGGTGGTGATCTGGCCACGGTGCCGGGCGAGGTAGCCGTCCACTCCGTCGGTAATGGATACCAGCACAAAGAAGACGGCAACGGCGATCTCCTGTTCGCCGTAGAAGGCGCCATGGGGAAAGTGCGGAGAGAGCATCCAGATAAGGATGGGAACCGCCGCAATGCGGCTGACCGTGATGGAATTGGGCAGGTTCACTGGTTAGACTCTGCGCAGAGTGCCTTGCAGCTATTCTTGCAGGGCCGACCGCCTCCGGCTGCGCGCCGTGAGTTGTGATGGATGCATCGCGTCATAAGGGGCTGCTATTTGAGGATATTATGCCTCTTATGTTGGATGGTAGGAGGAGAAGAGACGAAAATGACGAAAGTTTTTGCATGGCGATGGGTCCCGGCACTGGCGTGCGCCGGGTTATTGGTGTCGGGCTGTTCCGTAAAGCCAACGAACGCCAAGCTGGAACAGGGGCTCAACCTGTATTTCGCCGGCCACGAGGAGTGCCTTTTCCCACAGGGGATGCGGTTTCCTTATGAAGTGACGCCGGGGCCAGCAGCCAAGGCTGAAGAGGAGAAATTCGACGCCATGCACTCCGTCGGGCTGCTGAATGAGTTGAAAGACCTGTCGATGCACGTGGAGCGATATTCGTTGACGCCGCTGGGAGAGCGGGTGGCTCCGCGATTTTGCTATGGACATAAAGAGGTGACCAGTGTGGATGCGTTTACGCCTCCAGCAAAAGACGGCAATGTGCTGGAGACGACGGTGACGTATCACGCGGCCATGCGGGATGTGCCGATGTGGGTGAAGACGGATGCAATGACGAAGGCTTTTCCGGAGATGGCGCAGGACATTGCCGGTCCCCGCGAGGGGCAGATCGTGATGGGGACGGCCGGAGTCGGGTGGCGGGTGCGGTAAGGCCTGACCGAAATAGCCCTGGCATCATTTCGCCAGGTTTTTCCAGAGGATAGCGGCGAGCACGGCCAGAATGGAGAGCAGGCGCACCACTCCAATCCACAGGCTGCCCTCATTGGGATGGGAGAGGCTGACGATAAAGGCGCTGCTGCCTCCCTGAATGCCGAAAAATACGGCGAAGGCGAGAAAGAGAGTATCGCGGGTGGATCTCCAGAAGCGGACAAAAAAGAGTCCGGCGAGCAGATAGCAGGCGGCGACGATGCCGAGCAGGAAAATGTCCGCGAGCGGATGCGACATCGGGTTCATTGGCTCTCCCAGATCAAGCCAAAAAGCAGGAGCGCCATGGCGATGAGGGCCGTAGCCAGGCGGTAAGTGTAAAGGTCAGACCGAATGACCACGATGTCGAGGAAGACCAGAAAATTGGAGACGGTCAACCCCACAAAGCACAGCCCGCTCCACAGCAGCAGTCTTTTGCGCACATGGGCGTATGCGCGCAGCAGCAGAATGGCGCAGAGCAAGGTGGTGAGGCAGGTTGCAATGTAGAGAGCGGCTGCCATCAGTCCCGGTCCTTTTTGAAGCGAAATGCGCGAGCAAACTCGCGTACGGAGGGGGAAGTTTTCGAGTGTATCATGGTCGAAATTCGCACCAGGTCGCGCCGGTAGGCGATATCCACCAGCCGCATCATTTCGTTCTGCTGCTCGGAGCGGGGGAAGTAGGAGTATTTGAGCGGCGGGCCGGGTAGTCTCGCGATCAGTTGCAACCGAACGAGGTCTGCGAGCAGGTTGCCCACGTTCTCAGCGGGAATATAGAGGCGGGAGGCAAGCTCTTCGCAGGTCCAGGCGACAGGGCGGCTGTTCCAGAGCAGCACAAGGGCTTCCAGATGCGGCACGCTGTCAATGTTCTCCAGGATGAATTCGTGAGCATTCATCTCCGGCTGCGGATCAACTTCTGTCATCGTTGCCTATGACTTAATCGTTTGCAAATTGGCGCTTCGATTCCGAATCGCGAAATCCAAGCTGGTTCGGAGTTCATCGAGCAGTCAGGCTGCGACGTGCTTTATGCTGGCCGGAATGCCGGACAATACGGCCCGCTCTGCTCAACAAGGAATCTGAACCCGGAGTTCAGATTGCGCGCAAATCATCGACACCATAGTAAACGGCCTTTCGGAGACTCGCAAAAACCGGTTTGAAATGAGGGGATTTTTTAAATTCGGGACTGACTGAATCGCCGGTGAGCGGTTCCCATAACGGGTGGGGCAGGCCAACCAATTAAGAGATTGCGGCATCCAACTGGGCTGATCCAAGCTTTCGGCGTGGTATTTTTGCGCACAAGTTCCCGTGCAGGGTTGTGTGGTGTGCGCATAGATCAGGCTGATTTTTCAGGAGATGTTCATGAGGAAGTCCGAAGCGCTCGTCGGCACAGACGTGGCTTCCGCTGGGAAGCAAAGCAGCAATGGACGCAATGGAGCGGGGAGGGAGCCGGAGCACGTAGAACTGGCGCTGCTACTGGAACGGATGCAGGCCATGCGCGACGGAGATTTTTCCGTGCGGCTGCCTGGCTCATGGACCGGAATGAATGGAAAGATCGCCGACGCCTTCAATGAAATCGTCACCTCCAATCAGAAAATCGCCAGAGAGCTACAGCGGGTCGGGCAGGTGGTCGGCAAAGAGGGGCGGACCCGCGAACGGGCAAGATTCGAAGTTTCCCGCGGGGCGTGGGGCGAGATGGAGGTCTCCGTCAACACTCTCGTGGAGGACCTGCTGCGGCCAACCACCGAGGTGAATCGCGCCATTGCTGCTGTCGCGGAGGGAAACCTGACGCAGACCATCCGGATGGATGTGGATGGGCGGCCGCTGGAAGGCGAGTTCCTGCGGTCGGCGAAGATTGTCAACACCATGATTCAGCAGCTCGGCGTATTTACCTCTGAGGTAACGCGCGTGGCGCGCGAGGTGGGCACGGACGGCAAGCTGGGTGGGCAGGCCATCGTGCCGGGCGCCGCCGGAACCTGGAAGGACCTGACCGATTCGGTTAACTCCATGGCCGGCAATCTGACGGCGCAGGTGCGCAACATTGCCGAAGTTGCCACGGCTGTGGCCAGCGGCGATCTTTCCCGCAAGATCACGGTGGACGTTCGCGGCGAAATTCTGCAACTCAAAGAAGCCATTAACACGATGGTGGATCAGTTGCGGTCTTTCGCCTCCGAGGTAACGCGCGTGGCGCGCGAGGTGGGCACGGACGGCAAGCTGGGCGGACAGGCGGTGGTGCTGGGCGTAGCCGGAACCTGGAAGGACCTGACTGATTCCGTCAATGCCATGGCCGGAAACCTGACTTCGCAAGTACGCAACATTGCCGAAGTGACGACGGCGGTTGCGCGCGGCGATTTGTCGCGCAAAATCACGGTTGACGTGAAAGGCGAAATTCTGGAGCTGAAGGACACCATCAACACCATGGTGGACCAGCTCAACGCCTTTGCCGGGGAAGTGACGCGCGTGGCGCGCGAGGTGGGCACCGAAGGTAAGCTGGGCGGCCAGGCGAATGTGCCCGGCGTCGGCGGCACGTGGAAAGACCTGACCGACAACGTGAACTTTATGGCCGGAAACCTGACCGGCCAGGTGCGCAACATTGCTGAAGTGGCCACAGCCATTGCCAGCGGCGACTTGTCGCGCAAAATCACGGTGGACGTGCGCGGAGAAATCCTTCAGTTGAAGGAAACACTGAACACCATGGTGGACCAGTTGAACCGCTTCGCCGGTGAGGTGACGCGCGTGGCGCGCGAAGTCGGGTCGGAGGGCAAGCTGGGCGGCCAGGCGAATGTGCCGGGCGTGGGCGGCACATGGAAGGACCTGACCGACAACGTGAACTTCATGGCTGGAAACCTGACCGGCCAGGTGCGCAACATTGCCGAGGTCACGACCGCTGTGGCGCGTGGCGATTTGTCGCGCAAAATCACCGTCGATGTGAAGGGCGAAATTCTTGAGTTGAAGAACACCATCAACACCATGGTGGACCAGCTCAACGCCTTCGCCGGCGAAGTGACGCGCGTGGCGCGCGAAGTAGGCACCGAGGGCAAGCTCGGCGGCCAGGCGCAGGTACCCGGCGTGGGCGGCACGTGGAAGGACCTCACCGACAACGTCAACTTCATGGCCAGCAATCTGACCGGGCAGGTGCGCAACATCGCCGAGGTCGCGACCGCCGTGGCGCGCGGAGATTTGTCGCGCAAGATCACCGTGGATGTGAAGGGCGAGATCCTTGAGCTGAAGGACACTCTGAACACCATGGTGGAGCAGTTGCGGTCCTTTGCCTCGGAGGTGACGCGCGTGGCGCGCGAGGTCGGGTCGGAGGGGCGGCTGGGCGGCCAGGCGCAGGTGCCCGGAGTAGGCGGAACCTGGAAGGACCTGACCGACTCTGTGAACTCCATGGCCAGCAACCTTACCGGCCAGGTCCGCAACATTGCGGAAGTGGCCACGGCCATCGCCAACGGAGACCTTTCGAAAAAGATCACGGTGAACGTGAGCGGAGAAATTCTTCTGCTCAAGGAAACCATCAACACCATGGTGGATCAGCTCAACGCCTTCGCAGGAGAGGTAACGCGCGTGGCGCGTGAGGTGGGCTCTGAAGGCCAGCTTGGCGGGCAGGCCAGCGTGCCGGGCGTGGCCGGCACCTGGAAGGACCTGACTGACAACGTCAACTTCATGGCCAGCAATCTGACCGGTCAGGTGCGCAATATCGCGGAGGTCACCACCGCCGTGGCCCGCGGAGACCTGTCGCGCAAAATCACCGTCGATGTAAAGGGTGAAATTCTTGAGCTGAAGAACACGATCAACACCATGGTGGACCAGCTCAACGCCTTTGCCGCCGAGGTGACGCGCGTGGCCCGCGAAGTGGGCACGGATGGCAAACTGGGCGGCCAGGCGCAGGTGCCTGGAGTCGCCGGAACCTGGAAGGACCTTACCGATAACGTCAACGTGATGGCAGCCAACCTCACCGAGCAGGTGCGCGGTATCGTCAAAGTCGTGACCGCCGTCGCCAACGGAACCTTGGCCCAGAAGCTGACCATGAATGCCAAAGGCGAGGTAGCGGCGCTCGCGACCACCATCAACAACATGACCGACACGCTCGCGACGTTTGCGGATCAGGTCACGACGGTCGCGCGCGAGGTAGGCGTGGAGGGCCGCCTGGGCGGGCAGGCCAATGTGCCGGGTGCTGCCGGAACGTGGAAGGACCTGACCGGTAACGTCAATCTGCTGGCCGATAATCTCACCAATCAGGTTCGCGCCATTGCCGAGGTCGCCACCGCCGTCACCAAGGGCGATCTCACGCGCTCCATTCAAGTGGAAGCCAAGGGCGAAGTCGCGGAGTTGAAAGACAACATCAACACCATGATCAACAACCTCCGCCTGACAACGGAGCGCAACACGGAGCAGGACTGGCTCAAAACCAACCTCGCGCGCTTCACCGGAATGTTTCAAGGCCAGCGCGATCTGTCCACGCTGGCAAGAACCTTGCTGTCGGAGCTGGCTCCTCTGGTGAATGCCCAGCAGGCTGTTATTTATCAATCGGACACGGAAAGCGAGCAGGAGTTGGTGCTGCTCTCGGCCTATGCCGGCGACGGCGCCGACGGGCACTTGCGGCGCGTGAGCCTCGGCGAGGGGCTGCTCGGGCAATGCGCGGCGGAAAAGCGCCGCATCCTCATCAGCGATCTGCCGGGGAACGAAGTGACGATCCGATCCGCGCTGTTCGATGCCGTGCCCCGCAACGTCATCATCCTCCCCGTGCTGTTTGAGAATCGAGTGAAGGCGGTCATTGAGATGGCCTCCCTCAGCGCGTTTACAACCGCGCAACTGGCCTTTCTCGAACAGTTGACGGCCAGCATCGGAATCGGGTTGAACAGTATTGAAACCACCATGCAGACCGAAGGCCTGCTGAAGCAGTCGCAGAAGCTGGCGACCGAACTCCAGCTCCAGCAGAAGGAGTTACAGCAGACCAACGAGCAGCTTGCGCAAAAGGCCCAGCAGTTGGCCGAACAGAACGTTGAGGTGGAGCGGAAGAACCAGGAGATTGAGCAGGCCCGGCGGGAGATTGAAGGCAAGGCCAAGGAACTGGCGCTGACCTCAAAATACAAGTCCGAATTTCTGGCCAACATGTCGCATGAGCTGCGCACGCCTCTCAACAGCATCCTTGTTCTGGGCCAGCAGCTTAGCGAAAACCCGGACCAGAACCTGACCCCCAAACAAGTTGAGTTTGCGCGCACCATTCACGGCGCGGGAACCGATCTTCTGAACCTGATCAGCGACATTCTTGACTTGTCGAAGATTGAGTCGGGGACCGTCTCCATCCAGGCCGAGGAAGTGCTGTTCGCCAGCCTGCTCGACGCGGTTGCGCGTCCCTTCCGCCACGAAGCGGAGAGCCGGCGGCTCAGTTTTGAAGTATATGCGGATCCGCAACTTGGCCGGAGCTTTGTTACTGACGCGAAGCGGCTTCAGCAAGTCATTAAAAATCTGCTGTCGAACGCTTTCAAGTTCACGGCGACCGGGGGAGTCCGGCTCTCGGTTTCAATTGCGGAGAGCGGATGGAGTCCCGATCACCCGGTCCTGGGCCGCTTTGCGTCGGCCCTCTCCTTTGAGGTGGAAGACACCGGGATTGGCATTCCCAAGGAGAAGCAGCGCCTGATCTTTGAGGCATTCCAGCAGGCCGACGCCGGGACCAGCCGTAAGTACGGCGGCACGGGACTGGGGCTGGCCATCAGCCGGGAACTGGCGGCTCTGCTCGGGGGAGAAATCCAGTTGCGCAGCACGCCTGGGGAAGGCAGCACATTCACGCTCTACCTGCCGCTTGCCTATTGCGGGCCGTCCACGCTGGTGGAGCAGCGGGAGCAAGGGAATGCGCCTCCTGTGTTCGTTCCAGCTGAGTTTCCGGCCGTCGCGCTGGCCGGGAACGCGGCCCTGCCCGTCCCGGACGATCGCGATGATTTGAGCCCCGAAGATCCCATTCTGCTGATCGTTGAAGATGATCCGCATTATGCCCGCATTCTGCGGGACCTTTCCCGCGAGAAGGGCTTTAAGGTGCTGCTCGCCAGCCGCGGTGCGGAGGCCCTGGCGCTGGCTCGTGAGTTTCATCCCAGCGCGGTTTCGCTTGATTTGTTTTTGCCGGACATGATGGGATGGACCATTCTCAACCATCTGAAGCAGGACGCGGCGACCCGCCATATTCCTGTGCAACTGCTCACGGTTGACCGGGACAGGAGTCACGGGCTGGCTGGTGGGGCATTCGCTTTTCTGACCAAGCCAGTGACATCGGAGGGGCTGGAGGCTGCCATCACACGCATCCGGCAGTATGCGGTGCCGCGCCAGAAGCGGCTGCTTGTGGTTGAGGATAATCCGGCGGAACAACTGAGCATTCGCACACTGCTGGGCGGCGAGGACATTGACATTACCATTGCGGAAACCGGCGCGGACGCGCTGGCCGCCATCGCCGGCGAGCCTTACGATTGTGTTGTGCTCGATCTTCGCCTGCCGGACATGACCGGCTTTGACGTGCTGGAGCAGCTGCGCGAGACGAAACTCTTCAGGGACTTGCCGATTGTCGTCTTCACGGGAAAAGAGCTCTCCGCCGAGGAGGATGCCCGCCTGCACGTACTTGCCCGCAGCGTCGTTATCAAAGGAGTGGAGTCGCCCGAGCGGCTGCTGGATGAAACATCGCTGTTCCTGCACCGTGTCATCACCGATCTTCCCCAGGAAAAACAGGATATGCTGGAACGGCTGCATCGCTCCGATGAAGCGCTGACCGGAAGAAAGGTCCTGGTCGTCGATGATGATGTGCGAAACATTTTTGCGCTGAGCAGCATTCTCGAACGGCGCGGCATGATCGTGTTGACTGCCGAGACCGGCAAGGAGGCCATCGCCATTCTGGATTCCACGCCCGACGTTTCCATTGTGCTGATGGACATCATGATGCCGGATATGGATGGCTACGAGACGGCGCGGGTGATTCGGCAGAATACCGCTTTCCAGAGGCTTCCAATCATTGCCCTTACGGCGAAGGCGATGAAGGGGGACCGGGAAAAGACTTTGGAGGCCGGCGCTTCCGATTACCTGGCCAAGCCGGTCAACACCGAGCAATTGCTCTCCACGCTTCGCATTTGGCTTCACCGTTGAGGTTTTCTATTCGATACGATTGTATTCAGGCTGAATAACCGATGATGCGCACGAATCAAAAAGTTAACATCCTCATGGTGGACGATCAGCCCAGCAAGCTGCTCAGTTACGAAGCGATCCTGGGAGACCTCGGAGAGAACCTGATTGCCGCAACTTCGGGTCGAGAGGCACTGGACCTTCTTCTCAGGAACGAAATCGCTATCATTCTGATGGACGTAAGCATGCCGGAGCTGAACGGCTTCGAGCTTGCGGAGATGATCCATCAGCATCCACGTTTCCAGAAGATCGCCATACTCTTCATCTCCGCCGTCCACCTCACCGACCTCGACCGCATCAAGGGGTACCAGCGCGGGGCGATGGACTATATTTCTGTTCCCGTGGTTCCTGAACTGCTGAAGGCCAAGGTGGCCTTGTTCGCCGATCTCTATCGCAAGACCCGCGAACTGGAGATTCTGAACAACGAGTTGGAACGGCGCGTGCTGGAGCGCACCGAGGAATTGCAGGAAAGCGCGCAGCAAATTCGCGGCCTGAACGAGCTATTGCAGCAACAGGTCGCCGAGCTTGAGACCATCATGAAGGTTTTGCCCGTGGGGGTGGCCGTAGCCCATGATCCGCAGTGCAATTGGATCACCGGAAATGAGGCCATGAGCCAGATGCTCGGCGTCGAGCACGGCGAGAAAATTTCGCTGAGCGGAGAAGGCAGCTATGGCGACGCCCTTTATCGGAATGGAACACGGCTCGCGATTGAGGAATATCCGCTGCGACGCGCCGCCAGTACGGGGAGCAGCGTGGGCAGCATGGAGATGGAGATTCATCACGGGAATGGCGAGATCACGCAGGTGCTGGCGAGCGCCAATCCTTTATTTGACGGTTCCGGCAACGTGCGCGGCGCGGTTGGAGCGCTGATCGATATTACCGGCCGCAAAGGCATGGAACAGGCACTGCGAGAGCGCGCGGAGTTGATGGACCTGGCCTCGGAGGCCATCATTGCCCGCGACCTTAACGGCAAGGTCCGGTTCTGGAATTCCGGGGCTGCCGCTCTCTATGGCTGGACCACCGAAGAGGCCACCGGCCGAGACCTGCATGAACTGCTGCAAACTATTTTCCCGGTGCCCCGCGAGGAGGTCGAATTCACGCTGGTGCAGGGTAGGCGCTGGGAAGGGAACCTGATCCAGGTTACGAAAGACGGGCGGGAGATCGTTACCGCCTGCCGGAAGAGTTTCCAGCGTAACGGCAACAATTCGGGTGCGATTCTGGAAATATGTCGCGACATCACGGCACAGCTCCAGGCCGAGGAGGCATTGCGAAGGTCCGACAAGCTCGCCGCCATGGGAAGAATGGCCGGCATTGTTGCGCATGAAATCAATAATCCCCTGGGCGCAATCACCAACGTGTTTTATCTGCTGCGCGACCATCCGTCACTCGATTCAGAAGCGCGCAACTATGCGCGCATGGCGGATCAGGAGCTGGCGCGTATCGCCCATATTACCCGGCAAACTCTGAGCTTCTATCGCGAATCGGCGCAAGCCATACCTGTCTCAATCGCATCTCTGCTGGACGAGATTCTGGAATTTCAGGCGAGCCAACTGCAAGCCGGCAAGATTCTTGTGGAGCGGCGGTATCGAAGCGATGGAATAGTGCAGGGCTTTCCCGGCGAACTCAAACAGGTGTTGCTGAACCTCATCTCGAATGCCGTTGAAGCCATGCCCAACGGAGGCCGGCTTTGCGTGCATGTGGGGAAATCTTCCGCAGCTTACGAGGGACGCGGTGGAGTGCGCGTTTCTATCGCCGACAGCGGCGTCGGTATCGGCCCCGAAGAAGCTAAGAGGCTGTTTGAACCCTTCTTCAGTACCAAATCCGCCAAGGGAACCGGGCTCGGTCTCTGGATAAGCAGGGGGATTATTCAAAAATACGAGGGAGCCATTCGTTTCCGCAGCCTCGGCAATGGAAGCGAAAGAATCACTTGTTTTTCGGTTCTGGTTCCCGCGTCGTCTCACACTCACCGAGTTCCGCCGCACTCGGCCTTCAACGGGGAAAAACTGGAAAGCGCGAGGGCTCTTTAGGGATTCGTCCGTTTTGGGCTTCTAAAATGAACGAGATGGCTCGGAAGCCATCTCTGCGCAAATTCTTTGGTTGCGGGGGCAGGATTTGAACCTGCGACCTTTGGGTTATGAGCCCAACGAGCTACCGGGCTGCTCCACCCCGCATAGCCATACTATCAAGGCTGAAAACCCATAGTCAATCGAAGGACTAGCCGGAGCGCTCCCATCCGAACCCCGCATTCGGCCCGTCCAACGCTGATAAACTTACAGATAAGCCATGTTTGAAAACCTCTCAGAAAAGCTTCAGCGCGCCTTCAAAAATCTTCGCGGCCAGGGAGTCATCAGCGAAGAAAATATGCAGGAGGCGCTGCGCGAAATCCGCGTCGCCCTGCTCGAAGCCGACGTCAACCTGAACGTCGTCAAGGAACTGATCGAGCACATCCGCGCCAAAGCCCTTGGACAGGAAGTTCTCACCGCGCTTTCGCCTACCGAGCAGGTCGTCAAAATCATCCGCGACGAGTTGATCGCCATTCTCGGCAAAGACACGGCCAGGTTCCAGTTTGCGTCACGCCCGCCCACCATCATCCTCATGGCCGGACTGCAAGGCTCCGGCAAAACCACCACGTCCGGCAAGCTTGCGGCGTGGCTGCAAAAGGGCGGCCATCGCCCCATGCTGGTGTCGGTGGACGTCTACCGTCCCGCCGCCCGCGAGCAACTCAAGGTCGTCGCGACCTCCATCAAGGCCAAGCTCTACGAGGGAGACATCAAGGGCGAGGCCGCCGGGACCCCGCTGGTCGAGCGTCTCGCGAAGGAAGCCCGCCGCGAGGCCGTCAACAGCGGCTGCGACACCCTGATCGTCGATACCGCCGGCCGCCTGCATCTCGACTCCGGCCTCATGGACGAAATGGCGAAGCTCAAGGCCCTGCTTTCTCCGCAGGAAATTCTCTTCATCGCCGACGCCATGACCGGCCAGGATGCTGTCCGTTCCGCCGATGAGTTTCACAAGCGGCTTGCCATTACCGGCACGGTCCTCACCAAAATGGACGGCGATGCTCGCGGCGGCGCGGCGCTCTCCATCCGCCACGTCACCGGCCAGCCCGTCAAGTTCATCGGTACGGGTGAGAAGCCTGACGCCTTCGAGCCCTTCCACCCCGACCGCATCGTCGGCCGCATCCTCGGCATGGGCGACATCATGACGCTCATCGAGAAGGCCGAGGAAAATCTTGACCGCAAGAAGTCGGAAGACTTCGCCATGAAGGCTTTAAGCGGCGACGGCTTCTCGCTCGAAGACTTCCGTGATCAGCTCCGCCAGATTCGCAAGCTCGGCTCGCTCCAGAGCATCATGAAAATGCTGCCCTCCGTCGGCCCCTTCAGCGGAATGCAGCAGATGGCCGGCCAGGTGGACGAAAAGCAATTCGTTCGCATCGAGGCCATCATCAATTCCATGACGCAAAAAGAGCGCACGCATCACGAAATCATCTCCGGCACTCGCCGCAAGCGCATTGCCAACGGGTCGGGGACCAGCGTGCAGGAGGTGAATCAACTCCTGCGCCAGTACGCGCAGATGCGGAAGATGTTCAAGGGCGTCGGCAAAGGCGGGCTGCTGCAACGCCGCGCGATGGGCATGCTCAGCGGCATGAAGGGAATGCGGTGAGTCCGATCAAGAAGCTTTAATCCACTGAGCGGACTATTTTTTCAACATCAAAATCCATCTTTGACGATAAGTCTGATTTTCTCAGGAGCGGCGGGCCTGTGGCTGTGAAGTTTCGGGAGCCGTTCCAGCATTGGTGTATCCGCGGCGAAAGTGCAGGTCCCTCCGCTGCGTTTGCTTTCCCACCCCAACGCGCCAAGGTCGCGCGCTGGGGGCCCCGGTTCGCGAACTTCGGTCGGGATGACAAGGCTTGTAACCGGGTATACCAATGCTGGTCTTGCTCTAAGGCGACTGGTAGCGCTTAAGGACGGCGTTGAGGGTAATGACGCCTTCAAGCTTGTCTCGACTGGCGCGGTTGATGATGGGCAGCAGCGGCCAACGCGGGAAGTATGGCAGCGCGTTATCCAGCGGCAAATCGGGAAATAGCGTAGGCACGCGGTCGGGCTTGAGGACGCGCTCCAGCGGAGTCTCCGGCTCCAGCATGGCGGCGGCGGCCGTCAATTCTTCGCCGGTCATGGTGTACCAGGACCCGTCGTGGATTTGGATCAGAAGAGAAGTGGAACCGGCCTCGGCAACGGCGGCGGAAGCCACAGCAATCGATTCATCGCCGTGCAGGATGGGAACGGTGAGCGGCTGCAGGGCGTCTTCGATATGCAGCGGTATCTCCTCGCGCTGCTCTTCCAGGGAAGGGAGATCGAGGCCGTCCTGATGCGAAAACGTCTCAAAGATGGCGACAGGCTGGAGCGTGCGCGCGATGAGGTAGGCGATGGTATTGGCGAGAATGACGGGGAGGATGATGGAGTAGTTTCCACTGACCTCGAGCACCATGAAGACCGAGGTGAGCGGGACGCGGAGAAAGCCGGCGAAGAGCACGCCCATGCCCACCAGCGCGTAGGAGCCGACGCTTCCAGTGAGGGCAGGGAAGAAGAGCTTTTCAAAGGAGCCGACGCCGGCGCCGAGCATGGCTCCGATGAAGAGGGTGGGAGCAAACATGCCGCCGGGGGTTCCGCTGGAATAGGACAGCGTTGTGGCGACGAGTTTGAGGACGGCGAGGACGAGAAGCAGTTTCCATGTGAACTCGCCGTGCATGGCCTGGTCCATGGCTCCGTAGCCAGCGCCCATGACCTGGAAGTAGCCGAAGTAGCCGATGAGGCCGACGAGCAGGCCGGCGACGGCGGGCTGGCAGAACTGGGTCCAGCGGGGCATGGCGCGTAGGCGCGGGCGCAGCGAGCCGAGCGCGCGGGAAAAGACCACGGCGAAGAGTCCGCCGACGATGCCGAGCACCGCGTAGGCGAAGAGTTCTCGGCTGCTGCGGAGATTGACGGTAGGAATGCGGAACATGGGGGCCGAGCCCCAGAAGCGGCGCAGGACGACGACGCTGGAGATGGCGGCGAGGACAATGGAGCCGAGCACGGCGGCGCTCCACTGGCCGATGATTTCTTCAATGACAAACAGGATGGCGGAGATGGGGGCGTTGAAGGCGGCTGCGAGCCCGGCGGCGGCTCCGATGGGGGCGAAGAGGCGCAGCTTTTGCCGGGACATTCCGAACTTGCGCGCGATGATAGAGGCGACGCCGGCGCCGATGTGCAGCGACGGGTCTTCGGGGCCGAGCGAATGGCCGGAGCCGATGGCGATGGAGGAGGTGATGAATTTTCCGATGACGGTTCTGAACGAGATATAGCCGTTGTAGACGTAGAGCGCGGCCTTGGTCTGGTTCACGCCGCTGCCGCGCGCCGCGGGAAACAGCCACTGCACCATCGCCGCAACCAGCAGGCCGCCGAGCGCGGGGACGTAGATGAGGCGGAATTGCCCGGCGTGGGGCGCGGAGCCGAGTGTAAGGATTTTGATCCACTCGATCGCGACTCGGAACATGACGACGAGCAGGCCGGAGATGATTCCGATAAAGATGGAGAGGACGAGGAATAGCCGTTCGTCGCGCGTGGGAGCGAGCTTGGCGAGATCGATGGAGCTTGCCGCCCTGTATCCGTTGGCAAAGAGATTTTTTGCGAATGCGCCTTTTGCGGAAAGGCTTTGTGCGAAGCGGCTGCGCAGCGTTTGCGTGATCATTTGGACTGCACCGCCCGAGGAGCCTGCGCAAGCTTGAGCAGGATTGCGTCGTCTCCGGTAGGCGCGCCGCAGACCTGGGCGGTCTGCTTTTCGGTGGCGTAGACGAGATTCATGATGGTCTGCTCCAGTTGCGGATCGCGTTCCAGAGCACGGAGGGTGAGCCGGGGCTGCTGCTGCCACTGGGCCTGGAGCGCGGCCAATTTGGGAGCGGCGTTGGGCTCGGTGATGCAGGCGGTGAGGCGGTCGCCGGCGATTTTGGCGTTGTTTTCGATGCGGGCGGCGCGGGCGCGGACCGTGAGGTCGGGATCGGGATAGAGGTCGAGAATGCGGTTGGAGTTGGCGAGCATCTGGCGGATGGAATTTTGCTGGGACTCGGATTGCGCGGAGAATCCCCTATGGTTGACGGCCCGGACCAGTGCTTCGCGCGCCGCGGTGATGTAACCGATGGCATATGCGGTGCGCCCGACGCCTTCGAGCGCGTCGAGAGATGCGCCGCGCATCTGGGCGTGGGCACTGTAGATGTTGAAGGCGTCAGTGGAATCCTGGGCCTGCTCCATGAGGCTGGCGATGGCGAGCTGGGTGTCGGGATCTTTGGGTGCATTGCCGGCGGCGGTTCTGAGCTCGGTTTGAGCGCGAGGATAATCTTTCTGGCTGATGAGATAACGAACCAGTTCGAGGCGGACCTCGCGGCGGCGGGTATAGCCGTCTCCCTGCCAGGTTCCATCGAGTGCGCGCTGGTAGTGTTCTTCGGCGAGCGCGGTTTTGCCGTCACTGGCGGAGAGGCGAGCGAGTTGGAGATGAATGAGGCCGTTGCCGGGCTGGGATTCGAGCAGCGTATTGAAGTAGGCGGTGGCCTCAAGATTGCGGTGCTCGGCGGCGAGCGCGGTGGCCAGATCAATCTCAATCTCGCGGCGGCCGGGGGCGTATTCGAGAGCCGAGCGCAGGGCTTGAACGGCCTGAACGGGATGCCCGGCGCTGAGGGCGCGTTCTCCATTGGCCTGCCAGCGGCGGGCGAGGACATCGCGGTGCCTGGAAAACGAGGCGAACAGAAAATAGGTGAGAACGGCAAGGGCCGCGGTGATGGCGAAGATCGCGAACAAGGCAACCGAGTCCCGCAGGATAAGCTTTCGCTTCTCCGCTCGCTCTTCGGCGGACAACGGGGTTCGCAACTCAAAGACAGCCATCGTTAATACCTTATCGTCTCCGATGCCGAAGTCCAAACGGTTGATGATGCGGATTCGCATAGGAGCGCACGGCGGGTTACGATCGGGATAGCCATGCCTGAAACGATATTTTTGGAAATTTCCGCGCCCGTCCCCGCGACAGCCGAGGTGCTGCCGTGACGCGAGAGATCCTGCTTCAATTGCTGGAAGGCATTCAGCGTGGGGAAACCTCGCCGGCCGATGCCCTGGCGCGGCTTGCAAAGCTTCCGTATGAGGACACCGGATTCGCGAAGATTGACCACCATCGCAGTTTGCGGCTGGGTCTGCCGGAGGTGATTTATGCGGCGGGGAAGTCTCCGGCACAGGTGGCGGAGATTTTTGCGCGCATGGCCGAGGCTGGCGGAAGCGTGATGGCAACGCGGGCGGACGCGGCGGCGTTTGAGGCGGTGCGGGCGCGGGTTCCATCGGCGAAGTACCATGCGGACGCGCGGATCATCGGGCTGGCGGCGGCTTCTCCAGCGTCGG
>Ga0134126_10005754_pt1 | contig 15510 bp, 10 predicted proteins | sample KB31752_FD_96881 | JGI IMG/M metagenome (GOLD analysis project Ga0134126, IMG submission 96881) | Terrestrial soil microbial communities with excess Nitrogen fertilizer from Kellogg Biological Station, Michigan, USA - KB3-175-2 | ecosystem: Environmental > Terrestrial > Soil > Unclassified ...
CGGCAGGCTGGGCCTGCATCATGCGGTGCAGGGCGCCGGTGTCGATCTCTTCCCTCAGGTAGACGGGATCGCCGCCGTATTCGTCAAGCCCCAGCGGGAACCGGTGGCCGAAACGAACACCGGGGAAGGACGTGCAGGAGAACAGGACCGCCACCCGCCGCCCCTGCCCGGTCCCGGTGATGATCACTTCGGTGTCTGTGACGTGGCGGATGTAGGGCTCGGCTTCCAGCGGGGGCAGCGGGTCACCGGGCTGCGCGCCGCCGCGGACCGCCTCGATGGTCGGCTGGTCCAGCCCGGTCCACCCGCCCCGGCCGAGGACCTTCCGGGCTTCGGTGTAGGCGCGTTCGGTCAGCACTCGTGGCTTCCAGCCACCGACGGGCTCCCATCCCACGAGCACCATTTCGATCACGGCCCGCTGGCCATCAAGGCCGGGTGGGCGGGCTCCCCACGTCGTCCAGGTAACGCCCTCATTGTCTGTGGGCCGCTGGAACTCCATCATGCGGTGCAACGCGCCGGTCTCGACCTCCTCGATGAGCGCGAAGGCCGCGCCGCGCCCGCCGACCGGCGCGAACTCCACGTAGCGCGACGCGCCGGTCTCGATGTCCTCCTTAAGTGCGAATGCCGCGCGACCCCCGCCGTCAAGCAGCGGAAACCGGTGACCGAACCGGATACCGGGGAAGTGCCGGTGTGAGAACAAGACCGCGACGCGCTGGTCCTCACCGCTTCCGGTAATGATCACTTCGGCGTTGGTGACGAGATCCAGATAGTAACCGGGCTGCCGCGGTGGCAGCGGGTCCCCTGGCCGCGCGCCACGGTGGACCGCCTGAAGGGTCGGCGGGTCCACCCCGGTCCATCCGCCCTTGTGATTGAACCGGCGAGCCTCGTCATAGGCGGACACCCTCAGAACCCGCGGCCCATCGGCATCGGACGGCACCCACCGCCCGCGCAGCACAGCGGCAATCTCAGCAAACTGCCGCTCAAGTTCCCCGGCGCTGCCCGGCTGGGTGCTCACCCTAGGAAGGTAGCCAACACAGGTGAGCCAAGGGGTTGCAGTTCACGGACGGGGGCGGCTGGGTGGGCCGCCACGGCCTCGGGGACTGGTTCCTGGTGGCCTGGCCGTATGGGCGGGCTTGACTGCTCTCCCACACGGCCGGCCGCTAGGAGCCCGCTGAACAAATCCCATTTTCACCATGATCAACTTGCAAAGCCGCAGTTCAGCGGCTTGCATCTTGGTCGAAGACAGGATTATTCAGTGCCCTCCTAGGGGGTGATGGCGATGGCGTCAGGGGAGTAGCCGGTTTTGATCGGTGGCAGGGCGGTGTTGGTGGCGGTGCGGATCGGGGTCACCGTGCCCTGAATGAAGTTGGCCACGTAGGCGGTCTTCCCGTCCGGGGTGATCGCGATGGCGCCACCGTTGCCGCGGAGTTTGATGGGTCGCAGGGCGGTGTTGGTGGCGGTCCGGATCGGCGTTACCGAGCCAGGGTTGGCCACGTAGGCGGTCTTCCCGTCCGGGGTGATCGCGATCTCGGCAATGCCGTGGCCGGCTTTGATCGGTGCCAGGGCGGTGTTGGTGGCGGTCCGGATCGGCGTCACCGTGCCAGAACCGAGGTTGACCACGTAGGCGGTCTTCCCGTCCGGGGTGATCGCGATCGCAGCAGTGTCACTGCCGGTCTTGATCGGTGCCAGGGCGGTGTTGGTGGCGGTCCGGATCGGCGTCACCGTGCCCGAATGGTCGTCATTGGCCGTGTAGGCGGTCTTCCCGTCGGGGGTGATCGCTATGGCGTCAGGGTGTGGGCTCGTTTTGATCGGTGGCAGGGCGGTGTTGGTGGCGGTCCGGATCGGGGTCACCGTGCCCGAGCCGTTGTTGGCCACGTAGGCGGTCTTCCCGTCCGGGGTGATCGCGATAGCGATGGGATGGAGGCCGGTTTTGATCGGTGGCAGGGCGCTGTTGGTGGCGGTCCGGATCGGCGTCACCGTGCCCGAATCGAAGCTGGCCACGTAGGCGGTCTTCCCGTCCGGGGTGATCGCGATAGCGACGGGGGTGCGGCCGGTTTTGATCGGTGGCAGGGCCGTGTTGGTGGCGGTCCGGATCGGGGTCACCGTGCCCTGTTGGTAGTTGCCATTGGCCACGTAGGCGGTCTTCCCGTCCGGGGTGATCGCGATGAAATCAGGGCCGCTGCCCACTTTGATGGGTGGCAGGGGCGTGTTGGTGGCGGTGCGGATCGGGGTCACCGTGCCCGACCCGGCGTTGGCCACGTAAGCGATGACCGGATGAGCCCGGCCCGCCCCAGGGCCGGGGCTGCCGAAAACCCCGCCCAGCGCTGGGACCGCGATGGAGATCACCGCGGCCACGGCCGCGGCCCCGGCCGTGGCCTCGACCGCACGCCGCCGGGCCACCCGGCGGCGCACCGCGGCCACCGTCACCTGGTGCGGCGGTTCCCCGAAAGCGGCCCGCAGAAGCTCCCGCAGTTCCGGTTCCACCTCGTCCCTGTCCATCGTGCTCACCGGACCTTTCGCTCCATCAACTCCGCTAGCTGCGGATCTTCGCGCAATTTGGCCAGGGCCCGCGACAGCGCGCTTTTGACCGTGCCAAGCGGGCAGCCCAGCAGCTGCGCCACCTGCGCCTCGGGCAGATCATCGGCAATCCGCAGCACGAGCACCGCCCGCTGGCGGCGGGTCAATGACCCCAGCGCATCCCGCACCGCCATGCGCACCGCCACCTCCGCTGCGACGTCGCTGCGCGCCGGGCCGTCGGGCACGGCCGCCGACGCGTGCTCGCCGCGCCACCGGCGCCGCCACCAGGTCGCCCACGTGTTCACCATCACCCGGCGCACATACAGCTCGGGATCGTCGCGCCCGCTGATCCGTTCCCACCGCGGCCACGTTTTCGCCAGCGCCGTCTGGACCAGGTCCTCGGCGAGCGCCCAGTCACCGGTCAGCAGTACCGCCGTCCGCTGCAGCGCACGCTCACGCGCCGTCACGAACTGCGCGAAACCTTCAGCCTCGGCGTCCACTACACCTCCGGACAACTCGTCCGCTTGCCTAACACCACTACTTAGGCACCGCCCGATGTTCCCCCGGCCATCAGAAACCTGAGGATCTATCGCCAGACAGCCCGTCAGCCGCAGGGCCCGCCGCGGCGATGATCGCCGAGGGAGCAATAGGTGACGTCGCAACACCGCCAAGCCGCGGACGAGCATCGCGCTAAGTTCGCCTTGAGATGGCCATCTCAAAGGGAGACGGTAACCAAGGTCTTGCCCGGGGACTACTGCCCCGAAGGCGGGAGTGTCTTGCAGCTTCCATGCTGGGGCCGACTTGGGTTGGGTCTTCCCCTAGTGGCACTTTGCCGTGATCATGGCCGTCCTGCGGCTCGGCTTGCCTCCCAGGGTCGCTGCCCGGCGTTACGGTCGAAGCCATGACCTATCCGCTGACCGCGGCTCAGGCGAACCTGGCTGAACTTGTCGCTGAGGCGCGGCGACGCCACCGCCCGGTGACGATCAGCGAGCACGGCAAGCCGGTCGCCGCGCTGATCAACGTCGATGACCTCGCCGATCTTGAGGATCGCGCGGCGCTCGCGGCGCACCCGGCGGACAAGGCCGCCGGGCGTGGCGGGATCAGCCTTGAGGAACTCGACGCCGCGCTCGACCGTATCGACGCGGAAAACCTCATTGGGATCATCGCCTAGACCCGCCAACGCCACCCGGGGGCCTGATCAGCTGCGGCCACCGTGCTCACGCCATCCGCGGACCGCCATTCTCATCTCCGTCGAAAGTCAGCGCTGGCGATATTGGCACTCTTAGATCGCCGTCGTCCACTCGACGAGGCGGCGCCCCTGGCCGGCCAGGTCGGAGGATTTGTTCTGCCCCCACCGCTGCCACTTCCATGATCACGTGACCCGGTCCATCGATACGATCGCTAGAGCCGGGGGTCGACCGGCTCGCTTTCCAGGGCGAGAACGCCGAGTACGCATTCGTGTACGCGGAACAGTGGCTCACGGCGGGTGAACCGCTCTAGGGCCTCGGCGGCGAGCGCGTATTGGCTGAGCGCCAAAGCGCGCTTGCGCGCCAGGTTGCGCTCCCGCAACCGGTCGAGGTTGGCGGGGATGGCGTACTCAGGGCCGTAGACGAGCCGCAGGTACTCGGGCCCGCGGCACTTGATTCCCGGCTGGGCGATGCCGCGCCGCCCGCGGATGACCGGGCTGAGCGGCTTGGCCACCATCCCCTCCCCTCCGGCCCCGGTGATCTCCTCCCACCAGGCGGTGACATCCGCCTCGACGCCGGCCTGCTCCAGGTCGGCCACGATATGCCGGGTCGGCTTGATGACCGGATCGGCGGCTGACAGGCGTTCGGCGGCGGTCATGTGCCAGGCGTGGTCGCGGTCCGGGAACGTTCCCGCCGAGCCGGCCAGGACCTGGAACGGGGCGAGCCGCACGTCATCGAGGGAGGTGACCGGCCAGACGTAGGGCCGGTAGGCGGCGCCGAAGGACCGCGACGCGGCGAGCCGCTCCCTGGTGCGGCCGGCCAGTGCCTCGACATCGGCGCCACGTCGCAGCGCTTGCTCCAGCGCAGCGGTGGCCGCGCCGAGCCCCGCTTGGGCAGCCGCGCCGACCGTGGCATAGTGGCTGCGCACCAGGTCTTCGGCCTTGAGCGACCAGGGCAGGAGTTCGCAGTCGAGGGCGGCCCAGTCGCCGAGTTCGGCCCAGAGGCCGGTCTGGGCGAGCGCCTGGTTCAGCCGGGTGAGCAGCTCCGCTTCCAATCCTTCGTCGTTGAAGAACGGTCGGCCGGTGCGGGTGCAAACGATGCCGCCGCGCTCGCTGCCGAACCAGTCCAGGGCCGCCGCGGGGGTCCGGCAGACGATCACGACCGCCCGCGAGCCCATGTGTTTCTCCTCGCAGATCACCTGCGTCACGCTGTCGCGGCGGTAGGCGGCGAGCACGTCTGCGGGGTGTTCGAGCAGCCCGGGCCGGGCACTGGCGGGCCCGGGAGGCATGGTTGGCGGCAGGTAGATCAGCCATCTCGGGTCGGCCGCAAACCGGCTCATCACCTCAAGGGCCGCCGCTGCGTTCGGCTCGGGTATGGTAACCCGCCCGCGCAGGCGGGTCTCGATCCCGCGTTTGCCCAGAGCATCGCTCACATCGAGGAGCGGCGCTGCCTCCGCGCCCGTGCCTGGGGCCGCACCCGTGCCCGGGGTGGCGTCCCGGGCCGTCGGCAGGCGCTCCGGGGTGAGCGGCCGCGCGGGCTCGTAGTACACCCGCGCTGCGGGCACGGAGACAAGCTCCCGCTCGGGATAGCGCAGCGCGGTGAGGCGGCCGCCGAACACGCAGCCTGTGTCCAGGCAGATGGTGTCGTTCACCCAGACGGCCTCGGGGACCGGGGTGTGCCCGTACGCGACGACGGCTTTGCCGCGGTAGTCCTGTGCCCAGGGGTAGCGGACGGGCAGCCCGAACTCGTCGGTCTCGCCCGTGGTCTCGCCGTAGAGCGCGAACGCCCGGACCGCGGCTGAGGCCCGGCCGTGCATCTCCTCCCGCAGCCCGGCGTGCGCCACCACCAGCCGCCCGCCGTCGAGCACGTAGTGGCTCACCAGGCCGTCCAGGAACTCGGTCACCTGGCCGATGAAGCCCGGCGGCCCGGCGGCGAGTTGGGCGAGCGACTCGGCCAGCCCGTGACTGACCTTGACGTCGCGGCCGCGCAACGCCCGCAGCAGCTTCGCCTCGTGGTTGCCCGGCACACACAGGGCGGCGGCACCAGCCACCATGCCCATCACCGTGCGCAGCACGCTGGGCGTGTCGGGGCCTCGGTCCACCAGGTCACCGAGGAACACGGCGGTCCGCCCCGCGGGATGGCGGCGCACCCCGTCCTCGTCAGCCTGGTAGCCCAGCCTGTCCAGGAGCTCGGCCAGTTCCGGCTGGCAGCCGTGCACGTCGCCGATGATGTCGAACGGCCCGCGCTGGTCGGACTTGTCACTCCAGGATGGCTCGCGCGCGATCTGCACAGCGTCCACCTCGGCCACGCCGCGCAACCGGAACACGCGGCGGAATCCCTCCCGCTCCAGCCGTCCCAACGATCTGGCCAGCGCCGAGTGCTGGCGCCGGATCACCCCGGCACCGAACGTGCGGTCGGGGCGCGCTTGATTGCGCTCGATGCAGACCTGCTCGGGCACATCGAGGACGACCGCGACCGGCAGCACGTGGTACTCGCGGGCCAAGGCGAGCAGCGGGCGGCGGGCGTCCGGTTGCACGTTCGTGGCGTCGATCACCGTGAGCCTGCCGAGCTTGAGGCGCTGTGCGGCGATCGCGTACAGCGCCTCGAACGCCGCCGCGGTGACCGACTGGTCGTTCTCGTCGTCGCTGACAAGCCCGCGGAAGGTGTCCGAGCTGAGCACCTCGGTCCCACGGAAGTGGCGGGCCGCAAAGCTCGACTTGCCCGACCCGCTCACGCCCACGAGAACAACCAGGCAGAGCCTGGGGACCCTGAGCACCGTCACCGGTGCATCACCGCCATCTGCGTCGGCGGGCCCACAGCGGGATCCGCGGCGCCGACCGGTTCGAATCGCACCGCGTACCCGTACCGGGCCGCCACCGATTCCGCCCAGGCGCGGAACTGCTCCCTGGTCCACTCGAACCGGTGGTCCGGGTGCCGAAAGGCGCCGGGCGCGAGCCCCGGATAGTGGGGGTTGTATTCGGCGTTGGGTGTGGTAATCACGACGGTCTGCGGTGCGGCCACGCCGAGCACGGCGTGTTCAAGCGCGGCCAGCCTGCCAGTATCGACGTGCTCGACCACCTCGGCCAGCACGGCCGCGTCATAGCCGGACAGGCGGCGGTCGGCGTAGGTCAGCGCGCCGAGCAGCAGCCGGATGCGATCCCTTTGCCGCGGTGCCATCTCGTCGAGATGCAGCCGACGCGCGGCGCGGTCCAGCGCCGCGGCGGAGGCGTCAACGCCGACGATCTCCTCGAACCGCGGATCGCTGAGCAGGGCGGCGAGCAGCCTGCCGTCGCCGCAGCCGAGGTCGAGGACGCGGCGCGCCCCCATCGCGGTCAGCTCGCGGACCACGGCGGCCACCCGCAGATCGCGAAGCCGCGTGTGCTCCGCCGTACCAGCTCCCCACGCCGCCCCGGTCTCCGCCGCTGCCATGGTCGCCGGCGCTACCCCGGTCGTCGGCTCGCCGTCGCGCTCGGCCGCTGCGACCTCAGCACCACCGCAGTCCTCGTCGAGCAGCCGGGCCGTGGCCTCCGTGACGAGTCCGGGCTGGTGGCGCAGGTAACGGCGGATGATTAGGTCCCGCTCGGGATGCCTGGCCAGCCATTCCCCCGCCGCGCCGATCAGCTTGGCGATCTCGTCCTTGCTCACCCAGTAGTGCTTGTCGTCGTCAAAGACCGGCAGCAGCACGTACAGCTGGCCGAGCAGGTCCTGGACCCGGCACGTGGCGGACAGCCGCACGCTGAAGTACGGACTGTCGCCCCAGCCGGGGAACGCCTGGTCGAGCCGGATGGCCACGGCGGTCACCTCGTAGCCGAGCGGCTCGAGTACCCGGCGCAACAGCTCTTCCCCGCCCCGGCATGGCAGCACCGGCAGATGCGCAGTGAGCCGCAGCTGCTCCTGCGGCAGGCCGGGCCGTTCGGAGCACTCCCCGCGGATGGCCGTGCCGAACACCTTGCGCATCGCGACCGCGAGCAGAGAGGACGCGGCGTAGGGCCGGTCATTGACGTAGGCGGCTAGCGGGAAAGGGCCGCTCCGGCTGCGCCGCACCAGCGCGACCGGGTCGACCTCGCACAGGAGTGCGGCGGTACACCTGTCATCGTCCGCCTCGGGGTAGAACACATGCGCGGTCCCCCAGCTCATCGGGACCGCGCGCACCGCGGCGGGGTTCTTGTGCAGCAGGTACCCCAGGTCCGTCGCAGGCGGCGACGTGCTGGTGAGTGTGAGCAGCATGGGTGGGTCCTCGGGGCTGGGCTGGGCATTTGAGCCTACGTGGGCCAGACCGGCGCGTCGCGCCAGTTTCGCCCCGCCGCCGTCCGGGGACTGCGCGGGCTGGTATCCATCCCGCGCGGCGGGCGGGGAGAGCCGCACAGCGAAGGGGCGCGGCGGGCAAGCTGCCCGCCGCGCCCCTTCGTGCGCTAAGCGCCGGTCAGTGGCTGCCGTCCACGGCCGCCACCAGTTCGGGCACGAACTGCGCCGCGTCGATGGTGCCGACGCCGCTGGACAGGTCGTAACCGTTGACCGCGTCCCAGCCCCGCACGGTGTGCTCGCTGCCGCCCTGCGGGAAGGTCACCGTGTTGGTGCCCCCGGTGACGTCCACGATCCCGGGGTCGTGGGCCGCCTCCATCTGGTACAGCGCCGGGTTGATCAGGCCAAGGCCGTGCCCCGCCACCTGGTCAGCGATCGCCACGATGCCGGCGAACTCCGGCGTGGCCTCGCTGGTGCCGCCGATCAGGTAGTAGCCCGCCGGGCCCTGCGCCGCTTCCGCGTCGAGGAAGACCAGCGCGGAGCCGTCCACGGCCGCACTCATCGAGATGTCCGGGTTGCCGCGCCAGTTGCCCACCGCGCCAGCCACGCCGTTCTGGTAGGCCGGGCGGGGGAACACCGACGACAGCCCGCCGCTGCTGGCGGCCGGCGAGTTGAACAGGGGCGTGTCGTTCCAGACGGTGTCCGGCTCGAACCTGTTGCCGGTGGCGTCCAGGTGCAACTGGGTGCCGCCCATCGCCGTCACCAGCGGGTCCGTGGCCGGCCAGTCCGACACCCGGTGCAGGAAGAACGTGGCCGCGAATCCCTGCGGGGTGAGGGTCTTGGCGCCGGTGGCCCCGGCGTCACCGGTGCCGGCCAGCACGGTCACGCCGTTCTTCGACGCGTTGACGTACGCGCTGCGCAGCCCCATGATCGACGCCGCGCTGGGGAAACCCGCCTCGGGAGCGGCGAAGCTCTGCGAGATGACCGTGCCGAGGTGGTGGTCGATCACGTAGTTCTCGGCCTTGACTATCTGCGGGAAGCCGTGCGTGCCCAGGGTTTCCGGGACCGGCGTCTCGACCAGCAGAATGTTCGCCCCGGGCGCGATCGCGTGGGAGTACTCGACGTCCAGCGACGTCTCCTGCGCCCAGCCGACCATCTGCGGGCGCTTGGTCGGGTCGAACGCCGGCACCTTGCCGGCCGGCCGGATGATCTTGAAGCTGGGCGGCGCTGGCAGGCCGAACCCCTTGTCGAACGTGGCCAGCTCGCTCTGGATGTTCTGGAAGCCGAAGGAGTCGACGATGACGATCGTCTCGCCCGCGCCGTTGTCTCCCTGCTGGTAAAGCGGCGCCAGGTCGTACGCCTGCTGGAACTGCGCCGGCGAGTAGCAGGCGATGTGCAGCGCTGCCTCGCATTGCGCCGTCGTCGGCGGGGACGCGAAGTGCGCGTTATGCAGGATGCGCGCCAGCGGTGTCGGGAACGGCAGGGATTGGGCGGCAGGGGCCGCGGTCACGGCGGTAGCCCCGGCCAGCCCGAGGGCCGAGACTGCCGTAATCGCCGAGCCAGCGAACAGGCTGGCAATGCGTCTTTGCATGAAGCTCCCCAGGAGGATGCGTGGCGCCCCGTTAGGCGCCACTGTCACAGGAGGGTTTTCCGTGACCAACCATGGTGGAGATTGTTGTGCTTTGGCAAGGGTATCCCGCCAAATTCAGCCCGCCTGGACCTGCGGTTCAGCCCGCCTGGACCTGCGCCCGGCCCTGCCCGCGATCGGCGTTGGCGTACATCGCGTCGCGCACGTACAACGCGAGTCCCGGCTCGATTTCGTCGTAGGCCGCGATGTACCTGTCGTCGGAGGTGTAGATGTCGGCGAGGCTGCGGTGCATCTGATGGTCGCAGTCGTAGAACCAGCAGGAGATGTGCCGGCGGTGCGCCTCGGCCAGGTCCATCGCGACGGTTCCGGTGGCCGGTTCCCCGGCCCGCAGCGCGCTGGTGAACCCGTCGATGCTCGCGTCGGCTCGGCCTTGATCGCGATCCAGTCGTCCTTGGTGTAGGCCGCGGTGCGCCGCTGTGACTGCTGCCAGGCGTCCGTGTCACCCCAGCGCTGCCTGGCCTCCTCGGTGTACTCCTCGAGCCTGTCGGTGCCGAAGATCTCGAATTGCTCCTGCGGCGTGAGCGAGATGCCCATCTTCCTTGCCTCCATCTCCCTTTCGATCGCGGCAAGCAGCGCCTGGTCACGGGCGCGCCGGTCGCGCAGCAGCCGGTGCTGCCTGCGCAGATGGTCGTCGGTTCCGGCAGAGGGGTCGGCGAGGATCTGCGCGATCTCGTCGAGCCCGAACTCCAGTTCCCGGTAGAACAGCACCTGGCGCAGCCGGTGCAGGTCGGACTCTGAGTACAGGCGGTAACCGCCCGCGCTGCGGGTGCTCGGCGTCAGCAGCCCGATGCCGTCGTAGTGGTGCAGCGTCCGCACCGAGACATGAGCCAGGCGGGCGACCTCGCCGACCGTGTAACCATCCACGGCCCCACTGTGCAGCCTGACGCCACGTGAGGGTCAAGCGCGCTCTGACTCGGCCGTCGCCACAAGGCACCACGGCGCACCGCGCGCCGCCTCACTCCGCCCCGGCCAGCCAGCGGATCAGGTTCGGCCACAGCACCTGGTAGCCGGGCCAGTCCAGGAACTCCGGCGGCGCCCAGTGTGGTGCGCAGTCGGAGGTGAACACCGCGCTGCGGCCCCGGTCGTGGCGCAAGCACGCCACCAACGGGTCGGCGCCGCAGACCGCCACCACCTCCGCGCCGTCCCGCGCGGTGACCCGGTTGTAGCCGAGCACGGCCGGCCATTGCTCGGGGACGCCGCGCAGCACCGGGTGCTCCGTGGCCACCGGCTCGGGGACCACGCCCTGCGGGCACTCCACCCGGTCGTCCACGCTGCTGATCAGCACGGGCAGGGCCGCCTCGACCGGGGTGCCGTGATAGCGCGCCTTGCCTTCGATCCCGGCGAACGACAGGTAGCCGCCGATCATCATCAGCCCACCGCCGTTACGCACGTACTCCTCCACCACGGCGAGCCGGTCCGGCGCCGGCCGGGACTGCTCGAACGTCTGCGGCGCCAGCAGGATGCTGTTCGCTCCAATGTCGCTGAGGATGACCGCCTGATAGTCGAGCAGGTCGCCGAGGGTCGCCGGGAACTGCCCGGGCACCAGATGCCCGGGCAGGTAGTCGACCTCGATGTCCGCGCCCGCGAGAGCCGCGCGCAGGTGGCCGCCGCCCTCAACGTAAGAGCTGGTACTGAACGAATCGACCCCCTTGATGTGGAGGCTATGGGTGACCCAGCTTTCGCCGCAAAGCAGTACCCGCATCAGGTGACCTCGCTCTCCTCGGGGTGCACGAGGGGTGGGGTGATCGGCGCGATCAGGTGGCCCCGCTCTCGCCCGGCGGTGCCGCGGACTCCCGGACGATGAGTTCGACCGGCAGCACCTCGGTCTTGGCCATCTCCGCCGTCCCGGCCAGGCGCTCGAACAGCAGCTCCACGCCGATCTGGGCGAGGCGCTCGACCGGCGACCTGATCGTGGTCAGCCGTGGCCGCACGTACTGGCTGAACCTGATGTCGTCGAAGCCCACAAGCGACAGGTCCTCGGGCACCCGGATGCCGTGCGTCTCCGCCGCGGACAGCATGCCGAGCGCGATGTAGTCGCTGGCCACGAACGCCGCCGTGGGCGGCTCGGGCGCGGCGAGCAGCCGGGGCAGCGCGCTGGCCCCGAACTGCTCGGTGAAGTGCCCCGGCAGGTTGAGCTGAGCCTCCGGATCGAGGCCGGCCTTCACGAGCGCGTCGCAGTAGCCGCGGCGGCGCTCGGTGACCGAGCCGAGCTCGGCCGGCCCGGACACGAACGCGATCCTGCGATGACCGAGCGCCACCAGGTAGCTGGCCGCCTGGTACCCGCCGGCGTAGTCGTCCATCACCACGCTGTGCACCTCGGGCAGGCCGGCGATCGGCTCGTCCACCACGACCACCGGCAGCCCGCCGTGGATCGCCGCGGCCAGGCGCACGTTGGACCGGAACGAGCCGAGATAGAGCATCCCGTCGATGGCACCGGACGCGAGCAGGTCGATGTAGCTGGCCTCCTTCACCGCCTGGCTGCGGGTCGAGCAGAGCAGCACCATCAGGCCGCGGCGCTCCACCGCCTCGACCACGTGGTCGGCGATCGCGCCGAAGTACGGGTTGCTCATTTCGGGCACCACGAAGCCGATGGCCCCGGACCGGCCCCGGGCCAGGTTCTTGGCCTGGACGTTGGGCACGTAGCCGAGGGTGGCGACCGCATCGAGCACCCGGGCCGCGGTGGCGGGGGTGACCTGGAGCTGGCCGTTCAGGTAGCGGGACACCGTGGAGGCCGCCACGCCCGCCGCCTTGGCCACGTCCTGGATTGTCGCCATCTAGCGCTCCCGGGCCGTTCGGCCAGGCCGCACGCGCGACCGGTTGCGCTCGGCGGTCCGCAGCGTCATATGCCGAGCGTACCTCGCCGTCCGGCGCCCGACCTCACCAGCTGGCCACGTCACACGCTGCGCCGCGGGCACCACGGGAACGATGGCCGAGCGCATGAGCAAGAATCTCGGCTATTGACGCCGTGTTCAGCCGATTCGTAATATTTGCGAAACCGATTGCGCAAATGAGCGGAACCAGGTCGGCCCCCGTCCAGGGAGGTTCCCGTGACTGCCGAAACCGCCAGCACCACCGGTACCGCGCGACTGCGGCGCAACGTCCTCGATCTCCCCCAGGTCGTGTTCCAGGGCATCACGCACATCGCGCCGTCGATCAACATTGTGTTCACGTTCCCGATCATTGCCCTCAAGGCCGGGCCGACCATGCCGATCTCGTTCCTGCTGACGACGATCGTCTGCTTCTTCATCGGCAACACGGTGTCCCAGTTCTCGAAGTACATGCCGTCGAGCGGCGGCTACTACTCCTTCGCCACCCGCGGGCTCGGCGACCGGGGCGGCTTCATGACCACGTGGAGCTACCTGATCTACGACATCATCGGGCCGGCCGGGGCCATCGGGTTCCTCGGCTTCCTGCTCTCGGACACGATCCAGCAGGCCTCCGGCGTGGACATCCCGTGGTGGATCTTTGCCTTGGCGACCTTCGCGATCGTGTGGGTGCTGACCCACTTCGGCATCCGGCTGTCTCTGCGCACCACGGTCATCTTCGGCGCGATCGAGCTGCTGATCATGCTCGCGCTCGCGATCACGTTCCTGCTCAACCCGGGCCCCGGGACGCACTACGCCGCGCCGCTGAATCCCGCCAACGCGCCGCACGGGTTCGGCGGGGTACTCGCCGGGATGGTTTTCTCGGTCCTCGCGCTGTCCGGATTCGAGGCACCGGCCCCGCTCGCCCAGGAGACGCAGCGCCCGGCGAAGTTCATCGGCCGCGCCGTGATGGTCTCGCTGTTCGCGATCGGCGGGTTCTACGTCTTCACCTCCTACGCCAGCGCGATCGGCTGGGGCACCGGCAACATGAACGCGTTCGCCACCAACGCGAACCCCTACTATGCGCTCGGCCACGCGCTGTGGGGCGCCGGCTGGTGGTTCGTCGTGATCGCCATCATCAACAGCGCCATCGGCGTCGGCCTGGCGTGCACGAACGCCGCGTCCCGCGTCATGTACACGATGGGCCAGGCCGGCACGCTGCCCCCGCGGTTCGGCCGGATCAACCCCAAGTACCACACGCCGACCTTCGCGATCGCGTTCATCCAGCTTTCCGGGATCGTCGCGATCCTGCTGGTCGGCCTGCTGCTGGACCCCTCGGACATCTTCGGGTTCCTCGGCACCGTGACCACGCTCGCCGTGATCGTCCTGTACATCATGGCGAACCTGGCGCTGACCGCCTACATCCGCAGGGAGCACCCGGCCGACTACAACGTCTGGCGGCACGGGGTGCTGCCGTGGATCGGCACGCTGGCCCTGCTGCCGGTGCTCTTCGTGACCGTCTACCCGCGGCCGCCCTGGCCGTTCAACATCACGCCGTACGTCTTCATCGCCGCGCTGATCGTCGGCTTCGGCTACATGCTGTGGCGGGAGCGGCGCCACCCGGGTGTGCTGCGCCGCGGCGCCTCGGTGCTGGTCGGGCAGCGCAGTGACGAGCAGGGTGACGTGGACTGGGACGCCGCACCGCCCGGACCGGCGCCCCAGGCCGAGACGTGACGGCGGCGGAAGCCGAGCTTGCCGAGATCGGGGTTCCCGATTTCGGGCTGCCGTCCGCCGAGCCGTCGGTGCCCACCGCCACCTACCAGGCGCGCCTGGCCGCCGCCGAGGCCGCGGCGGTGGCCGCCGGGCTGGATGCGCTGTTGGTCTACGCCGACCGGGAGCACTTCGCCAACCTGGCCTACCTGACCCGCTTCGACCCCAGGTTCGAGGAGGCGCTGCTGATCCTCGTGCCCGGCCGCGCCCCGGTGCTGCTCGTCGGCAACGAGGGCGTCGCCTACGCGGCCGTGGTGCCGCCGGGTGTGGAGGTGATCAGGTACCAGAGCTTCAGCCTGGTCAACCAGCCCCGGGCCGAGAGCAGGCGGCTCCCCAGCCTGCTCGCCGAGGCCGGCCTGGGCGGCGCCGGGGCCGGCCGCAACGGCGCGGCTGGCCCCGGCGCCCGGCGGGTCGGCATCGCCGGCTGGAAGTACTTCGGCCCCGACGACGAGGAGGGGGCGGCGGACTGGATCGAGGTGCCCGCCTTCCTGGTGAGCGTGTTGCGCGCGCTGGGGTGCGAGCCGGTGAACGCCTCCGCGCTGTTCGTCCGGCCCGGGTCGGGGCTGCGCCTGGTCAATGACATCGACCAGATCGCGTGTTTCGAGTTCGCCGCCACCCACGGCTCGGCGGCGATGCGGCGGATGCTGCTGGCGGTGCGCCCCGGTATGACCGAGTTCGACGCGTTCTCGCAGTTCCGCCCGATCGGGCTGCCGTTCTCCTATCACCCGATGGTGCTGTCCGGCGAGCGGGCCGCGCTCGGGCTGGCCAGCTCGTCGGGGCGCGAACTGCGCCGCGGTGACCCGATGAGCGCGGCCCTGGGGTACTGGGGCAGCAACATCGCCCGCGGCGGCTTCCTCGCCGCCTCGGCCACCGACCTGCCCGCCGCGGTCAGCGACTACGTGGACAAGCTGGTCGCGCCCTACTTCGCCTGCGCCTGCGAGTGGTACGAGACGATCGGCATCGGCGTCACCGGGGGCGAGCTGTCCGCCCTGGTCCGCCGGCGCCTGGGGGATCCGTTCTTCGGCGTGCAGCTCAACCCGGGGCACTTCATCCACCTGGACGAGTGGCCGAGCTCGCCGGTGTGGCCGGGCTCGGACGTGCTGCTGCGATCGGGGATGGCGCTGCAGCTCGACATCATCCCGGCGACCGGTACGGCCTACCACACCACGAACATCGAGGACGGCGTGGCCCTGGCCGACGAGGCGGCCCGCGCCCAGCTCGCGGAGCGCTACCCGGAGGCGTGGGCCCGGATCGGCCGGCGGCGCGAGTTCATGGCCAGCCAGCTCGGGATCCGGCTCAAGCCGGAGGTGCTGCCGCTGTCCAACCTGGCGGGCTACCTTCCGCC
>Ga0134126_10005755_pt1 | contig 15507 bp, 15 predicted proteins | sample KB31752_FD_96881 | JGI IMG/M metagenome (GOLD analysis project Ga0134126, IMG submission 96881) | Terrestrial soil microbial communities with excess Nitrogen fertilizer from Kellogg Biological Station, Michigan, USA - KB3-175-2 | ecosystem: Environmental > Terrestrial > Soil > Unclassified ...
GGCCGCACCGCCTGCACGGTGAAGCGGTGCCTGGCGGCCATGCGCAGCGGGGTGATGAACCGGTACCAGCCGATCAGCGCGCCCACCGTCGCGTACAGGGCGGACCAGACCACCCGAGCAGTAAGGCTCGATTCGAACGACGCGCCGTCCGCGAACTGGTGGCTAAACGCCAGCGCGATCGCCAGGTACGTGTAGAGGTGCGCGTAGTACCAGGTCTCGTAAGACAGCCGGCGGCGGGCCGCGCGGGCGGAGAATGCGGCGACGCCGAGCAGCACGAACCAAGCCGCCGTCGCCATCATTACATCGGGGTAGTTGACCAGCAGGGCGACGGCCTGGCTGGTCACTTGCTCGTGGCCGGTGACCGCGTAGCCCCAGACGATGAACAAGACGTGGCCGGTGACGAGCGTGATGACGTACCGGCCGCCCATGGCGTGCCAGCGGGCCAGCCGGTCGGTGCCGATGCCGCGCTCCAGTGGCGGCAGCCGCGCCATCAGCGCGACCAGGACGACGAACCCGTATCCGGACAACAGGCCGAGGACCTGGCCCGCTCCGGTGAGCAAGTCACCGGTGGTGTGGATGACAGGCGTGTCCTTCCACCACAGGGCGAGCACCGCGACAGCGCCGAGCCCGATCAGGGAAAGGACCACGACGGGCAGGTCGGGCCGCACTGACCAGGCCTGCCGTCTCGCTCGGATGGGCGCGGTCGGCAGCGGCCCGGATGGATGCAAGGGCAGCTGCTGGCTGGGCAAGTGGCGTGTGCGAACGGTCACGACGCTCCTTTCTGGCCTGCTCCTTCCTTCCGTACTACGTGCGCTTGGCCAGGGAGGCTCACCATTGGGCGGGCACGTAAGCGTCAGTTAATGACTCGCCGGCTCATCGTTCAGACTTGAGAACAGGCTGAGAGGCGATCTGCCGAGGTATGCGGTCAGGTGGTCGCTGGCCGTAGACCCAGGCGGGACCTGGACGGGTGCGGCGAACAAGGGGTAACGGTCGAAGGTCGGCACCAGCAGCAAGGCTTCCGCCAGCAGGTCGGTGGCTGCCTCGTCCGGGATCGGAAGCGACTGACCGCACGCCTGTGAGATGTCCCAGGCGTGCACGGTGATCTCCAGTGCTCCCGTCGTGCACAGGCAGCCCAATGGCATGGCCAGGTCGCCGATGGCGACCTGGGCACCGCCATCCGCTTCGGCCGAGGCATCCAGTAGCGCGGCGGCCCGAGCGCGGAACGCACGGACCAGGGCCGGAGCGGAACTAGGGCCGATGAACTCAGCAGGCGGCGGGGTCACGGCGACTTGGCTGACGGTGAAGCCCTCGTAGAGGGCGGCCAAGGACTCACCTGCGTGCTCAAGGAGCATGCGGAGGTTCCAGGCGCGGCACGGGGTGGGCCGGAACAGCAGTTGCGGGGTAACCGCGTCGAGTACGACGTCGGCGTAGCTGACCGCCTGGGCCAGACGGTGATATGCCTGCCCCGTGGCTTCGGGTTGGGTCACTGGGCTGGCACCTCAGCCTCGCCGACCGCCGGCAACTCGAGTGGCAGTCCGAAGGCTGGGACCAGGCCCGGGTCGAGGAAGGCGACCACGCCGGCGATGCGTGATCCGCGCATGGTAAGGACCTTGACGCCGTAGGCATGGCGGGTGCCATCCTCGGCGCGACGGTACAAGGCGAGTGCGGGCTGGCCGTTGGCAGTGACCGGGAGCAGGGAGAAGACACCTGGGCCGGTCAGTATCTGCGTGCCGAGGAACCGGACGATGGTGTCCCGGCCGCGGAACCAGGTGGACATCGGCGGCATCTCGAACGTGGCGTCCTCGTGCAGCAAGTCGACGAGGGCGGTGACGTCGGCGTTCTCGATGGCCGCCGCGTACCGGTCGAGTACCGCGCGGTCCGCCTGGTCAGCGGGCTCGCGGATCTCATCGGCCACCGGAACCGTCCGCTGGAGCTGTTCCCGCGCCCGCTGCAGCGCGCTGTTGACCGCGATCACGCTGGTGTCGAGCAACTCGGCGACCTCGGCGGCCCGCCAGCCCAGGACATCGCGCAGGATCAGCACCGTACGCTGCCTGACCGGCAGTCGCTGCAGCGCGGCGATCAGGGCCAGCCGCAGGCCCGACCGAGCCGCCGTGACAGCGGCGGGATCGGCCGACTCCGGCCGCAGCAGCGCGTCCGGGAATGGCTCAAGCCACGGCACCTCTTGTGTCGGCGGGCCGATCGGGCGCGCCGGATCATCCTGTGGCGCGCCGAGCCCGGAGGGCAGCGGGCGGCGTTCCCGGTTCTCCATCGCGCGCAGGCAGGCGTTGGTCGCGATCCGGTACAGCCACGTACGCAGGGAAGAGCGGCCCTCAAAGCTTCCGTAGCTGCGCCAGGCGCGCAGCAGCGTCTCCTGCACCTGGTCCTCGGCGTCCTGCAGGGAGCCGAGCATCCGGTAGCAGTGCGCCAGCAGTTCTGGCCGGAACTGATCGGCGAGCAGCGCGAACTCATCACTGCCCGGATCGGACTGCACCGTCGCTTGCATGTGCCACTCCGTCTTGCGTCGCCGTCCATGGTGGAAGGGCGGGCGGCCGTTGCCCACGTCTATACAGATCCTTTTGGGCCGCAGAACTAACCGGTCGCGGCCCTACTTAAGTCAGCGGATTTCTGACGGTGAGTTCTGGGAGCGCTGCGGATCGGTAGTGGGTAACAGGCATCGCCCAAGAAAGGGGCACTCTCATGACCGAACTGACAGGCAAGACCGCGCTGGTCGTCGGCGCGAGCAAGGGGCTGGGGCGTGGCATCGCGCTGGCCTTCGACAAGGCCGGCGCGCCGGTGATCGCGGTCGCCAGGGACGCTTCAGCGCTCGCGGAAGTGTCCGCTGCGGGCACCGGCATCCGCGTCGAGGTCGCGGACGCCGCGGACGAGAAGACCGCCGACGAGCTGATCGGCCGTTACGACCCGGACATTCTCGTGCTGGTCGCGGGCGCTGTCCCGCTGGGCCTGCCGCTGCAGGAGCACACCTGGGAGACGTTCTCCATGCACTGGGACGCCGACGTCAAGATCGCCTTCAGCTGGCTGAAGGCGGCGCTGCTCGCACCGCTGCGGCCAGGCAGCCGGGTCGTGGTCGTTTCCAGCGGCGCGGGGCTCTTCGGGTCGCCGGCCAGCGGCGGGTACGCGGGCGCGAAGGCCACCCAGCGGTTCATCGCCGGGTACGCCGCCGAGGAATCGCAGCGCGCCGGGCTCGGCATCACGGTCACGGCCGTGCTCCCCTCGATGACGCCGTTCGGCGCGGTGGGCAGGTCGGGGATCCAGGCGTATTCAGCGCGCAGCGGCAAGACGGAGGAGGAGTTCCGCCAGGGCATGGGCGAGGTGCTGACACCGGAAGTGGCTGGGTCCGCGGTGCTGGACCTAGTGCTCCGCGATTCCGGCAGCCTCGCGCCCAGCTACCTGCTGAACGCCGGCGGCCTGCGCGACCTGCCCAAGCCGGCTTAGCCGGCTCGCTACCGCTTTTTCACGGCATACAGCAGCGTGGTGCCCAGCCACGGGCCGCCGTACCAGTAGCCGGGCCCGAGTCCACGCAACGTCCCCTGGCCGAGGTGCGCGGCATACTTCGCTGCCATCCACCAGGGGTCGGCGATGAGCAGTTGCCCGCCCGGTCGCAGCACCCGCATGGCCTCGTCGACCGCGCGGTAACGCGCCTCGGGCGCCCGGATGTTGTGGATGACCATCGCGCTTGTCACGACATCGAAAGAGCTGTCCTCGAACGGCAACGCGGTTATGTCCGCAGTGCGAACCTCCACCCGGTCGGCAACCCCGGCCGCGGCAGCGTTGGCGAGCGTGACCTCGGGCCTGTTGCCGCTCTGGTCTTTTGTCCACAAATCCACACCGACGGCTTGTCCAGCCGGCAGTCGCTTGGCCGCCTCGATCAGGACCGCGCCACGACCGCAGCCTAGGTCCAGCAGTCGCTCGTTGCCCTTCAGGGCGGCGCGGTCCAGTTCCTGCTCCCATACGCGCAGCTTGCCGCGAAGCGTGGTGTGCAGGTAAATGCCGGCGCTCGCGAGCAGCACCGCCGCCGTGGCCCCGGTGACGGTCCGGCCCGCGGGCTGCCGCGCGGCGGCCAGGCCGCAGGCCACCCCGGCGGCGCCAAGGAGCACCGGGACGGGCGCTGCGTCCACGCCGTACCGAGGGCCTGATGGTGGCGCGTCAATCCGATTGCTGGGCATGCCACTAATCTCTGGCAAGCCGGCGCCTTGTGTCTTGTACGAATGTTCCGCTGATGCCCGGCGACCGGCTGCCCGGCGCCGGCCTCGCGTGGACTGAGAGCTGGCCTCTCGTCACGTCCTGGACAGGTATCCGGGGGCGGCCCACGCGACGGGGTCGACCGTGAGCCAGGGTGCACGGGCGACCGCCGTGGGCGTCATCCCGGCGAAGGCCATTACATCCCGGTGGAGATGGGACTGGTCAGCGTAGCCGCCGTGAGCGGCGACCAGGGCAGGGCTCTGACCTGCGGCGAGACGGTGGGCCGCGTGGTCGAAACGGACGAGCTGCGCCGCACGCTTGGGGCTCAGGCCGATCTGGGTCCGGAACTTGGACCACAGGCGCTTGCGGCTCCATCCGGCCTCGGCGGCCAGGTCGTCCACGCGCGACTGGCCCCGGCTGGCCAGCATCTGCTGCCAGGCGAAGGCGACTTCCGGGGTGACCGCCCGGCCAGCTTCCAGCCGCTGGGCAAGCGCGGCCTCCGCGATAGCGAACCTGTCCTGCCACGAGGCGGCGTCGCGGAGTCGCTCGTAAAACCGCGCGGCATCGCGGCCCCAGAGGTCACTGAGGGCGGCCACGGTCCCGCCTATCGCGGCGGAGGGACCCAGCGCGGCGTGCGCGATCACCGGGGACAGCCGCACCTGGAGACACTCGATGTCACGGCCGACCCCTCGGAAGACGGCACCGGGCGCAAGCCCGACGACAACGCTGCCACGCAGCCGCTGACCGCCTGCGTCATCGACGAGCAGCGCGTCGCCGAAGTCGAAGAAGACCGTAACCGCCGGATACGGCACCATGCTCATGTCCACGAACTCCGTGGAGGTGGCACGGAACCCTGCCATGCTGACCCCCGGCAGCCGGGCGCGCCGCGACGGCGTGGCGATTTCCCATGGTTCCGCAACGCCGCTAGCCGGTTCGGCGTACCGCATGCCGCCAGGCTACGCGGTCATGGCGGCGAGGAGGATGTCGGCGAGCGCGTCGGCGTAGCGGTCGGTGTCGGTGTCGGGGTGGCTGTCGATGTACGACAGCATCATGTCGATCGCGCCCTGGTAGGTCACCGCCATGACGCGCGTGTCGAAGGACCGGAACGAGCCTTCAGCCTGCCCCCGCCGGAACAACGTCTCATACGCCTGGTAGACGTCTTCGTAGTCGGCGAGGCTGAAGGCTGGCGCTCCGTCGGGCGCACGGAGGTTGCGGGTGATCTGGTTCAGCGCGTTGAATTCGTCCCGGTGCGTCTTGCTCGCGGTCGCCAGCCAGCGGATTGACGCCCGGATCAGGTCCGTGACCGGCGCTGACACGTCCAGGTCGGCGGCCATCTCACTCTGAATCGCCTGCACGGCAGCCACGACGGCCTGCTTCATCAGGTCGGCCTTGTCTGCGAAATAGTGCCAGATCAGCCCCTTGGACACGCCGGCCTGTTCCGCGACCATGCTCGCGGCCGCACCCTCAAAGCCATGCCGGGAGACAACCAGGATCGTTGCCTGGAGGATCTGCGCACGCCGTTCTTCCTCGCCGAGCCGCCGCCTGACGGCGGCTCTCTTCGGCCTCTCTGAGGAAGCGCTGGTCATCCAGTCACTATGGGATGCCCGGCAGCCCTAGGGCAAGTTCGCCGCGCGGGGCCGCCGGATGATGCGGATCACCGTGGTGACCAGCACCGCCATCAGCAGGGCGATCACGACCATCTCGATCCGCATCCAGCCGGGGAACGCGTGGGGCAGCGCCGCTTCCACAACGTTCACCGCCAGCAGCACCGAAGCGATGATCGCGACCGCGCGCAGGGCGTCAGCACTTCCCTTCCGCGCGGCGCGCAGCCGCAGCGGCAGCAAGACCGCGAAGACCACCACAATCACCGCATGCCCCCACGCCTCCTGCGTAGCGAGATGCGGCGCGACGGCCCCCATGATGATCAGCGCGATGATCGTGCCAATCGTAAGGACAACGTAGGCGCGGACAAGGTTAGACACGGCCTGCAGGCCGACCGCAGGGTTCGCCCGCACAGTCTCGTTCGATCCGGTATTGACCACACAGTCAATATAAAGGACTATTGACTCAACGGTCAATAAGAGCACTCACTTACCCGCCCCAACGTGAGTACTCAGCGTGATTCGCGCGCTCGTGCTTGACCTCAACTAAGGTTGAGGTTCTACCCTCACCTTGGTGAGCACCGATGCGGCAAGCACCCCCACGACGCCCACCAGCCCGGCAGGCGGGATATGGGCACCAGCGCAGCGTCCGCTGACAGTCGGTCTCGTGCTCGCGGTTACCTTCGTAGCGTTTGAGGCGCTCGCCATCGCAACCGTCTTGCCGGTAGTCGGCCGCCACCTGGGAGATCTTCGCCTCTACGGATGGGTGTTCAGCGCCTTCCTGTTGGCAAGCCTGATTGGGATCGTGCTAGCCGGGACGCTGGCCGACCGTGTGCCGCTCGGGCGGCCGATGCTCGCTGGTCTTGTCCTGTTCGCAGTCGGCCTGGTCATCGGCGGGACCGCGCCTAACATGACGGTTCTCGTGGCGGGCAGGGCGGTCCAGGGCCTTGGCGCCGGGGTTGTTCCCGCAGTTGCCTACGTGGCGATCTCCCGGTGCTATCCGGAAGCGGCCCGGCCAAGAATGTTCGCCGTACTTTCCACCGCATGGGTGGTGCCGGGCGTGATCGGGCCGGCTATCGCCGCCCTGGTGGCCGCAGCAGTTGGCTGGCGCTGGGTGTTCCTGGGCTTGCTGCCGCTGGTGATCGGCGCTGGGGTACTGGTGGTGCTGGCCTTGCGGCACGTCCCACGGCCCGCCAACCCGGGAACGGCCACAGTGCCGTACCTGGGAGTACTTGGCGTGGTCGCCGGGGCCGGCGGGGCGCTGGCGTCGCTCAGTTCCGGCGTCGTGCCCGTGGTCGTGGTGGGCGGCATCGTCGGCGGCGTCCTTCTCGCTGTGTCATTGCGCCGTCTGACACCGCCTCGGTATCTGACGGCACGGCCTGGGCTGACCGCCACGATCCTCAGTCGGGGGCTGCTGACGTGCTGCTTCTTCGCCGGTGACGCGTATGTCCCGTATGCGATCGTGACGGTCAGGCATGCCCCGACGGCGCTCGCCGCGCTCGCGCTCACGGCGTCGACACTGACGTGGACCGCTGGATCGTGGGTGCAGGCCCGCTGCATCGCCCGGTACGGTCCGCGCCGCCTCGTCAGGCCTGGCGAGTGCCTGGTCGTGATCGGCCTCGGCCTGATGTGCCTGGTACTCCTGCCGTCGGTGCCTCCGGCCCTGGCGATCGCGGCCTGGGCGGTGGCGGGTTTGGGTATCGGCACCGCCTACTCTCCGCTATCCGTTACCACACTCGATCGCGCCGCGGCGGGCGAGGAGGGCCGGGCCACTTCCGCTCTCCAGCTTTGCGACGTGCTCGGCCAGGCCCTCGGCACCGGAATTGCGGGGGCGATCGTGGCCGGAGCCTCCCACATAGGGCACGGCCCCGGAGTCGCGCTGGCGTTCGCGTTCGCCATCGCGGTTGCTCTTAGCGCGGTCATCGTGGGAGCGCGCCTTCCCAGTCAGCTCACCACCCAATAGGCCTGCACAGCCGCCACGGAGACCTGGCCTGCGGCGCAGAGTAGCCTGACCCCATGGAAACCGCAGTGGGAGAGCTGGCTTCTTTCCTGCGTGCCCATCGAGCCCGGGTGGACCCTACGTCCGTCGGCTTGCCGGCCGGCCGTGATCGCCGCGTCGCAGGCTTGCGGCGCGAGGAGGTCGCCGTGCTGGCGGTTGTTAGCGCGGACTACTACACGCGCCTAGAGCAAGGCCGGGAACGGAATCCGTCGGCTCAGGTGGTCAACGGCATCGCCCAGGCGCTACGGCTGGATGCGGATGCCCGAGCGCATCTGTTCCGGCTGGCCGGGCTGACGCCGACACCGAGGCTCGGAGCGGCGCGGGATCAAGTGCATCCGGCGTTGCTGCAACTGCTGGACAATTTCCCGGCCGCCGCCGCTTATGTGCTTAATCCGGCGTACGAGATCCTGGCGACGAACCGGATCGCAGAGGCCTTGCTCGCGCCGTTCGGCATGACGAACATGCTGCGGATGATGTTCGAGCATCCGCAGGCGCGGGTGATCTTCGGCGACTGGGAGGCCGTAGTGGGCCGCGCGGTACACGCCGTCCGGCTGAACGCCGGGACCTATCCCGCCGACCCTGAGATAAAGATGCTGGTGGCTGACCTGCTACCGCAGTCTCCTGAGTTCCGCGCGCTCTGGGAAGACCAGACGGCGCGCGGGCTGAGCCGGGCGTACAAAATCTTCCACCACCCGGAAGTTGGCCGGGTCGAGTTGACCTACCAGACCTTCGATGTGCGTGCGGCACCCGGTCAGCAGTTGCTTGTGGGTACGGCGGAACCTGGTAGCACGAGCGCCGACGCGCTGGCCAAGCTGGCGTCCCGCTGACATTCCTAGGTGCGGCGCACCCAGGAACTCGCGGCCTTCTGCCAGACGTACGGCGGCTGAAGGCTGGGTGAGTGGCAATCGAGCCATCCACACAGCACAGGAGCTGAAGATGCTGCACTATTCGACACACGTTGCCCCGTCTAAGCCAGCCGTGTCAGACGACCTCCCCCCGGGTGAGGTGCGGCGGATGTGGTCGCCCACCGCCGCGACGCTGATCTACGGCGAGCGGGACGCGGTCCTTGTCGACCCGCTGATGACAGCAGACGAGGGGGAGGACTTGGCCGGCTGGATCGTGGCCAGCGGCAAGAACCTGACAACGATCTTCGTCACCCACGGCCACGGCGATCACTTCTTTGGTGCCGCGCCGGTGCTTGAGCGCTTCCCCGACGCCAAGATGGTGGCGACGCCCGCAGTCGTCCAGGGAATGAAGAAGCAGCTCAGCCCGGCGTGGCTCGATGGCTTCTGGCGGGCCAGATTCCCTGGGCAGCTGCCGGATCAACTCTTTGTCGCGGAACCGCTCGAGGGTGACACCATCGTGCTTGAAGGCCAGGCCTTGGTGGCGGTCGACCTTGGCCACACCGACACCGACGGCTCCGCCGCGGTGCACATCCCGTCGATAGGGCTGGTGGTCGCCGGCGACACCGTGTACGACGATGTCCATCTTTATCTCGCGGAGTCGGGTGCCGTGGGCATCGAATCGTGGCTAGCGGCACTCGATGTGATCGAGGCATTGCGGCCGACAGCTGTCGTCGCCGGCCATCGGCCGGCCCATGCCTCTGATGATCCGCGCTACATCGATGAGACCCGCCGCTACCTGCACGCCTTCGCGGCCGCAGCCGAGAAGACGGATACTGCGCTGGACTTGTACAACGCCGTACTCGACGAGTACCCGGACCGTCTGAACCGCGGCGTGCTCTGGAACTCCGCCCAGGCGGTCAAAGTCCAAAACTGACGGACTGCGGGCTGGGGATTCAGGCAGAAAACGGCGAAGGGATCCCGGTGCTCGTTGCGCCCGGAACTTCCCGTTCCTTGAGGTGCTCCTGCCGGGCGGGAATCAACGCGGTGCCGACCAGTGCCGCCGCGAGCAGGAAGGTGGCGGGATAGCCGAGGTGGCCGGTTATCAGTCCCATGCCAATCGCGCCGATCCCCATGCCCGCGTCGTACGCGGCGTTCCAGATCGCGCTGACGGCACCGTATCCGCTGGGGGCACTCCGGGCGTACATGAGCGCGAGGGTGGAATTCTGCAGTAGCCCGAAGCCGGCCCCGAAGACGGCGGCACCGCCGATGACCAGAGCGGGCGTGCCGGTTGCGGCGAGGGAGGCCATCCCGGCTGCGGACAGCAGGACTCCGAGCCCGAGGAACCGGGCATGACCGTGCCGGTCACCGTGGCGCCCGGCGGCCAGGCGGGCGAGGGTCGACGCAGCGGGCTGGGCGAACAGTGCGGCCGTGGCAACTGCGGCCGTCCTGCCCGCGACTGCCAGCGGCAGGAACGTTACCAGCACGCCGACGGCCATGGTGGAGGCGGAGAACAACGCCGCGGGCCTGGTCAGGTCTGGGTTGCGCAGCGCCCGCAGTACGCCAGACGGGCGTTGTCCTCCGCCTTCGGCCGGCCCCGCGGCGCGCTCATGATCGGGCAAGCCTGGAATGGCGGCCAGGGCGAGGAGCGCCGCTGCGGCGGTGGCTGCGAAGACCAGCCCGAATCCCCAGCGTTCCGCAGCCCAGACCCCGAACGGAAGGCACGCGAGGGCCGGGACACCACTGACTACCCCAGTGAGGGCCAGCCCCTCGCCGCGTCGCTGCGCCGGAATCAGCGAGGCGGTAAGCGCGCCGCCCGCGACGGTGACGACCGCGAAGCCAGCGCCCCGTACGATACTGACCCCCACGATCACCGTAAGGCGCGGAGGACCGAGCAGCGCCAGTGCGGGCAGGCCCATGGCCAGCAACCCGAACGCTAGAGCCCGCCGGTAACCGATCCGGGAGACAACCCGCGGGGTGACCAGTTCGGCCGCGACGGTGGCGAGGAGCAGGGCACCCGCCGCGAGCCCTGCGCCCGCATCGCCCCCGACCGGCTTGGCGTACATCGGGACCACGGACAACGGCAGGTAGAAGCTGGCCGAGGAGCCGAGGATAGACGCGAACCGGAGCAGCAGTGGCCGGGTGATGAGCGGAGGCCGGTCCATGGCCGCTGGGGTCGGCACGTCGCGGATGCTGGCTATCGAGGTCATAATCCGACGCTAAGGCCCGACCGGCCCTCCGGAAAGATCCGGTTTGACGCGCGTGGAGTGGTCCAGTTGTTGTCGATCCGCTCTGGCACCACCGATTACTTCGGGTTCGCCGCGAAGTCATACAGACAAGCCGAAGCAACCGCCATCGCAGGCAAGGAGCCGGAATGAGTCTTCCAAAGATCGCCACGCGTGAAGAATGGCTTGCCGCTCGCAAGGAGCTGCTGGCGAAGGAGAAGAACCTGACCAAGGAGCGTGACGCGCTCAGCGCTGAACGCCGTAACCTGCCCATGGTCGAGGTCGCGAAGGATTACCAGTTCGACGGCCCGGACGGCAAGGTGCGCCTCATCGACATCTTCGAAGGCCGCCCCCAGCTCATGATCTACCACTTCATGTTCCACCCCGAGTGGGAGGAAGGCTGCTCGAGCTGCACCGCAGGCACCGACGAGCTGTCGCGCGGCTTCATGGACCACCTTCACGTCCGCGATACCACCTACGCGATGGTGTCCCGGGCGCCGCTGGCCAAGCTTCAGGCGTGGAAGGCCAGCAAGGGATGGGATGTGCCCTGGTACTCGTCCGCTGGGTCCGACTTCAACTACGACTTCGGTGTCACGATCGACGCCTCCCGCGGCTTCGACAAGTACAACTACCGCACCCTCGACGAATACGCGGCCATGGGCCAGGAGAGCATGAAGACGTCCGAGCAGCCGTACGACATGCCTGGCCTGAGCTCCTTCCTCCAGGTGGACGGCCGCGTGTTTCATACGTACTCCCAGTACGCCCGCGGCCTGGAGTCCACCGGCGGCTCCTATTACTTCCTCGACCTCACCGCCCTCGGACGGCAAGAGGAGTGGGAGGAGCCCAAGGGCCGCAGCGAGTCCGCCAGGTCGGCCACCCCAGACTTCGCATCGTTAGGGAAACGCATGGTTGTTGTCAGGAAGCGTCCGTAGGCGTGACTGCGGTCATTTGCCGGTGTTAGATCGGGATTGATAGGTCGTCTGAAGGCCAGAGAGGGCACGGCGCTCCATGATCAACCCACACGAGACCTTGCCGGTTCGTTCTTGTGAAAACTTTCACAAGGAGTCGGCATCGATCCCATCGCAGGCCGAGCCGACGGAGGCCGACGAGCCACCGGATCGCGCGCCAATCGCCGTGGGGTCGACGGTCACCCCGGGACTACTGGCGCTTGGCGAGGCCCACTTCTGGCCGCACGCCCGCATGGCCGGTGACCTCTCGTCGCCAGGCGCGGTGAAGGTCGTGACGCGCGGGGACGGCGTCTGGGTATACGACGAAACAGGACGCCGCTACCTTGACACGTTGTCCGGCATGTGGCTCAGCAACATCGGGCACGGCCGGCGCGAGATCGCCGATGCCGTGTATGCGCAGATCCGCGAACTCGCGTACGCACCCGACGGCAGCGTGCACCCGGCAACCCTGCGGCTCGCCGCACGGGTCGCCGCCCTCTCCCCTGACCCGGACTCCCGGGTGTTCTTCGTCAGCGGCGGCTCCGAAGGCGTCGAGACCGCGATGAAGATGGCGAAGAAGTTCCATCGCAACCGTGGCGAGATAGGGCGCTACAAGTTCATCAGCCGCCGCGGCTCGTACCACGGCGCGACCCACGGATCGCTCAGCCTTGGCGGCGGCGGTGGCAACAACGGTGCTGAGTACGGCCCGCTTCCCTACGGCGGGGTACGCGTGCAGGGACCCGACCAGTACCGCAACCCATTCGGCGGGTCCGACAGCCAGGGCGACCTCGAATGCGCCCGCGAGATCGAGCGGGCGATCCTCAACGAAGGACCTGACACCGTCGCCGCCGTGATCGGCGAGCCGATCTCCGCCTCTGCAGGCGTGCACATTCCGCACCCGGAGTACTGGCCGATGGTGCGCGAGATCTGCGATCGCTACGGCGTCCTCCTCATCTGTGACGAGGTGATCACGGGGTTCGGCCGCACCGGCCGGATGTTCGCGACCGAGCACTGGGGAGTCGTACCGGACATCACCGTGGTGGCGAAGGCTCTGACGAGCGGGTACGCGCCGATCGGCGCCGTCATCGCGACGAAGCATGTCGCCGACGCCTTCATCGGCCCGGCCGGCTCTGCCGCCAGCCACAGGGCCTTCAACCACCGCATCACGTTCGGCGGAAACCCCGTGTCGTGTGCTGCGGGGCTCGCGAACCTGGACGTCCTGCAGCGCGAACTCCTCGTGCGAAACGCGGCGGACATGGGCGGGTACCTGTTCGGCCGTCTGCAGGAGCTATACCGCTACGACATCGTCGGGCAGGTTCGTGGCGGCCTTGGTCTCATGTGCGCCGTCGAGATCGTCGCGAACCGCGCGACCAAGGAACCCTTCCCGAAGGAAGCGCGGCTTGCACAGCGGGCGAGCCTGCTCATGGAGCGGCACGGCCTCTTGGGCCGCGCCGGGAACGTCTTCTTCATCGCGCCGCCGTTGAGCGTCACCCGCGGCGAGCTTGACTTCCTCGTGCGCCAGCTTGACGCTGTCATCGCCGAGTTGCTGGGTGACCTGCTCACGCGTGGGCAAGCGGCATGACAACCCGCCTGCAAACCTACGTCGTCAACCTCAAGCGCCGCGCCGACCGCCGGGCCCGGATGGAGCGCGCGCTCCCGGCCACGTGGGATGTCCAGTTCACCGCGGACTGGGATGGCCCGATGGACGGGCAGGTTATCGATCCGAATGACCTGCCCGGCTTCAGGCTCTACCCGTGGGAGATCCCGAGCGACAACCCCTGGTGGAGCCGCCCCCTCAAGGTCGGTGAGATCGGCTGCGCCGTCAGCCATTGGATGTGCTGGCGGCAAGCCGTCGCGGACGCCGCGAATCCGGCGCTGATCCTGGAGGACGACATTGTGCTCGCCGATCGCTTCGCCGCCAGGCTCCAGTCCTGCCTTACGCGACTGTGGATGACCGACCCGCACTGGGACCTGCTCTACCTGGGGCGCTGGCCACTCGACCACGAGGATCGCACGGTGGCCGAGGGCATCGTGCACCCTGGCTACAGCTACTGCACGTTCGGCTACCTGCTCAGCGCGTCCGGGCTCCGCACCGTGCTCAGCTGCGGATTCGAACGCGCGCTGATCCCCGTCGACGAGTTCATCCCTGCCCTTTACATGGACCACCCGCGCGATGACATCCGGTCGCTGTACCCCAAGCGGCTCAGGGCGTACGCCCTCGAGCCGCCCCTCGTGACGCAGCTCCCCAAAGACGAGGCCGGAAGTGACACGGAGGCAAGTGCCTTCGTGACGAGCACAAGGCTCCAGTCCGGCGGGAGCGGAACAACAGTGAAGTGACGCTCGTGCCCGAGATACACGATGTGGTGCCCCGCCGGTCAGACGCGATGCTGGCCGCTGCCCGGGACTTCTGGCAGCTACCTGACGACGAGCTTGACCAGTTGCTCACGGTGAGCCGCGCGGCCGACCGGATGGAACTCAAGCTCACTGTGCCCGAAGCCGCCCACGATGCGACATGCGCGGCGCTTGGCGTGGACTTCGCCCGCTTCCCCGCCTACCGGGTCTACTACCTCGACACGGAGGACCGGGCGCTGGACCGGCATGGCGTGGTGGCCCGCATTCGCAGCGTCCACCACAGGCCAGACGACTCGGTCATTAAGCTGCGTCCCGTCCGCCCAGGCGGCATTCCAGCAGCCCTGCGCCATTCCAAGCAGTTCGTCGTCGAGGTCGACGGAATGCCGGGCAGCTACGTTGTTTCCGGCGCGCTGAAAGCCCATCTTGGGGTGCACGACGTCAAACGGACGATAGCCCGGCACCGTCCACTGCACGCGCTGTTCTCCAAGCCGCAGTTGAAGCTGCTGGCAGCACACCTGCCGCGGCGCGTCGGAATCGACGATCTCGTGATCTTCGGCCCCGTGGACGCACGCCGGTGCAAGCTCGTGCCTGACGGCCTCAATCGCCCGCTGCTCGTCGAGCAGTGGACCTTCCCCGACGGCCACCGGATCCTCGAGCTATCCACCCGCTGCCTGCCTGATGCGACCTTGCAGGTCGCCGCGCAACTGGCTGCCGTCCTGCACGTATACGGCGTTGACCTCACTGGTCCCCAACAGACCAAAACACGCGCCACGCTCGATTTCTTCAGCACGCGCCCCCCGAGCCCGAGACGCCACGGCACCCGCTTATATGCCGACCTTACGTCCTGATACTGTGAGTATTGAGGTAATTACAATTAGTTATAGAACTGGGCTCTTAGACGCCTGCTATCAGCATGAGCGTTTGGAACCCATCGGGAGCAACCAAACCTGTCCACCAAACAAGAGGCCAACTGCACGAGGCCTTCGAGGAGGAGGACGTAGCAATGGCTCTGTTCAAACGCCGCACCCCTGTCACACAGGATCAAGGCGCCAGCGCGACTGTGCAGAATCAACCGTCTCAGCAGTACGGAGACTCCGGCACAGCCCCGCAGTACCAAGACCAAGGCAGGAACCCGCAATACCAAGATCCGCAGTATCAAGGCACCGGCAGGACCGCGCAGTACGAACGCACCGGCAGGGGTTATGAACCAGTCAGGACTCCGGTAAGCGCTAGCCTGGCGCCGCATGGCCTGCCGGGCGGCTGGATCGGGGAGATAATCCTAGGCCTGGCCATCGTGGTACTAGGCCTGATCGTCGCCGCCCACCCGATGCACTCGCTCAA
>Ga0134126_10005756_pt1 | contig 15501 bp, 13 predicted proteins | sample KB31752_FD_96881 | JGI IMG/M metagenome (GOLD analysis project Ga0134126, IMG submission 96881) | Terrestrial soil microbial communities with excess Nitrogen fertilizer from Kellogg Biological Station, Michigan, USA - KB3-175-2 | ecosystem: Environmental > Terrestrial > Soil > Unclassified ...
AACAGGAAATACGACGGGAAATTTTGTAACAAGAAGCGTTGGCCAGTTACTTTCATCTACTTTATCTACTTCGCTTAATTCCTGGCTGAAAAAAGTACTTAACACCAGCAATGTAAACCTGATTACAAACATAAATACTGGTAATTTAAATTTTCAAAAAGGGGCTACACAAAAGGAACTTCAGAATGTTGGAAATTTTGGAGTGAAGACTGCATTTTTAAATAATAAATTACTATTAACCGTTGCTGGCGACGTTGATTATCGGGGACAAGCAGTTACAACATCAAATTCCAACTTCTTATTTACACCTGATGTATCATTTCAATATTTAATTTCTCCCGATGGAAGGTTACGCGTAATCGGGTTTAACCGGAGTGATGCAGATATCGGTGATATTGCGGGCGTTACAAGAAGAAACAGAACGGGTGTGCAACTTTCTTACCGAAAGGATTTTGATACGTTTGAAGAATTTTTTACCAACGAAAGCAAACGTAAAAGAGTAAAAAAGTAAATGGTGAATACAGTAAACCAACAAATAAGGCAGATTTTTATTTTACCTTTTATTTACGTGTATGCCTGCCAGTTATTTTATTCCATATTCATTTTAAAACCGCGAACCTTGTAAGCTTTGAAGCGATAAGCCCGGGAAATAATTTTTTCATTTACACCGTGTGCACAAAAATAATGATACTAACTATAACACCGGAATTTGGCCCTTTCCCTTATATGGTTTCATTACCAGGAACTAATGAGCCAATCGCCAACCAATGGGAGGTAAATTTATTTATGATGAATTTATTAAAAGAGCGATATCAATAAAAAGTATACCTAAAATTCTGCTAATTAAAATTTTTTATCTTTTGTTAAGTAAATTTTGACATTGAGGCAAAGCTTCTCTAAAAGATAGTAAATTGGTTTCTTAAAAAGGAGTTATAAAAAATACAATTTTTTTTATTATTATTTTATCTATAAGCTAAATGAAAAAAAAATTATTTGCAATGTTTCTGTTGCTTCTTTTTTTGCAGCTTGCAAAAGCGCAGAAGCCATTTGTTACTGTAAAAAATCGACAACTTTTTCTTAACAGCCAGCCTTATTATTTTGTGGGTGCCAATTACTGGTATGGAAGCTTGTTGCCTTTAGAAAAAGATAAAAGCAAAGGGATTGACAGGTTAAGGAAAGAATTGGATTTTTTGAAAGCCAATGGTGTTACCAATCTCAGAGTACTTGCAGGTTCTGAAGGGAAAGGAATCATTAATGGCGTTAACAGAGTAGGGCCACCATTGCAAACAGATGAAGGAGTTTTCGATCCGGATTTTTTAAAAGGCATGGATGCTTTTCTGAATGAATTGGGCAAAAGAAAAATGACTGCTGTTATTTACCTCAGCAATAACTGGAACTGGAGTGGTGGCTACCTTCAATACCTGCAATGGAACCATGAGATACCTGATTCTGTTTTCTTAAAAGATATTCCCTGGACTATGCTTGGCAAGTACACGAGTAAATTTTATGATTGCGAAAATTGCATGGCAGAATATTATGCACAGGTAAAATATGTTATTAGCCGCACGAACTCCATGACCCATAAAAAATATTCAGAAGACCCTGCCATCATGGCCTGGGAAATAGCCAACGAGCCAAGGCCTATGGAACCTTCTGCCGTAAACTCTTATAAAAAATTTATTAGTAAAACCGCAGCCTATATCAAAGAACTTGATCCGAATCATTTGGTAACTACCGGCACCGAAGGTTATATGAGCACTCTCGGAAGCATGCCGCTTTTCCGCGAAATAAATGAAGATAAAAATATCGGCTACCTCACCATACATATCTGGCCAAAGAATTGGGGCTGGCTCAATGTGAAAGATATTCCGGGAAGTTTAGATTCTGTTATTGCAAAGACAATTAGATACCTCAATCAACATGAATCCGTGGCCGATAAATTAAATAAACCATTAGTCGTTGAAGAATTCGGATTGCCAAGGGATGAACAGTCTTTTGACATGAATTCACCAACAAAATACAGAGACATTTATTACAGCAAAATTTTGGATGAATGGCATAACAGCAAAAAGTCAAATGGAAATTTTGCAGGCCTTAATTTCTGGGCTTTTGGCGGAATTGGTAAAACAACAAAAGGGCAAACCTGGTGGAAAGAAGGCGACCCTTACATTGGAGACCCACCAATGGAAGAACAGGGTTTAAATACAGTTTTTATTTCTGATAAAAGTACCTGGAACGTTATTGATTCTTTTTCTAAAAGATAAATCAGGACACCAAAAATGCATCCTCAAAAAATAAATAATAGACAGAAACCTAAGGTGAGTTTTAAATAGTAAACAAACAAATAAGCAGGATTTTCATTTTATGAAATTGCAAATAACCGATATAAGCATAGTAGTGGTTTACCTCATTTCTATGCTTTTAATTGGAATGTATTTTAGAAAAAAAGCCAGGAAAACAAAGGAAAGTTATTTGCTGGCAGGCAAAAAATTACCGTGGTATTTGCTCGGCCTTAGCGATGCTTCGGATATGTTTGATATCAGCGGCACTATGTGGATGGTTTCTTTGTGTTTCGTTTATGGGTTTAAAAGTATTTGGATTCCCTGGCTTTGGCCAGTATTTAACCAGGTTTTTAATATGATGTTTTTGGCAAAATGGCTACGGCGTTCCAATGCTGATACTGGCGCTGCATGGCTTGTTACAAGGTTTGGCTTGAAAGGAAAAGGAGTTACCGCTTCGCATAATATAACCGTGATTTTTGCTTTGATAGGATGTTTCGGCTTTTTAGCATATGGTTTTGTGGGGCTGGGCAAATTCATTGAAATTTTTGTTCCCTGGAATATTGTGCAACCCTATATTCCTTTTCAGGTTGGTGCAGATTATGTAGCTCATTTTTACGGAATCATTTTTACTTTATTTGCCATGTTCTATTCAATTCTCGGCGGCATGAACAGCATTGTTTTCGGTGATTTAATAAAATATTCCATTATGACAATTGCCTGTATTGCCATCGGATATATTGCCATGACGCATTTTCACGGGCAAAAATTAAATGTTCCCAAGGGTTGGAGTTCTCCATTCTTTGGTTTGGGCCTTAATCTTGACTGGAGAAATATTCTTCCTGCTGCAATGAAAAAAATAAAAGATGACCAATTCGGTTTGTTCAGCATCTTTTTTATGATGATGCTTTTTAAGGGAGTATTTGCGAGCCTTGCGGGGCCAGCGCCTAATTACGATATGCAAAAAGTGCTTTCTACCAAATCTCCAAAAGAAGCCTCTAAGATGACGGGGTTTGTTTCAATTATATTATTGCCAATCCGCTACACAATGGTTACCGGCCTCACGGTTTTGGCGATACTTTATTACAATCAACTCAATCTACTTACTCCTGAAGGGACGACAGATTTTGAAAGGATATTACCCGCAGCGATGAATAGCTTTTTACCGGTTGGTATTTTGGGGATTGTACTTACCGGATTATTGGGTGCTTTTATGGGAACATTTTCTGGAACCTTAAACGCAGCGCAGGCTTATATTGTAAACGATATTTATTTAAAATATATTAACCCTGGTTCGCCTACAAAAAGAATAATTACCATGAATTATATCACTGGTATCGTTGTGGCAACAGTGGGTATCGTACTTGGGTTTTATGCAAAAGATGTGAATTCAATTTTGCAATGGATTGTTGGGGCACTTTACGGCGGGTACATCGCTTCTAATATGCTAAAATGGTATTGGTGGCGGTTTAATGCCCGTGGTTTTTATTGGGGAATGATGGTAGGAATTATTGCAGCATTGGTTTTTCCTTTTATCTTTTCAGGGTTACCACTTTATAATTGGCCACTTTTATTTTTGATTTCTATTATCGGTTGTATAGCCGGAACTTATTCAGCGCCTGCCACGGATATTAAAGTTTTAAAATCATTTTACAAACAAGTGCGCCCATGGGGCTTTTGGAGGCCTATTCATGAAATGGTAGTTGAAGAAGACCCATCATTTGTTCCCAATAAAAGATTCAAACTTGATATGTTTAACGTGGTTATTGGAATCATTGGCCAATCTTGCCTTACCATCTTGCCTATGTATTTTATTTTGTGGATGAAACTTCCTTTGCTAATTACAGTCCTTATACTTATTGTAATTGCTTTTATATTGAAAAAAACCTGGTGGAATAAATTAGAAAATTAAATTTAAAACCGATGAATTTGGATGATTCGAAATCAACTAAAATGAATGATTATTTTCAGGAAAGGTATCAATACCTGCAAAATACCCATGAGGAATTATTAAATAAAAAAAACGTGGAGAAAAAATCAATTAACGGAATTTACAATCGGTTTGAAAACCCGGTATTAACTCCAAGGCATACCCCACTCGAATGGCGTTTTGATTTTGATCCAGCATCCAATCCTTTTCTTCTCGAAAGGTTTGGGATCAATGCAGTTTTCAATGCCGGCGCGATAAAATTTAATAATAAATATTTGTTGATTGCCCGTGTAGAAGCGAAAAACCGAAAATCATTTTTTGCAATTGCAGAAAGTGAAAATGGAATTGATCATTTTACTTTTTGGAAAGAGCCGTGTTTGATACCATCGAATCATAAGGAATCAAATATTTATGACATGCGGCTCGTGCTTCATGAAGACGGATGGATCTATGGGCTGTTTTGCTCGGAGAGCCGCGATGGGAATGCTCCTGAAAGCGACCAGTCTGCGGCCATTGCTCAGTGCGGCATTGTTCGTACAAAAGATTTATTAGAATGGGAAAGGCTGCCAGATTTGGCAACACTGTCGCCGCAGCAACGGAATGTGGTGTTACATCCTGAATTTGTAAAAAATCAATATGCTTTTTATACACGCCCCCAGGATGGATTTGTAGTTGCCGGAACAGGTGGCGGCATTGCAATTGGCTTTTGTGTAAACATCGAAAATGCAGTTATTGAAAAAGAAATTGTTATTGATGAAAAAAAGTACCACACTGTTTATGAAGCCAAAAATGGACAGGGGCCGGCACCCCTCAAAACAGAAAAAGGCTGGCTTCACCTGGCGCATGGAGTAAGGAATACCGCGAGCGGGTTGCGTTACGTGCTTTATATGTTTATGACGGATATAAATGATATCACCAAAGTGATTCATAAACCGGGCGGGTATTTTATGGCACCAGAGGGTGAGGAAAGAATAGGCGATGTCTCGAATGTCCTTTTTTCAAATGGATGGATTGCAGATGAAGATGGAACCGTTTTTATTTATTATGCCTCGTCAGATTTGAAAATGCATGTGGCTATTTCATCTGTAGAAAAGTTATTGGATTATGTAATGAACACACCGGAAGATGGTTTTACCTCTGATGCCTCACTACACAGTGTCCTGGATAATGTTGAAAAGAATAAAAATTACGAAAAACATGGTGAAAATCAAAAGATGGAAAAGTCATTTCCCGCATAACTCCCGGTGAGCCAATTTAAAAACATGGAAGAAATATTAGGAAAATATAAAACGGATTTGGAAAATGAATTATTCCAAATTCTTGATTTTTGGCAAAAGAACACGATTGATAAATCCAACGGCGGATTTTATGGAAAGATAAATAATGATAATAAAATTTTTAATGAAGCGCCAAAGGGTTCTGTTTTAAACAGTAGGATATTATGGACGTTCTCTGCAGCTTTTAACCTGACAAAAAAGGAAGAATACCTTCAAACAGCAGAAATAGCTTTTAACTTTTTACGCGATTATTTTATAGACAAAGAATTTGGCGGAGTATTTTGGACAGTGGATTACAAGGGAAATCCTTTGGACACCAAAAAACAAATTTACGCTTTAGCTTTTGCTATTTATGGCTTATGTGAATATTATATCGCCGGCAAAAATGAAGAAGTAAAAGAATTGGCAATTAATCTTTTTAATCAAATCGTAGGCCATAGTTACGATAACGAAAATGGCGGATATATTGAAGCATTGTCGCGAAATTGGAAAGATTTAGCAGATTTACGATTAAGCAAAAAAGATGCGAATGAAAAAAAATCAATGAACACTCATTTGCATTTGCTGGAAGCATTTTCAAATCTATACCGGGTATGGCCAAACGAAAAACTAAAGGAAAGAATTACAGAACTGATTTTTATCTTTCTCAATCATATTATTGATCTCCAAACGAATCACGTCACTTTATTTTTTGATGAAAAGTGGAATAAAAAATCAAATATAATTTCTTATGGCCACGATATAGAAACCGCATGGTTACTGGAAGAAGCTGCGGTAACCATTAATAAGGATTGGTTGATTGAGAAAGTGAAGAAGCAATCTATCTTAATAGTAAATGCCTCTACTGACGGGATGGATATTGACGGAGGCTTGTGGTATGAATATGATCTTGATAACGACAATCATATAAAAGAAAAGCATTGGTGGCCACAGGCAGAGGCGATGGTTGGATTTTTTAATGCTTGGCAAATTACCAATGATGAAAGTTTTTTACGAAAGTCTGTTTCTTCCTGGCGATTTATTAAAAAATATCTTCTCGATAAAAAGAACGGTGAGTGGTTTTGGGGAATAAAAGAGGGCTATACATTAATGGATGAAGATAAAGCAGGTATCTGGAAATGCCCTTATCACAATGGCAGGGCTTGTATTGAATTGATAAAAAGTTTTCAAAAGCTTGGTTTCTGAATTCTTAAATGATCCTAAAAATTGTAATAAGAAATGATTCATCATAATTTAAGAAAAGTGTACCTTGACAATCAAATTTTTCATCAGGTAATTTCGACATAAATAGGATAAAGGTTTTTAAAGAGATATTTAATTATATAAGAGTGTAACCAACGTGAAAATTTTTTTATGAAAAGGATATTTTTGCGCCGTCCCTTTTATGGCCATTGCCGAAAATATTGATATTATCAAAGAATTTAGTATAGAGAAAAGGAAAGTATGAACAAACCACTTTATCAATTTTTTACAATTGACCATCGGCGAATAGATGAGCTATTGGATAAGGCAACAGTAGATCCTGGCAATGTGCAGTTAGATTATTATCACCAGTTTCGCACAGGCCTTTTGAAGCACATTAAAATGGAAGAAAAAATTCTTTTTCCTGCTGCGCAAAAAGCAAATGCTAATATTCCTTTGCCACTTGCCGGAAAGCTTCGGCTGGATCATGGAGCGCTGACTTCCCTAATGGCCGTTCCGCCATCTCCTGGTGTGATAAAAGTATTGCGGTATGTATTGGATCAACATGATCTTTTAGAGGAAGAGCCCGGGGGGATGTATGAGATTTGTGAAAAACTAACCGAAGGCGAAACGAATGAATTATTACAACAGTTAGAGAGTGTTGCCGAAGTGCCGGTTCATCCATATAATACGGCTGGTTATGCATTGGATGTTGCTAAGCGCACTTTATTGAGAGCTGGTTTTGATTTTGATGCAATTGTGAAATGAGGCTGATTAAATGGTTTAGATTAGTTTAGATGGTTTAGATAGTTTAGAAATCAAAGTTTAGTAATTCCTTAGATAGAAACGATTGTAAAACAATTTTTAAATAATAAATAATGAACAAAATTTTAAAGTCAGCTCCAATAATTTTTTCTTTGGTTGCCCTTTCGTTTTATGGATACAGTAAACCCCGCCTGTACCATGTCGGGCAGGCAACAAATAAGTCGGTTTTTCAATTCAGGGTATATCACTTGAAAAGCGAAAAACAGGTAAGCATGACCGATAGTTTTTTGCAAAATGCATTGTTACCTGCATTGCACCGGTTCGGAATAAAAAAGGTTGGTGTATTTAAACCTTTGGCTAATGATACAGCCGTTGATAAATTGATTTATGTTCTGATCCCATTTAATTCTTTGGATCAATGGATGAAAATTACCGGCCGGCTTCAATCGGATGCCGTTTTTAAAAATGCAGGAGAAAGTTTTTTACACGCGGATGCAAAAATGCCTGCTTTTCAAAGAATGGAATCTATTCTACTAGACGCATTTGATGGACAGGGAGGTTTGGATTTACCTAAACAAAAAGATGCCAACCGGATCTTCGAATTGAGAAGTTATGAAAGTCCGACCTCGCACCTGGCGGATAAGAAAAGAGCTATGTTCAATAATGATGAAATGAAAATTTTCTCGCGGCTTGGCTTTAACCCCGTTTTTTATGCAGAAGTCATTTCGGGAAGCCACATGCCCAACCTGATGTACATGCCGGTTTTTAAAAGTGTGGAAGACCGGAATGCGCAATGGAAAGTTTTTGGTAATGATGCGAGGTGGAAAGTAATTTCTTCAGATCCTGTAAATGAAAACAACGTATCTGTTTCGCATATTGATAGCATCCTTATGCACGCCACCGATTATTCTGATTATTAAAATTAAAAATGAAACAATGAATTTCAAAATTTCCATTATTGTAAAACTTTCAATTATCAGTTGTTGTATGATTTTATCTGCAAATAGTTTTTCCCAAAAATTGGGAATTTTTGAAGGGCAAACGGATGTTGGCAAAGTGCTTCACGCCGGCAGCGCCTCACATGATCCAAACACCGATGATTATTTGGTTTCAGGTTCGGGAGCTAACATTTGGTTTACCAATGATGAATTCCATTTTGTGTGGAAGAAAATGAAAGGCGATTTTATTTTGCGTGCGCGCGGAAAATTTATAGGAAAAGGAGTGGAAGAGCATCGCAAATACGGTTGGATGATCAGGCAAAATTTAGACACAAGCTCCACCATGGTGGCCGCTACGATTCATGGCAATGGCCTTACCTCGCTTCAATACAGAACTGCACCTCATACCAATGTCGAGGAAAAGCAATTTGATATAAAAGGCCCTGATGTGGTTCAACTGGAAAGGAAAGGAAACCAGTTCATCATGTCTGTGGCTCATTTCGGGGATACTTTTATGACACAGGAAATTTCGGATGTGAATTTTGATGGCGATGTTTATGTAGGCTTGTTTGTTTGTGCGCACAATAAAAATGTGGTTGAAAAGGCCAACTTTGAAAATGTAAGAGTTGTCGTTCCGGCATCAAAGGATTTGGTTCCTTATCGAAAATATCTTGGAAGCCATATCGAAACAATGGATGTGATGACCGGCAAAAGAAAAATATTGTATACTGAAAATGTTTCCTTGCAGGCGCCAAACTGGATGAAAGATGGAAAAAGCCTGATCTATAATTCGAATGGTTCATTGTATAAGTTTAATCTTAAAAGCCTTAAACCAACCTTGCTTCCTACTGGCAAAGTAAAAGATATCAATAATGATCACGTTATTTCTTTTGATGGAAAAATGTTGGGTATAAGCGCCTTGAGCCCCGATGGTAAAATAGGTTCTACTGTTTATACCATGCCCATTACAGGAGGCGAACCAAAACTGATCACGCCCCTTTTAGGCTTTTCCTATTTTCATGGCTGGTCGCCGGATGGCAAGTGGCTAACGTACACTGCTAAACGAAATAATGATCCTACGCCTGCTGGATTTGATATTTATAAAATTCCATCAAATGGAGGAACGGAAATCCAACTCACCAATGTAACCGGCCTCGATGACGGTCCCGAATACAGCCCTGACGGGAAATATATTTATTTCAATTCTGTAAGAAGTGGGCTGATGCAGTTGTGGCGCATGAAGCCAGATGGAAGCGATCCCGAACAATTGACTAACGATAATTATAATAATTGGTTTGCACACGTTTCGCCTGATGGAAAATGGATTGTTTGTATCACGTTTTTAAAAGATGAAGTAAAACCCGACGACCATCCGTTTTATAAACATGTGTATTTAAGAATGATGCCTGCAAGCGGTGGCCCGCTAAAAGTAATTGCATATTTGTATGGAGGCCAGGGTACTATCAATACGCCCTCGTGGTCGCCGGATAGCAAGAAGATTGCCTTTGTGAGCAATACGGATATGTCAACGAAATAATTTGGGAATTTGAAGATTCTAAAATGAAAAATTAGTAACAACAATTCAACAATAATTTAATAATAAAATTACCATTATGTATCGCTTAAACAGAACTTATCAATTCAGCATTCTTCTTTTTAGTTTAATATTTTTTTTCTCCCAAAGAAGCCAATCACAATCCAATGAAGCAGCTATAAATGCCAGAGTAAATGCGTTAGTAAAGAATATGACGTTCGAAGAAAAAGTAGGCCAGATGGCGCAGGTTTCTGTGGAATCGTTAGGAAAACTGGAGGGTAATAATTTTGTTTTTGATGTAGCAAAATTGAAAGATGCTGTGGAAAATTATAAGATCGGTTCTATATTAAATTCTCCCGGAGCACCACTGACGGCGGCACAATGGAATGACGTTGTTGCACAAATTCAAAGGGCAGCAAACGAAACAAAAATGAAGATTCCTGTTTTGTATGGACTGGATGATAACCATGGATGCAATTATGTTTTGGGTGCTACTCTTTTTCCCCAGGAAATCGGCCAGTCGGCTACCTGGAATCCACAATTAATTTTTAACGCCGGAGTAATTACTGCTTACGAATCAAGGGCCGCAAGTGTTCCCTGGACTTTTTCTCCTGTATTGGATTTAGGTACCAATCCGCAGTGGCCGCGCATCTGGGAAGATTATGGAGAAGATCCTTATCTCGATGCCACCATGGGTGTTGAATTCATAAAGGGCGTTCAAAATCCCCTGGGCAGCAAAGATAAATTAGCGGTAAGCATCAAACATTACATGGATTATTCAGATCCAAAATCAGGCCACGACAGAAGTGATTCATGGATTCCTGAGCATTATCTGCGCGAATATCATTTGCCTGCTTTCGCCGCAGCAGTAAAGGCAGGCGCAAGAACCGTCATGGTTAACTCAGCACTGATCAACGGAATTCCTGCCCATATCAACAAACATCTTCTTACCGGGATATTGAAAGGTGAATTAGGCTTTACAGGTTTTGTCGTTACGGATTGGCAGGACATTGAAAATGTATATCGCCGTGATCATATTACGAAAAACATCAAAGATGCTACCATGCTTGCGATCAATGCAGGAATTGACATGTCGATGATCCCTTATAATTACAAAGAGTTTTGTACCGACCTTATTTCTTTAGTCAAAGAAGGAAAAGTTCCGATGAGCCGCGTTGATGATGCCGTTACAAGAATTTTAAGAGTGAAGGAAGAATTGGATCTTTTCAATACGCCAATGACCTATCTGAAAGATTATCCAAAATTTGGTAGCGCAGAATTTCAAAAAGCAGCTTACAATACCGCTGCGGAATCCATCACACTTTTGAAAAATGAAAATAATATTTTACCTCTCTCAAAGACTGCAAAAATATTGGTAACCGGGCCCAATGCTAATTCTATGCGTTGTTTGAACGGTGGATGGACATATACCTGGCAAGGTGAAAAAACAGATCAATACGCACAACAATACAATACGATACTGGAAGCGGTAACAAATAAGTTCGGAAAAGAAAATGTGAAATATGAACAAGGCGTAGCTTACAATGAAGCCTGGGGAAAATTTAATGAAGATTCATTATTAAATATGGATGAAGTGATGAAATCCGCCGCTGATGTGGATTACATCTTATTGTGCCTTGGCGAAAACAGTTATACAGAAACGCCAGGCAATATCAACGACATGAATTTATCGCCTAATCAAATCACGTTGGCAGAGGCAATGATCAAAACAGGAAAGCCTGTTATTTTGATATTGAACGAAGGCAGGCCAAGAATCATTAATAAAATTGTCGGAGCTATCCCCGGAATTATAGATGTTTATCTTCCCGGGAATTTTGGCGCCGATGCGTTAGCGGATATTCTTACCGGTGATGTAAACCCAAGTGGAAAATTACCCATCACTTATCCGCGTTATCCGAATGATTTGGTGGGGTACATTCATAAGCCTTCTGAAGGTGGCGGAAATCCGCAGGGAGGTGAATTTGATCCGCAATGGCATTTTGGTTTTGGGTTATCCTATACCACTTTTGCATACTCTGACTTAACCATCAATAAGAAATCTTTTTCTCCAGATGAAACTGCAACAATCACTGTAACAGTGAAGAACACAGGCAATAAAGAAGGCAAAGAAGTAGCCCAATTATTTTCTTCGCAAATGGTAGCTTCTATCACTCCTGATGTAGAAAGGTTGCGCAGTTTTGAGAAAGTAGATTTAAAGCCTGGTGAATCTAAGACTGTTACTTTAAAATTGCCACTTAAGAATCTTGCTTTTGTAAATACAGACAATAAAAAGATTTTGGAAGCAGGAGATTTTAAGATTGCGGTGAATGATCTTTCTACAACGTTTGCAGTTAATAAAACAAAAACTTTCTAATTTTTTAAATGAAATAAAATATTTTTCGTAACGGCGGGCGGTATCAATACCGCTCCCCAGGTATATATTGCCTGTTAAATCTGAATCAAGATATTATTTTGTATTTAGTACTTTTAAACTTAGTAATCTCTATTTTAATAGAACAAGAAAAGCATTTATTTGTTTGTTTACTGTATCGTTGATTTGAACATTTATTGAGATTATTTATTTTGAGTAATAAACTTAAAATGATTTCATAATTTCATTCTTATAAAAAAATAGGAATGAAAAAATTATTATCTTTTATTTTTCTGTTAGTATCCATTTCTGCCGTTGCACAAAAAACAGATACTCATTTACAAAATGAAATCAGCAATTTATTAAAAGGGTTTAATGGCGATGTGGGCGTATATGTTTATGATATTTCAAAAAATAAAATTGCTGCAATCAATGCGGACACCATTTTTCCAACGGCCAGCATGGTAAAAGTGCCAATTTTTATTGGATTGATGCATAAAATTAATAATGGAGAATTAGCGTATCACCAGGAAATGATTTTTACAGATTCGCTCCGCTATTCAGAGGGCGAAGACATTCTTGCTTCTTTTAGAGATAGTTCAAAAGTGAATTTAAATGTTTTGGTGATGTTAATGATGAGCATGAGCGATAATTGCGCCAGCCTTTGGCTGCAGGGGCTTTCAGGCGGAGGTACGCAGATTAATAAATATATGGATAGCCTGGGAATGAAATATACCCGTGTAAACAGCCGCACGCCTGGAAGAAGCGAAAATTATAATCATTATGGATGGGGCCAAACAACGCCGAAAGAAATGGCCACTTTGATGAAACTGATCGTAGAAAATAAAATTATCAATAGACAAATAAGCGATAGAATGTTGCGTATGATGAGCCGCCAGTTTTGGGATGAAGATGCAATAGCTGAAATTCCACCGAATATTTTTGTAGCAGATAAAAGTGGAGCAGTAGATCAAAGCAGGAATGAAGTATTGTATGTAAATGGCACTCATCCTTACATTTTTTGTATTTGCACAAAAAATAATAAAGATTCCAGTTGGGTACATGAAAATGAAGCATGGGTTTTGACGAGGAGGTTATCGGCATTATTGTGGAAACATTTTAATCCAAAATCAGACTGGAAATCCAGTGGATTTCTAAAATAGGAAATAGGATTATTTGTTCTTTTACTGTGATAATATTTTATTTATGAAAGAAAAGTACAATCCAATAAAGATCAAGCCCAAGCGTTATTTTAACAAAATGATTAAAACAGTTTTTCATTTTGAAATCGTTAAAAATTATTTAAGGCCCGAAAGTCAGGTAAACTTTTTGCTATTATTTAGTCTTACTTATAAACATTAAATTATGAAATACTTATACAACATATTAATTATCTCACTTGTGATTTTATTTTCGTCCTGTTCCAGTTCGAGATATTATCAAAGTACTCCTTCTGATTATTCACAGAATTATGATCAGCAGCAAACGATCACTTATCAACAATTTTATAATGACCTAAGCCCTTATGGAGACTGGATGAATTATGGTAACTATGGGTATGTCTGGGTTCCGAACCAGCCGGGTTTTAGGCCTTATTATTCTAATGGTAATTGGGTTTATACTGATTATGGATGGACCTGGGTGTCAAATTATAACTGGGGATGGGCTCCATTTCATTATGGGCGTTGGTTGAATGATTCACAATATGGCTGGATGTGGGTACCTGGCTATGAATGGGCACCAGCTTGGGTTTCGTGGAGAGGCGGTGGAAATTATTATGGCTGGGCGCCTCTTGCTCCGGGAATGAGTGTTGATGTTAGCGCAGGCTCTATTCCTTATAATCACTGGACTTTTGTACCTGGCAACCAGATAAACAGTACGAATATCAATAGGTATTATGTAGACCAATCGAGGAATATAACTATCATAAAAAACACCACCATCATTAATAATACGACTGTAATAAACAACAGGAATATTACAAACGGTGCGCGGCCTTCTTATAATCAAGGGCCTGCGGTAACAGATGTAGAAAGAACAACAGGAACAAGGATTAACAGGTACAATGTGGTAACTTCGGATAAACCCCGAGCAGCACAGGTGAACAATAATTCTGTCAGGCTTTTTAGGCCGGTAGTAAGCCAGGCTCCTTCGAATTCAGCCAACATAAGGCCAGAGAGAGTAACGGCACCCAGGCAGTCAAACCCTTCTAATTCAGCCATCACCAGGCCAGAACGAGAAATAGCACCAAACCAGGCAAGCCCTGCTAATTCAGCACCGGTAAGAGAATTTCCAAAGAATCAAACCCCTCAAATTATCAGGAATGACCCTCCTGTGAATAATAATATTCCATCTGTTTCCCCAGAAAGAAATAATAACCCTGCAAGGGTTTTGCCAAGGAATAATGAAAATGCTCCGGCAATAAACCGGCCCGCTATTCCAAATCAGGATAGTAGAAACACAACTCCTGAAAACAGCAGGTTGCAGGAAGCCCCCACTCGGGCAACAACTACTGAAAGAGTTTTTCCTGCTAACAGGCAAAGCCAGCCAGTAATTGAGAATCCGGCACCCCGGCAACAACGCACCAGGAATATGACTGAAAATAATACCAACATACAAAAGCCTACCGGAGCCCAAACTCCGGTAAGGGCTTTATCTAATAATAAATCAGTACAGCGGGTAAAAGCAAACCCATATAAAAAAAATGAGAAGAAAATAAACCAGAAACCTGAAAAGCCTCAGGAACTGCAAACACCATCACGAGAAGTAGAACGAAATCCGGGTACGTAAAAGAATCATCTTTAGAATTTACTTATAGTTATCAATAATTCCAAGTATGATTTGATAAAACGTTACAGTAATGCCTAAATGGAATAATTTAGTATAAAGAGATACAGTAAAGCAACAAATAAACGGTTTTCTTATTTTTATGGGTATCCACTATTTCTTCACTTCAAAATGATAAACTCCCGAACCTAATTCCAACTCAACATAGCCAGCTTCGGTGCCTTTTACTTTTATATCATTAACCTGCGATAAATCTTTTCCACCTTCCTTTACCACCTCTGCATTTTTTGCAGGAACAAAAACGGTAGCCATAGTGTTAGCGGGGATTGTAACATCCATTATTAAGTTTCCATTTTCTATTTTCCATGAATTGGAAACTTTGCCATAATAAGTATCAAGACTGGCGGAAGCATAAGTGAAACCACCGCCGATGTGAGG
>Ga0134126_10005758_pt1 | contig 15499 bp, 15 predicted proteins | sample KB31752_FD_96881 | JGI IMG/M metagenome (GOLD analysis project Ga0134126, IMG submission 96881) | Terrestrial soil microbial communities with excess Nitrogen fertilizer from Kellogg Biological Station, Michigan, USA - KB3-175-2 | ecosystem: Environmental > Terrestrial > Soil > Unclassified ...
CAAATAATTCGATACCGTTTGAATTAATTATTACAACTTCACCATTGTCTGGATATATTGCCTCGTCTGTATGCTCTATGAATCCTAAAACATCACTAGAAATGAAATATCCTTTTTTCCCAACGCCTATTATGAGCGGCTCATGAAACCTCGCAGCAGCAAGAGTGCCATCTGAGAATACAGCTACAAAAGAGTAATCTCCCTTAAGTTCATTTACAGTTTTAATCATTGATCTCTTGATGTCTCTTGTTGTATCATAATGATATTGTAAAAGATTTGCAATGATCTCGCTATCTGTTTCGCTTTTGAAGAAATATTTTCTATTTTGAAGAATTTCCTTTAATTCCTTATAGTTGTCAATTATTCCATTATGTACAATTGCAATCTCTCCTGAGCTTGACATGTGTGGGTGGGCATTTGTCTCATTTACTCTTCCATGTGTTGCCCATCTTGTATGTCCTATTCCTATGTTGCCAGGTAGTGTTTGCAAATGTGATCTGTTATTTACTTGGTCTACCTTGCCAACACCCTTTTTGACACGGATCTGGCTATCGGCAAAGGTTGCAACGCCTACACTGTCATATCCTCTGTATTCCATTCGCTTTAGGCCGCTTACAAGAATCTTTGAAGCAGAAATGTCTCCGATATATCCTATGATGGAACACATTTTCAATTTTACTTCGCTTTGCAATGTTAAATATATTAGCGAAAACTTTCTCATGAAGAGCTTCTAGAACTATTCACTACAAGAATTTACTTGTAAAAATTTACTTCTATCTTAAAAAACACGATATGGAAATTTCAATGGATTGAAAAAACTAGAGACATGGATGGATAGAATCACAAATGAGTCTAATCTGTGGCTCAATGCCATAAAAATGGAAGACGAAGGTGATTACCTGAAGGCTTTTATTTTTTATCTCAAAGACTCGGTAGAATGCATAAAGCAAAATTCTTTTGTGAGGGCTGCACTTAGCTGCTCGTGTGCAGCCGACTGCCTTGCCATGGATGGCAATCTGACAGGTGCAAGACAACTATATCTGAAGACTGCTGAGCTGTATGAAAATAATGCAGTACATGTGATAGGAAATTCTGTTAGGGAAGCGCTTTGGTCATACCAGGAAGCATACGAGTACTTTAACTTGGCATGTGAGAACAACAAGTCACAGCAAATTTATGAAAAATATGTATCTCTTTCACGAAAAATAAATCCATTTTTTGGCGAAGAAGAAGCCATGGAATCACTAAGAATTCGAAAGACAGAGATCAAACCACATTCTGGTGTTCATACATCAAACATGCAGGTCTCTGCAGATGTTGACAATGTAATAAAACAATTCATGAATGACATCTCTGTAACGTCTGATGTAAAATCAAACACAAATCTACTACAACGCATACTCAACAAAATCCCAGGTGAAAAAGCATGAAAAAAGTCTTGCTGATAAACTGGGACTGTTATCCTAATTTTGCAACAGGCGGTGTTTACACTTGGACAAAGACACTCATAGATTCCATGACTGATTATGAATTCATAGTAATAAACGAGCTCTCAAACCCTAATAGTAATGGAGTGTATACCATTCCAAAAAATGTCACATCTGTAATTGAGGTTCCAATCTTTGGTGCTACACGATATGAGGAATTTTGCAAACGCGACAATAACCTGCAAGCAAGAATTCTAAAAACCACGCAACATGTGATAAAAGAAAAGTTCATTCCTCTTTATACCGAATTTATGAAATCTGTATTGTCTGATCGTTGCAATACCAAAATTCTTGCTGATGTTATAATACAATTGCATGACTTGCTGGTACAATATGATGCAAAAAAATGTCTAGAACATCCACTGACATGGGATATTTTCATAGAACTACTCAACAAGGAGCCAATCTATAGCAGCATGACATTCAAGGAAGCCCTTACAGCATTTCAACTAATACAGAGAAACATCCAACTCTTTTCAATTGAGGTGCCCAAAGTAGATATCATACATTGTTCGCTTGCATGGCTTCCATCGCTAGTAGCTGTGTATGCAAAAAAGGAAAGCAACTGTCCATTGATAATCACAGAACATGGTGTTGCATTCCGAGAACTCTTGCTGTATTACAATGCGTTTCTGTTTGATGAACCATCAAAAGTATTCTGGAAGGTCTTTTCACATAATATCGTACGGGTGGTATATTCTGTTGCAGATGTTATAACTCATGTATGTGAAGCAAACAAGAACTGGGAAGAAAGTCTGGGGGCGGATCCCTCAAAGATCAAAGTCATCTACAACGGAGTCAACACATCACGATTCAAACCGATGCAGGTTGAAAGGGAAAGCAAGCGACCTACTGTTGTAACTGTGGCTCGCGTTGACGTATTCAAGGATATAGTGTGCCTAATTCAGGCAATAAACTATGCAAAAGCGAAGATTCCAGACATTCAATGTCTGATTTACGGCACATCAAGTGATCTTGATTATTCTTTACGATGTCTCAAGACAGTAAAAGATCTACAACTTGAAGACCATGTAAAATTCATGGGAGGAACAAAAGAGCCTGAGAAGGTATACAATCAAGCAGATATCATTGCAATCAGCAGTATCACTGAAGGATTTCCATTTACAATCATTGAAGCGATGGCCTGCGGCAAGGCTGTGGTTGCATCTGATGTTGGAGGTGTACGAGAAGCACTTGATGGATGTGGATTGCTTGTACGAAGTAGACGACCACATGAACTTGCGCAAGGCATGGTGAAATTATTACAAGATGAAAATCTTCGACGACAATTTGAGGTAGCTGCTCTAAAAAAAGTTCGTGATGAATTTACACTAGAAAAATGTGTGGAGAGTTTTAAAAAAGAATATGAAAATCTATCAAACGTCCAAACAGCCCGAGAGAAAAAAACTGCGGAGGTACTTATTCAATGACCTCACAGAGAAGAGCTCTAGTTACTGGAGGAGCCGGATTTATTGGAAGTCACATCGTTGATGAGTTACTTGACAGAAACATTGAGACGTATGTAATAGACAATCTTAGTACCGGTTCACTTGAAAACCTAAAGCAACACGATGGCAACAAATTATTGCATGTCATAATCGGTGACGCAAAAAATATTGTAAAATTGATGGCAGGTGTTTCTGATATTGATGTGGTATACCATGAAGCTGCGATTGCAAGTATAACCAGATCAATATCAGAACCAATGGTGGTTCATGACGTGAATGTGAACATGTCCCTTGAGATTATGAATTTCTGTGTGGCAAACAAAGTCCGAAGACTCATCTTTGCATCATCTGCTGCTGTATATGGTGTCTTAAAGGGAAAAGCCTCGGAAAATGACGTATGTAGACCATATTCTCCATATGGCGCAACAAAACTTGCAGTCGAGGACTATCTTCACGCATATTATAATACATATGGACTTGAGACGGTGGCATTGCGATATTTCAATGTCTTTGGACCTAGGCAAAAACTAAATGATTACAGCGGTGTAATAACAATTTTCATAAATCAACTAATGAATAGACAGACTCCTACAATATTTGGAGACGGACTGCAGACACGAGATTTCATAAATGTAAAAGACATTGTGCAGGCAAACATGCTCTGCATGGATTCAAAGAGTGCTGCAGGAGAGATGTTCAATGTTGCAACAGGCAAGCCTACAAGTATACTAGAATTACTTTTGACTATCAAATCTGCAACAGGTACAGAAAATATATCACATAAATTTGGCCCTCCAAGACCTGGCGATGTCAAATTTGGTTTGGCAAATGCCGAAAAGATAGTAAATGCCATTGGGTTTGCACCAAAAGTTACAGTATCTGATGGTCTCTCAGATGTTGTAAAACACATACAATCAAAACTTGTCACAAAAGTTGCTACATAAAATTTGAGGTAAAAAAATTGCTTACAACAAAACCACAAAACACATCAAGAGAATCAAGAATATTTGCACAAAAAGTTGCACGTTCCATAATCGAAGTGCAACCCAATGTAAACAACACTGCAGACATTGTGGTCTTGCTGGAATGTCTCGGATATAGAAAAGAAACTTTGAGAGAGTATGGGTTTGCAGACTTTCATGCACTTGCAAATCATATCTATGACTCTCTTGATATGTATGAGACAAGAGGCAAAAGCAAGGAACTGTTCATAGAATCTTTTACTATGAAGATTCCGAGCCTACAAAAAAGACTAGCAGAAGGCATTGGCATGATCTTTCCATGGCTTGGCTCACTGGCATTGTTGTTTATCACTGGTGTGTCATTGTGGATGGCATGGGGGCTTCCAATCCAGATTACGACTGCTTTTGTGAGTGGTGTCTTTCTTGGACTTGTCATAACTGAGGGGACACTACAGGTCTTCAACAGGCTGTTTCTGTTTTATAATGCACAAACAAACATGGGGGAAATAAAACGGTTACAGAAACGTAGCTACTGTCTTGTAGGATCTGTCTTGACTGCAGCTGTATGCGCACTATTTGCAATTGGGTATGTCACAGGGATTCCAACAAATCTTGTTGGAATTATGGCAATCAGTACCGTTACTGTGGCACTGCATCGTGCAAGTTACATGATAATCTTTGCATTAAAAAAATTAATTCAATTAATTGTTGCCTATTCTGCTGCATTTGCGTCATTACTACTTGTTTATTATTTTGGCAGTCCGATAATTTTTGATAATGTAACTAGATATTTTGCTGGACTTGTAATTGCCTTTGTTTCACTATCGGTTTTTTCAATCTATCAACACTACAAGTTACTCAAAGCCAATACTGTAACCATATCTGGAGACAAGCCGCATTTTTACAATCCGATAAGCAGAACTGATAAAACCATAAAATCAAGATTTGGCGTTCAACTCTGGGAAGTCACGTCGTATTCACTTTATGGAACATTCTACCTTGTTACCATGTTTGCAGACAGAATCTTGTCTTGGATCTACAATCCTTTTGTTGCCAGAGAGGGATTTGGGCTTCCATTTGCGTTTAATTCAGTCTATCACGCGGGGGCAGACTTTGCCTTGGTTGTATTGTTGCCTGCAACTATAATTCAGTATGTCATGATGGAACCAGTTCACATGCACATGAATAATGTTAGCATAAAGATCAAGGTCTCAGAAGCAAACGTACTTGGCAAATATGTCCAAGACATGTATAAGAAACTGCTTTTGGTAACAATATTTTCATCGATTACAACCGCTCTAGTTCTTAATCTTGCAGAACCGTATGTGATGTCTCATGTGACATTCTCACAGACTAGCATACATGTGCTTCAAATTGCTTCTATTGCCAATGTATTCCTGTCATTTTTCACTGCAAATGCGTTGCTTTTGATGCTTACAAATAAAATAAAATTTCTTGCAATTATTGCAGTGATATCAGCATCAATAGTAATGGTGGGCGGTATTGTATTTGCAAGGTATGGATTTGAAAACCTGGTATTTGCATATCTTGGGGCTTCGATATTCTTGGGAGTAACATCTACAATTTATGCACATAAGGTAGTCAAGAACGCAGCAAGTATATTGTTTTCAAGATTGATGTGATAAAATAAATTTTTCAAAAAACTAAAAATAATCTGGGATAAACGAGTTTGCTTGTTCTATTTTTTTATCATGTTCAGTTTTTTTATACGTAGAATGTGGAATGTATACCTCATTCCAATATCTCATGCATACTAGCTTTTTGTATTCTTTCATACGTATCTTCTCCCCTAATACCATGTTACGAAATACAATGTCTGGTTCAATTATGCCCGCAACTGCCCTGAGCGGGGTTGTTGCAGAAAATCGTGCATTGATTTCAAATACTTTTGGTTTTCCTCTGATAATCTTTGTCTGAATGTTGATTGCTCCTCTGGCACCAATCTTGAGTGCTACTTGTTCTGCAGACTTGCGAATATTCTTGTAATTGTCTATGAATGCCTTGTAGGTCTGTCCGCTCTTTAGAGTCTTATTCATGGAAATTGATGACATTACTTTACCATCGTTGCTTATTGTTACACCTGTTGTAAATTCAGAATCTTTTCCATCTAGGTATTCTTGTAATAGGGGTCTCCATCCTGCATTCCGGATTGCATTTTCGGCGTTATCCAATTCCTTTGCATTGTTGACTAGATAAAAGTGCAAAGAGCCATGGCCCTCTCTTGGTTTTACCACTATGGGAAACTTGTGTTCCTTGAGGAACTTATCCTGGTCCTGAGGAAGGGATGACTCTGCACAAGGCAGGCCATTTTTTTTTAAAAATTGGTATGTTTTCCACTTGTCTGTTGATTTTAACACCACGTCTATGGGATTTGATATGACAATTGTGCCTGTTTTGTCCTCTATCTCACGTTTAGCCATGGTTAATGGTACCAGTTCTTCGTCAGAGCCTATGAAAATTGCATCTATTTTTTTTGTAATGCATGTTTTTATGATAAAACTTAGGTAGTGTATGTCTGTCACAGGCGGGACTAACAGTCCTACATCAGCTCTGTATAACCCCGGAGCTTTAGCATTAACATCTGTTGCAAATATCTTGTAATTTGTACTGGACTTTTTTTGTTTGTTTGAGATCTTGAAACATTTTATTATTCCCTGTGCAACTATTCCGCCTGAAGCTGTTACCAATACATTCGATCTTTTCATGTTTTCAAATTGTAATTCTTAATTTATTTACTTTAACATAAATACAAAGTATTTGTCTTATAGTAAAATCCTCTATGTTTAATTATAAAAATGGAACTTGAATCCATGTTATTTATACGACCTTTTTTTATATGATAGAACAATTATGAGGTATAACGTGATAGAACAATCTTCTAGTAGATTCATGGGAATTCTTGCAGTCTTGTTACTTGTTACAACTCCGTTAACTGTTTTACCACATCAAGCTCATGCTGCATCTCAGACTGGAGTAATGATCGCACTTTACACTTATCCTGATAGTACATGGGATGTAGTCGCGCAAGCAAAATCTGCACACCCATCAGTACCTTTCGTTGCAATAATTAATCCAGATAATGGTCCTGGCAGCTCACGAGATGCAAACTATGTGTCCGGGATACAAAAACTCCATGCTGCAGGAGTTGTTGTACTAGGTTACGATGCAACAGGATATGCATCAAACTCTGCAAGCTCTGTCAAGTCTGTAATGAACATCTGGAAGAGCCTGTACAACATTGATGGAATATTCTTTGACGAGATGGCAAACTGGTCCGGTGAAGAAAACTATTATTCTGGTCTAACAAGCTATGCAAAGTCACTTGGATATACCATGACTGTGGGCAATCCGGGTACCGATACACTTCCTTCGTACATTGGAACGGTAGACAATCTCATGATATATGAAAACCCAGGTCTTCCTCCGCTATCTGCTCTTCAAGGATGGCACACAAGCTATGACAAGAGTAACTTTTCCATGATTGCCTTTGGTGTAAATTCAATATCAACAAGTTTTCTCAGTAGTGCTTCAAACTATGTCGGATACATTGACCTAACAAATGATGTATTAGATAACCCATATGATTCAGTACCTTCTTACTTTGGTACGCTGGTTGCAGACCTTGACACTGGTTCTTCAGGTCCAACTGTCCCACAGGCTCCTACTGGGCTGACTGCAAATACGATATCTTCATCACAAATCAATCTCTCCTGGACCGCTCCATCAAACAATGGCGGATCTGCAATTACTGGTTACAAAATAGCCCAGTCAACTAACGGTGGTTCTACTTGGTCTACACTTGTTGCAAATACCGGAGCTTCTTCTACAACATACTCAAACACTGGTCTTACTGCAGGCACCACTTACACATATCGTGTATCCGCAATTAATTCGGTGGGAACTAGTACTCCGTCTGTAACTGCATCTGCAACAACTACTTCCAATACTAATCTAACTGTGCCGCAGCCTCCAACCGGACTAACATCTAGTGTAGTCTCTTCATCACAAATCCATCTCTCCTGGACTGCTCCATCAAACAATGGCGGATCTGCAATTACTGGCTATAAAATTGAGAGATCCAGTAACGGTGGCACCAACTGGGGTACACTGATATCAAACTCTGGTAGCACTGGAACAACATACTCGAACACTGGGCTAGCAGCAAATACCACTTACACATATCGCGTATCAACAATTAATTCCGTAGGAACTAGTACTGTATCCAACACTGCATCAGCAACAACCTTGGCTGCATCATCAGGTGGTACAGTATCAATCGCTATAAAATCTGCAAATCTTGCTGGAGTGTCATTTACTGGAATGTGGGTTGAACTTCATGCATCAAACGGCACAACCTTGGCAACTGGATATACTCCAATCACATTCAAGGTCGCATCTGGAAATGCGTATACCATAGTATCATCAAACTATCAAAACTATGTCTTTAACCACTGGAATGACGGAACTACAACCGTTTCAAAAACAATCACGCCAACACAAAATACTTCACTCACTGAATTCTATTCTACTGGACAGGTATCACTAAAAGTAAAGACAGTGGATCTCTCAGGTAACGTCATCACTGGACTCTGGACAACACTTGTATCTGGAGGAACAACAATCCAGACCGGATATACGACCAAGACTTTCACCGTAACTACTGGTAATCAATACACTGTAACTGTAGCAAACTATCAAAACTATGTATTTGATCACTGGAGTGATGGAAACACAAATCCTAATAGGGTAATTACTCCAACCCAGGCTACCACTTTGGTGGCATATTACCAAAGCTAATTTAGCTTTCTGACATGGCAGGACAAGTCTGTAGCATCACAAATTGATGACAATTTGTCATTTTCTATGTACAAATATCCTGCCTCAAATTTGGGATATGCCTCCTTACAGGAAAATACTGTAAGAATCAATCCGTCGTGGTCTATTCTGTATCCGTTGCATGGCTCATGTCCTCTGACTAGTGCCTTTGCATGTACAAGATTGAGCCATTTTTGTGTAATTGCACTTCCAAAATGTTTTCCATAAGGCCTTCTTGAGGTCTCCCACTCTTTATTTTCCAGTGGTCGTGGATCGCTCCATAGTATGTCTTCGAGAAAAAGCAACGTATTGTTTTTACTTGAAGGAAACCACATCTTACTAATGGACTCATTTACGTACGTTGGTAATCCTCCATGTACTATCAATAACTGATTTTCTATGATTGTCATGGCTGTCAACAATCTAAAAAATGATGACACTAGAGAGTGTATCTTTTCACTTTCGTTTCCAAAATATTCTTTGATCCTTTGTGGCAGGTCGTGAGATTGAAAAGGAAATTCTTCTACGGCCTCATGATTTCCTCGCATCAATACTGTTGACTGTGGATATGTCTGTTTTAGCTTGCATATTGTATACAAAACCGCAATAGAGTTTGATCCTCTGTCGATGTAGTCTCCAAGAAATATCATTTTGTTGTTTTTATTTGCCAAAAATACTTCAAAGTTAATTTCGTCTAAAATTTTATTAAATGACTCTAGATCACCATGTATGTCACCGATGATCACAAGATTTTCTGGAATCTTTAACCAAATACAATCCTCTTTAATTCTACCATTTTGCATTTTACCCTCTCTTCTTTCTTTCTTTAGAATCTCTATTGTTTGAGTAATGGCAGATGTAAATTCAAGCGGACTGATATTGCTTGGAAATTGTACTAGTTTGGAACACAATTTAGATCATTACATATCGGTTGTTGAATAATCTGAACCATATCAGAAGAGGTAAACTTTTCCAATAACTCTTCTTTCATGTCTTGGGTTGGAACTAGTAATGATTTTTCTTTTAATACTTGTACAATTTCCAAATATCTCTTTCGTATAGTTATCGTAGTGATTTCTGCAGCTACTGCTAGTCTTAGCTGAGTGGTGTATTCCTTGGTCTCAAGTGCAGCCATGTAAAGTGCAGCTGCTGCCAGAGATATGGGCTTTTTACCAATTACCATTGGATCTTCTCCTACTTGGGATAGTATTTCTAATGCCCTTCGTTGGGTTCTACCTCCAAGTTTTGCCTTTGCCGCAATCTTTGACACATTTTGTGAGGGTTCTTGTATGCCTACACTCATTTTCATCTGCCTCAACAAGAACTTGTAATAATGCACTGTTGTTTTTTTATTGAGGTTTTCTACGTGTTCACCAATCTTGTCTATGGGAAATGCTATTCCAAAATCTTTACACGCAATGTAGATTGCAGCTACTGATATTCCAGTAATTGACCTGCCTCTTATGAGGTCTTTGTTCAATGCTTTGCGATAAATGTATGATGCTCTTTCTGCAATCGAATTTCCAAATCCCAAAATTCCGGTTATTCTACGTATATCAGTCATCGCTTTATTCAAATTTCTAATTTTTGAATCATTTGAAATTGTAAATTTATTGAGTCGTCTCAGTTTTTCCATTTCAAAACCGCCTGAAATTTGTTTTCCACTTGCATCTACATTTTTTTTATCAATTACAGTTGAAAGTGAAATATCATACATCATTGATGATGTAGGTTCATTATTGCTTGAATGTTCAGCGTCATAGTTTTGATGATCAGAATCATACTCTGTCACTATTCCGCAACTACTGCATATTTTTTCATTTTTTTCAAGATCAAAAATTAATTTTCCCCTGCATGAAATACATGTGTCCAAATTTCTCTCTCTCATATTACTTTGGATTAACATTAGCCTGATCAATGGTTACTGGTTTTAAAGCTATTCGCTAGATTGATAGGTAATTTTTAGTGGTAAAAATCTATTAGAAAAAACTTACATTACAATGGTAGCTATGCTATCCAATATTTTGTAAAATGTAAATAATTCAGCAATATGATTTTTTAAATTACATTCTGAGCATCTTGTCGTCTACTTTGGCAGTGATTAGGTCGTTTATCTTGTCATATGCTTCTAGAAAGTTTCGACCCTTGTCTGTTATTCTATATATCTGATTTCCTTCTTCGTATTTGATCAGATTGTTGTCCTGTAGAAATGCCAGATATTCTTTTACTTGGGTGTATGACAGATATGCCTTGTACATTATCTTAGTTTTTGTTACCCCATTGTGGGCAGATTGCAAAATCATAGCCACTATGTCTGTCCTACTACGGTATTTCAACTGAATATTTCATACAACCATGTTATAAAAATAATTTGTTCTATTTTTGCAGAACATTGTTCTATTTTTAATAAAATCTGTCAAAATGGTGCCTAAAGACTGAATCTTGTGAGTCGATCTCATATATTTTCAATTTTATATGATGCATTCATAGTGAATATACGCAATGTTTTTTGCTGTTAGTTGAAAACGCGATCTTAGGTGGTCCTCGTGGAGATTAATAAGATCAAACACAGTCGTGTATCTAAAATTAAAAATGAGATCCAAAGGATAGATTGGAAAATTATTGAAAGACTTGTTAGATTGTTATACTATTGCAACAAACTGAAAAAGACACACATCTCTACGAAATGCAATCTGAGTTATGATAAATGTTGCAAGTATCTGGACTGGATGGAAGTCATGGATCTTATCAAAAAAGAAAAAAATGATGATGGTTTTGAGGTAGTACTTTTAACAGAGCGAGGGAGTGTTTTGTATAATAAAAAGTTTCGAGATTTGAAAAAGGAATTGTCGTACTAAATATGATTACATAAGAATTTTACTTGCCATGGCAGGGAGATTCTATTATTAATCATAAAAAATATCGAATCAAATGCGCGATGAATTGTGTAGATTCTGTGGTGCGGATCTAACTAACTTCTCAATATGTCCGGAATGCAGAAAACCTGTTAGACGTATATGCACAAAATGTTCGAGAAAAACTGAAGAGCATTTGCACCTTTCATGTCTTCCTGGGATTGATTTTCTGCAGACAAGAAATCCGTATGCCAGCGATGCTGTATCTGACGATGCAAGATTCCGAATTGCTGAAATTGCATAGACCTATTCGAAACGATGTGATGGAAATAAAACCATCCTACCACATTTTCTTATTTTGTTTATTTCAGGAATAATTCATGATGTGGCATGTATTTTTGATTCAACGTATATTTTAGGCACAAATGAAGAAAGTTCTATAAAAATATACCAATTTGGTTATAACCAATTTTCTGCATGATTCATCAAGTTGAAAGCCTCCATACACCAACCACAGTATTTCCCATATCCTGGTTTTTTTCATAAACTCAGTATTTCTGATGTGTTTATCATGATGGATGACACTCAATACGATAAGCGGTTTACAAATAGGAATAGAATAATGGCAACAAACGGATGGACCTGGATTACTGTTCCTATAAACAAGGATCATAAATTTTTGCCAAATTTGCAGGTAGAAATTAACAATGACTTGTCGTGGAGAGATGTACACTGGAAGAAGATCTATCATTCATATGCAAACACAAAATATTTCAAAAAATATGAAAGTTTTTTCAAAAATATTTATGAAAAAGAATGGCAGTATCTTTTTGAGTTAAATTTTGAAATATTAAAAAAAGTGATTGACATACTTGGTATCAAGGTTGAGATAATAAAAAGCTCAGAATTGAAAGCTCCTGGAACCTCAACTGAAAAACTTGTAAATCTGTGTAAAGCAGTTGGTGCTGATACTTATGTTTCTGGAATTGGAGGCAAAAACTATATGGATGAAAATCTCTTTGAGAAAAACAATATGAAATTAGAATATCAAAATTATGCTGCTAAACCATATACGCAGAGATTGTCTGATTCATTTGTACCTGATCTTTCAATAATTGACATGCTAGTCAATATTGGCCCAGACTGTATGAAAGTCATTTCAGAAAGTGATATGTCAATTACACCATTGACAAGCTAGTTGAATATGTCGTAAAGCTGTTTGTATGCACTAATGTATTTTTTTCCCAACTCTGTTGTTTTGTATATGTATCGTTTTGATCTGCGAGATTCTGGTTTTCCATCCAGCAATTTACAACCTATGAGAAATTCTACATATTGAGTTATTTGTTTTGAATTCAGATTGCATCTGTACATGATATGAGTCTTTAATGCCCCGTCTATGCATGTTTCAAGTATAAATTCGATTATCTCTACCCATCCTCGGTTTCCCCATCCCATCACACTACGCTCGATGGCGCCTGTAGGTTCAAACATTCTTCACAACTCATGGAGAACTCAAGCGAGTTCCAAGATTTCGTCTAGATTGGCAACAGCTTTCTCATTTGTTATTTTTTCGTATGGGACTGTCAATAGTTTAAAATCATTGGTAAGGCAGATCTTCATTACCTCAAAGGCTTCAACATATTTTATTCCAGTATTCAATCTGCTTTGAAGAGCGCGGTATTCTGCTAGTCCCTTGATTGCATTTGCCTTGAGATATAACTTACTTTGCTGTGACCAAAAAATTTCAATCAATTCTACTTTTTCATTTACGACTTCTGATATATCAACAAATACTTTTGGATCAAAGTTTCGGCTAAGGGGAATTTCATAAGACAATACATTTGAATTAAACCTGGCAGCTTCCAATGTAGCTAATGCGATAGCTCTGTGGTCATGATGGATATCGCCATGTGAGTGGGTAAGAATCAGATCTGGATTGGCTTTATTGATGAAAAATTCAATGTGGTTAATCAAATCATTACTCACTGTTAATTTAGAGTCTTCAAAATTGTCAATCCATAATTGTTTTGCCTTGATAAATCTGGCTGATCTTGCCAATTCTTCTGATCTCTGTTTGGCATCTCCTCCTGCACCACCTCGGGTAAGGGAATACATGTAGACATTATGGCCCTGTCTTGCAGATTTTATCAGCAAGCCTCCACATCCCAGTTCAATATCGTCTGGGTGTGCACCTATTGCAAGAATGTTCATACATAAATTCTATTTTGGTTTTATTTATTGTTCTTCTAATATTCTTCTATAGAATTATTAATATCGATTCTTCTCATATCGAAATCCCTTGGATTATTTTGGTCGGTTCTTGGTTCTGGATGAAACTTACATACGATTGTCAAGCTTATTGTATAGTGTAATATTGTCAGAAAGTTATATGACAGAAATTATACAAAAAAATAAATGAACCGTACATATGGGATATTAACGGCGAAGACTATTGGATAATAAATGAAAGTAGTTCAGAACAAGAAGAGAATAAATTGGATCTTCAACAAAATACTTCTGGTAGGGCAGTTACAACTAGGAATTGATTATTGGGGAAAACCCTAGGTCATGATTTAAAATAGAACATTCTTACTGTTGTATTTAAAAAAATGTTAATGCTTGAATATTATTGTGTGAGAGTAGACGATCCAATAACTGCAAAAGGAATCGCAATAAAATTTCTTGAACAATACAACTCTACCATTACTTTTCGATCTGCAACTTTGGAAGGCGAAGCCTGGGTGGTTATACTTGATGTAGGACTGATGAACAAGCAAACTAGACGAGTCCTAATTGATCGATCAACTGGCAATATTCTGAGTCATAGCTCTAAATTGTAAAAACCACATAATTCTCTGATAATCATGTTAGTCATTTGGTTAACAGGTCATGTATAGCCAAGTATTCTACCTGAGTTTGCGTCTATTTTTACTTGCTTTGTCTGAGTATTGGAAAAACCCAAAGATGCTGTAACAACCCACGCCCCATCTTTCAATACTGCTTTGGTATCGATCACACTATGGTATTGGCTTAGAAATCTTCTGGCCAATTCTTGTGCCTTGGCAGAATCTATTTTCTCATCTAACTTGTCATCAAAATGCTCTGAAAACTCTGTCACTTGAAAAATCCGCTCCTAGAATAATATGATGTCATATCTTTCTTAATTGCTATCTTACTATAAAAAAAATCCGACACTTGATTTCAGAAAGTGAATGCATACCGTGTATGCTATATATGCCTTCAGGAATATCGCTTCATTATATTTTTCTAGAGTAATTTACTAGACTTTTTGCCGCATAGTGAGATAAGCATCAGACATTAGATAGTATCAAGATGTTAAAGATTAATGCACTGTTTACAGTTATAGTTCTCTCTATTGTATTTGCACCACTGACTACAAATCCAGTTGCATTTGCTGCTGATTCTAGTGGTCCTGTTCCAATACCTGGTAATCTTCTTCCAATTCCAGGAACAGGTACACCTATTGTACCAACTACTCCAAATCTAGGTACAGTTGCAGTTGCTCCACCACTTGGTTCTATTTATTCGATAAACAAAATTCAATCTGGATTGGTAGCATCTGATCCGCTAAACAATGAAACAAAAACCCAACAACAACTACAAACAGAGCACAAGTATTGGGTATATGGTGGAGATGCACCGGCTAGAAATGCAACGTATGATATTTTCAAAGATCTACTGGGATTTCACATAGGAGTACAAGCTCAAACTGATGGCGCATGGGCTGGATATTATGCTGAGAGTCCAAACACTAACGCAATGTTATTCCACTCTGTCATAACAAACCCTGTTAGATCATTACCAGTATTGCAAGTACCTCAATGGTATGAAAATGGAATGTACGTTCAGACATTGGTAACTCCAACATCATCAGTAAACTATGTCAC
>Ga0134126_10005759_pt1 | contig 15499 bp, 14 predicted proteins | sample KB31752_FD_96881 | JGI IMG/M metagenome (GOLD analysis project Ga0134126, IMG submission 96881) | Terrestrial soil microbial communities with excess Nitrogen fertilizer from Kellogg Biological Station, Michigan, USA - KB3-175-2 | ecosystem: Environmental > Terrestrial > Soil > Unclassified ...
ACGAATACCGACTGCAGCCCCGAGTCGTCGCGCTCGTTGGGCAGCTTGTCCATCTGCAGAAACCGCTCGTAGCTGCGGCGCTGTACTTCAATCAGGTTGGGAATCTGGGTTGCCGTTGGGATCTTGGAAAAATCGAGCCGGCTGCGAACCGCGCGCTTCTCGTTGGGCATGCTTCACTCCTGAAACTCCGGGGGTTCCGGACGGAAACCGCACCACTCGCGGCTTCATCCGGCCGGCGCCCGAGTCTCGGGTGGCGCCGGCTGATTTCACTTGTGTTCCGTCCTACTGGCTTGACCACGTAACGCCAGTTCGCCGCCATGCATTCCTGCTGCATTCCGGCGATGTGTGCCAAGCGCGGTTCCTGTGCCGCGCGTATGGTTACCGGTGGCCGTTGCGGATCGCTCGGGGATTGCGCTAGACTGCGCTCAACCGGAGAGTAGGTCCACATGGAATTCGCCGTCGCGGGTTCCATGCGCGTAGTGTGTGCTCAGCGTTGAATGCCGCTGAAAAGCACCTCGGGAGACACGAAAAGCCCGCGAGGACGCGATGCCTCACGAGCGTGGCTCTATGCCAATGCTCCCATCCGAATTCTCAATCCTTGCTCTCGCCGATCCCAAAGCTCGCTTCTGCTGCTCGCCGCCACCGCCATCACCCGTCCCCAGGATTCCGCCTAACCTGTTGACGCCGGGGTGCTTAACCAATTCGCGTGAAACCCGACGCTGCTTCGCTTGGCCCGTCTACAGCCCATCGGGTTTGTGTTGACCGTTAGATGTCAGATTGCCCCGTCTTGATTCGTCCCCATATCCCGCAATTACAGAAAAAGAGATGAAAAAGACGCGCACCTGTAATGGTAGCGCGTTCACTCCTGGGGCGCAAGTACACTTAGGTGCGGCCGAACCCCGCCTGCACTCGAAACTCGGCTGCGGAGGCGTTTCCTCACGGGAAACCCCTCCGCCCCGAAGCTCCTGAGCCCACCGGGCTGCAGTCCGCCCTCCGGCAGGCAAATCGAGGGTTACTTGACCTCGACCGTCGCCACGCCTTCGAACTTCTTCTTGATCGCCTCGGCCTCGTCCTTGGTCGCGTTCTCCTTCAGCGCCTTGGGAGCGCCATCGACCAGATCCTTGGCTTCCTTCAGACCGAGCGACGTCACTTCGCGCACAGCCTTGATGGTGTTGATCTTGTTGGCGCCGGCATCCTTCAGAATGACCTGGAACTCGGTCTTCTCCTCAACCGGGGCCGCCGCCGCCGCGCCGCCGCCGGCAACCATCACCGGGGCCGCCGCCGCTGCCGACACGCCAAGACGCTCTTCCAGCTTCTTCACCAGGGCCGCCGCTTCCAGCAGGCTCAGGCTTACAATTTGCTCTTCCAACTGCGCGAGATCCGCCATTTTCCTTCTCCAATCAGAACTTTTTTTGATTTCTCTTGCTACCCAGCCGCTCCGCCAAGCCGAAAGTTTCCGATGCGCCCAGACCCGCGCCCTTCCCGCTTGCTTCACAGCCAAAATCCTAAAACAGCTACTAGCTGCTAGCTTCTAGCTGCTCGCTAAAACCCCGGGGTGCCCCAGGTCTCGATTCTGAGACCTGGGAAACCGTGAACCCTGACGCTTCTGCCGCCCCTGTCGTACTCAAAGCTAGAAGCTAGGAGCTAGAGGCTAGAAGCTGCGGCAGCTACGCCGCCTGAAACTTTTCCTTCTCCACGCCCTGGCCAAGCACCACCGCCAAATCGCGGCCCGTGGCATTGATGACCGTAGCCAGCCGCTGCGCCGGAGCATTGATCAGGAACAGCAGCTTCGAGAAGAGCTCTTCCTTGCCCGGCATCGTCGCCAGAGCCTTCACTTCGTTCACGCCCAGCAGCTTGCCGTCCACGATGCCCAGCTTGAACTGGAACTCCGCGTTCTCACCCGCCCACTTGGCAAAGACCTTGGCCAGCGCCACCGGATCGCCTGAGGTGAACGCAACCGAGTTCACGCCCTTCAGCCCCTGCAGCGCGTCCTCGACCTTGCTGCCCTTGCCGGCAATCGGCGCCAGCTTGTTCTTCACCACGCGATACTTGCCGCCGGCTTCGCGAATCACCTTGCGCAGCTCGTAGTCCTTCGCCACCGTCAACTTGGAAAAGGTGCCGATGATCGCCGTCGTCGAGGTTTCCAGCTCCTTTGACAGTAGCTGAACCTTTTCCTGCTTCTTCGCCTTCGAAATCGCCATGTCTTCGCTCCGCTCCGACAGGGGTTAGGGAACAGGCAACAGGGAACAGAAAAGCTCGTCCCCGTCTACGTCCCAACTCCCTCGCGCCACCCGCGACGCCCGTTTCAGATCCTTGTCAAAACTCTCGAACCGGAGCACAGGGAGAAACCAGGCACGATCCAACTGTTCCCTGTTCCCTGTTCCCTGTTCCCTGCGTTTTAGTGCTTGCCCGCCGCGTCCGCCACTTCCTGATCCAGCGGAACCCCGGGGCCCATCGTCGAGCTCAACGTCATGCTCTTGATGTACTTGCCCTTGGCCGCCGAAGGCTTGGCGCGAACAATCGCCGTCACCACCGTGGTCGCGTTGTCCACCAGCTTTTGCGGGTCAAAGCTCAGCTTGCCCACGGGAACGTGCACCAGGCTGGTCTTATCGGCGCGAAACTCCACCTTGCCGGCCTTGATCTCCTTCACCGCCGCGGCCACGTCCATAGTCACCGTACCCGTCTTCGGGTTCGGCATCAGGCCCTTGGGACCGAGCACCTTGCCCAGCCGTCCCACCACCTTCATCATGTCCGGCGTGGCGATCAGCGCGTCGAAGGCGGTCCAGTTTTCCTTCTGGATCTTCTCCACCATCTCTTCGCCACCCACAAAGTCCGCGCCCGCTTCCTGCGCATCCTTCTGGCGGTCGCCGGTGGCGATCACCGCAACCGTCTTGGTCTTGCCCAGCCCGTGCGGCAGAACCACCGTCCCGCGAACCATCTGGTCGGCATGACGCGTATCGACGCCCAACCGCATGGTCAGGTCCACGGTCTCATCGAACTTGGCGTACTTGACTTTCTGCAGAAGGCTGACTGCGTCCTGCAGATGATAGGCCGGCTGCGTGACAGCAGCGCGCGCCTTCGCAATATTCTTGCTGAGTTTCCTCATCCATCCCTCGTCTCCCACCGCATCTGCCAGCCCCATGCCGGGGAACCTGTCGCCGGGGAGAAAAGCCGCGTTTTTCAGCCGCTTCCTCCACCGGGCCGTTGGATCCAGGCCCAGATACCGTGGTGCATTTGACGGTCCGGCAAACCTCACCGGACACATCTATGGATCATACGGGACTGGCCCGTGAATTGCAAACCGTCATCGTTTGGATGGTTTTGCTGTTTCGACGGCGTATACTCCCGGCGATGGGATTCTGGCAAACCACTCTGACAAACGTGCTTGGCGGATTGGGCGCGGGGCTGTTCTTTCTGTTTTGGTACGTCCTAATCCAATGGTTCTTGAGGGCGACTGATCTTGTCGTTTCCTATGCTTGGTCCTTCGACACAGTTGCCGGCATGGCTGTAAACATCCGGCCCAACTTCGATATCAGGAATCGCTCTGGGTCTCGCTTGTATCGGCTAGCAAATATCGCATACACGAGGCACGGGCAACCGCACTGGTTCGACAACAGTTCACTATGGGGTGCGGTGCTTGAGCCGGGCAGCATTAATGTTGGAATCCAAGGAGCGCCGATTCCCCGGCTGGACGGCTTGCCAGATGCTCTGTCGCTTGAAGTCACGATTACTCTGCAAACGGGGCGTAGGTTCTGGCTGCGAGGACAGGGACCCGGACAGATGGGCCGAGGTCGAATCCGACGCGCGGCCTTGGCTTTGCGCAGGAAACTTGAATCTTGGTTGATCTCCTTAGAGTGATATGCCGCGTGCCTTCACGTTTCTCGTTTTTGCAGACGTGGATCACTTGAGCCTAATCCCCATCCGTCGTAATCTCTACCCATGGACGCTCTCAACCACGACGAGCTATCGCGGCTCACCCCGCCGGAGCGCCTCGCGCTGATCGCGCAGCTTTGGGATAGCCTCGAATCTGACCAGCTTCCCCTTACCGCCGCACAGCGGACCGAACTCGACCGCCGCCTCGAAACCATAGACGAGGACCGGCGTCAGGGCACAGCTTGGCCGACATTGAAGGCCGAACTTGATCGGCGCTGATTGATCGTGCGCAAGATCATCTTCACTCCCATCGCCCGTCAGGAACTCATTGATGCGCGAGACTGGTACGAGAACAAGTCCGCGGGCCTGGGAGCAATCTTCGTCACCGCAATCGATATCGCAGTCGAACGCATTTCCGCCAACCCTGCGCAATTTCCTGCCCTGCACAAAAACATCCGCCGCGCTTTGCTGCGCCGATTCCCGTATGCGCTGCTGTTCGTTACAGAACCCGATGACAGCATCACGGTCATAGCCTGTTTCCACGGCAGCCGCGATCCGGCTCACTGGCAGCGCCGCATCTGAACCCTTCAATAAGGTATCCGGGAGCCTGACCTCTCCCGGTGTTGGAGACGTGGGATTCGAACTCCCCCGCGCCCTTACCGCCCCTTCGCCGCCGAGTGCGCTGCCCCCACACCCTCCGGCAGCGCCCACACAAAGAGCACGCCGCCGCTTCCGGTCACAATGTACTGCCGTCCATCCAGCATGTACGTAATCGGCGAGCTCTGCATCCCCTCGCCCATGCCCGCATGCCACAGCGTCTTGCCATCCGCCGTGTTCAGGATCAGCAGATTCCCTGTGCTGTCGCCCGTCACCGTGAGCCCCGCATCGGTCGTCAGCACGCCCGCACCCGACCCCGGCCCCACGGGATGCACCCAGCGCATCTTGCCCGTCTGGTAGTCGATGGCCTCAATCTGGCTCTTGCCCCACACGTCGTAATCGGCGCCGGCCCAGCCATAATACCCATCCGCCGGCTTGGCGAAATAGAGGCTCCAGCTCGGGTGAGCATCCACGATGAACAGCCCTGTCCTGGGATCGAAGCTGGGCGCGCGATAATTCGTCACCCCGCCCTCGTCCGGCGCAACAATCCGTCCATCGGGCGCCGGCTCCTTGTCGGGGTTGGGAATCGGCCGCCCCTGCGCATCTAGTCCCTTGGCCCAGTTCACCGGACCGAACGGCGCCGTCAGCAGGTTCTTGCCGTCCGTGCGGTCCAGCACAAAGAAGTACCCGTTCCGCGATGCCTGCATCAGCATCTTGCGCGGCTTGCCGTGGAAGTCCCTGTCCACCAGCACCGGCGTTTCGACCGCATCCCAATCGTGGGTATCGTGCGGCGACACCTGGAAGCCCCACTTGAGCTTCCCGTCATCGGGATCGATGGCCACAATCGCGCACGTCCAGGGATTGTCCCCCGGCCGCGTCGTCCCGTTCAGCACCGGCGTAGGATTGCCCGTGCCCCAGTACACCAGGTTCAGCTCGGGATCGTATGTGCCCGTCATCCACGTCATGCCGCCCGTCGTGGTGTTCGGCGTCCCCGCCGGCGGAGTGGCATCCCACTGCCACTGCACCTCGCCCTTCTCCGGCTCAAACGACCGCAGGTATCCCGGCAGGTTGTCGAAATCGCCCGACACGCCGACGATCACGTGATTCTTCACCACCAGCGGATCCATCGTGGTCCAGTAGCCCTTGTTCACGTCGGCAATCAGCTTGTCCCAGCGCACATGCCCGTTCTTCGCGTCCAGCGAGATCAGGTGGCAATCGGGCGTCGTGAAGTAGAGCCATCCTTTATACATAGCCACGCCGCGGTGGCCAATATGGTCCCCCTGCGTCGACGGCCGATGATAGTGCCACAACTGGTGCCCCGATCGCGCGTCCACCGCCCACACGTTGTCGGGAACCGTGAAGTAGAGCACCCCATCCACCAGCAGCGGAGACGACTTGATCGACGCCGTCTGGTTGGTCTGAAACGCCCACGCCAGCCCCAGCCCGCTCACATTGCGGGGATTGATCTGCGTCAGCGCGCTATGCCGCCGCCCCGTGTAGTCGCCGTGATACACCGGCCACGAATCCTTCGCCGGATGGTCGATCTGCGCCGGTTCCAGGTTCTGCGCGATCGCCGTACCGGCACACACGCCGGCCATCAACGCCAACACCGCAGTCCCACTCGCCCATTTCTTCAAGCCAACCCTCATCCGAATCCTCAAAAAAACCTTGTCATCCTGAGCAAAAAACCGTCTTGTCGTCCCCTGAACAAAAAATGCCTTGTCATCCTCTGAGCAAAAAATGCCTTGTCATCCTGAGCGCAGCGAAGGACCCGCTGTTGCTCCTTCGCTGCCTTTGCTTTTGCTCTTGCTTTTTTCCCGGTCATCCCTCGGCGCAGCCGAGGATCTGCGTCTCGTAGCCAAAAGCTAGAAGCTAGGAGCTAAAAGCTAGAAGCTAAATGCTGCCTTACTTCAACGTCTGCAGATACGCCATCAGGTTATGAATCTCATCATCCGTGTACTTCGGCAGCAGCTCCACATGCGCTTCCACCGGCTCCGTCACCGTGTACTTCACCAGCCGTGTGGGCCACGAACGATACGTTCCGTTGCTGTCTCTCAGCCCCACCGTGAACTCATCGCGATACGCCAGCGTTCCCGTCACTGTCTCGCCCGACGGCAGCGTCACCGTCACCTTGCTCGGCACGTTGCGCGGATACAGCATCCGCTCCTCAAGACTCAGCCCCTGTAAGTGCCGCGCAATCCCCGCCAGGTCGCCGGTCGCCGAGTGGCACTTCGCGCACCCGCCCGCACCGTTGAAATACGCCTTGCCCGCCTCGGCGTTGCCCGTCTGCAGGTCTTCCACTGAAACGCCCCGACGCGAACCCTTGTGCTCTGACGCGGACTGCACCCGAGAATGAATAAACGCCACCAGGCTGGCCATCTCCTCGGTGGAAAAGTTGAACCCCGGCATCTTCGTCTCCGGACGGCCCTCGTGCACCAGCGGCGCAATCTTGTCGCCGTTCTTATCTGACAGCACCAGCTTCGACTGCGTCAGGTCCGGCCCCGTTTCGCCGCCCATCGCATCGCGCCCGTGGCAGAACGCGCAGTTCTGGTGGAACAGCGCCTCGCCCGCAGCCACCTGTGCCGACGGCTTCGTCTCACCGCCGGCCTCGGCCTCGCTCGCCGCACCCGCCGCTGGCGCTGTGCTCAGAAAGTGAAGCAATTGCTCCAGCCGCTCACCCGCGAGGGCAGGGAAACCCGTCATGCGTCCCTTGCCGCTGTGCACCAGCGCCGCAATCTGCTCCGCCGACATGCGGTGGCTGATCCCCGCTAGCGGCGGAAACCACGGCAGGTCCCCCTCACGATTGGTCCCATGGCACACCGCGCATCGCTTGGCATAGATCGCCGCCCCCGGATCAACGGCCGCCTTACCCTTCGCCGGCGGCGTCTCCTGCGTAGGATTCTGCGTGGCCGCGTGCACTGGCCCGCTCGGCAAGCCCGCCACCGCCCCGCCCGCAGCCAGCGCAGCCGTAAATACTCCAACTAGAAATCTCGTCACCCTTGCGACCCCTCGTTCTTAATCCCTAATCCCTAATCCCTGCTTCCCTCACGCGTACTTGATCAACGTCATGAACCCATAATCCATATGCAACTGCTGATGACAATGCAGCAGCGTGTCGCCCGGATTATCGGCCACAAAATCCACCTCGACCGTATCCAGCGGCATCACGTTCACCGTGTCCTTGCGCAACCCGCTCAACTGCTTATCCCCGATGCTCGTTACCTCGAAGGTGTGCCGGTGCAGATGCATCGGATGCTGGTCGCCGCTGCCGTTGCGGAACACCAGCCGATACCGCCTGCCCTTCTCCACGATTAGCGGTTCAATGTCCGGCCATGCCTTGTTGTTGATCGTCCAGGTATCGAACTTCGATCCCTTCTGTGGCCCGATATCGCGGAACGTTAACTCATACGTCTTATCCGGGGCCGGTGCCTGCGTCGTCAGCGCGAACTGGCTATAGTCCCACTCCACCGGCTTCGGATCCTTCCATACCGGCTCGCCCTTGTGCCCCGCATACTCCACCACGATGCCCAAGCCCATCTGGCGCGACTTTTCGAGCGTCGATCCCAGCACCCATACCCCAGGAGCGTTCATCTCCACAATCGCGTCCACCCGCTCCGCCACGGCCAGCGACAGCACTTCCACGCTCACCGGCGTCGGAACCGGGTTCCCATCCATCGCGATCACCTTGAACGTGTGCCCCGGCAGCGCCAGGACAACGTTTTCTGTTGCGCTGGCGTTCAGCAGCCGCATTAACACCCTCTGCCCCTGCTTCACCCGCAGCGGCTCGCCTGCCCCCAGCATGTGGCTGTTGATGGTCGCGTACTTATATCCCACATCCGATCCGGTCGTCTGCGGCACATTGGCCGACATCTCCCGCATCGTCTCCACCATGGGCACAAACCCAGGCTCCCAGTGGTGGATCGCCAGGTTCACTTCCATGTCATACGAAGCCGGCTGGTCCTTGCCCTCAATCAGCAGAAACCCGAACTGCCCGCTGTACGTGCCCAGCGCCAGGTTGTCTCCCGCCCCCGCATGCGTGTGATACCAGCGCGTTCCCGCCGGCTTCGGAGCGAAATGGTAGCGGTGCGTTTTTCCCGGCCCGATCATCGGCGAGCCCTCTTCCATCGCTCCGTCGTTCGCCACATCAATGGCCAGCCCATGCCAGTGCGTAATGTCAGGATTCTGGGTCGCATTCGTCACGTCGATCGTGACCGGCACCCCTTCGCGCAGCCGCAGCAGCGGCCCCGGAACCTGCCCGTTGAACGCAACCGTCTTTACCGTCACCCCGTGCCCGATTTCCAGCGTGCACGGCTCGATGCGCAGCGAGTGGTCCGCTTTACCCGAAGTGGACGCGACGGCCGCCTTCCCGGGCTGTCCCAGAGTCAAACCATGCATCGAACGCGCCGCCAGCGTCATCGCCGCCGACGCAAGAAAATCTCTACGCTTCATTCACTTGTCCGTCTTTTGATTTCGGGGTTCAGGTTGCAGGGATTGGGCCGCTTCCAGCGTCTTCGCCAAATCCGCCGCGTCGCTCCCACTCCACGCGCATTTGACTACGCTGCTCGTCCGGTCCTGTCCAGGACTGCAGTCTATCCGCCGCCGCTGGGGCCACGCAAACCTCGCATCTCACACCGTGCTTACCGCCAATCCCCATGGGCGCCGCGGGCGCCAGTTGGCCGCACCGCAGGTGCTGCCCGTGCCCCGTCCTTTTCACGCCTTTTGTGAAAAGGACGGGAATGCTCACCACAGTCTGCCCCAGGCGCCGCAGGCGTAGTTGGCCGCACCGCAGGTGCTGCCGGGTTGGACACACCGCGTTTTCTCGCGCCGTACGGCGCAAGGTTCGTTAGCCCCGCGCTTCAGCGTGGGGAACGGACGCCGGCCAAAGCCGATGAGCCCCGTAGGGGCCACGCAAACCCCCGCGGCCGGGCAAACCTCAACGTGGTATGCGACCGCGCTCTAAGCGGCGCTGCCGGGTTGGACACGCCGCGTTTTCTGGCGCCGTACGGCGCAAGGTTCGTTAGCCCCGCGCTTCAGCGTGGGGAACGACGCCGGCCAAAGCCGATGAGCCCCGTAGGGGCGGTGCAAACACCAGCGCAGGCTTAGATAGCCAGTTAGCCCAGGCGATTGCCCGCACCTCATCCTTTTCCCATTCTTTGCCCGTGCCCCGTCCTTTTCACGCCTTTTGTGAAAAGGGCGGGAATGCTCACCACAGTCTGCCCCAGGCGCCGCAGGCGCAGTTGGCCGCACCGCGGGCGCTGCCTTGCCAGAAGTGCTTAGGTCGTGACACGATACATAGTGGATATGCCTGCCGAAATTCATGACCCCGACCTCCTCGTCCGCACTCTGGCCGAGTTCCGCTACGAGATGCGGCGCTTCTTCCAGTTCAGCGAAGACGCCGCAGTCCGCGCCGGGCTTCTACCCCGCCAATACCAGCTTCTCCTTCAGGTTGCGGCCGCCCCCAAAGGCACTCCAATCACCATCGCTTACATCGCCGACCGCCTCGGCCTCAAGCACAACAGCGCGGTCGAGCTCGTCGACCGGTCCGCGCACGAGGGCTACGTTGCCCGTGCCGACGACACCGATGACCGCCGACGCACCATCCTGCGCGCCACCCGGAAGGGCAACCAGCTTCTCGCCCGCCTCGCCGGTCAGCATGCACGCGAGCTCAACGAGGCCGCTCCCCGCCTCATCAAATCCCTGCAGCGCATCCGCCAGCACGCCACAACGGAGACCGAATGAAGTCCCATCCCTCAGCACTGCGCGATTTTACCGTCGATCGCCGCGTATGGCTGCTCAGTGCCGTTTCCCTCGTCATTGGAGCTCTCGCCGCCGGCTGCGCCGTTTTCCTGCTGCGCGCCATTGCCTTCTGCACCAACCTCTTCTATTACCACCGCTTCAGCATCGCCATGGTCGGCCCTGCGGGTTCCACATTGCCCCATTGGCTCATGCCCATCGTGCCCATCGTCGGCGGTCTCATCGTCGGCTTCATGGCCTACTACGGCTCTGACAAAATTCGCGGACACGGCATTCCCGAGGCCATTGAAGCCATCCTGCTTCGCGGAGCGCGCGTCGAGCCCAAGGTCGCCATCCTGAAACCCATCTCGGCCGCGTTCGCCATCGGTTCGGGCGGCCCCTTCGGCGCGGAAGGCCCCATCATTATGACGGGCGGCGCCGTTGGCTCCCTCATCGCCCAGTGGCTCAAGCTGAGCGACAACGAGCGCACCACCCTGCTCGTCGCCGGCGCGGCCGCTGGCATGTCCGCCACCTTTGCCGCGCCCATCGCCTCCATCCTGCTCGCCGTCGAGCTCCTCCTGTTCGAGTGGCGGCCGCGCTCCCTCATCCCCGTCGCCGTCGCCAGCGTTCTTGCCGGAACCCTTCGCATTTACTGGCTCGGCGCCGGACCGCTGTTCCCCGTCTCCATCCACGGCTCGCTCCCCATGGAGCAGCTCCTCATCGCCGCCGCGCCCCTCGGCCTCCTCATTGGTCTCGCCGGCGCGCTCCTCAGCCGCCTCATGTACGGCCTCGAGGACCAGTTCGAGAACCTCTCCACCAAGTTCCACATTCACTGGATGTGGTGGCCCGCCATCGGCGCCATTGCCGTCGGCGTGGGAGGCATCTTCTTCCCCCGCGGCCTCGGCGTCGGCTATGACAACATCGCCGAACTGCTCCGCGGCAGCGCACCCCTTTACCTGCTCATCGGAGTCATCGCGGCCAAGTCCCTCATGTGGGCCTTCTCCCTCAGCTCGGGAACTTCCGGCGGCGTCCTTGCCCCCATCATGATGATCGGCGCAGCCATCGCTGAAGGCATCGCCCAGCTCGCCCACCTGCCACCCGACATCCAGGCAGTATGGGCCCTCATGGGCATGGGTGCCATGCTGTCCGGCGCCCTCGGCGTTCCCATGACCGCCATCCTCTTCTCCCTCGAGGTCACGCACGGATTCCAGGCGATCCTGCCTCTCGTGCTGTGCTGCACCGCGTCCTACCTCGCCACCTCCCTCATGATGCCCCGCTCCATCCTTACTGAGAAGGTCGCCCGCCGCGGATACCACCTCTCCCGCGAATACGGCGTCGATCCGCTCGAAACCATCGTGGTCGCCGAGGTCATGAGCCCCGTCTCACCCGATACCCCCACCCCCTCCCCCGCCGAACTCGGCGAGACCTTCGCATACACTGACCAGACCTGCCGAGCCGTCGCCGAGGAGATGGCCATGTGGGCCGTCCTGCGCATGCCGGTGCTCGACCGCGAAACCGGCCGTATCCGCGGAACCGTCGGCGCCGCCGAATTGCTCGCCGGCCGCCGCCGCGCCGTTCTCCGCGAATCCGAACGCAACATCTCCTTCCTCAACCAGTCCGCCGAACCCGACGAACACGCCGAGGACATCATGTCAGCCTGAACTCCGGCACGACTCACCAATAACCTGGGTGCCCCACATCTCGATGGCGCTCCAAGCTCAATAAAATGAACTCGCTCAGAATCAAGCTCAAATTTTTGTGGCAATTCTGTGGCTAAGGCAAAGTTGACCCCGGGATTGGGGTCAGAGGGCTAATCATTAGCCCAAACCTGATTTTTGCAGGCATAAAATCGCAACAGAGCTACCGTGCAATGTTCTTACTTCGAGTTCGCCTTTGGTGCTATTCAGCGTTCGCAGCGGGGATCGGCTTCTCGGTCATCGCAATTTCCTCTAGCGCCTATTCTCTAATCTTCGGAATCCACAGTGCTGTGGCGAATGGGACCGTCGTGTCGGTGGACCGGGATAGTGAGGGTCTCAACTGTCCCAAGTTCCAGTTTATGGCTGAGAATGGCGCGATGTACGTGGCGCCATGTCATGTATGGACGGATGAACACTTCGCCGTGAACGACATTGTCTTGGTCCGTTACAAAAGAAACGACCCGAACAGCGCCTGGCGGGAATCGCTGTTGCAAATTCTTCCCCGCGAGACCGCGCTTTGGGGCGCAGGCGCTCTCTGCTTGGGTTTCGCACTTCGATGGTATGCGCGGAAGCGCAGAATCTCTCTCGAGCTTTGGGGATAATCTCGACGAGCGGCGGGGAAACGGTCCAGTTTTTGTGGCAAATTGAGGCAATGGCTCTCACTTGTGCGCTATCTTGGCTATTTGGGATATTGCAAAATCAATAACTTACGCGCTTTCAATCAGCCCAAATGTCGGTGCCCCGATTCTCCCGCGAAGCGCCAGCGCAGTGCTGGGGCTCGGCGACGCGACGGCGCTTCCCACGAAGTGCTGTCGGCGTGGCTCGTGTTGAACGGCGCACGAACCTAAGTCACAAAGGACTACGGCTACAGAGGAAGGGAGCACGGACCTCGGGCCCCAGGTCTCGATTCTGAGACATGGGCGCCAGCCAGAACAGCCGCCGGGTACTCCCGGTCTCCCGGGATCCCCACGGACAGGTCTTAGTCCGGGGGTGGAGATCCCTCGCTTTTGGGGACCGGGGAAAAATGCTGACCAGCGCCTCGCGCCGTAGGCGCAGAGTTCGTTAGCCCCGCGTTTCAACGTGGGGGAAGCATGCGATTCGAATGGCTGGAGTCCCGTAGGGACGCTGCAAGGTTGCACCCCAGCCGCCTCACTAACTAGACTGCTCCCCGTAGAAACAAAGGAGAAACATTGCGTCTCTTCCCCGTCCTCCTCGCTCTCCTCATCGTCCCTACCTTCTCTCCGGCCCAGGCCACCAGCCGCGACATGCTCCCGCCGGCCCCTCACGCCAAGCCCACTCACCTCAAGCACGTCCTCGTCATCTCCCAGACCAAGGGCTTTGAGCATGACTCCGTTACCGCCTGCATGACCTCCGTCTACAACATGGGCCAGCAAACCGGCCTCTGGGACGCCGAGCTGCGCACCGACACCGAGCTCCTCACCAAGAAAAGCCTGGGCAACAACGCCAAAAACCTCAACTACTTCGACGCCATCGTCTTCTGCAGCACCACCGGCGAGCTCGACATGGACGACTCCCAGAAAAAGGACATGATGTCCTTCATTCACGACGACGGCAAAGGCTTCGTCGGCGTCCACGCCGCCCTCGATACCAACTACAAGTGGCCCGAATACGGCGAGATGATCGGCGGCTGGTTTGACCAGCACCCGTGGTTCACGTTCGAGGCGCCCATTATCAACGAGCAGCCCGATAATCCCATCGTCCGCCACTTCCCCCACGCCTTCGTGAAATACGACGAGATCTACCAGCCCAAGGACTGGTCCCGCGACAAGGTCAACGTGCTGCTCTCGCTCGACCCCAGTCTTCTCGACTACTCCAACAACCCGCGCATCCACCGCCAGGACCACGACTTCGCCGTCGCCTGGAACAAGATGTACGGCAAGGGACGCGTCTTCTACTCCACCCTTGGCCACACCGAAGAATCCTGGCAGGATCCCGACATCCGCAAAATGTACTTTGAAGCCATCAAGTGGGTCCTCGGCATGACCGAAGCCAGCACCGCGTCGCACCCCCGCCCCACACAATGAACGCGGTATCATCCCGAGAGGCCGCGCGCTTTCGAGCCGGATCCCCACGGACAGGTCTTCGTCCGTGGGGTGATATTCAGCGGCCCGAGGGATCCGCAGTTGCTTTTGCCTCTCTTTCTGTCATCCTCGGCGCAGCCGAGCATCTGCTGTTAGCACCCGACCACCGGACCCCCTGACCACCCGACCCCCTGACCACCCGACCACGAGTGACTTATGTCATTGGGCCTTTTCCCACCCTCTCCTACCCTCAAGGTGAGAAGAGGAACGAAATGGCCACCCTCGCAGCGCCGCCCATCCCCGAAAAGAACCCCGCAAAAAAGAAGCTAGTCCGCCGCACACGCCCCGACCGCTCGCAGACGATCCGCCACTGGGTGCAGGGCGCCTTCGTCGTCCTCAATGCCATCATCGGAATCCAGTTCTATCTCTGGGTCCTCTATTACGAGCGCGGCGGAACCGGCCTCTACGTCTCGCGCCCCGCCGGCGCCGAGGGCTGGCTGCCCATCGCCGGCCTCATGAACCTCAAGTACTTCGCCATGACCGGCCATGTGCCGCAGGTCCACCCCGCGGCGATGTACCTCCTCGGAGCGTTCCTGCTCATGAGCATCCTGCTCAAGAAGGCCTTCTGCAGCTGGCTTTGCCCTGTCGGCACATTCTCCGAAATGCTCGCCGCCGTCGGCCGCCGCATCTTCGGCCGCAATCTGCGCCCCTGGCGCTGGGCTGACATCGCCCTGCGCAGCCTCAAGTACATCCTGCTCGGCCTGTTCGTAGCCGCCGTCACCTTCATGTCCGTCGAAGCTCTCGAAGGATTCATGCAGACCCCCTACGGCCTGCTCGCCGACGTCAAAATGCTCAACTTCTTTCGCGATATCGGCCTCATCGGGGCTATCGTTCTCGGCCTGCTCGTGCTGCTCTCCATGCTGGTGCAGAACTTCTGGTGCCGCTACCTGTGCCCGTACGGCGCGCTCATGGGACTGGCCTCAATCTTCAGCCCCGTCAAGATCCGCCGCGACGCCGAGGCCTGCATCGACTGCGGCAAGTGCGCCAAGGTCTGCCCCGCCGCTCTCAAGGTGGACCAGCTCATTCAGATCCGCTCCGTCGAGTGCTCCGCCTGCCTGCAGTGCATCGCCGCCTGCCCTGCGGAAGACGCGCTGCAGTTCGCCCTGCCCCCGCGTCCGGCAGCAAAACCCGCCCAGCGCTGGTATCGCCGGTCTCTGTCTCCAGTAGCAGTCACCTGCGCGATCGCGTATCTGTTCTTCGGAGTCGTCCTCTTCGCCCGCGCCACGGGCCACTGGAAAACCGACCTCCCGCGCGACGTCTACATGCAGCTAGTCCCCCGCGCCAATCAGCTCACGCATCCGATGTAAGGGATAGGGAACAGGGAACAGGGAGCAGGGAACAGGAAACAGCCGTCAGCCTTCAGCCGTCAGCAAGCGGCTAACCGAGGCAAACTGCCAGCAGCCCTTAGTGGGTCTCATCCCGAGAGGCTGCGCGCTTTCGAGCGGTTCCCCCACGGACAGGTCTTCGTCCATGGGGTGATATTCAGCGGCCCGAGGG
>Ga0134126_10005761_pt1 | contig 15497 bp, 11 predicted proteins | sample KB31752_FD_96881 | JGI IMG/M metagenome (GOLD analysis project Ga0134126, IMG submission 96881) | Terrestrial soil microbial communities with excess Nitrogen fertilizer from Kellogg Biological Station, Michigan, USA - KB3-175-2 | ecosystem: Environmental > Terrestrial > Soil > Unclassified ...
GACCGAGGTGGTCGAGGGCAGTCATCAGGGCGTGCAGCGAGCCGGTCGGCACAGCTGGCAGGTGCCGGTGACCGGCTTCTGGCAGGCCCACCGCGACGCGGCACGGACCTACAGCGACCTGGTGAGCGACTGGGCCCGACCCGATCCGGGTATGACCGCGTGGGATCTCTACGGTGGCGCAGGGCTGTTCGCCGCGATCCTGGCCGACGCGGTCGGGGAGTCGGGGCAGGTGGTCAGTGTCGACAGCGCGCGTGCGGCGTCGCGCGCGGCGCGCGCGACGTTGGCTGATCTTCCTCAAGTGCGCGTGGTCAGCGATTCGGTTCGGCGGGCGTTGACCGCGCAGCACGGACGGGCCGATGTAGCCGTGCTGGATCCGCCGCGCGGCGGCGCCGGGCGTGACGTGATCGACCTGCTGGCCGCGGCGGACGTCCCGCGGATCATCCATATCGGTTGCGAGGCAGCATCATTCGCCCGCGACGTCGGGTTGTACCAGGGTCACGGTTACACGGTGCACAAGCTTTCCGTGTTCGACTCGTTCCCGCTGACCCATCACATCGAGTGCATCGCGCTGCTGGCGCGCTGAGCGCTGGCACGGGCAAAGCGGCAGCTCAAAGGCGCCTGCGTGGCGGCGGAGCGTAAAGAAAGCGTTAGGGAACGGCCACACCCGACCAAGAAGGCCTAGTGTCGCTTTCCGGACACGTTCGTCGAGGGCTGAATACGCCGGTCGCACGACCCGATCCTGATCGCATCCGGCCGACCTGGGTACGGAAGGGAGAACAGTGTCGGTGGTTCCTTACGTCGGCTCGCCGTCAACCTCGAGTTGGACCGTCAGTTTCCGGTGAAGTCGTGAATTCTCCGCTGGCCATGGCGGACGCAGCCGATCTTCCTGACGACCAGAAGGTTTCGTCGACCTTTGCCGATGCGTGGAAGCGGCTCTTCCTCGGCAAGCCGCTCATCAACGAGCAGCTAGAAGATGAGAGCTTATCGAACACCGTTGCGCTGGGCGCGCTGTCGCCGGATGCGATCTCCTCGACAGTGTATGGCCCCGAACAGATCATGGTCGAACTACTGCCGGCCGCCGGACTGGCCGCGTTCGTCCTGGTGCTGCCGATCGCGGCCGTCATCCTGCTGATTCTCATGCTGGTGACCGCATCCTACCGGCAGGTCGTCATGGCTTACACCCAACGTGGCGGCTCGTATGTGGTGGCGCGCAGCAACTTCGGACCGCGGATCGCCCAGATCTCATCCGCAGCGCTACTCATCGATTACGTGGTGACCGTGGCCGTGCAATGCGCGTCTGGGACATTCGCGGTGGTGTCGGCGATACCTCGGCTGGGCCCGTACCATTTGGAAATCACTGTGGCGGCGCTGCTGCTCATCTCGTATGCCAACCTGCGTGGAATGAAAGAAGCGGGCCGAATATTCGCGGTGCCGGTGTATGCCTTCATCGCGATGCTGTCGGTGCTAATCGTGACCGGCGTCATCCGCGACATCGTCTGGGGCCTACCGCAATACGATGCCGAACATATCGCCGGCGCTGTGCCCGTCCACCATGGCAGCGGGTTCATCATGGGCGCCACCGTCCTGATTCTGTTGCGCGCGTTCGCCAACGGCGGCACCTCGCTGACCGGGGTCGAGGCAATCGCCGACGCAGTCAACGTCTTTCAGCAACCCCAGGGCCGCAACGCGCGTCGAGTACTGACCGCGATGGCCTGCATCCTCGGATTCTTGTTGGTCGGTGTCATCTACCTGGTGCACGCCACCCACGCCACCCCTTATGTCGCCGAATACCCATCGATGCTGTCCGAGGTTGGCCGCGCTGTTTTCGGTGACGGCGTGATCGGCCAGCTCATGTACGTACTTCTGCAGGCGGCGAGTGCCGCAATCTTGTTCTTCGGCGCCAACACCAGCTTCAACGGCTTTCCGGCATTGACTAGCTTCGTCGCCGAGGACAGCTTTTTGCCGCGACCGATGATGAAACGCGGTCACCGGCTGGTGTTCTCCAATGCCATCATCGTGCTCACCGCGCTGGCGGTGACACTAGTGATTGTCACCGGGGGATCCGTCGACGCGGTGGTCCCGCTGTTCGCGATGGGCGTGTTCACCGGCTTCTCGATGGCCGGCTACGGCATGACGAAACACCATCTGACCCACCGTGACCCGGGTTGGCAACGCAAACTAGTCATCAACCTGTCCGCGGGCATCCTGTCTACAGCCGTGGTCTTGATCTTCGCCGTCGCGAAGTTCACTGAGGGCGCCTGGTTGGTGGTGGTGGTCTTTCCCATCCTGGTGTTCGGGCTGATGCGACTTAACCGCCAGTACCGCGACGAGGCCTCCGTTCTGGAGATGTCGCGCACTGAGCGGCCCGAATTGGCCAGACATCCGCAACACGAGATCTTTGTGTTCGTCGATCACTATGACCTCGCCACGGTCGAGACGCTGAACTACGCAACCGAACAGCATCCCGAGCAACTGACCGCGGTGCACTTCGCGATTGATGAATCGCATGCGATGCGACTGCAGGACCGCTGGGAACATTTCCAACAGCAGATTCCACTGCGGATACTTCATTGCCGGGATCGCAACCTGATCCGGAGGGCGCAGGAACTCGTCACTCAGGAAATCAACAACAAGCCCGGCATCAAGGTGACTGTGCTCCTGCCGCGGCGGACCTACACACCACTGGTGGGTCGGCTGTTGCACGATCGCACCGCCGACAAGATAGCGAATGCGATCAGCCGCATTCCCGGTGCCACCGCGCAAATCCTGGTTTACGACATCGGATCTCGGATCGCGCGAGCAACTGCGGACCGATGACGGCTCACGCCAGCACGAAATACCGCAGCCACAGATAGAGCGCGCACAAGACCGTGGACAGCGCGGTGATCACGATGCCTTTTCGGGTGAATTCCCAAAACGAGATGGAGTAGCCCGATCGCAGCGCGATCCCGATCATCACGATGTTGGCGCTGGATCCGACGGCGGTGAGGTTGCCGCCCAGGTCACCGCCGAGCGCCAGCGACCACCACAACACGTTGTGATGCTCCTGGTGCGGCATGGTTGAGGCGAGGTGAGTGACGATCGGCGTCATGGTGGCCACGTACGGGACGTTGTCGATGAGCCCGGATGCCAGCGTCGATACCACCAGGATCAGCATGGTGGTGAACAGCATGTCGCCGCCGGTGGCGCCGGCCGCCAGCTCGCCCAGGCGTTGGATGAAGCCGGTCTTGAGTAGCGCGCCGACCATGATGAACAGGCCGACGATGAACAGCAGGGTGTCCCACTCGACGCTGGCCAGGTAGTCCGACTTCTCCGTCTTGGACACGAGGATGAGGGCGCCGGCGCCGAGCAGCGCGACCAGTGAGGGCTGAATGTGGATCGACGGGGAAATGATGAACCCGACGAATACCACGCACATGACCACTGCGCATTTGACGAGCAGTTCGCGGTCGCGCAGAACCTCACGCTCATCCAACGACATCACATCGGCAACTCGCTCGGGAGCGACCGTGGAAAATCCGCGGAATAACAGCGGTACAACCGCAACGAAGACGAGCATGATGATGACGACGATCGGCGCCATATTGAGCAGAAAAGCGTTGAATGACAGACCTTTACGTGCACCGATGATGATGTTGGGCGGGTCGCCGACCAGCGTTGCGGCACCGCCGATATTGGAGGCGAACACCTCGGCGATCAACATCGGTACCGGGTTGATCGCCAGTCGATCACACACCAATAGCGTGACTGGAGCGATCAACAGCACGGAGACGACGTTGGGCAGCAGGGCCGAAGCCATTGCCATGACCAGCGTCAACATGACCATGATGCGCACCGGAGATCCGTTGGCGCGCTTGGCCGCCCAGATGGCGGCGAATTCGAACACTCCGGTCTGCTGCAGGATGCTGACGATGATCATCATGCCCAGCATCAAAAAGATGACGTCCCAGTCGATGCCGGTCTCCCGGGAGTAAAATACATCGGGCGCGTCGATCGCCGGCAAGATGACCATCGACCCCGCGCCGACCAATGCGACCGTCGTCTTGTTGAACCGCTCGCTGATGATGAAACCGTAGGAGACGACGAACACCGCAGTGGCGATGTACATCTGGATTTCTGATGACGTCATTGTCGCAGCTCCGCGCGCTCTGCCACTTCGATACTCACGACAGAAACGTTTCCACAGACTCAGTCGCGTGCATGCAAGCAATACTAAATTGCACAGCGCATTTCGGGCGTGGGCGTTAACAAATCCTTACGCCCTCTTCGCCTGATAGAGCGCTCGCCGGCGTCGTCTTAGGTCAGCACAAAATAGCGCAACCACAAGTAGAGGGCGCACAAGACTGCGGACATGGCCGTCACCAGTACGCCCTTGCGAGTGAATTGCCAGAACGAGATGGGATGGCCTGATTTCAGCGCGATCCCGAGCATAACGATGTTCGCGCTAGAACCGACGGCGGTGAGGTTTCCGCCCAGATCACCGCCGAGTGCCAGCGCCCACCACATCACGTTGTGGTGGGCCGGAACGACCGAGGCCAAGTGATCCACGATCGGCGTCATCGTCGCGACGTAGGGGACGTTGTCGATGATGCCGGACAGCAGCATCGATACGCACAGAATCAGCATCGTCGTCACCAGCACGTTGCCGCCGGTGGCGTCGGACGCCATCTGGCCAAGGCTCCTGATGACGCCGGTCTTGAACAGCGCTCCGACCATGATGAACAGGCCGACCATGAACAGCAGGGTGTCCCACTCGACGTTGGCCAAGTAGTCCGAGTTGTCCAGTCCGGAGATCAGGATGAGGGCGCCGGCGCCGAGCAGAGCGACCAAAGACGGCTGAAGATGAATGGCTTCGGAGACAATGAATCCGACCAGCACCAGGAGCAAGACGGCAACGGACTTGATCAGCAGTCCGCGATCCTGGACTGCTTCCTTCTCGTCGACCGTCATGACATCGGCGACCCGGTCGGGATCAGCAGCGGACAGACCGCGAAATAGTAGCGGTAGCGCGGCGATGAATACCAGCAAGACCAGGAGCACAATTGGCGCCATGTTTACCAGAAAAGCGTTGAACGACAGCCCTTTACGCGCGCCGATGATGATGTTGGGCGGGTCGCCGACCAGTGTGGCCGTGCCGCCGATATTGGAGGCGAACACCTCGGCGATCAGCAGCGGGATCGGGTTGAACGCAAGACGCTCGCACACCAGCAGGGTCACGGGTGCGATCAGCAGCACGGAGACCACGTTCGGCAGGATGGCAGAAGCCAGCGCCATGATGACGATCAACAGGATCATGATGCGCAGAGGCGATCCGTTGGCGCGCTTGACCGCCCAGATCGCGAGATATTCGAATATGCCGGTGTGCCGCAGGATGCTGACGATGATCATCATGCCCAGCATCAAAAAGATGACGTCCCAATCGATTCCGCTGGCTTGCGAGTAGAAGACGTCGTGGGATTCGATCACCGGCAACGTGATCATCAGGCCCGCGCCGACCAGCGCGACCTTGGTGTTGTTGAACTTCTCGCTGATGATGCATGCATAAGCCGCGACAAACACGGTGATCGCGAAGTACGTCATCGGCGAGAGTTCCTCGATGACGTTCTCGGCATTGACTTAGCCTATTACACGACTCGGGCCGCCATGCCGTGGTCGACCGCCGGTCGACTGCGGGCCGGCGCGGCGCCGCATAGTCTTCGCGTCACGAAAACTTCAGGCGTTCTTCATGAATGGCGACGGCCTCCAGGACGCCGCCAACTCCCGGCTACTCTTCTTTGAGTGCGGCCGACAGCAGCCGGGACGCGGTGATCACACCGTGCAGCTTGCCGTCCTTGACCACAGCTACCAGCGGGCTGCGCAGCCGGGCCATGACCTCGGCCACTTCGATGATGGTGTCATCGGCCTCGGCCACCGGGATGTGCTGGCGCTGCTTGGGCAGCATGTCGCGGATGGTCTTGCCGCCAAGCTTTTCGGCCGCATGGTCGGCCATCGACTCGGTGACTACGCTCGCCAGCCCCGGGTCGTCCTGCACATAGCCCGGCACGATGAACCGCACCACTTGAGAGGCGGGGAGCACCGCAAACGGTGTCTCGGAGGTGTCGGTCACGACCACCAACCCGTTCAGTCGATGCTCGGCAAGTAGACGCACCGCGTCTAGTGCATTCGAGTCGATTTTTACAACCGGGAATTTCTCGTCGAGATCCTCTGCCCGCACACCGCCACAATACTTCCGCGGAGAGCGTTCGGGCACTGGGATGGGTGTAAGCGTATTCTCAGGTTGCGTTCGAACCGGCATCCGAACAAGTAACGCGGCCGGGCGACTAAGCGGCCCTCAGGATTTGAGCGCCGCGGCCAACAAACGTGATGCCGTGATCACGCCATGCAAGAACCCGTTCTCGGTGACGGCGATCAGTGGGCACCGCTGCTGCGACATCTCGGCGGCCACCTTGATGACGCCGTCGCGTGCATCGACAGCGGGGACTTTGCGCAGGTCCTTCGGCAACAGGTCGCCCACCGTCTTGCCGGCCAAGTTCTGGGCGTGATCGGCCAGTACGTCGCCCAGCACCCCCGCCAGCGTGACGTCGGCCTGCACGTAGCGCGGTAGTACGAAATAGAGCATCTCGGACGCCAGAATCACCGCGAGAGGCTTATGCGACGCGTCGGCGACAACGAGACCGGGCAGACCGTGCTCGGCGATCATGCGGGCAGCGTCCATGGCGTCGGAATCAATCTGCACGATCGGAAACTGCTCGTCGAGGTCCTTTGCCCGCACTAGGCCACCATACGACCAAATCGGAGCTCTAAGCGAAGTAGCGCAACCACAGGTAGCCGAGACAGAGCACAAACGACATCGCGGTCACTGCCGCACCGCGTTTAGTGAAGTCCCAGAACGAAACCGGATGACCCGAGCGCCCCGCGATGCCGACCGCGACGATGTTCGCGCTGGCGCCGACCGGGGTGAGGTTGCCACCCATCACGGTGCCCAGCAGCAGGGCCCACCACAGCACGCCGGAGCTGGCGTGCCCGGGGATGGTATCCGCAAATTGCGCGACGATCGGCGTCATTGCGGCCGCGTACGGAACGTTGTTGATGACGCTGCCCAACGTGAACGAAATCGTCAGGAGCAGCAGTGTCGCCCTCCAGGCATCACCCTGGGCGACGTGGCTGGCCACGTCAGCCAGCTCCTTGATCACGCCGGTCCGCACCAGGGCCCCGACCATAACGAACAGCCCCGCGAAGAACAGCAGCGTCTCCCACTCGACGCTGCCCAGGTAGAACTCACGCTCGATACCCGAAATCACAATCAGGATCCCGGCACCGGCCATCGCCACCAGCGACGGCTCCATGTGGATCTGCTGATGCAAGACGAATCCGACGAACACCAGGACCAGAACGATCGAGCACTGCTTGAGCAGTTTCGGGTTACGGATCGCTTCGCGCTCATCCAGCGCCATCACGTCGGCCACCCGCGCCGGATCGGCGACGAAGAAGCCCGGGTAGAGCCGCGGGAGGATCAGGATCAGGCCGGCCAGCACGAGCAGCACCGCCGGTGCCATGTTGGCGCTGAACTCGATGAAGCTGAGATGCGCTCCCGTGCCGATGATGATGCTGGTCGGGTCGCCGACGAGGGTCGCCGCGCCGGCGATGTTGGCGGCGATCGCCTCGACGACGAGGAACGGCGCCGGGTTGATCGCGAGACGGTCGCACACCAGCAGGGTGACCGGTGCGATCAACAACACCGTGGTGACGTTGTCCAGGACAGCGGTGCCGAGCGCCGTGACGAGGATCAGCAAGATCAGGATGCGTAACGGAGATCCCTTGGCGCGCTTGGCCGACCAGATCGCGACGTACTCGAACGCACCCGTTTGGCGCACGACGCTGACGATGATCATCATGCCGAGGAGCAGAAACAAGACGTCCCAGTTCACGCCGGTGTCGCGGGAGTAGAAGACGTCCTCGGAACTGATGAGCGGCAAGAAGAACATCAGGACCGCGCCGGCCAGTGCGACCTTGGTCTTGTTGAACCGCTCGGTGGTGATCAATGCGTAGCAGACCACGAACACGGCCGACGCGTAGATGGAGTGGAACAGGGCGCTGCTCATCGGCTGTCCTGTCGGGCGTGTGTGTTGCTCGGCATGGACGGATCAGTGGCCCTCAACGCGCGTGCGCCGCTGCCAATGGGCGTGACAGCATGATCACGCCGTTCAACCCTGACGCCCGTCCGCTAAGCGCGGTGGCGCCGACCGAGCAAGTCATGCCGCACTCCCGAATAGCCCGTAATTGCAGGAAGACCCGAAGCACGTCAAAGAACGCCGACCAGGCTTCCCGGCACACCGGGGGCTTACGTTAGCAGGCTTGTCTGTGTTGTATCTGAGCGCGGGTCCGTATCCGGCGCGGTATCTGCGCAGGTCCGCGTACCTAGTTGGCGACTCTGCGTACACTGTCACAATGCTTCAACAGATCCGTGGGCCCGCCGATCTGCAGCACCTGACGCAAGCCGAACTGCGCGACCTGGCCGCCGAGATCCGCGACTTCCTGATCCACAAAGTTGCGGCGACGGGCGGCCACCTCGGTCCCAATCTCGGAGTCGTCGAGCTGACCCTGGCGTTGCACCGGGTATTCGACTCGCCGCACGACCCCATCATCTTCGACACCGGTCACCAGGCCTATGTGCACAAGATGCTGACCGGCCGCGCCGCGGACTTCGAAACACTGCGCAAAAAGGGTGGGCTGTCGGGGTATCCGTCGCGCTCGGAGAGCGAGCACGACTGGGTCGAGTCGAGCCACGCCAGCGCCGCGCTCTCCTACGCCGACGGGCTGGCCAAGGCGTTCGAGCTGACCGGACATCGCAACCGGCACGTGGTTGCGGTGGTCGGCGACGGCGCACTTACCGGTGGAATGTGCTGGGAGGCATTGAACAATATCGCGGCGGGCCGGCGGCCGGTGGTGATCGTCGTCAACGACAACGGTCGCAGCTACGCGCCGACGTTCGGCGGCCTGGCCAATCATCTGGCCATGCTGCGACTGCAACCCGGTTACGAACATCTGTTGGAGCGCGGTCGCAGCGCGGTGCGCGGCATGCCGGTCGTCGGTGACCTGGCCTACCAGTTCATGCACAGCGTGAAAGCCGGTGTGAAAGACGCACTTTCGCCACAACTGCTGTTCACCGACCTCGGGCTGAAATACCTGGGTCCGGTCGCCGGGCATGACGAACACGCCGTCGAGGCCGCGCTGCGGCGGGCCCGCGGATTCCACGGCCCGGTGCTGGTGCACGTTGTCACGCAGAAAGGTCGGGGCTACGGCCCGGCCGAGGACGACGAGGCCGACCAGATGCATTCCTGCGGGGTGATCGACCCGGTGACCGGTTTGGCCACCAAGGTGCCCGGGCCGAGCTGGACGGCCACCTTCTCGGAGTCGCTGATCGAGCACGCGACCAAGCGCCGCGACATCGTCGCGATCACCGCGGCCATGCCTGGGCCGACCGGGTTGACCGCGTTCGGAGAACGCTTCCCGGACAGGCTGTTTGACGTCGGCATTGCCGAGCAGCATGCGATGACATCGGCGGCCGGGCTGGCGATGGGCGGCATGCACCCCGTGGTCGCGATTTACTCGACCTTCCTTAACCGGGCGTTCGACCAGATCATGATGGACGTCGCGTTGCACAAGCTGCCCGTCACGATGGTGCTCGATCGGGCCGGGGTCACCGGCAACGACGGCCCCAGCCACAACGGGATGTGGGACCTGTCGATCCTGGGCATCGTGCCCGGCATCCGGGTGGCCGCGCCCCGCGACGGCGCCCGCCTGCGTGAGGAGCTCGGTGAGGCACTGGCCGTCGATGACGGGCCGACGGTGATTAGGTTCCCGAAAGGCGATGTTGGCGAAGACATTCCGGCGGTGCGACGGCATTCCGGTGTAGACGTGCTGGCGGTGCCCGCCGACGGCCTCGGTGCTGACGTGCTGTTGGTGGCGGTCGGGGCGTTCGCGTCGATGGCGCTCGCGGTGGCCGAGCGGCTGCACGATCAGGGCATCGGCGTGACGGTGGTCGACCCGCGATGGGTGCTGCCGATGTCAGATGCGCTGGGGGAGTTGGCGATCGCGCACAAGGTGGTTGTCACGCTGGAAGACAACGGGATGGCCGGTGGTGTCGGCTCGGCCGTGTCGGCCGCGCTACGGGCCGCCGAGATCGATGTGCCGTGCCGCGATGTCGGTCTGCCGCAACAGTTCTTCGATCACGCGTCGCGCGGCGAGGTGCTGGCCGACGCCGGCCTGACCGACCAGCACGTCGCTCGTCGCATCACCGGCTGGATCGCGGCTTTGTCTCGCGACGGAGTCGATTCCCGGGCCGCGATCACCGAGCAGTTGGACTAATCCTGCCGAGCAGACATAAAAGCGCCTCTGAGCTCGGCGTGTCGGGAGCTTTTACGTCTGCTCGCCAGGCGCGGTCAGCGCCTCGGCCAGCACGGGCACCGTTAACTCGCGCTGCCAATTGCGGGCCTGACCCGCGACCAGGAATTCATCGATCGCCGCGGCCACGTCCTGCGCGCCCGCCCAGTCCCAGCACAGCCGCCGGATCAGTTCGGGCGTAACCAGATTCTCGGTCGGCACCGCCACCCGCTCCGACAGTTCCCGCAGCGCCGCACGGGCAGCGTCGAGTCGCGCGGCGGCGTCCGGCCGTCGGCGGGCCCAGCGCGCCGGCGGGGGCGGCCCGTTGGTCGGTTCGGCTTCCTCGTCGGGAACCGGGTTTTCGCGTGCGGCCTGGAGTGCCGCCAGCCAGGTGGACGCGCTGCGGCGCTGCCTCTTTCCCCCGAAGATCGGCAGCGCGACCAAGGCGTCGAGGGTCTTCGGGTCGGCGGCTGCGGCATCGATGATCGCCGAGTCGGGCAGGATGCGGCCCGGCGCGATGTCGCGCCGTTGCGCGATTTCGTCCCGCACGATCCACAATTGGCGCACCGCGGCCAGCCCGCGCTGGTTGCGTACCTTGTGGATGCCAGACGTACGGCGCCAGCGATCCCGGCGGGTCGTCGGCGGGCTCTGACCCGCGGTGCTCCGAAGGTAGTCGAATTCCTCTGCGGCCCAAGCGGTTTTGTCCTGCTCTGCGAGTACGGCCGCGATCGCATCGCGCAGGTCGACCAGCACTTCGACGTCGAGCGCCGCGTAGTTGAGCCACGCGGCCGGCAGCGGGCGCCGCGACCAGTCCGCCGCGCCATGGCCTTTGGCCAACCCCACACCCAGCAGCCGCTGCGTCATCGCTGCGAGGTTGACCCTGTCGAAACCGGCCAGCCGCCCGGCCAATTCGGTGTCGTACAGCGCCGGTGGCTGCATGCCGACCTCGGCCAGGCACGGCAGATCCTGGTCGGCCGCATGCAGAATCCACTCGTCGGATGCCATCACGTCGGCGACGGGCCGCAGCACGGCCAGCGGGTCGCCGCCGTGGCTGACCGGATCGATCAGCACCGTGCCGGCCCCGGCCCGGCGGATCTGGATCAAATAGGCGCGGTTGGAGTAGCGGAATCCCGACGCACGCTCGGCGTCGACCGCGAACGGACCGTGGCCGCCCGCCAACAGCGTTGCGGCGGACTTGATTTCGTCGACACTGACCGACAACTCGGGCACCCCGTCGGCGGGATGCACCAACGGCGTGACGTCAGGTTCCGCGGCGTCGGGCGTGTCTATTTGTGATTCTGTCGGCTCGCTGGCCATGTCAAACGCGCGACCGGGTGCCCAAATCTGTCACCCCGACCGGTGGCAGCCCCGCGGCGTGCTCGAGCACTTCGCAGAACGCTTCGACATGGGTACCGATGTCGGTGGTGAGTGCCGTCCACGATGCCCGCAGCTCCAGCTGGTGAGCCCGCGGCGGTCCGGAGATGTCGCCGTAGCGCACCGAGGTCGTGGCGGTCACGGTGCCGCCGAGCGCGGTGACCTGTTCGGCTCGCGCATCCAGCGCCTCGACCAGCCAACTCCAGGCGACCTCCGGCAACAACGGGTCGACGGCTTCGCTGGAATCCAGGTCGGCCTGGATGTAGGCGACCAACCGCATGGTGCCGTCCCACGCGTCGGCACCCTCCGGGTCGTACAGCAGGATCAACCGGCCGAACGCGTCGCCGTCAGACCGCTCGGGGACGACGTCGACCTCGGGGCGCTTCACTTCGGCACCCAGCGCGTAGCTGTAGGGGGCGAGTCGCTGCGGTGGCCGGATGGGGCCCAGCTCGATTTCCGGTCGGACGGTGGCCCCGCTCATCGCCTCCACAGCGTCGCGAAACGGGGCCGGCTCGGCCGCTGTCATAGGCGCCGCACCTCCTCGTCGCTTCGCACCGCCTCGCAGCGTTGCTGGCGGTTCACAGCGTTTGACGCTAGACCTATCCGTCGACACGCGGACACAGGCGCGCCGTTTCGGTCCGACGGGCGCCATCGCGGCGGTGCACAGCGCCATCTCTAGTCGGCGGTGAAACGCGCCGGCCGCTTCTCCCGGTGGGCGGCCAGGCCTTCGGCCACGTCGGGCCCGCTGAAACTCAGGAATTCGAGGCCAAGGGAGGTTTCGAAGGCCGGCGCGGCCATCCGGTACCAGTGGTTGAGGCTGTGTTTGGTGAACCGAATCGCCGACTGGGCCCCTTGGGCCAGCTCGACGGCGATCCGGGTGGCCGTCTCGAGCACTTCGCCGTCGTCCACGCACAGCGACACCAGCCCGATGCGTTCGGCTTCCTCGCCGGACAGCGGCGCGCAGGTGAGCAGGTAGTACTTGGCCTTTGCCATTCCGACCAGCAGCGGCCAGCAGATGGCGGCATGGTCGCCGGCCGCAACGCCCAGCTTGGTGTGCCCGTCGATGATCTTGGCGTTGCGCCCGGCCACCGAGACGTCGGCGAGCAGGGCCACCACCAGGCCCGCGCCCACCGCCGCGCCGTGAATAGCCGAGATCACCGGCTTATCCAGGTTGACCATATTGAGCACCAGGTCGCGAGCCTCACGCATGATGCGCATCCGGTCGTCGAACCCGCCCATCGTCTCGTCGATCAGGTCGAAGCTGCCCCCGGACGAGAACGCTTTGCCCTCGCCGCGGACCAGGACCGCGCGCACGTCGGGGTCCCGACCGATCGCGGGCCAGATGTCGGCCAGGTCGCGGTGCATCTGCGGGCCGACCGAGTTGAGTCCTGGCGAGTCGAGGACGACGTGCAGCACACCGTGCTCAGCGCGTTCGACTCGCAGGCTGGGGAACTCCTCGTAGCTGACTGCTGGGTGGCGAACTGGCATCCGGGCTCCTGACGACTGGCTCACGGGCATTACCGACGACGAGATTACGCAGGGGCCGGTGTGTCGCCCGCCGCACCCGGCCACCGGCCCGTCGTGGCAGCATTGAGGCTGATGAGTGACCGCCGCACGCTTCCCGAGTCGCCGTATCTGGCCGCGGCCACCGGTCGTAAACCCAATCGGGTGCCGGTGTGGTTCATGCGCCAGGCCGGCCGGTCGCTGCCGGAATACCGCGAACTGCGCAGGCAGAACACCATGATGGAAGCCTGTTTCGACGCCGAGCTGATCGCCGAGATCACGCTGCAGCCGGTCCGCCGTCACGACGTCGATGCCGCAATCCTGTTCTCCGACATCGTCGTTCCGCTGCGCGGGGCCGGCGTCGACGTGGACATCGTCGCCGATGTCGGGCCGGTCATCGCGGCGCCGGTGCGCAGCGCCGCCGACGTCGACGCCCTGCGGCCACTCGATCCGGGCGGCGTGCAACCGGTTTCGGACGCGGTCGCATTGCTGGTGCGCGAGCTGGGTCAGGTTCCGCTGATCGGTTTCGCCGGCGCGCCGTTCACGTTGGCGTCCTACCTGGTCGAGGGCGGTCCGAGCCGCAACCACGCCAAGACCAAGGCGATGATGCTGTCCGAACCCGACTGCTGGCACGCGCTGATGGCGAAGTTGACCGACCTGACCGTCGGGTTCCTGCGGGTGCAACTCGACGCCGGGGTGGACGCGATTCAGGTGTTCGACTCGTGGGCGGGTGTGCTGTCGCTGGCCGATTACCGCCGGTATGTCCTGCCGCACAGCTCGCGGGTGTTCGCCAGTCTGGCCGATCGCGGCGTTCCGATGACGCACTTCGGGGTGGGCACCGCCGAACTCCTGGGTGCCATGTCGAGCGCGGGCGCGACGGTGGTCGGCGTCGACTGGCGGACGTCGCTGGTCGACGCCGCGGCGCGGGTCGAGAGCGGAAAGGCGTTGCAGGGCAACCTCGATCCGGCGGTGCTGTTGGCCGGCTGGCCGACACTGGAACAGGTAGCGCGCGGAGTGGTCGACGACGGGCGACTCGCCGTGGACGCCGGCGCGGCCGGGCACATCTTCAACCTCGGCCACGGTGTGCTGCCCGAGACCGACCCCGTGGTTCTCACCGACCTGGTAGCGCTGATCCACTCGTTATGACCTCTGCCATGCGCTCGTATTGCGTTGTCGGCGGCGGGATTTCAGGACTGACCGCCGCCTACCGGCTGCGCCAGGCCGCCGGTGACCAAGCGAGCGTCACGCTGTTCGAGCCGTCGGATCGGCTCGGCGGCGTGCTACGCACCGAGCCGGTCGGCGGTGTCGCGGTCGACGTCGGCGCCGAAGCGTTCGTGCTGCGCCGACCCGAAATGCCCGCGCTGCTAGCCGAATTGGGACTGGCGAACGAACAACTCGGTACCACCGGGGCGCGCCCACTGATCTACAGCCAGGCCCGGCTGCACCCACTGCCGACCGGGACGCTCAACGGCATCCCCTCGTCGGCGGAGTCGATGGCCGGCCTGGTCAACGACGAGACCCTGGCCCGCATCGCCGCCGAACCCGATCAGCCGTTGCATTGGCGGCCCGGCGCCGACCCGGCCGTCGCCGATCTGCTCGTCGACCGGTTCGGTGAGCAGGTGGTGGCGCGGTCGGTGGATCCGATGCTCAGCGGGGTGTACGCGGGCTCGTCGGCGACCATCGGTCTGCGGTCGGCCGCCCCGACGCTGGCGGCCGGTCTGGATGCCGGCGCCGCGAGCGTGACCGACGCAGTCCGTCAGGCGCTCACCAGCGTCAGCTCGGGCCCGATCTTCGGCGCGGTGGGCGGGGGATACACCGTGCTGGTCGAGGAACTCGTCCGCCGCAGCCGCGTCCGGTGGGAGCGGGCCGCGATCGAGGGGATCGACGCCGCCGGGCAGGGCTGGACCCTGCGCGACGCCGCCGGTGGGCAGTGGCACGCGGACGCGGTGATCTTCGCCGTGCCGGCGAGACGACTTGCCGGGCTGGTCGAGACCGTCGCCCCGCGCACCGCCGCGGCGGCCGGCCGCATCGAGAGCGCCTCCTCGGCGGTGCTGGCAATGGCTGCGCCCCGCGGCCTTGCCTTCCCGCAGAATTCCGGCGTCTTGGTGGCGAGCGGAGAACGCTTGCACGCCAAGGCGATTACGCTGTCGTCGCGCAAATGGGGGCGGCGCACTGACGTGGAGCTGTTGCGGCTGTCGTTCGGGCGTTTCGGTGACGATCTGGCGACCCGTGCGACC
>Ga0134126_10005762_pt1 | contig 15496 bp, 20 predicted proteins | sample KB31752_FD_96881 | JGI IMG/M metagenome (GOLD analysis project Ga0134126, IMG submission 96881) | Terrestrial soil microbial communities with excess Nitrogen fertilizer from Kellogg Biological Station, Michigan, USA - KB3-175-2 | ecosystem: Environmental > Terrestrial > Soil > Unclassified ...
CGCGGATCGATGGCGGCGTAGTAACGCATGCTGTAGTGCCGGATACCACCCTCGCCGTACAGGGCGCGCACGATAGACATGCCGGCGACACGCGGTACGTGCACGAAAATCAGCCGGCGCCGGCGCATGGCGGCTGGCATCCGCCACCACAGACCGCGCGCCAATAGCGGCAGCGCCGTACAAGCGCTGTCATAGATGTCTTCTTCGTAATAAGCCCCGAACAGGGCACGATTGATGCGCTTGGAATCCGCAAACGGGGCGGGCGCGTCTGAATATGTGGCAGACAAATATCTAGCCCTGGAAAAATACCTACAAGAGCTAGCTGGCGATTATCGCCCCATCATTGCGAGGGCGTCGCCGCATTGTCGCAAGACTTCACAAGAACAGACGCCAATAAAGGCAGACAAATGATGCATCACATTTAATGTAGCCTACGAAAACTATGTTGACGCAAAGCTGTCTCAAGCGGCTATTTTTTGGGCATTTACCAGGCGGCGGATGCGTTTCATGTCGGCAACAAAGGCCTTGTAGGCAGCAGCCTTGTCTTCTTCGGGCATGCGCAAAAGAAAAGAGGGATGGATGGTGATGTAGCCGGGGCGGCCATCCAAGACGATGGGGCCCCGGTTCTTGGTTATTGCCAGCGGCTTGCCAGCCAGGGCGAGTGTCGCCGTGGCGCCCAGCGCCACCACCATCTTGGGTTTGACCAGGTCGAGCTCCTTTTCCAGCCACCAGCGGTAGTGCTTGACCTCCCCGGCGGTGGGCTTGGAATGAATCCTTTTTTGCCGCGCTGCTCGAACTTGAAGTGCTTCACCGCATTGGTGACATAGGTCTTGCTGCGATCGATGCCGGCTTCGGTCATGGCTTTGTCGAGTATCCGGCCGGCGGGACCAACAAAGGGCTTGCCCACCAGGTCTTCCTGGTCGCCGGGCTGCTCGCCGACAAACGCAATGTCGGGATTGAGCGGGCCCTCGCCCAGCACGGCGCGGGTGCCGCCTTTGACCATCGGTGGCGCCGCTGTGATCAACCGGTTGAGTGCTGTCAGGGTTTTTGGAGATTGCTGGGCCATGGCGGCCACGGCTTTTTCGGGATCGCGCTTCCTGGCCACGGGACCCTCCTGTTCGATCATTTGTCTAACGCGCGACGGCGCCGAACGGATCAGGTCCGCAATGGCCGCCGCTTCCGGCAAATTCCTCCAGTATCTTTTGGCCATGTGGCCGCGCATGACGGTGGGATTGAGACGCGCGGGATTGAAGATGCTTTCGTAATAGCTGCGCCAGCCACCTTCGAAGGCGTCACTTTCCGGCGCATCCTGCCGGCGCGCCGGCGGGCCCAGGATCAGGTGGTCGCGATCCCAATGCAGCGCCCCGATCGGCGACAGGATCGACCAGCGCATGGACATGAAACGCTCGATGAAAAAAGGCGCCGCCATTTCCAGAATGAAGTGTTCAGGCTCGAACCAGGCGACAAAGTGATCACCTTCGGAGGTCTCGATCCGCCGGAAGCGGACGAATGCATGCATCTTGTGCACGTCGCGGCGGACGGACTTTTCCATTCGGTGCAGGCGATGGACCAAGGGATCGCTGGCGATTTCAAGGAGCCTGTCTTCTCCGTGACGCAGGCGCCAGACAAGCTGGTAAAGCAGCGCATAACGTTCCGCCTGCCTGTGACAGATATCCCATCGGATCAGTTCGGCCGCTGACCGCGGCAGCACGATGGGCGGTGCCGATTTAACGGGCGCCGCCGCGAACAAGGCGGGCGCGCTGCCCCACACGATATCTTCCGGCGGCACGCCTTCCGCAATCAGCCGGCGCAGTGCGGCGCGAAAACCTCCCAGATCGGCGCCAGGTGAAAGCGACACCGATCTCATCCGAACAGACTCATCTGTCTGGGGCTGGTCAGCCGGGCGCGCAAATCGGCGCGGTCGGTCAGGTGTGCCGGACTGTGATCGGCCGCAATCAAAAAGGGCATGGCGCGCTTGATGCCGGGCGACAGACGTCCCACATCGCCAAGCCGCAGTCGCGCATGGCGACGCGTTTCGACAATCTTATCCACGGCCCGCACCCCCAGGCCGGGCACACGCAGCAACAGCTCGCGCGGCGCGCTGTTCACGTCCACCGGAAAGCGGTCGCGATGCTTCAGCGCCCAGGCCAGCTTGGGATCGATGTCCAGCTCCAGCATGCCATCCCGGCCGCCGGCTGCGATTTCCCCGACCGAGAAACCGTAATAGCGCAGCAGCCAGTCTGCCTGATAAAGCCGGTTCTCGCGCTGCAGCGGTGGCGGCTTGGCCGCCAGCAAGGCGCTGGCATCGGGAATGGGACTGAAGGCGGAATAATAGACCCGCTTCAGGCCGTAGCGATGGTAAAGCGTGGCGCAGGCACCCAGCACGGTCACGTCATCGGCCTCATCGGCGCCGACAATCACCTGGGTGGATTGGCCGGCGGGCGCGAAGCGACGGCGCTCCTCTCTGGCTTCCAGAATGCGTTCCTGCATCTGGCCCATGGCAGAGGCGATGGTGCCGCCGTTCTTTTCCGGCGCCAGCCGCTTCAGGCTTTCGGCCATCGGCAATTCCAGATTGATGGACATGCGATCGGCATAAAGCCCGGCCTGTTCGATCAACCAGGAGCTCGCCTCTGGAATGGATTTCAGATGGATGTAACCGGCAAAGCCCTGGTCGCGTAGCGACTTGGCCACGCGCATCAGAAGCTCCATCGTATGATCGGACGACCGGATGATGCCCGAGGAAAGAAACAGACCCTCGATATAGTTGCGCTTGTAGAACTCCAGGGTCAGGGTCACGACCTCTTCCACCGAAAAGCGCGCCCGCGCGACATTCGATGACCGGCGATTGATGCAATAGGCGCAGTCGAACAGGCAGTAGTTGGTCAGCAGAATCTTCAGCAGCGAGACGCAGCGCCCATCGGGCGTATAGGCATGGCAAATCCCGGCACCGGTGGTGGAGCCCAGCCCGTCCTTGCCGCCCTTGCGACCTTTGCTGCCAGAGGACGCACAGGAAGCATCATATTTGGCGGCATCGGCCAGAATACGCAGCTTTCGGGTGAGCTTTTCGTCCATTTGTTCATGTTATGTTCTAGGGTCCTTCGGCGCAAGCAGGCTGCGAAGTTCCTTTGTCCCGGATCGCACCTAGCCGAAACGAAATTCCTGAAATTCCGAAAGCTGCTCGGCCCGCGCCGACAGCAGCGACAGGCGCGGAAAGTCCGCAGCCTCTACAACATCGCCCACCGCATGCTGGCTGAAGCGCCAGGCTACCGCGACCGTGATCTGGGGCTGCATCAGCTCTTCGCCGGTGAACCAGTCGGGCGACACTTCTTTTTCCAGCGCTCCATAGGCCGCCAGCAACTGTCCCTGGACCCGGTCTAGCCAGGGCTGATGCAGCTTTTCCGCCGGCCGCTGGGTGCGCTCGTACAAGATCGACACGCTTTTATCGCAAGCCGCCAGCGCCAGGCCGAGTTGTCGCAGCGCCACTTCGTGCGATGCCCGGTCGGCCGGCATCAGGCTGCGCGGCGCCAGATGGGCGATATGTTCCAGCATCAGGCCGGAATCCATCAGCACCACGCCGTCATCGGTGACGAAGCTGGGCGCCTTCACCACCGGATTGATCGCGGCGAAGCGCTCGAAGTGGCGGAAGACCGAGACCTGATCGAGAACGAAATCCAGCCCCAGCACCCTGAGCGACACCGCCACCCGCCGCACATAAGGCGAATCCAGCATTCCGATGAGCTGCATGACATCCCCCTGTCTGCCTCGCATATGCTGACACAGCAAGGCGCGGCCACAAGCCGGCAGGCATGCAGGGCGGCCATGCGCAAGAATATTTCGGCAGCTATCTGAGCGCCGCGATCACCGCTTGCGCCGCCGCCGGGTTCTTTTCCTTGGCGCCGCTGATGAAGAACAGGAAAACGTCGCGCTTCTTCTTGGCCGCCGCCGGCGCCACCAGCAGGGACGCTTTCGGGGAGTCACCTTTTTCCCAGTCCCTGGCACGTTCCGCCCAGGTCTTCAGCATCGCGGCGGGGTAACCCAACTTTTCCTTCGCCGATGTGCCCATCAGCCGCGCATAGATGAAATCGGTCGAGATATCGGCGATCAGGGGAAATTCGCTGTCGGCGCCGAAGACGATACCGATGTCATGCTTGCGGCACAACGCGATGAAGATCTTGTCCTTGAAACTGTCATGGCGCACTTCCACCGCATGGCGGATGGCCCGGCCATCCACTTTCCTCGGCAGAAGCTCGAGGAAGGCTTCGAAATCGGCGGGATCGAATTTCTTGGTGGCCATGAACTGCCAGTTCACCGGCCCCAGCTTGTCTTTCAGCTCGGTTACGCCACTTTCAAAGAACTTGGCGATGGAATCGCCCGCTTCCGCCAACACCCGCCGGTTGGTGGCAAAGCGAGGCCCCTTCAGGGTGAAGACGAAGCCGTCCGGCGTCTCGTCATGCCACTTGCGGAAGCTCGCAGGCTTCTGCGAGCCGTAATAAGTGCCATTGATCTCGATCGCGGTCAGGCGCGAACTCGCATATTGCAGCTCGCGCTTCTGCGAGAGGCCTTTGGGATAAAAATTGTCCCGCCAATCCGGGTAAACCCAGCCGCCTATTCCAACGTAGATGCTCATGCGCTTATCAACGCATGAGGTCGGCGAAGGTGCAAGGCCGGTCCGGCGCCTCGCGGGCAGCCTCGCTACGCTCGGCTAGGGCCAGCTTTTCTAATTCGCTACGCTCATAAGAAAAGCTAGGCCTGCTCGGCGCCCCGCAAACTCAAATCGGTCCACTGGACCGATTTGCCGGGCCTAACGGCCCGTCGTTTTCGGCCCAACGAACGCCCAGGTGACGCCAAACGGGTCCTTGCACTGGGCATAGCGATCGCCCCAGAACATGTCCTGCGGCTGCATGTTGGCCTCACAGCCGGCGTCCACCGCGCGCTGCCACCAGGCATCCACGTCCTTCACCGGCAGCATCAGGGAGAAACCGGCCGGGGGCACAAAACCGCAATTGTGCTCGGGAAAGGGATCGCTCAGCATCACCGAATTGCCGTTGATGAGAACATGCACATGCATGGTGCGGCCCTTCTCGTCCGGCGGGTTGACGTGCACCTGTTGCGCTGCCAGGGCTTTCTTGTAGAACTCGCCCGCCTTGATCGCCCCTTCCAGGCAGAGATAGGCAACCACCCCGCCCTTGACCATGCCTTCGGGCGTTCCCTGTGGGGCTTCCTTGGTCATTGTATCGGCCATCGAAATCTCCTTTGCTTGGCTAAGCTCCCGAGGACGGCAGAGGGTCGTCTTCGCCGACATCGGCTTCAAAAATTTGCCTGCGCCATCAGCCGGTCGAGATGGCGGCGGATATGAGCGGCCTCCTGGGCGCTGCCGGCCAGGCTGATGGCCCGATCGAAGGCGCTGCGGGCCTCGTGACTACGCCCCAATTGCAACAGGAATGCGCCGCGGGCGCCGAAATAGGGGAAATATCCGGCCAGCGGCTTTTCCAGTGGCTCGATCATGGCGAGGGCCGCCTCCGGACCATGAAGCTTCGCCACCGCCACGGCGCGGTTCAAGGTGATCACCGGCGAGGGCTGCATCCGCTCCAGTGCCAGATAGAGGCCTTCGATCCCGGCCCAGTCGGTCTGGGCGGCCGTCGCCGCGCGCGCGTGGGTCGCATCGATCGCCGCCTGCACCTGATAGGGACCGGGCCGGTTGTGGCGCATCGCCTTGTCGATCAGGGCCAGGCCTTCGCCGATCAACTTCGCGTCCCAGCGCGACCGGTCCTGGTCTTCCAGCAGCACCGCGTCGCCTTCGGCATCGAAGCGAGCCGCCAGCCGCGCCTGTTTCAGCAGCATCAGCGCGGCCAGGCCCATGATTTCCGGCTCGGCCGGAAACAAGCGCAAAAGAAGCCGCGCCAGACGAATGGCTTCATCGCATAGGGGCGCGCGCGCTTCATCGCGGCCGCCCGAATAGCCTTCGTTGAAAATCAGATAGATCATGGCCGCGACAGCGGCCAGCCTTTCGCTGCGCTCCACCGCGCCCGGCGTCTCGAACGGCACGTCCGCCTTGCCGATGCGGGCCTTGGCCCGGGTGATGCGCCGCTCCATCGCCGCATCGCTCACCAGAAAAGCACGCGCGATCTGCGCCACCGAGAGCCCTGAGACAATGCGCAGCGCCAGCGCGATCTGCTGGGTCGGCGGCAATTCCGGATGACAGCAGATGAAAAGCAGCCTCAGCACATCATCGCGGTAATGCGAACCGTCCAGCCGCTCCGCTAGCTCGCTTTCCGCATCACCGAGATCGGAGATCACCTCATCGGGCGGCAGTTCGGTGTTGCGGCTTTGCTTGCGCACTCCATCCAGCGCCGCATTGCGTCCGACCAGGATCAGCCAGGCTGTGGGATCGCGCGGTGGCCCTTTCTCCGGCCAGTTTTTCAGGGCGCGCAGACAGGCATCCTGAAAGGCCTCCTCGGCCCGGTCCATGTCGCGGAAATAACGCAGCAGCGCGCCCAGGGCTTGCGGCCGGGCGGCGGTCAGGGCTGCATTGATCCACGCCAAATCGGTCATCAGTAGGCCCGGATCATTTCTTTCGGCGCGTTCGGCCGTGCATCGGGTACGAACAGCGCGACGGGGCGCACTTCATAGACGCTGGTGGGATTGGCGGCGGAAAGCTCTTTGGCCACATCCAGCGCCGCGTCCAGATTTTCCACATCGATCACATAGAAGCCCAGAAGCTGTTCCTTGGTCTCGGCGAACGGGCCGTCGATCACCATGCTGCCACGCAAGGTGGCGGCGGCGGTGGTGGGCAGGAGACGCAAGGACGGTCCCAGCTTTCCTTCCTTGACCAGCTTTTCGTGGACCACCGAAAGCCGGCCCATCACGGCATCGTCTTCTTCCCTGCTCCAGGACCAGACGACGTCTTCCTTGTTGTAGCAAAGCAGGCTGTAGAGCATGGCTGTTCCTTTGACTTCCCAGGAGGACGGGCGAGTATGACCCGCCCCGACACCGTGTTGAAAAAATAATTGCGCAAGGTTCCTGTCGGCCCGGCGCCCGGCCGCCCGTCCTTGGGCCAGATCTGACATTCATCCTAAGGGAAATGAGAGGAAAACATGGCCATCCACGAAATGTCCTTTACCCGGCTCTTGGACGCCCCGGCCGACAAGCTGTTCCGCTGCTGGACGACGCCGGACTTGATGAAACAGTGGTTCGCGCCCCAGCCTTGGACCGTCCCGGTCGCCCAGGTCGACCTCAAGCCCGGCGGGGCCAACAACATCACCATGCGCAGCCCGCAAGGCCAGGACACGCCCTGCCCCGGCCAGTATCTGGAGGTGGTGCCGAACCGCAAGCTGGTCTTCACCGATGCCTTCACCGGCGACTGGATGCCGAAGGACGGCGCGCCCTTCATGGTGGCCACCGTCACCTTTGAACCGGACGGCGACAAGACCCGCTACACCGCCACGGTGCGGCATTGGAGCGAAGCCGATCGCGCCAGGCATGAGCAGATGGGCTTTCACCCCGGCTGGAACAAATGCGCCGACCAGCTCGAAACGCTGGCGAAAACGATTTGAGGAGCAACGACCATGACCATCAAGAGCATCACGCCCTTTCTGTGGTTCGACACCCAGGCTGAAGACGCGGCGAAATTCTACGTCTCGCTGTTTCCCAATTCCAAAATCACCCATGTCTCGCGCTATGGCGATACGGGGCCCGGTCCCAAGGGCAGCGTGATGGTGGTGGCGTTCGAGCTCAACGGGCGCCCTCTCCTGGCGTTGAATGGCGGCCCGCGCCAGAAGCTCAGCGAAGCCTTTTCGCTGTTCGTGGAATGCACGGACCAAGCCGACATCGACAGGTTGTGGGACGCCCTGACCGACACACCGAGTGTCTGCGGCTGGACCAAGGACAGGTTCGGGCTCAGCTGGCAGATCGGCTATGAGCGCCTGCCCGAACTGTTGAGCGGACCGAAGTCCGGCAAGGTGATGGCCGCCGTCATGAAGATGACCAAGATCGATATCCAGGCATTGAAAGACGCGGCGGCATGAGCGACGCGCGCTATCGCTGGGTGATCGTGGCGGCAGGCGGCTTGCTGGGCTGCGTTGCCATCGGCGCCATGTTCTCGCTGCCGGTGTTCCTGCGCTTCATCGCCAGGGACACCGGCTGGTCGGTCACCGCCGTCTCCAGCGCCATGACCGTCGGCTTTCTCGCCATGGCGGTGGGAAGCATGGCCTGGGGCAATCTGTCGGACCGTTTCGGCCCAAGGCCCGTGGTGATGGCCGGATCGGTGCTGCTGGCGGCGGGCCTGGCTTTGGCCAGCCGGACGACCAGCCTGATTGCGTTCCAGTTCCTGTTCGGGATTGTGGTGGGCGGGGCCTGGGCCGCGATCTTCGCGCCCATGATGGCCTGCGTCACCGGCTGGTTCGATACCCATCGCAGCCTGGCGGTATCGCTGGTCTCCGCCGGCATGGGCATGGCGCCCATGACCATGTCACCGCTGGCGGCCTGGCTGATCTCCCATCACGATTGGCGCACCTCGATGCAGATCATCGCCGGGCTGGTCGCCGTCCTGATGATCCCCGTGACGCTGCTGATACGCCGGCCGCCGGCGATGGAAAGCACCGCGCCGGCTGCCCCGAAGGACGAGCCACAGGCGGCAATGTCGCTGGGCCAGGCGATCCGCTCGCCGCAGTTCATCATCCTGCTGCTCACCAACTTCTTCTGCTGCGCCACCCATTCCGGCCCGATCTTCCATACCGTGAGCTATGCCATCACCTGCGGCATCCCCACCATCGCCGCGGTCTCGATCTACAGCCTGGAAGGGCTGGCGGGGCTGGGCGGGCGCGTGGTCTTCGGCATCCTGGGCGACCGGCTGGGCGCCAAGCGCGTGCTCGTGCCCGGGCTCCTGCTGCAGGCGTTCGGCGCGCTGGCTTATGTTTTCGTGCGCCAGCTGGACGAATTCTATGCCGTGGCCGCTCTGTTCGGCTTTGTCTATGCCGGCGTGATGCCGCTTTATGCGGTGCTGGCGCGGGAGAATTTTCCGCTGCGCATGATGGGCACGGTGATCGGCGGCACCGCCATGGCTGGCAGCCTGGGCATGGCGACCGGTCCGGTGGCGGGCGGGCTGATCTATGACACCTTTGCCAGCTATACCTGGCTCTATGTCGGATCCTTCGGCCTGGGGCTGGGCGCGTTCCTGATCGCCATGACGTTTAGACCTTTCCCAAAATTGAAGGAAGAGCCATGCCCCGCTTGAACATGTTCAACAATATCTCGCTGGACGGCTATTTCACCGATGCGAATGGCGACATGAGTTGGGCGCATGCCGGCCGCGACGATCCGGAGATGGGGGAGTTCACCAGCAAGAACGCGCAAGGTGGAGGGGCGCTGGTGTTCGGCCGCGTTACGTACGAGTTGATGAAGGCCTTCTGGCCCACACCGATGGCGGCGCAGATGATGCCGGAAGTCGCCAAGGGCATGAACGCGGCGCGCAAATATGTGTTTTCGCGCAGCCTGAAAAATTCGGACTGGACCAACATCGTCATTTTGAACGGCGATCCGGCCGGCGAAATCGCGCGGCTGAAACAGGAAGACGGCAAGGGCCTTACCGTCCTGGGTAGCGGCAGCATCGTCAAACAGCTCGCGGCCGCCGATCTGATCGACGATTATCAATTCATGCTGTGCCCGGTGATACTGGGTGCCGGCCGCACTTTGTTCGACGGCCTGCCGGGCGGGCCCAGGCTGACCTTGGAGAACAGCCGCACCTTCAAGAACGGCAACGTCTTCCTGCACTATCGCCGCTGATCCGGCCGCCCGCCCAAGCTCGCGGCGTTCCTCGCTCTCGCAAGTCCACTGGCCTTGCTCGCGCGCTGTGCGCCGCTCGTCACCCAAACAGCTTCTTGTATTCCTCCGGCTTGAAACCGACGGTGAGCTTGCCTTTGGCCTCGAGCACCGGCCGCTTGATCATGGAGGGCTGGGCCAGCATCAGGGCGATCGCCTTCTTTTCCGTGAGCCCTTCCTTGTCAGCATCGGGCAGCTTCTTGAAAGTGGTGCCGGCACGATTGAGCAGGATTTCCCAGCCGACTTTCTTCGTCCAGCTTTCCAGCGTCGGCTTGTCGATGCCGGAAGCCTTGTAGTCGTGGAAGCTGTACGCAACCTTGTGCCTGTCCAGCCAGGTGCGAGCCTTCTTCATCGTGTCACAATTCTTGATGCCATAGATGGTGGTCATTGCGTCTCGCTTGTGCTCGGCCGGTTCGCCGCTCAAATTGATCCCCGGACCAATTTGACCCTAGCGGGTCAAGGCATGCGGGTCCAAAAATATCTCCAAGGCGCCGTCGGCAGGCGAAGCCGCCGCCCGTCCTTGAGGCAGGTAGCAAAAAAATAGCAGGAGAGGCGCATGACGACAGACACCAAGCGGACAGGATGGTCCACAGCTGCGATCTTGGCGGGGCGCCTGATCTTCGCCGCCGTCTTCATTATGGCGGTGAGTTTCAAGCTGATGGATGTCAATACGACGACGGCTTACATCGCGGCGGCGGGTTTTCCCCTGGCCAAGCTTCTAGCCTGGCTTGCCGCGTTACTCGAACTAGCGCTTATCGCGTGTTTTCTTACCGGCGCCTATTTCTCGGAAGCAGCACTTCTGGCCGCGGCCTATGTGCTGTTTCTGGGCTTTGCCTTCCATGGCCCCTCGCATTGGTCGGGAAATCAGGCCGAGTTCGGATTTTTCGTCGATCACTTCACGTTTATTGCAGGCCTTCTCTTTGCGGCGGCGCACGGCCCCGGAAGCGTTTTGGCAATGAACCGCGGGTGGCTTCGCCCCAAAGTTTGAACGCCGGAACTGGGAGGCGGGCGCGGCGCGGAAGCGGCTATTCTTCTACCATGACCGGATTGAAACAGGACTGGACCCGGATCGGCGCCGAGCTGGACGAGCAGGGCTGGGCGTTGCTGCCGGGCTTGCTGGAACGGGCGGCCTGCGTCGCCACCGCGATGCTTTATGACTGGGATGACGGCTTCCGCAGCCGGGTCGTGATGGCGCGGCACGGCTTTGGCCGCGGCGAGTATCGCTATTTCAGCTACCCCCTGCCCCGGATGGTCGAAAGCTTGCGCACCGGGCTCTATCCGCGCCTGGCCACCATCGCCAATGGCTGGCAGCAAAAGCTGGGCAAAGCGGCACGCTTTCCCGACAGCCATCCCGATTACATCAGCCATTGCCACAAAGCCGGGCAGACCCGGCCCACGCCATTGCTGTTGCGCTACGGTCCCGGCGATTACAACTGCCTCCACCAGGATCTCTACGGCGAAGAGGTTTTTCCCCTGCAGGTGGCGATCCTGCTGTCGGAACCGGGCAAGGATTTCGCCGGCGGAGAATTCGTGCTGACCGAACAACGCCCGCGCATGCAGTCACGTGTGATGGTGGTGCCGCTCTCCCAGGGCGATGGTGTGTGCTTTGCGGTGAACAACCGTCCCGTCAAAGGCACGCGCGGCATTTATCAAGTGAAGATGCGCCATGGCGTCAGCCGGCTCACGAGCGGCCAGCGCCATACCCTGGGCATCATCTTCCACGATGCCAGTTGATCAGCGACCCGCTACATCGACCGGTGCAGGTTCATTGGGGCTCAGCCAGCGATAGACAAAGCCGGCAATCAGTGCGCCCATGATCGGCGCCACCCAGAACAACCAGAGTTGCTCCAGCGCCCAACCGCCGGCGAACAAGGCCGGCGCCGTCGAACGTGCCGGATTAACCGAGGTGTTGGTCACCGGGATCGAGATCAGATGGATCAGGGTCAAAGCCAGGCCAATGGCGATGGGGGCAAAGCCTTGCGGTGCCCGGCCATGAGTCGAGCCCAGGATCACGAACAGGAAGGCGAAGGTCATCACCACTTCGCAGACCAGCGCCGCGGTCAGGCTGTAACCGCCGGGCGAATGATCGCCATAGCCGTTGCTGGCAAAGCCGGCGTGGACATCGAAACCGGCGTGGCCGCTGGCGATGAGATACAGCACGCCCGCGCCGGCGATGCCGCCCAGCACCTGGGCGATGATATAGCCGGGCAGATCCGAGGCCGGGAAACGCCCGCCCGCCCATAGCCCGACCGAAACGGCGGGATTGAGGTGGCAGCCCGAGACATGGCCGATGGCGAAGGCCATGGTCAGTACCGTCAGGCCGAAGGCCAGGGCGACGCCGACAAAGCCGATGCCCAAAGCCGGAAAGGCCGCGGCCAGCACGGCCGCACCGCATCCGCCAAGGACCAGCCAGGCTGTTCCGATGAATTCCGCGGCAAGCTTGCGCGTCATGCCCGTCCCCCTTCTTGTGCCCGCTTGAACGGTACGCTTTGCAACAAAAAGAGTCACCGCCTGGGGTTAGGGACTGCCTTCCGCTTTTTCACCCCTTGCCATCTCGATCAGGGCGCCCAGGGTGCGGCGGGTCTGGATCAGGGCCGCCGATCCCACGCGCCGCTCCAGGTCCGCATCGATGCGTTCGCGCTCCGCCCGCTGGACGGCGGCGGCATGCCGGCCGCGCTCGGTCAGGGCCACGGTGAAGCGGCGCCGGTCGGCCTCGTCCACCTCGCGCCGCAGATAGCCGCGCAGAACCAAGGTATCGACCAACTGTCCTGCCGCCTGCTTGGAGACCTTGAGGTCCCGGACCAGGGCCGAGAGCGGCACATCGCCTGCCCCCATCGCCAAGCCGCCGATCACGAACAGGCCGTTGGACGGAATGTCGTCGCAGCCGGCCTTAGCCAGCGCTTCGCGCATGGCCTCGCCATAGGTGGCGCGGGCCCAGCGCAGCAGGGCTGGCATCACGATCGTGTCGTACCAGGGCGTGTCATTGGGCATGGACGTCTCCTCACCAGACACCGCCACTCTCTAGTCAAAATAATTGATAGTCAATATAATTGACTAATATTTTGGCGGTTTTGCTTGCGTTTCATCCTGCCTTGACAGACTGTAAAGCACGACGTTCTGAGGTTTACATAATGTCAAGTGAGGCCGGCGGCCGCCGACGCATCCTGGACGCCACCTTCGCCTGTGCGCGGGCCCGGCCGGATTTCAGCATGGCGGAAGTGGCAGCCGGGGCGGGTCTTTCGCGTCAGGCGGTTTATCTGCATTTCCCGGACCGTGCCGCCTTGTTGGCCACCTTGCGCGCGGATCTTGCCTTGCCCGACGGGCCCGAGATCGCCGAACAGGCACCCAGCGCGCGTGCTGCCCTGGCCTCCGTGCTGACCAGGCTAGCAGAGAGCTATGTGCGGCTCTGGCCAGTGCTGCGTGCGTCCGGAACGACCGAAACACCGGGCCGGCTGCCGCTGTGCCAGACCCTGGTGGCCCGCTTCCGCGATGAGGGCGCATTGGCCCCGCATCTGTCGCCGGCGACGGCGGCCGATATCCTCTTCAGCCTGACCTCGCCGGCGCTATGGCATGAGCTGGTCCAGACCCGCGGCTGGGACACTGCCCGCTACCGCACCCACCTGGCCTTCCTGGCGGTCAGCGCGCTCACCAAGTAAGCGGCCACCGGCCAAGCTGGATGTGATCGCCGCCGGCGCTGAGCACCAGTTCGAAATCCTCGATCGGCCAAGAAATGGGCGCGATGGGGTTATCCTCCACACGGCGGTCGGCCCATATCAGGGTCATATGGGGCATAAAGCCCGACGCCACGGCAAAGCCGGCGCGCTGCATGCGCCTGCGCAGATAGGCGCGGAAATCCGCAAGCCCAGTCATGCCTTCGCCGCGCAGTGCAAAGGGAAAACGGTCGCCGCTTCGAAAACTTCCCGTCACATCGAAGGACGCCAAACACGCCGCGCCGCGTATCTGCGTGGCAAGATCCTGTGCCCGCCAGATCGCTTCCTGCAAGGACAGATGTTCTGCCCAGGCCGCGGCCAAGGTGAGATGCAGCCTCCCGGCGTCCATCACATGTCCTTGAAGACCGTGCGCCGCGATGAGGCCTTGGCCCCTCTCGGCGATCGCAAGACGGACCTCGAAGCTAGGTTTGTTGGCGAAGAACAGGCCGACCATGATCTAGAACATAACAAGAACAAAAAACCAGAGTCAAACGCGCGCGCCATCGGCTAAGCACGTGGCCATGACGCCCGCCGCGCGCGTACAGATGGCCATCGAAATCCTGGAGGCGCTGGAGACCACCACCCAGCCTACCGACCGTTTTCTCAAGGCCTGGTTCCGCAGTCGCCGCTTTGCCGGCTCGGGCGACCGCCGCGCCATCGCCGAGCGGGTGTTCTCGGTGCAGCGCCATCGCGCCGCGCTGGCCCATCGCATGGGCAATGATTGCCCGCGCGCCCTTATGATCGCCGCGTTGCTCGAGAGCGGTGAGGATGTCGAAGCGCTGTTCACCGGAGGGTATGGCCCAGCGCCGCTCACTGATGCGGAGCGCGCCGCCATGGCGTCAACGCCAGCTCCTGTGCCCGATTGGGTACGCGGCGAATATCCGCACTGGCTGGAAAGCGAATTCAAGCGCGCTTTCGGCGACCGGCTTGCCGCAGAGATGCAAGGCTTTATCGGCCGCGCCCCCACCGACCTGCGCGTCAACACGCTGAAGGCGACACGCGCGGAAATGTTGCGTGCCCTGCAAAAACAAGGCGTCACGGCATCGGCCACCGCTTACGCACGGCATGGCATCCGCATCGCGGGCGAAGCCGGCAACCTGTCGGAGACGGCGCTGTTCAAATCCGGCGCCTTCGAGATCCAGGACGAGGCGGCGCAGATCGCCTCAGGGCTTTGTGCGGCCATGCCGGGCATGCGCGTGCTGGATCTGGCCGCGGGCGCCGGCGGCAAATCCCTCGCCCTGGCCGCGGCCATGGAGAATAAGGGCGAGATCGTCGCCTGCGATGTCCGGGGTGAGGCGCTGGTGGAACTGGAAAAACGCGCTGCCCGTGCCGGCGTGGCCATCATCAAGACCCTGCACCTGGACCATACCCAGCCATCCGGCCCCTTCGATCTGGTGCTGGTCGACGCTCCCTGCAGCGGCACCGGCACCTGGCGGCGCCAGCCGGAGCTGCGCTGGCGGCTGACGCCGGCGCGGCTGGCCGAATTGACGGCGCTGCAGGACCGGCTGCTGGACCAGGCTGCCGGCCTGGCCGCCCCTGGCGGGCGGCTGGTCTACGCCACCTGCTCCATCCTGCCGGTGGAGAACCAGGACCGGGTGGCGGCCGCCCTGGCCCGCCATCCCGAGCTTGCTGCCCTGGACCTGGGGCGGGACTGGCCTGTTAACCAGCCCCCGGGCCTGGCCGGGGATTTCCGCGCCAGCCCGGCCCGGACGGGCACGGACGGCTTTTACTGCGCAGGGCTCCGCCGTGAATGACGCATGGGTGACGGGCCCCAAATGCCGTATGGTCCGGCCATGACCTTCCGCGCGATTCCTGTCCTCCTGGCCCTGGCGCTCTCGGTTTCCGCTGCCGTCGGCGCCCCGAACAAGGCCCCCGTCAAGGCTTCGCCAGCCAAGGCCGCCGCAGCCAAGGCAACGCCCGCGCCGGTCGAACCACCGGTGACGGTGGAATCCCTGCTCACCCAGTCCAAG